>Ga0209062_1000094_pt1 | contig 328813 bp, 300 predicted proteins | sample Coa_R2_2_FD_187158 | JGI IMG/M metagenome (GOLD analysis project Ga0209062, IMG submission 187158) | Surface soil microbial communities from Centralia Pennsylvania, which are recovering from an underground coalmine fire - Coalmine... | ecosystem: Environmental > Terrestrial > Soil >... | reverse complement strand
CACCTAAGATGCGCACGCAGCAGCCCAACCGCCGCCGCCCGCACATCCCTTCCTCAACCCCACAATGTCAATGAACAATCCAAAAACAGCAGCCAAGCCCGCCGCCAAAGGAGGCGCGCTTATAAGCCCCGGCGCGGCCGGGTGTCAAACGCAAAATAAACCTTGTTAATCGAATTTCGCCGCGCCGCTCGGGCAAGCCAGCAACGCCGCCCGCTCCGCGCCATCGCCATGCGGAGCGGGCGGCTTCGCCGCGGATTTATTCGGCCGCCTTCGCCAGCGCTTCGCCGCCGATGACGAGGCCGCCCTCGCCGACGCCGACGCGCACCCTCTCGCCATCCGCGATGCGGCCCTGCAGGATCTGCTCGGCCAGCGGATTTTGCAGCGCCCGCTGGATGACGCGCTTCAGGGGCCGCGCGCCATAGACGGGATCGTAGCCCGCCTCGGCGAGCCAGTCGCGGGCCGCCGCGTCGACATCGAGCGTGACGTTGCGGTCGGCGAGGAGCCGGCCGAGGCGGCGGAGCTGGATGTCGACGATCCCCGCCATGTCGGCGCGCGAGAGGCGGCGGAAGAGCAGGATTTCGTCGAGGCGGTTGAGGAATTCCGGCCGGAAGGCGGCGCGGACCGCCGCCATGACCGCCTCGCGCGCCGCCCCGACATCGGCGCCTTCGGGCAGCGCCGCCAGCGCCTCGCTGCCGAGATTGGAGGTCAGCACGATGAGCGTGTTGCGGAAATCGACGGTGCGCCCCTGCCCATCGGTGAGGCGCCCGTCGTCGAGCACCTGCAGCAGCACGTTGAAGACGTCGGGATGCGCCTTCTCGACCTCGTCGAAGAGGATGACCTGATAGGGCCGGCGCCGCACCGCCTCGGTGAGCGAGCCGCCCTCATCATAGCCGACATAGCCGGGCGGCGCGCCGATGAGGCGCGAGACCGCGTGCTTTTCCATATATTCCGACATGTCGATGCGCAGCATCGCGCTCTCGTCGTCGAAGAGGAATTCGGCGAGCGCCTTCGTCAGCTCGGTCTTGCCGACCCCCGTCGGCCCCAGGAAGAGGAAGGAGCCGATCGGCCGGTTCGGATCCTGGAGCCCAGCGCGCGCCCGCCGGATCGCATTCGCGACGGCGATCACCGCCTCGTCCTGGCCGATGACGCGCCGGCGCAGATTCTCCTCCATCTTGAGGAGCTTGTCGCGCTCCCCCGCCAGCATCTTCTCGACCGGGACGCCGGTCCAGCGCGAGACGATGGCGGCGATGTGCTGGTCGGTCACCGCCTCGTCGACCATCCGGTGAGTCTCCGCCCCCTCGGCCGCCTTCAGCTTGCGCTCGAGATCGGGGATGATGCCGTAGGTCAGCTCGCCCGCCCGGCTCCAATCGCCCTTGCGCTGCACGATCTCGAGCTCGGCGCGGGCGTGTTCGAGCTGCTCCTTCAGCTTCTGCGCGCTCGCCAGCTTGTCCTTCTCGGCGCGCCATTGCGCCGTCAGCTCGGCCGAGCGCTGTTCGAGCTCGGTCAGCTCCTTGACGAGCCGGCCGAGGCGCTCGCGCGAAGCCTCGTCCTCCTCCTTCTTCAGCGCCTCCTGCTCGATCTTGAGCTGGATGATGCGGCGGTCAATCTCGTCGATCGCCTCCGGCTTCGAATCGACCTGCATCCGGAGGCGCGAGGCGGCCTCGTCCATGAGGTCGATCGCCTTGTCGGGCAGGAAGCGGTCGGTGATGTAGCGGTTCGAGAGCGTGGCGGCGGCAACGATGGCGCCATCGGTTATGCGCACCCCGTGATGGAGCTCGTATTTCTCCTTGAGGCCGCGCAGGATCGAGATCGTGTCCTCGACCGAGGGCTCGGCGACGAAGACGGGCTGAAAGCGCCGCGCCAGCGCCGCATCCTTCTCGATGTGCTTGCGGTATTCATCGAGCGTCGTCGCGCCGACGCAATGCAATTCGCCGCGCGCCAGGGCCGGCTTCAGCATGTTGGAGGCGTCCATCGCGCCCTCGGCCTTGCCGGCGCCGACGAGAGTGTGCAGTTCGTCGATGAAGAGGATGATCTCGCCCGCCGCGGCGGTCACCTCGGCGAGGACGGCCTTCAGGCGCTCCTCGAACTCGCCGCGGAACTTGGCGCCGGCGACGAGAGCGCCGAGATCGAGCGCGAGGAGGCGCTTCTCCTTGAGGCTTTCCGGCACGTCGCCATTGACGATGCGGAGCGCGAGCCCCTCGACGATCGCCGTCTTGCCGACGCCCGGCTCGCCGATCAGCACGGGATTGTTCTTGGTGCGGCGGGAGAGCACCTGGATGGCGCGGCGAATCTCTTCATCGCGCCCGATCACCGGGTCGAGCTTGCCCTCGCGGGCCGCGGCGGTGAGATCGCGCGCGTATTTCTTCAAGGCGTCGTACCCCTCCTCGGCGGAGGCGGTATCGGCCCGGCGGCCCTTGCGCAAATCCTCGACGGCGCGGTTCAGCGACTGCGGCGTCACATGCGCCGCCGCGAGCGCCGTTGCCGCCGGCGTTCCCTTGGCGAGCGCCAGGGCGAGGAGGAGGCGCTCGACGGTGACGAAGCTGTCCCCGGCCTTCTCCGCGAGCTTTTCCGCCTGCTCGAACAGGCGCGCCGTTTCCGGCGCCAGATAGACTTGTCCCGCGCCTTGCCCCTCGACCCGCGGCAGGCGCGCGAGCTCCGCCTCGACCGCCCGCCGCGCGGCCGGCGCATCGCCGCCGGCCGCGCCGATGAGATTGGCGCAAAGCCCCTCCCCGTCGTCGAGGAGAACTTTGAGGACGTGCTCGGGCGTCAGCCTCTGATGCCCGCTGCGCAGCGCCAGAGTCTGCGCCGCCTGAACGAAGCCCTTGGCCCGTTCGGTATATTTCTCGAAATCCATGGGAGCCCCACTGCGATGAACCGACGCGGCACGTCCCTCTTCGAGGCAACGTGCTCCGCCTTCCGTGTGCTGATGTGGGGCCGTGCGGCGGGCGGCTCAAGCCCGCAAACGCCGCAGGGTCTTTGCCCTCCGCGCGCCGGCGGCGCTAGCCGGCGAACGGGTCGCTCGGCGGCTGTTCCGGCGGCGGCGCCTGCGGCGGCTCGGGCTGCGGCTGCGGCTGCGCCTGGTGCGGCGGCTGGTAGGCCTGCTGCGCCTCCATCGGCTCGGCATCCGGCCCGTTCATCTCGGTGTCGGCGGGCGTCATCGGCCGCGGCGCCGCATGCTGGTTGTGGCCGTCGCCATTCGCGTTCATGACGCGGAAATAGTGCTCGGCATGCTGGTAGAGATTCTCCGCCGCGATGCGGTCGCCGCTCGATTGCGCCTCGCGCGCCAGGGCGATGTACCGCTCGAACACCTGATAGGCGTTGCCGCGGATCTTCACATTGGGCCCGTTGCTGTCGTAGGTCTGCACCCGATGCGGCCCGCGCGGCCGGTTCGGATTGTTGGGATTGTTCGGGTTGTTGGGATTGCGCCCGCGTCGCTTGTTCTGTCCTGGTCTCATGACGCCTTTGAAGTCGCGGTAAGACATTGGAATCCGTCGGTTAGATGCGGAAGCCGCGCCGGGGATGATCCGCGTTGCGAATATCCAGCGATCGTGTCAGGGGGCGAAGTCGGCGCCCTGGGGCGCTCGGAGCCCGCGGCTCCTTCCGGATCACCACCCTAGTCGGGAAGGCCGTGCATTCCAACAGTTTTTTTCGCGGCCCCTACTCAGCGTTTTCGGCAATTTGTTTACCGTTCGGCCGGCCATCCCTGGCGAGCACGAGGCATCGCTCGATGCCTGAGAGATCGTGACGGATATCGCGAACCGCAAGACCCGCCTCCTCCATTATTTCCGACGCCGCCGCACGCTGCCCTGCCCCGATCTCGACGAAGGCGAGGCCGCCCGGCGCCAGCAGGCGCGCCATGTCGGGCGCCAGTCGGCGAAACGCCGAAAGCCCGTCTTCGCCGCCGTCCAGCGCCAGTCCAGGGTCGTGACGGGCGACCTCGAGCGCGAGCCCGGCAATATCGGCGCGGCGCAGATAGGGCGGGTTGGCGAGGATGACATCGAAGGCGCCTGTCGCCGCCGCGCCCCAGGACCCGATGAAAAACGCGGCGCGCCCCGCCAGTCCCAGCCGCTCGGCATTCGCCCGCGCCGTCGCCACCGCCTCTTCGGCGAGATCGATCCCGTATCCCGTCGCGGCGGGAAGCTCCTTCAGCAACGCCAGCAGCAGGCAACCCGTTCCGGTGCCGAAATCGAGAAGGCGCAACCCCGCGTGGCGATCGGCGACGCGGTCCAGTGCCGCCTCGATCAGGGTCTCGCTCTCGGGACGCGGCACCAAGGTCGCGGGCGACAGCATGAAATCCTCGCCCCAGAATTCGCGCCGGCCGAGAAGCCGTGCCGCGGGCTCGCGCGCGGCGCGGCGGCGGACGAGCGCCTCGAAGCGGTCCGCGGCGTCGGCCGGCAGACGGCGCTCGGGATATCCCAGCACGCTCGCCGCGTCGCAGGCGAGCGCGGCGCCCATGAGCAGGCGCGCCTCGCGGCGCGGCTCCTCGATGCCGGCGGCGCCGAGCCGCGCCGCCGCCGCGGCGAGGGCGGCGCCCACCGTCTGCGGCGCCATCGCCCTTTGCGAGAGCGCGCTCATTCGACCTCGGCGAGGCGCGATGCCCGGTCCTCGGCGAGCAGCGCCTCGATGAACTCGTCGAGCGCCTCGCCGCTCATCACCTTGTCGATCTTGTAAAGCGTCAGATTGATGCGGTGATCGCTGACGCGACCCTGCGGGAAGTTGTAGGTGCGGATGCGCTCGGAGCGGTCGCCGCTGCCGACCTGGCTCTTGCGCGAGGCGGCGCGCGCGGCATCGCGCGCCTGGCGCTCCATGTCGTAGAGCCGCGCTCGCAGCACTTTGAGGGCTTTCGCCTTGTTCTTGTGCTGCGATTTCTCGTCCTGCTGCTGCACGACGAGGCCGGTCGGCAGGTGGGTGATGCGCACGGCGCTGTCCGTCGTGTTGACGGACTGGCCGCCCGGCCCGCTCGAGCGGAAGACGTCGATGCGCAGATCCTTCTCGTCGATCCGCACATCGACTTCCTCGGCCTCGGGCAGCACGGCGACGGTCGCCGCCGAGGTGTGAATGCGGCCGGAGGCTTCCGTCGCCGGCACGCGCTGGACGCGATGCACGCCCGATTCGAATTTGAGCCGCTCGAAGACGTTGCGCCCGGTGATCGCGGCGCTCGCCTCCTTGAAGCCGCCAAGCCCGGTTTCCGATACGTCGAGCAGCTCGAAGCGCCAGTGATGGAGCGCCGCGTAGCGCTGATACATGCGGAAGAGATCGGCGGCGAAGAGCGCCGCTTCCTCGCCGCCCGTGCCGGCGCGCACCTCGATGATGGCGTTGCGCTCGTCGGCCTCGTCCTTGGGCAGGAGCATGAGCTTGACGCGCTGCTCCAGCTCGGGAAGGCGCGCCGACAGCGCCTGCAGCTCCTCGCGCGCGAGCTCGCGCAGCTCGGGCTCCGCGCCCTCCGCGGCGAGCTTCTCGGCTTCGGTCAGTTCAGCCTGCGCCTTGCGCAGCGCCGCCACGGTTTCGACGACGGGCGTCAGCTCGCTGTACTCTTTCGAGAGCTTCGCGAAATCGCCCTGGCCCGGCGCCGCCATCTGGTCGCGCAGCTCGGCATGCCGGCGCACCAGCCGATCGAGCTTCGCATCGAAGGAGGTCATGGCGGGCTCGGCCATGGCGAGCGCGCCTCAGCGAAAGCGGGCGAGCCGGTCTTCGAGCCCCGCCATCGGCACCTCCGACTGCTCGCCCGTATCGAGGTCCCGCACCGTCACCGCCTCGCGCTTCAGCTCGTCCTCGCCGAGCAGGAGGGCGATGCGGGCGTCGATCTTGTTCGCCCGCTTGAGGCGGCGCGCGAGATTGCCGGAATAGCCCTGGTCGACCGTGAAGCCGGCGCGGCGCAGCCGCTCCGAGAGGCGAAGCGCCGCCGCCTCGCTCGCCTCGCCGACGGGAAGGACGGCGATGGGGCGCGCGAGCCGCGGCGGCTCGGCGATGAGCATGGCCAGGCGCTCGATCCCCGCCGCCCAGCCGACGCCCGGCATCGCGGGACCGCCCATCAGCTCGATGAGCCCGTCATAGCGGCCGCCGCCCATCACCGTACCCTGCGCGCCGAGGTCGCGCGTCACGAATTCGAAGGCGGTGTGGGTGTAGTAATCGAGCCCGCGGACGAGGCGCGGATTGATCTTGTAGGCAATGCCGAGCGCGTCGAGGCCGCGCCGCACGCCATCGAAGAAGGCGCGCGAGGCGTCGTTGAGGTGGCGGTGGAACTCGGGCGCGCCGGCATTGACCGCGATGTCGCCGCGATCCTTGGAATCGAGGATACGGAGCGGGTTCGTCTCGAGCCGGCGCAGGCTGTCCTCGGAGAGCGCCGCGCGGTGCTGGTTGTAATAATCGACGAGAAGCGCGCGGTATTTCCGCCGCGTCTCGGCGTCGCCCAGCGTGTTGAGCTCGAGCTCGGTCCGCGACAGGATGCCCAACTCGTCGAGAATTCGGGCGCCGGCGGCGATGACCTCGACATCGGCCTGCGGCTGCGCGACGCCCACCAGCTCGACATCGATCTGGTGGAACTGGCGGTAGCGGCCCTTCTGCGGCCGCTCGTAGCGGAACATGGGGCCGCTATAGAAGAATTTGAGCGGCGCCTGCTGCGTCAGCCCGTTGGAGAGGATGGCGCGCATGATGCCGGCGGTCGCCTCGGGGCGCAGCGTCACCTGCTCGCCGCCGCGATCGGTGAAGGTGTACATCTCCTTGCTGACGATGTCCGTCGTCTCGCCGATCGGCCGCGCGAAGACCTCGGTGAACTCGAAGATCGGCGTCGCCATCTCGGCGAAGCCGTAGCGCTCGGCGACGCGGCGCGCCGTCTCGACGACCATCCGGTGGCGGCGCATCTCGTCGGGCAGCAGATCCTGCGTGCCGCGGGCGGGTTGGAGTTGGGACATCAGCCGATTTTCGTCTGCCAGTTCCGAGTGTCGCGTCGGGGGCGGAGCGCGGCCGCGCGAGCGGGCCACGGACGCCCGCGCCCTACTGCGCCGGTTCGAGCTCCTTCGCCGCGCGCTCGGCCTCGATTTCGGCCGCCTTCTTCTCGACCAGCGCGACGAGATGGTCGACGATGCTCTGATCCTTGAGGCGGTGCGCCTGCACGCCCGAGAGATAGATCTGGTGCGTGTTGTTGCCGCCGCCCGTCAGGCCGATATCGGTCTCGCGCGCCTCGCCGGGACCGTTGACGACGCAGCCGATGACCGAGAGCGTCAGCGGCGTCGTGATATGCGCGAGCTTCTCCTCGAGAATGCCGACGGTCTTGATGACGTCGAAATTCTGCCGCGCGCAGGAGGGGCAGGAGATGACCGTGACGCCGCGCCGGCGGAGGCCCAGCGACTTCAGCAGATCGTAGCCGACCTTCACCTCCTCGACCGGATCGGCCGAGAGCGAGACGCGGATCGTGTCGCCGATCCCCGACCACAGCAGCATGCCGAGCCCGATCGAGGATTTGACGGTGCCGCCGCGCAGGCCGCCCGCCTCGGTGATGCCGAGATGGAGCGGATAGTCGCAGGCCTCGGCCAATTGCTGGTAGGCGGCGACGGCAAGGAAGACGTCGGACGCCTTGCAGGAGATCTTGAACTCGAAGAAATCGTTGTCCTCGAGGATCTTGGCGTGGGTGAGCGCGCTCTCGACCATGGCCTCGGGGCACGGCTCGCCATACTTCTCGAGGAGGTCGCGCTCGAGCGAGCCGGCATTGACGCCGATCCGCATCGAGCAGCCATGGTCCTTCGCCGCCTTCACCACTTCGCGCACGCGCTCGGCCGAGCCGATATTGCCGGGATTGATCCTGAGGCAGGCGGCGCCGCTCTCGGCCGCCTCGATGGCGCGCTTGTAGTGGAAATGGATGTCGGCGACGATCGGGACCTTGACCTGCCGGACGATCTCCTTCAGCGCCAGCGCCGAGGGCTGGTCGGGGCAGGAGACGCGGACGATATCGGCCCCGGCCCGCTCCAGCGCCTGGATCTGCTCGACCGTCGCCTTGACGTCATGCGTCAGGGTGTTGGTCATGGACTGAACGGTGATGGGCGCATCGCCACCCACGGCGACATTGCCGACATGAATCTGCCGACATTTGCGGCGGTGAATGTCGCGATAAGGCCGGACGCTCATCGAAAACTCGCGCGGTTCACGAAAGGAGAACGCCCGCTTATAGCGCGTGCTCCGGAAGAATGCCAGAATCGCCCGGCAACCGGGCCGATCCGAGGCGTCGCCTCCGCCTATTGCTCGGTCGCCGTACCCTTGATGAGGCGATCGGGATCGAGCGCTACGTGGCGCTTCTTTCCGAGAGGGCCGACGGGGGGCACCGGACGGCCATCGACCGTGACTTCGAGGGCGCCGGCATTGCCCGTCACCAGCAGCAGCCCCGGACGGTCCGGAACGCGGTAGCTCTCGCCCTGGCGCAAGACCCGCATCGAGACGGTCTGCGTGTTGTCTTTCACCTGGATCCAGCTATCGCCGGTCGCCGCCTTCAAGACGATGCGGACAGGGCCATTGGTGACGCCGAAGACTCGCGGCTTTTCGGGGCTGGGCGGTGCGGGCGGCGGCTCCGGAACAGCGGCAGCGCTGGCCGCTCCAGGCGGGGCTGGCGGCGCGGCCGCGGCCGGTGCCGGCGGAGGCGGCAGGGCCGCGCTCTGCTCGGGCGCGGCAGCGGGGACGGCCGGGCTCGCGGCGGCTTCCGTTGTAGGCGGGCGCGGCGGCGCGGCAGGGGCCGTCGGGGCGGCGGCTGCACTCGGCGCGGATGCGGTCGTCGCCACCGGCGGCGCATTGGCCGGGGCGTTGACCTCGGCAGGGCCGGCGCTCGCCGCGGCAGACGGGGCGGGCGGCACGCTCGGGGCCGCCGCGGCCGCCGCCTGGGGAGGCGGCGCCGGGATCGCCGGCTGCGGCGAGACGGCGGGCGCCTGGATCACCGTGCCTGGCGCCGCCTCGCCCGTGGCGGGCGCGGCCGCAGGCGCCGCGACTGCGGCGGGCGCCGGCGACGGCGCGGCCGGGGGCGGCGGCGGAAGAAGCTGCGCCGGAACCGCGGCGACGCGATCGGGGCGCGGATGGTCGCCCGTCGTCCGGTAATACCAGAACCCATAGGCGCAGGCGGCGACGATGAGGGCGACGAGGAGGATGGCGCCGCCCGGCAGGCTGCGCTCGGGCAGCGCCACGGGGAAAGAGAAATCCTGCTTCGGCTCGAGGCCCGCGACCTCCTGCTTGAAGCGCCGCGCGATCGCATCGCCATCGAGGCCGAGGTAATCGGCATAGGTGCGCACGAAGCCGAGCGCGTAGACCGGGCCCGGCAGCTCGGCGTACTGGTCCTCCTCGATGGCGCTCAGAAACGACGGGCGAATGCGCAAGACGGCGCCGGCCTCCTCGACCGTCTTGCCGTGATGGAGGCGCGCCTTTTTGAGCAGGCCGCCGATCGTCTCCGGCCGGCGCATGCTCGGCTCGCCATCCATGTCCTCGCGAAGGGCGCGCTCGTCCTGCTTCTTGCGCGTGAAGAGTGCCATTGCTGCGTCAGATCCCGCGGCGGCCTGATGCCGCCGCACTCGTCGTGAAACGAAAGAAAGCGATGTCGGAGGCTCGCCGCCACCATCGGCAATCATGGTTAAGAAATAGCAAAGATGCGCCGGACCTGACAATTCGCGGGCGCGACGGGAATGCGGCGCTCAGATGGCCACCCCGTGGTCGCGGGCGAAGGCGGCGAGCTTGCCGCGGAGGCTGTGGTCGGGAGCCGAGAGAAGGGGCGCGAGGAAGCGCTCCAGCGCCGCCAAATGCAGGCTGCGGATCATCATCTTGACGGGTCCGATCGAGGAGGGCGTCATCGACAGGTTCCGCAGGCCGAGGCCGACGAGAGCCATGGCATCGAGCGGATTGCCGGCCATCTCGCCGCAGAGGCCGAGCGGCACGCGATAGGCCGCGCATTGCCGCACGAGGTCGCGCAGCAGCGCCAGCATCGGCGGCGACAGCGGGTCGTAGCGCCCGGCAAGCCGCGGATTGCCGCGGTCGCAGGCGAAGAGGAACTGCGTCAGATCGTTGCTGCCGACCGACAGGAAGTCGACGGCGGGCAGCAGCGCCGGAAGCTGCCAGAGGAGGGCCGGCACTTCGAGCATGGCGCCGAGCTCGATCCTGGCGGGCAGGGCAAGGCCGCGCTTCTCGGCGCGCCGGCATTCGAGGAGGAAAACCTCGCGCGCCGCCGCGAACTCGGCGACCTCCGCCACCATCGGAAACATGAGGCGCAGATGGCGCCCGGCAGCGGCGCGCAACAGCGCGCGAAGCTGCTGGCGCAGCATGGCAGGACGGTCGAGGGCGATGCGGATGGCGCGCCAACCCATCGCCGGATTCTCCTCCTCCGCCTCGGGCATGTAGGGAAGCAGCTTGTCGCCGCCGATGTCGAGGGTGCGGAAGGTGACGGGGCGGTCGCCCGCCTGGTCGAGAATGCGGCCGTAGAGCGCCGCCTGCTCGTCGACACCGGGAAAGGAGGCCTGGACCATGAAGGGGATTTCGGTGCGGTAGAGCCCGATCCCTTCGGCACCGGTGGCATCGAGATGCGGCAGGTCGATGAGGAGGCCGGCATTGAGGTGCAGCGCGACAGCGACGCCGTCGAGGGTCTCGGCCGGCGCGCGGCGGATCGCGGCATAGGTCTCCTGCCGCGCCCGCCGCATCGCGAGGTTGGCCTCGATCGCCTGCTGGATGTCCTCCCCGGGCCGGATGAAGACCTGGGCGTGGTCGCCATCGGCGATGACGAGGTCGCCGGCCTCGACCTTGGCGAGCACGTCCTTGGCCCGGCCGATGACGGGGATGTCGAGGGCGCGCGCCACGATGGCGACATGGGCGGTGGGCGATCCTTCCTCGAGGACCAGCCCCTTGAGCCGGCGGCGGTCGTAGTCGAGCAGCTCCGCCGGCCCCATGCTGCGGGCGATGAGGATGAACTCGTCCGGCAATTCGGCGGGGCTCACCGCGGCCGCGGTCCCGGTGAGGTGCTGGAGCAGCCGGTTCGCCAGGTCTTCGAGGTCGGAGAGGCGCTCGCGCAGATAGGGGTCGCTCACCTGGTGCATGCGGGCGCGGTTGTCGTCCTGCACCTTCTGCACGGCGGCCTCGGCGGTGAGGCCGCTGCGCACGGCCTCGCGCATGCGCGCGAGCCAGCCGCGGTCGGCGGCGAACATGCGGTAGGCTTCGAGCACGTCGCGATGCTCGCCGCCGACGGCGAGATCGCTGGCGGCGATGAGGTCGTCGATGGCCGATTGCATCTCGGTGAGCGCCTTGCGCAGGCGGCCGAGCTCGCTTTCGGGATCTTCGGCGACGATCCGATGCACGACGATGCGCGGCTCGTGCAGGACGGCGGCGCCGACGGCGAGGCCGGCGCTGAGGCGGACGCCCTCGATGCGGACCGGCAAGAGCGCGATGCCATCGGAGGGGGCGAGCTCGCCCGGCTCGATGAGCTCGCCGCCGGCGACGAGCTCGGCCAGGACCATGGCGATGGTCTGCAGCGCCTCGACCTCGTCCTCGGCATAGTGGCGGCGCGTGCGGTTCTGCACGACGAGGACGCCGAGGACGCGGCCCGAGCGCAGGATCGGCACCCCCATGAGCGAGTGGTAGATCTCTTCGCCCGTTTCCGGCCGGTAGGCGAAATCGGGATGCGCCTGCGCATCGGCGAGGGCGAGCGGCCGCGCGGTCGCGGCGATGACGCCGACGAGGCCTTCGCCGACGCGCAAGCGCGTGCGGTGCACGGCCGCGCGGTTCAACCCCTCGGTGGCGAAGAGCTCCAGCACCTCGCCGGCGCGCATGATGTAGGCCGAGCACACCTCGGCGACCATGTCGGCGGCGATGAGGCCGACGATCTTGTCGAGCCGCTCCTGCGCGCTGCCCGACCCTGCCATGATGTCCCGCAGGCGCCGCAGCAGGCGGCGGGATCCGGTCAGGGTCGGGCCCTGCTCCATTACCCGGCCGCCGGCGAGGCGCCGCCGCGGCCGGGTTCGCCCGCCCCGTCCGGCCCGCCCTTCTCGCGGGCGAGAATGGCGGCCAAGGCTTGGTCGACCAGCTCGTCCAGAATCTCGCGCGTCGCCTGCTCGCGCGTCACCATGCCGACGCTCTGCCCCGCCATCAGCGAGCCCGTCTCGATGTCGCCGTCGATGACGGCGCGGCGCAGCGCCCCGGCCCAGAAATGCTCGATCTCGAGCTGCGCATCCTTCTGCGAGACCTCGCCGCGATTGAAGCGCTCGACGACGGCGCGCTGCGCCTCGATGAAGCGCTGCGTCGCCTGGTTGGCGAGCGCGCGCACGGGGATGACGGGAAAGCGCGGGTCGAGCTGCACCGAGGGCACGGCATCGCGCGCTCCGGCGCGGATGAAGGCCTCCTTGAAGCGGGGGTGGGCGATCGATTCATGCGCGCAGACGAAGCGCGTGCCGAGCTGCACCCCCGCTGCCCCCATTTCGAGATAGGAGAGCATCGCTTCGCCGCGCGCGATGCCGCCGGCGACGAAAATGGGCACCTCGGGGAGGTGCGGAAGAATCTCCTGGGCGAGGACGCCGGTCGAGACGGGCCCGATATGGCCGCCCGCCTCCATCCCCTCGATGATGATGGCGTCGGCGCCCATGCGCACCAGCTTCTTGGCGATGACGAGGGCCGGGGCGAAGCACATGACCCGGGCCCCGGCGGCCTTGATGCGCGCCACCGCCGCCGCGCTCGGCAAGCCGCCGGCGAGGACGACGTGGCCGACCTTGCGCGCGACGCACACCTCGATCAGCTCCATGAGGCGGGGGTGGAGGGTGATGAGGTTGACGCCGAAGGGGCGCGCCGTCAGCGCGAAGGTGCCCGCGATCTCGTCATCGAGCTGCTCCGGGCTCATCGAGCCCGAGGCGAGAACGCCGAAGCCGCCGCCATTCGAGATGGCGGCGACGAGACGTCGCTCGGAGACCCAGGTCATGGCGCCGCCCATGATGGCCCGCTCGCAGCCGAGGAAGGCGACGCCGCGGCGCCAGAGATGGGCAAGGCGGCGCATCGCGCCCTCGCGCGTCATGGGCGAGGCGTCACCCGGCGGGGCGAGCCCGCGGTCCGCTTGCCCATGCCCCCCGAGTGGCGCCATGGCTCAGGCGGCGTCGAGATCGTAGGCGGTGTGCAGCGCCCGGAGCGCCAGCTCGGTGTACTCCTCCGCGATGAGCACGCTGACCTTGATCTCCGAGGTCGAGATCACCTGGATGTTGATGCCCTTGTCGGCGAGCGTCCGGAACATCTTCTTGGCGACGCCGGCATGGCTGCGCATGCCGACGCCGATGACCGAGATCTTGACGACGTTGGGATCGGGCTTAAGGGCGGCGAATCCGAGCTCCGCCCGATGCTCCTCGAGGACCTTGACGGCGCGGGCGAGGTCGGATTTCGCCAGGGTGAAGGTGAGGTCGGTGGTGCGCCCATCCTCCGACACGTTCTGCACGATCATGTCGACATTGATGGCGTTGTCGGCGAGCGGGCCGAAGATCGTCGCCGCGACGCCGGGGCGGTCGGCGACGCGCAGCAGCGTGATCTTGGCCTCGTCGCGGCTGTAGGCGATACCGCTGACGACCTGCTTTTCCACGATTTCGTCCTCATCAACGACCAGCGTGCCCGGCGCATCGGAGAAGCTGGACAACACCTGCACGCGCACACCGTGGTTCATGGCCAGCTCCACCGAGCGCGTCTGCAGCACCTTCGCACCCTGCGAGGCCATTTCCAACATCTCTTCATAGGTGATTTTATCGAGCTTCCTCGCCTTCGCAACGATCCGTGGATCGGTCGTGTAGACGCCGTCGACATCGGTGAAGATGTCGCAGCGCTCGGCGCCGAGCGCCGCCGCCAGCGCCACCGCCGAGGTGTCGGAGCCGCCGCGTCCCAAGGTGGTGATGCGGTTGTCGGGCCCGAAGCCCTGGAAGCCGGCGACGACGGCGACTTGCCCCTCCTTGAAGCGCCGCTCGATCTCGGCCGTCTTGATCGAGTCGATGCGCGCCTTGCCGTGGACGCCGTCGGTCTTGATCGGGATCTGCCAGCCGAGCCAGGAGCGGGCGTTGACGCCGAGATCCTGCAAGGCCAGGGCGAGAAGGCCGGCGGTCACCTGCTCGCCCGATGCGACGACGACGTCGTATTCGCGCGCATCGTGCAGGCGGCTCGTCTCGCCCACCCAATCGACGAGCTGGTTGGTCGTGCCCGCCATGGCCGAGACGACGACGGCGACCTCGTGGCCGGCATCGACCTCGCGCTTGACGCGCCGCGCGACGCTCTTGATCCGTTCGATGTCGCGCACCGAGGTGCCGCCGAATTTTTGGACGATTCGCGCCATGTCTTCCCATCCGGGCGCCTCGCGCGCCCGCACGCATCGTTGCCGATCGAGGGGCGCCAATCCATACTCTGTCGCCGTGCGGCAAAGCAAGCCGCGGGACGCTTGGCGAGGAGGGCGGAGAAACGGAATGAACCCGAGCCCGGAGGCCGCCGCGCGCGGGCCGGGCGGCACCGTCGATCCGGGCGAGATCGCCCGCTTCGCCGCGCTCGCCGAGGCCTGGTGGGATCCGCGCGGCAAGTTCCGCCCGCTGCACAAGCTCAACCCGCTGCGCCTTCAGTTCCTGCGCGAACGGTTCCTTGCGCATTTCGGCCGGGACGCGGCGCTGCTTTCGCCGTTTTCCGGGCTGCGCCTTCTCGATATCGGCTGCGGCGGCGGTCTCGTCGCCGAGCCGATGGCACGGCTCGGTTTCGCCGTGACCGGCATCGATGCGGCGGCGGAAACGGTGATGACGGCCCGCGCCCATGCCGAGGCCGCGGGACTCGCCATCGACTACCGGGCGGTCGCGGTCGAGGCGCTGGCGGCCGCGGGCGAGCCCTTCGACGCCGTCCTCGCTCTCGAGATCATCGAGCATGTCGCCGATCTCGGCGCGTTCTGCGCTGCCGCGGCGGCGGTGCTGAAGCCGGGGGGCATGCTGATCGCCGCCACCCTCAACCGCACCGCCAAGGCCTGGCTCCTCGCCATCATCGGCGCCGAATACGTGCTCGGCTGGCTGCCGCGCGGGACGCATGACTGGCGGAAATTCGTCCGCCCCTCGGAGCTCGCGGCCGGCTTGCGGCGCAACGGCCTCCGCATCGCCGAGATCACCGGCGCCGCCTACGACCCGCTCGCCGATTCCTGGCGCCTCAGCCGCGATCTCGACGTCAATTACATGATGACGGCCGTGAAGGCTCCGGCCCTGTGATCAGGCGTCGGTGCGCGCCGGCCAGGGAATGCGGCTGAACTCGATCCCCTCTTCGGCGAGGCTCTTGGCATCGGCCTCGTTGGCTTCGCCATAGATGCCGCGCCGCTTGCTCTCGCCGTAGTGGATGCGCCGCGCCTCCTCGGCAAAGCGCGCGCCGACATATTCGCAATGCGCCTCGACCTGGCGGCGGAGCTCCATGACCGCCTGCTTCACCTGCGCCGGCGTCGGGCCCGGCGCCGCCTCGGCCTCGCGCCGGCGGGCGAGGCGCGGCGCCATCGGCGCCTTCTCGATCCCGGTGTCGCCGCAATGCGGGCAGGCGATCTCGCGGGCGGCGCTTTGCGCATCGAAGGCAGCGCCGTCGCGGAACCACGCCTCGAATTCGTGTTCGGCGGCGCAGCGGAGCTGATAGACGATCATGGATCTGTCCTATCCATCGCGGTGAGTGTTACACCAATGGATGATGACTTAGCAATCCTGCCATATAAGTGCTAACGAATGACGAAACCAGAGCATTCCACGCGCGGGGGGCCGGCCGTACCCTCGCGCTGGGTGCGGCGCTTCCTCCCGCTGATCCGGCCGGGCGGGCGCGTCCTCGACCTCGCCGCGGGCGGCGGCCGCCACAGCCGCCTGCTGCGCGCGCATGGTTACCGAGTCGTTGCCGTCGACCGCGACGTCGCGGGGCTGGCGGAGCTTGCCGCGGATGCGGGCTGCGAGGTCGTGGCGCTCGATCTCGAGGACGGCCGGCCGTGGTCGCTGGGCGGCGGCTATGACGGCATCATCGCGACGAACTACCTGCACCGCCCCCTCTTCCCGGATCTCGTACGCGCGCTGGCGGCGGATGGCGTTCTCGTCTACGAGACCTTCGCCGTCGGCAACGAGCGGTTCGGCAAGCCGTCGGACCCTGCCTTCCTGCTCCGCCCCGGCGAGCTTCTCGAGGCGTTCGGTTCGATCCTGACCGTCATCGCCTTCGAGCAGGGCGTCGCCGCCGAGCCGCGGCCGGCGGCGATCCAGCGGATTGCCGCAATCAATTCGGCGGCGCGCGAGAGCCTTCCTCCTCTCCCGCCGGCGGGCGCGAATTAGGGTAACGCCTCGCCTTGCGACGGCGCCTTACTCCGCCGCCAGCGCCGCCGGCGCCTTCGGTGAAGAGAAGGCGCGGTCGTGGCGGAGGGCCGGCACCATGCGGCGCGCCTCCTCGATCTTGGCCGGGTCGATCTCGGCAGTGATGACGCCGACGCCCTCGCCGGCATCGGCCAGGACCTCGCCCCAGGGATCGATGATGAGGGAGTGGCCGTAGGTCTTGCGCCCTTCCGCATGCTCGCCCCATTGCGCCGGAGCGAAGACGAAGCAGGCGTTCTCGATCGCCCGCGCGCGCTGCAGCACGTGCCAATGGGCGCGCCCGGTCGGCACGGTGAAGGCGGCGGGAATCGAGAGGAACTGCGCGCCGGCCTGCGCGAGGGTCCGGTAGAGATAGGGGAAGCGCAGATCGTAGCAGACGGTCATGCCGAGGACGCCCCAGGGCAGCGCCGCGAGGGTGGCCGCCTCGCCCGGGCGGTAGAGCGCCGATTCGCGGTAGCTCTCGCCATTGGCGAGATCGACATCGAACATGTGGATCTTGTCGTAGCGCGCGGCGATGCCGCCGTCGGGCGCCAGGAGAAAGGAGCGGTTGGCGAGGCGGTCCGCGGCGAGCCTTACCGCCATCGAGCCGATGACGAGCCAGGCGCCGGTCTCGCGCGCGAGCTCGCGGAAGGCGGCGAGCGCCGGGTGGTCCTCCTCGCTCCGCGCCTTGGCGAGATGGAGCTCGCGCTTCGGCTCGAACATCGCCGTGATCTCGGGCGTCAAGATGAGCTCCGCGCCCTTGTCGCGGGCGCGGCGGACGAGATCGCCGGCGGCGGCGACATTAGGCGCGAAGTCGCGCCCCGAGGTCATCTGCACGCAGCCGACGGTGAATTTGCGGTTCATGCGCCCACTCCCAGCTTGGCGTCGAGCGTGCCGGCGCGCTCCAGCGCATAGAGCTCGTCGGAGCCGCCGATATGCTCGCCGTCGATGAAGATCTGCGGCACCGTATAGCGCCCGCCGGCGCGGCGGACCATCTCCTCGCGCTTCTCCGTCTCGGCGTCGACGTCGATGTCGACGAAGCTCACCCCCTTCTTCTGCAAGAGGCTGCGCGCCCGCGCGCAATAGGGGCAGAACATCGTCGAATACATCTCAACCTTGGCCATGCGCCGTCACCTCGCCTTTCCGCCCCAACATAGTGTCGCGGCGCGCGCTTTGCGAGCGCCGGCGCTCATTCGGCGCCGCCGCGGACGACGCGGGCGAGCGTCAGCACGTCGATGCGCCGGGCGCCGGCGCGGCGCAGCACGCGGGCGCATTCGGCGACCGTGGCGCCCGTCGTGAAGACGTCGTCGACAAGGACGATGCGGGCCCCGGCGACGCTGCGACCCTGACGGAGGGTGAAGGCGCCACGCACATTGTCGGCGCGCGCCGTTCGGTTGCGGTGGCCCTGGGACGGCGTGCGGCGGCGGCGCCGGAGCCAGTCGGCAGCGACGGGCGGCCCGCCGGCGGCGCGGATCGCATGGGCGAGGAGGCCCGCCTGGTTGTAGCGGCGGGCGAAGAGCCGCGTCCAATGCAGCGGCACCGGCATCATGAGATCGGCCTCGGCGAGGAGCTCGGCGCCGGCGCGGCGCATCCAGCGTCCGAAGGCAGGCGCCCCATGCGTGCGGTCTCCATGCTTCAGCGCGAGGACGAGGCCGCGGCTCCGCTCGTCGTAGCGGAAGACGGCGCGGGCGCGGTCATAGGCGGGGGGATCGGCGATGCAGGCGCCGCAGAGCGCCTCCGCTCCCGCCTCATAGGGGAAGGGCAGCCCGCAGCAGGCGCAGAGCGGGGCGCCGAGGAAGACGATGCCGCGCCAGCAGGCGGGGCAGAGCTCGCCCTCGCGGCCGATCGCGGTGCCGCAGGCGAGGCAGCGCGGCGGCAGGAGCAGATCGACAAGCCCGGCGGCCGAGCGGCGCAGCCACCGCGCGGGCCGGGCGGCGAGGAAAACCATGGCGCGAATGACAGCGCCCCGGCGCCACCCTGTCAATCGCGCGAGCGCGCAGCGCCCTCACCCTCTCCCGGCCGCCGCGAGCAGCAGAACCCGAGAGCGCTTCGACCAGCAGCATCGTGCTGAGTGCGCAGGCGCGAGCCTAACCCGCCTTGCCGCCCTTCAGCAGCCCCATGAGCGGGTTCGGGGCGGGCGGCGCGACCCGCCGCAAGGTGTTGGTGTCGCGATGGTCGAAAGGCGGCGTGCTGCCCCGGATCGCCAAATCCGTACGCGTCACATAGCTCCAGCTGCCGTCGTCGTTGAAGGTGATGTCGATTCGGTAATAATCGGTGCGGAACGCCGCTTCGAGGAAAGTGGTCGAGCAAATCCCGAAGCGCGTATCGCCGCGCCGCGCCTCGACCGAGATGCGCTTGTCGTCCGGCTTCGCCGTGCCGCCCGCCAGCACCACTTGCCCGCGCGGAATGGCGAGCGATTGCATGACGAGCCCGGTCGCCGGCTCCCACAGCCAATAACCGACCTGATCGTGGAAGGTGATGGCCTCCTCCGGCGTGTTGATATGGATGTGGTAGCGCAGCCCATAGAGGAGCTGCGGGCCGTTCGGCTGCGGATCGATCGGCTCCATGCGGACACGCTCCCGGAAGACCCGCCGCTGCGGGCCGTCCGCCTTAGGGTTGATGTCCACCCCCTCATCGGACTCCCAGACGCCGGCGAGGCGGCGCAGCGGCCCGAGATTGGCAAGCGTGTCCGGCGAGAAATCGGGTTCGGTGAAGATGTCGTCGGGAATGTTCGGCATCGGGTTTCCCCCATCGGGCATCAACGCGCCGGAGCGGCGCTCTTGCTTTGCCATGACAAGCCTTAATCGGCTCGGCGGCAAGCCGGCAATCTCGGGGCTCGACCGCAATTCTTGGCAATGAAGCGAGCCTGGCACCGCGCGGCTTTGCCCGCCGCGCCCTCTATGGCCATATAGCGGCCATGGGGCCCAACAACATCGCCGTCTTCGACCGCCGCGCCCTGCGCCAGCGGCGCGACCGCGCCGCGGACCGCACCGGCTTCGGCTTCCTCTTCGAAGCGGCGGCGGAGCGGCTCGCCGACCGTCTCGAAGACGTGACCCGGCGCTTTCCGGTCGCGCTCGAGCTCGGCTGCCGGGGCGGACTCGTGGCGCCCCGCCTTGCCGGGCGCGGCGGCATCGAGCGCCTCGTCGCCAGCGATCCCTCGCCGCGCTTTGCCGCCCGCGCCGCGGCGCCGCGGCTCGCCGCCGATCCCGAATTCCTGCCCTTCGCGCCCGCCAGCTTCGATCTCATCCTCGGCGCCCTCGCCCTCCACTGGGTGAACGACCTGCCGGGCGCGCTCCTGCAGCTCCGCCGCGCCCTGCGGCCCGACGGGCTCCTCCTCGTCTCGCTCCTCGGCGGCGAGACGCTGCGCGAGCTGCGCCAGGCCTGGATGGAAGCCGAGCTCGAAGAGGAGGGCGGCGTCAGCCCGCGCGTCTCGCCCTTCGCCGATCCGCGCGATCTCGGCGGGCTGCTGCAACGCGCCGGCTTGGCGCTGCCGGTCGTCGACAGCGACCGTCTCACCGTCACATATCCGGACGCCCTTGCCCTGATGCGCGATTTGCGCGGCATGGGCGAGAGCAACGCCGTCGCCGAGCGGCGGCGCCGCTTCACCCGCCGCGCCACGCTGGCGCGGGCGGCCGCGCGCTATGCGGCAGCCTTCGGCCGGCCGGACGGGCGCATCGCCGCCAGCTTCGAGATCGTGACGCTGACCGCCTGGGCGCCGCACGATTCGCAGCCGAAGCCGCTCCGCCCGGGCAGCGCCAGAGCGCGGCTCGCGGAAGCGCTCGGCGCGGCCGAGCATTCCGCCGGCGACCGGGCAGCGCCGCCGGCCGATTGCGGCTGAAGGACACCGAAGCCCATCGCGCGTTACGTTCACGACAGGAGGTCGCGCAGCATGGCGACGAGCGGCTTGTCGGCGGGCGGCATGGCAAACTCGCCGAGCTTCGCCGGCCGCACCCAGCGCAGGACCTGCCCCTCGCGCGGCGTCACCACCCCCTGCCAGACGCGGCAGACATAGAGCGGCATCAGCAGATGGAACTCCGCATAGCGGTGCGAGGCGAAGGTGAAAGGCGCAAGGCAGTTGGCCGAGACGTCGATCCCCAGCTCCTCGCGCAGCTCGCGGATGAGCGCCGCCTCGGGGCTCTCGCCGGAATCGAGCTTGCCGCCCGGAAACTCCCAGAGCCCGGCCATCGCCTTGCCCTCGGGCCGCTGCGCCAGAAGGACGCGGCCATCGGCATCGATGAGCGCCACCGCCGCGACAAGGACGATGCGCGTTTCTCCCTCTCCGGCGAGCGGCATGATGCGTCGCGCTTGCGGCGTGCCCCTCACCCGGCTCCGGGAAAGGCTCGGCCTTGCCTCGCCAACCCTTCGCAACGGTGAGGGGCTGCTCGACGCAAGCTCATCCGATCAACTCCGATAGCTGCCGTTGATGTCGATGTAGCGGTGGGTCAAATCGCAGGTCCAGACCGTGGCGCGGCCGCGGCCGATGCCCAGATCGACGGCGATGTGGATGTCGCGCCCCGCCATATGTCGCGCCACCGGCGCCTCGTCGTAACTCGGCACGGGTCCGCCCTTCTCGCAGATGCGCGTGCCGCCGACGGCGATGACGAGGCGGTCGCGGTCGGCCTTCTCGCCGGCCTTGCCGACCGCCATGACGATGCGCCCCCAATTGGCGTCGCCCGCCGCCAGCGCCGTCTTGACGAGGGGCGAGTTGCCGATGGCGAGGCCGATGCGTCGCGCCGCCCGCGCCGAGGCGGCGCCCGTCACCTCGATGGTGACGAACTTCTCGGCGCCTTCGCCGTCGCGGACGATCTGCTGCGCGAGATCGATGAGCACCGCGTCGAGCGCCTTGCGGAAGGCGCGCAGCTGCGCATCGCTCGCCCGCGTCACCGGCTCGTGCTGCGCCGCGCCTGTGGCACAGAGCAGCACGGTGTCGCTCGTCGAGGTGTCGCCATCGACGGTGATGCAATTGAAGGAGCGGTCGGCGCCAGCAGAGAGCAGCGACTGGAGAACGGGCGCCGCGATCCTGGCATCGGTGAAGACATAGGCCAGCATCGTCGCCATGTCGGGGGCGATCATGCCGGAGCCCTTGGCAAAGCCGTTGATCGTCACCGTCGTGCCGCCGATCGCGGCGCGCGCCGTCGCCAGCTTCGGGAAGGTGTCGGTGGTCATGATGGCGCGGGCCGCCGCCGGCCAATTCTCGGCGGCGAGCGCCGCCTGCGCGCGCGGCAGACCCGCGAGGATGCGCTCGCCCGCCGGCGGCTCGCCGATGACGCCGGTCGAGGAAATGAAAATCTCCGAGGGCGCGCAGCCGAGGAGCCGCGCCGCCTCGCGCGCCGTCGCCTCCACCACCGCCTCGCCCTTCGCCCCGGTGAAGGTGTTGGAATTGCCGGAATTGACGACGATGCCGCGTACCCGGCCGCCGGGAAGGTTGCGCCGGCACCAGGCGACGGGCGCGCCGGCGGTGAGCGAGCGCGTCAGCACCCCGGCGATCGTCGAGCCGGGCGCCAGCTCCGCCAGCATCAGATCGTCGCGCCCCTGATAGCGGATGCCGCAGGCCGCCGCGGCGAGGCGGACGCCGGCGACGGGTGCGAGATCGGGCGTGCGCGCCGGGGCGAGCGGCGAGACGGCGGGCTTGGCCGGGGGCTTGGCGGCGTCGTTCATGGCGTCACTGCGGCGCCGGCATGGGCGAGCCGTCGAGGGCGAAGGTCTCGATCTTCGCCTTGCTGCGCAGCGCCTTCAGCTTCTCGCCGATGGCTTCGCCGGCGATCTCGTCGGTGAGCGCCTCCTTGCTGTCCTCGAAGGAGGGCGGCGCCGCCTCGCGGCGGTCATCGACCTTGATGACGTGCCAGCCGAACTGCGTGTGCACGGGCGTCTTCGTGTATTCCCCCTTCTTCAGCTTGAAGGCGGCCTCGGCGAATTCCGGCAGCATCTCGTCCTTGGAGAAATAGCCGAGATCGCCGCCCGTCTCCTTCGAGGAATCGGTCGATTTTGCCTTGGCGAGGGTGGCGAAATCGGCGCCCTTGTCGAGCTCGGCGATGATCGCCTTGGCCTCGTCCTCGCTCGCCACCAGGATGTGACGGGCGCTCACCTCTTCCTTGGGCGGGTGCGTCTTCAGATCCTCCTCATAGCGCTGGCGCAGCTTCTCGTCGGTCGCCGCCGCCTTGATGACGCGCTCGATATAGACTTGCTGGATGACGCGGTTGGAGAGCTGAGCCAGACGCTGCTTCACCTCGGGATCGTCGGCGAGCTTCGCCTTGCGCCCCTCTTCGGTGATGAGCATGCCGCTGACGAGCTGGTCGAGCAGCTTCGGATAGATCTGCTCCAGGGGCAGCTTCTGCGCCGCCGGCGGCAGCGCGCGCCGCGCCGCCTCGACATCGGATTTGTGCAGCTCGGCGCCATCGACGCGGGCGACGACAGGGTCATCGGCGGACGCCGCCAGTGCCAGGCCGGGCGCGGCGGCGAGAGAAGCGATGAAGGCGAGCGCATGCAGCCGCCGGGACATCGGGACACCTCGTGAAAGCGCCGCAACGGAGCGGCGAGGGCAACGGATCGGGCGCCATAATGCATATCGCCGGGGCCAGGCGCAAATGCCCGCGTACTGTCTCCGGCGACGGCATCCGGCCGGTTACGGCGGGACGGCGCGAAAGACCGGATACGGGCCGCGTCATGACGAGCGCAGCGAAGCCATCCAGGGCGAGGCGGCGGGCTCCTGTATCGCCGCGGCATGCGCTCCTCGCGATCACGTCGCCTCGATCGGGAGCATGGCGACACCATGGCCGCGGCGCTGTGGCCCGAATTGCCTCGTCCGCCGCGCCGTGTTGAATTGACAGCCTGCCCCCCTACCCCTATCTGTCACCATGTCGCCGCCCTTCATGGAAGGGGAGCGGCCCGTTCCCTTATCGCCACTTCGAGGTCTCGATGATCGGCGCCATCGCCCGGCGACTCTTCGGCTCTGCGAATGACCGTTTCCTCAAAGGCCTGCAGCCGGATGTCGACGCCATCAACGCGCTCGAGCCGCAGCTTGCGGCGCTCTCGGACGACGCTCTCAGGGCGCGCACCGGCGAATTGAAGGAACGCCTCGCCAAGGGCGAGACCCTCGACGACATCCTGGTCGACGCCTTCGCCACGGTTCGCGAAGCCGCAAAGCGCACCCTCGGGCAGCGCCATTTCGACGTGCAGCTCATCGGCGGCATCGTGCTGCACCGCGGCATGATCGCCGAGATGAAGACCGGCGAGGGCAAGACGCTGGTGGCGACCTTGCCCATCTACCTCAACGCGCTCGCCGGCAAGGGCGCCCATGTCGTCACCGTCAACGACTACCTCGCCCGCCGCGACAGCGAGTGGATGGGACAGATCTACCGCTTCCTCGGCCTCACCGTCGGCTGCATCGTGCACGGGCTCGACGACAACGAGCGGCGCCAAGCCTATGCCGCCGACGTCACCTACGGCACCAACAACGAGTTCGGCTTCGATTATCTGCGCGACAATATGAAGCATAATCTCGAGGAGATGGTGCAGCGCCCCTTCAACTACGCCATCGTCGACGAGGTCGATTCGATCCTTATCGACGAGGCGCGGACGCCGCTTATCATCTCGGGACCGACCGAGGACAATTCCGAGCTCTACAAGAGCGTCGACAAGCTCATCCCGAAGCTCGCGGCCGAGGATTACGAGAAGGACGAGAAGCAGCGCACGGTGACGCTGACGGAATCCGGCGTCGAGAAGATCGAGGCGCTGCTGCGCGAGGCGAACATCCTCAAGGCGGGGACGCTCTACGACCTCGCCAACGTCAACACCGTCCACCACGTCAACCAGGCGCTGCGCGCCCACAAACTCTTCACCCGCGACGTCGACTACATCGTCAAGGACGACCAGGTCATCATCATCGACGAGTTCACCGGCCGCATGATGCAGGGCCGGCGCTACTCCGAGGGGCTCCATCAGGCGCTCGAGGCCAAGGAGCACGTCACCATCCAGAACGAGAACCAGACCCTCGCCTCGATCACCTTCCAGAACTATTTCCGGCTGTTCCCGAAGCTCGCCGGCATGACCGGCACGGCGATGACCGAGGCGACCGAATTCGCCGACATCTACAAGCTCGAAGTCATCGAGATTCCGACCAACCTCCCCGTCCGCCGCGTCGATATGGACGACGAGGTCTATCGGACCGCTCGCGAGAAGAACGAGGCCATCGTCGCCCAGGTTCTGGAATGCCACCAGCGCCAGCAGCCGGTGCTCGTCGGCACGATCAGCATCGAGAAATCCGAGGTTCTGTCGGCGCTCTTCAAGAAGAAGAAGATCCCGCACAACGTGCTGAACGCCCGCTACCACGAGCAGGAGGCCTATATCGTCGCGCAAGCGGGCCGCCCCGGCGCCGTCACCATCGCCACCAACATGGCGGGGCGCGGCACCGACATTCAGCTCGGCGGCAATTTCGACATGCGCGTCCGCCAGGAGCTGGCGAACGTCACCGACCCGGCCGAGCGCGAGGCGCGCATGCAGCAGATCCGCGCCGAGATCGAGGCCGCCAAGGAGGTGACGCTCAAGGCGGGCGGGCTCTTCGTCATCGCCAGCGAGCGGCACGAGAGCCGGCGGATCGACAACCAGCTGCGCGGCCGCTCCGGCCGCCAGGGCGATCCCGGCGCCTCGAAGTTCTTCGTCAGCCTCGAAGACGATTTGATGCGCATCTTCGGCTCCGAGCGCATGGACAGCATGCTGCAGAAGCTCGGCCTCAAAGAGGGCGAGGCGATCATCCATCCCTGGATCAACAAGGCGCTGGAGAAGGCGCAGCAGAAGGTCGAAGCGCGCAATTTCGAGATCCGCAAGCAGGTCATCAAATACGACGACGTGATGAACGACCAGCGCAAGGTCGTCTACGAGCAGCGCAAGGAGATCATGAGCGCGCGCGACGTCGCGACGACCATCGCCGATATGCGCCACGAGGTCGTCGATGCGGTGGTGAGCCGCGCCATCCCACCCAACGCGCTTCCCGACCAGTGGGACGTCAAGGGCCTCCATGCGGAGTGCCTGCGGCTCTTCAACCTCGACCTGCCGATCGCGGACTGGGCCAAGGAAGAGGGCATCGCCGACGCCGAGATCAAAGACCGCATCACCGAGGCGGCCGACCGCAAGATGGCGGAAAAGGCGGCGAATTACGGCCCCGACATCATGCGGCAGGTGGAGAAGAGCCTGCTCTTGCAGCTCCTCGACCAGATCTGGAAGGACCACCTCCTGTCGCTCGACCATTTGCGGCAGGGCATCAATCTGCGCGCTTACGCCCAGCGCGACCCGCTCAACGAATACAAGCGCGAAGCCTTCGAGCTCTTCGAGGGAATGCTGGGCAATCTGCGCGAGACGGTGACGAGCGTCCTCTCCCATGTCGAGCTGCGCCTCCAGCCGAGCCCGGCGGCGGGTGCGCAAGAGGCGGCGCGCGAGCCGGCGATGGCCGGCGGCAACGGCCGCGACGGCGAGGCGCCGCGACGCGGCGCCGGCGCTGGCCGCCCGGCGCGCATGGCGATGTCCGGCGGCGCCGCCGGCGCATCGGGTCCCGATGTCGATCCGCGCACGCCGCGCAACGCCCCTTGCCCCTGCGGTTCCGGCAAGAAGTTCAAGCACTGCCACGGGCGGGTGTAGGCGGCGACCGCCGCTGAACCGCGGCTCCGGCCGCGGCGTTGGCTCCGATAGGGAAAGGCGGGGCAGGAGCCAGCGGCGATGATCTACGCGATCGTTCTCGACACGTCCGGGCCGGGCGGCTCGGCGGGTGCCGTCGGCGACTGGATTCGTCGCAATTTCGGCGATTTCATCCACCCCTCGCCCTCCTGCTGGGTCGTCGCCGGGCCGCTCGTCGCCGACCAGCTCCATACCGCCCTCACCCCCCTCATCGGCCCCGCCGAGCGGCTCGTCATCGTCAAGGCGGCGAGCGAGGCGATGTGGCACGGCATCGACGAGGACGAGGCGCGCTGGCTCGCCGCGCATTTCCCCGGCAGCCTTTCCGAGCGGATTCCCGGCGAGACCGAGGGGCTGGCCTCCCAGCCCCGCGCGCCCGCGAATGGGAGATTCCGCTGCGCTCCGGCGTTTCTCTCGAGAGAGACGTCGAACGAAGGAGTAGAACCATGCATGCCGGACTGATCCTTGTCGTCGCGGCGCTGGCGCTCGCGGCTTGCGGCGGCGACGAGCGCCCCATCGTCGTCAACACGCCGCCGCCGGCAGCGCCCAACACCGTCGTGGTGCCGCCCCCCTCGACCCACCAGCCGGTCGTCGTGGTGCCGCAGCAATAAGCGCACGGGAAGCGCGGGGCGGGTCTCTCTCGAAGCCGCCCCGCCCTCCGACAATCACCCCGATTTTGCTTTAAGATTTCAGCAAGCCTGGCGCTCCCATCCTTGGATCGGTAATCTCGTCGCGCGAGAGGAGCGGGAGAGTGCCGAGGTCACCTGAGGATGAGGATCTGGAGGGCATCCGCGCTTGGTTCGAGCGTCTCGCCCTCTGCGTCCGCGCCGTCGATTTCGCCGCCGCGCGCCCGCTTTTCGCCGAAGACATGATCGCCTTCGGCACCTTCGCCGATTTCATCGAGGGGCGCGAGCAGGTCGAGGCGGCGCAATGGCGCAATGTCTGGCCCTTCATCGAGGGCTTCCGCTGGCGGGCGGAGTCCATCCGCGCGATCGTCTCGCCCGACCGCCGCCATGCGACGGGGATGGGGGTCTGGGATTCGACGGGGTTCGATGCGGAAGGACGGCCTTTCGGCCGCCCCGGCCGGGCGACGATCGCCTTCGCCCGCCCGGCCGCGGCTGCGCCATGGGTTGCCGAGCACACGCATTTCTCGCTCTTCCGTGACATTCCCGGCCGCTCCTTCGGGCGCAGGGGAGGTTGAGATGCGGCGCGCGGCGCTTCTTCTCGCGATGCTGGCCTGCGCGGCCCCGGTGCGTGCGTCCGCCGTGTCCAATCCTGCGGAGGCCTGGGGCGCCGTGCCGACGCCCTCGCCCGGGCCGACGCGCATCATCGGCGGGCCGGCGAATGGCTGCCTCGCCGGCGCCGCGATGCTGCCGCCCGACGGCGTCGGATACGAGGCGATCCGCCTCAGCCGGCATCGCAACTACGGCCATCCCGAGACCATCGCCTTCGTCGAGCGCCTCGGCAAGGCGGCGCAGGCGGCGGGGCTGCCCGTCTTCTATGTCGGCGACATGGCGCAGCCGCGCGGCGGGCCGATGCTCTTCGGCCACGGCTCGCACGAGACCGGCGTCGATGTCGATATCTGGTTCAACCTCGAGCCGAAACCGCTGCTGCCCGTGAGCGCCCGCGAGGAGGTCGATCTCCCGTCGATGGTGCTGCCGAACAAAATGGCGATCGACACGCGCCGCTTCGGCGAGCGGCAGGTCCAGCTGCTGCGCCTCGCCGCCAGCGATCCGCGCGTCGACCGCATCTTCGTTCACCCGGCGATCAAGCGGGCGCTCTGCGACGGCTATGGCGGCGCCGCGGCCGGCGGCCGCGCCTGGCTGCACAAGCTGCGGCCGTGGTTCGGTCATGACGAGCATTTCCACGTCCGCCTCGCCTGCCCCGCGGACCAGCCCGAATGCGTCGGCCAGGCGCCGGTGCCGCCCGGCGATGGCTGCGATGCCGTGCTCGATTCCTGGCTGAAGCCGCGCCCGCCAGCGCCGCCGCCGCTCGCCCCGGCGAAACCCCGCCCCCGGCCGCCGTTGCCGGCGGCGTGCCGGGCGGTGCTGCTGGCGAAGTGAGAGGGTAGACGCGCTCCCTCCGCCAGCTCCGGGTAGGGCGCGACGATGCCTTGCCAACCCGCCGCAGCCCTCTCCCCATGGGGAAGAGGGCAGGCGGGGACCGGCAAACCCGAACGCCGCGTCGGCGCTACAGGACCGCCGCCATCTCCGCTTCGCGCGCGGCGCTCGCCGCCGGCCGGTGGTCCTTGGCGAGCACCGTGTAGACGGCAGGCAGCACGAAGAGCGTGAAGAGCGTCCCGATCGACATGCCGGAGACGATGACGAGGCCGATCGAGAAGCGGCTGGCGGCGCCGGCGCCCGAGGCGAAGAGCAGCGGGACGAGGCCCGTGACCATCGCCGCGGTCGTCATCAGGATGGGGCGCAGCCGCACCTTGGCCGCCTCCTCGATGGCGGTGCGCCGGTCGAGGTTCTGCCTGCGCTGCAGTTCGTTGGCGAAGCTCACCATCAGGATGCCGTGCTTGCTGATGAGGCCGATGAGGGTGACGAGCCCGACCTGCGTATAGATGTTGATGGTGGCGCCGTTGATTATGCCGCTGCCGATGAAGAGCGGGATGAGAGCGCCGCAGATCGACATCGGCACGCTCACCATGATGACGAGGGGATCGCGCAGGCTCTCGAACTGCGCCGCCAGCACCAGGAAGATGACGATGAGGGCGAAGCCGAAGGTGACGGTGAGCTGGTTGCCTTCCTGGACGAATTGCCGCGAATCGGAGAGCCAGTCGTAGCTGAAGCCCTGCGGCAGGGTCTTCTGCGCCGTGTCGCGCAGGAACTGGACCGCCTGCCCCATCGAGACGCCCGGCATCGGCACGGCCGAGAAGGTCGCCGAGTTGAGCTGGTTGTAATGGGTGAGCGCGTTGGGATCGATGCCGGCCTCGATCGAGACGACCGTCGAGAGCGGCACCTGCTGGCCGCTCGCCGTCGGCAGGTAGTAGCGCGCGAGGCTGTCCGGCGTCAGGCGGTCGATGCGCGGCACTTGCGGGATGACCTCGTAGGAGCGGCCCGCGAGGTTGAAGCGGTTGACGTAGTTCTCGCCGACGAGGAGGGCGAGCGTGTCGCCCACCGTCTGCATGGTGATGCCGAGATCATTGGCCTTCGCGGCATCGACATGGAGGCGCAACACCGGCGTGTTGAAGTTGAGATCGCTGTCGGTGACCATGAAGAGGCCGCTCTGCCGGGCCGCGGCCTTGATCTTCTCCATCGCCTCGTAGATCGCCTTGAAGTCGCCGGGCGCGTTGATGACCATCTGCACCGGCAGGCCGCCCGTCGAGCCGGGCAGCGGCGGCAGCGGGAAGACGAAGACCTGCATGCCTTCGATGCTGCCGAGCTGCTGCTGGACGAGCTGCATGAGCTGCATCTGCGAGCGCTGGCGCTGATCCCAGGGCTTGAGGATCATGCCGGCGAAGCCCTGATTGACGCCGTTGGTGCCGTTGACGACGAAGCGCGTGTCGGTCTCGGGATAGCTCGCGAAGATCTTGTCCATCCGCGCCGTGAAGGCGTCGGTGTAATCGAGATTGGCGTATTGCGGCGCCTTGGTGATGGCGAAGAGGACGCCCTGATCCTCGGTCGGGGCGAGCTCGGATTTCGTGTGGAAGAAGAAGAACGGAATGCTGGCAAGCACGACGAGGGCGAAGAGCGCCGTCACCGGGCGGAAGTCGAGCGAGCGCGCGAGGCGCCGCCCGTACCAGCGCGTCACTGCCGAGAAGCCGCGGTCGATGAGGCGGGCGAAGCGGCCCTGGCTCATCTCGCGCGTGAGAAAGAGCGAGCACATCATCGGCGACAGCGTGAGCGCGACGACGCCCGAGATGATGACGGCACCGGCGAGGGTGAAGGCGAATTCGCGGAAGAGAGTGCCGGTGAGGCCGGAGAGGAGGCCGATCGGCGCGTAGACGGCGGCCAGCGTGATCGTCATAGCGATGATGGGCCCGACGATCTCGCGCGCGCCGATGAGAGCCGCCTGCACCGGCGTCCGCCCTTCCTCGATGTGGCGGTAGACGTTCTCGACGACGACGATGGCGTCGTCGACGACGAGCCCGATCGCCAGCACCATGGCGAGGAGGGTCAGCAAATTGACGCTGAATCCCAGCGCCAGCATGATGATCCCGGCGCCGATCAGCGACAGCGGGATGGTCACGACCGGGATGATGACCGAGCGCAAGGTGCCGAGGAACAGGAAGATGACGGCGATGACGATGGCGATGGCCTGGCCCAAGGTCCATTGCACCTCGTCGATCGAGGCGCGGATGAACTTTGTCGAATCGTAGGGCACCTTCATGACGACGCTGGGCGGCAGGTTGCGCTCGATCTCGGGCAGCAGCTTGCGCACGCCCTGGACGAGAGTGAGCGGGTTGCCGGTCGGCGTCGCGTTGATGCCGATGAAGACGGCGTGCTCGCCATTCATGGCGACGGAGGAGTTCGTCGCCTGCGCGCCGAGCTCGACGGTGGCGACGTCGCGCAGGCGAATGAGGGCGCCGTTCTTCGCCTTCACCACCATGTTGCGGAACTGCTCGACATCGGTGCGGCCGGTGTCGGCGGTGATGTTGGTGAGAGTGAAATAGCCCTTGGCCTGGCCCGGCGCGGCCTGGAAGTTGTTGGCGCGGATCGCCGCCGCGATGTCGTCGGCGGAGATACCGCGGGCCGCCATCTTGGCGGGATCGAGCCAGAGGCGCATGGCGAAGGTCTGGCCGCCGAGAATATCGGCCGAAGCGACGCCGTCGACCGTCGCCAGCAGCGGCTGCACGATGCGCGAGAGGTAGTCGGAGATGGCGGCGCTCGACAGCTTGGAGCTGGCGAAGCCGAGATACATGACCGCCGTCGTCTGTCCGGTCGATTTGGTGATGACCGGGTCGTTCGCCTCCTTGGGGATGAGGTAGCGGACCTGGTTCACCTTCGACATGACGTCGGTCAGCGCCTTGCTCGGGTCGTAATTGAGGCGGATATAGACCGAGATCTTGCTCTGGCCGAGGATCGAGGACGAGGTCATGTAGTCGATGCCCTCGGCCGTCGCGATCGCCTGCTCCAGCGGCTGGGTGATGAAGCCCTGCATGAGCTCGGGCGAGGCGCCGGGATAGGCGGTCGTCACGGTGATGACCGTGTTGTCGAGGCGCGGATACTGCCGGATGGGCAGGCTCAGCATCGAGCGCGCGCCGACGAGCAGGATGAGCAGGCTGACGACCAGCGACAGCACCGGGCGGCGGATGAAGAGGTCGGTGATGCTCATGGCCGCGGCACCGCGGCTGGAGTCGTCAGCGAGTTGGTCTCGGCGGCAACCACCGTCATCCCGTCATGGAGCTTGAGCTGGCCCGAGCTGGCGACGCGATCGCCGGCTTTCAGCCCCTGGAGGATCGCCACCTTGTTGTCGCGCTTCTCGCCGGTCTCGACGAAGGTGCGCTTCACGGTGAGGATCGGCTTGCCGTCCTTGTCCTTGCCGTCCTCGACGAGGTAGACGGCGTTGCCGTAGAGGCTGTAATCGACGGCCGTCTCCGGCACCGTCACGACGTCGGGCTGCGGCGGCAGCACGACCCGGGCGTTGACGAACATGCCGGGCTGCAACAGGTGCTCGGGATTGGCGAGCGTCGCCTGCAGCTTGATCGTGCGCGTATCGGCCGAGACCTGCGGCTCGATGGTCGTCAGCTTGCCGGTGAAGCGGCGCTTCGGATAAGCGTCGACCGCGATCTCGACCGGCTGGCCGACGGAGAGCGCCGCCCGGCTCTGCTCGGGCAGGGTGAAGTCGGCATAGAGCGTGTCGAGATCGGTCAAGGTCACGATCGGCATGCCGGCATTAACATACTGGCCGAGATCGACCTGGCGGATGCCGAGCACGCCCGAGAAGGGCGCGCGCACCAGCTTCTGCGCGATGATCGCCTGGGTCTTGGCGATCATCGCATTCGCCTGGTCGAGCTGGCTCTGGTAGAGGTCGACATTGGCGACGGGCCCGTTGCCGCGCGAGGCGAGCTCCTTGGCCCGCGTCAGGTTGATCTGCGCCAGCCGAGCCTGCGCCCGGAAGTTGAGAAGATCGCCCTGGTCCGGCTGGTCATTGAGCTGGACGAGAGGGTCGCCGGCACGGACCGTGGCGCCGGACTGGAAGAAAATCTGGGTGACGCGGCCGCCGACTTCGGGCGCCACCGTGACCTGGTGGACGGCATAGATTGTGCCGATGCCGGCGAGGAATTGCGGCCAGGGCTCGGACTCCGCCGTCGCGATCGCGACAGCCGGCGGCGGCGGGGCGAAATGGGCGAAGAACTCGGCCGTCTTCTGCTCGCGGACGCGCTCGAAGACATAGAAGGCGCCGGAGACGAGAGCGAGGAGGACCGCGATCAGCCCGAACCAGAATCCGAGACGCAGGCGCGAGGGCGGCGCCCGCCGGCCGCTCTCGCGCCGATAGTCGTTGCCGACATGCTCGACGACATTCGAATCAGGCACGGCTCCTCTCCCCGCTATTGAATGCCCCGTTATTGCCGCGGCTCGCTGCGGCGAGATGCCGCTCGAGCACGGTCTCCTTGATGCCGAGGCCACGCAGGATGAAGGCGGCGGCTTCGGCAACGATCGTCTCGGCATCGCCGCGATAGGGCACGGTGCCATCCTTCGGCAGCCGCGCATAGGCCAGCATCGCGGCGACATGCTGGGCGAACCAGAAGGCGTTCTCAGGCGTGGGTGGCGCCGCCGCGAGGTCGCCCGCGCGCTGCGCCGCCGCGAGAAGCTCGGCGAATTTCGGATAGATCCGCGCCATCACCGTGTCCGTGACGAGCCGCGCATATTCGCCGTCTTCGAGGAAGCTGTTGATCATCAGGCGGTGGCTGGCGTCCATCTCCTGCGCGTCGAAGACGAAATGGCGCACCATGTAGCGCATCATCTGGACGAGGGAGGCGGTCGAGGGCGGCAGCTCGTTGACGCATTCGAGCGCCGGGTCGCCGAGGCAGCCGAGATGCAGGATCTCCTCGTAAAGCGCCGCCTTGCTCGGGAAATGCTTGAAGACGAGCGCCTCGGAGACGCGCGCCGCCTCGGCGATCTCCTTCGTCGTCGTACCGGCGAAGCCCTTGCGCGCGAACAGCGGCATCGCCGCCTCGACGATTGCCTTGCGCCGCTCCTCGTTATCGAGCCGGATGGCAGCCATGGCGCGCTAAGTAAGTCATTACTCACCCATGGTCACGCCAAAGTCGAGCAAGGCAGGGTTGCGCGCGGCGCAGGGCGCCGCGCCAATCTCAGACGAGGTCGGTGTCCGAGCCGCCGAAATCCTGATCCGAGCCGAAATCCTGGTCGGAGGCGTAGTCCTGATCGGCGCCGTAATCCTGGTTGTCGGCGTAGTCGGCGTTGGGGTCGCCCGACGCGGTGTCGATGCCGCCGGCATTCGGATCGGAGGCGTTGCCGGCGTAATCGGCCGGCTCCCAGCCCGTTTGCGTCGCGCCGCCTGCCGGATCATTGCCGTAATAATTGTTGATCACCGTCTCGCTGAGGCCGGGCTGCATCGTCGCATTCGACAGGATGGCGCCGGCATGGTGGCCGAACAGCGACTGAATGCCGTCGAAAAGGAGCGCGCCGCCGGCGATGCCGGCCGCCGTCGCCGCCGCTTGCCGCAGGAAGCCCGAGCCGCCCGAGGCCATCATCGGCATCGCCTGCGCCATCATCGGCTGCGCCGCCATCGGCTGCGGTGCGGCCTGATAGGAGGGCGGCGCAGCCGGGCTCGGCCGCGTGCTCCAGGGCCCGGGACTCGCCGCCATGCCGCCTCCGGCCGGAGCGCTGCGCCCGAACAACCCGCCGAGGAAGCTGGTCGGCTGCGCCGGCTTGGCGGCCGCGAGCTGTTTCTCCAGCTCGGCGATGCGGTTCTGCGCGTTCGCCAGCGCCATGTCCTGGATGAGCACGGTCTGGACCAGAAGGTAAGGCGCATCGGGCTGCTCGGCCATCCCCTGGCGGATGAGCTGCTCGGCCTCGGCATCCTTGGGCTGGCCGGCCGTCTGCTTGAGCCGCGCGAGGAGTTGAGTGATGAGATCGCGTTCCTGTGGCGTCATGCTGCTCTCCCATGGCGGCGGCCCGAGCTGCAACCCGGCCGTCCGACCGTTGCCTCACATCTGGGGAGACGGAGGCGACATGTCAAAGCCGCGGCGCCTCCCTGTCATACCGCTGCAACCGATGACGGCTAACCTCGCGCATGAACCGGGCGGCGCATTCCCGCTTGCGGCTCCGCGCCTCTGCCGCCGGGGTGGCTTTTGGCCTCTTCATCTCGGCGCGGCGGAGCCGTATATAGGAGGCAAGAGGGGGCAGGTCGGGACCACCGCGGCCTCGACCAACGACGAAGCGACGCGCTCTTCGCAGCAAAGGGGCAGGCCCTGAGCCGGCTCCAGCGGATGGGTCGAGGCCAGGGGGCGATGACATGATCTTGCAGCCGCGCCTTTCACGCACACCGCTCGCAGGACACCAGCAGCGAAGCATCCGCTCCGGCGATCTCGAAGTGCGCCTCGCCGCAACGGCGGCCGAGATCGATGCGGCGCAGGCATTGCGCTACCGCGTCTTCTACGAGGAGATGGGCGCGCGGGCGACGCCCGAGGTCGCCGCGAGCCGGCGCGACCGCGACCGCTTCGATGCGTATTGCGATCACCTCCTCGTCATCGACCACGCGCGCTCCGCCGGGCCCGACAGCGTCGTCGGCACCTATCGCCTGCTGCGCGGCTCAGTCGCCCGCCGACATGGCGGCTTCTACACCGCGACCGAGTTCGACATTACGCCGCTGCTGGCGGTCCCGGGCGAGCCGCTCGAGCTCGGCCGCTCCTGCGTCGAGGCCGCCTACCGGACGCGCCCGACCATGCAGCTTCTCTGGCGCGGCATCGCCGAATACTGCTTTGGCCACGGCATCAGCCTGATGTTCGGCTGCGCCAGCCTGCCGGGGACGAATATCGCAACGCTCGCCCCGGCCTTGGCCTATCTCCACTACAACCACCTGGCGCCGCCGGCGCTGCGCGCCCGTGCCCTGCCCGAGCGCTTCGTGCGCATGGACCTGTTGCCGCCTGACGATATCGACACCGCCGCGGTCGTCGCTCAACTCGACAAGCGCGCGACGGTGTCGGCGCTGCCGCCGCTCATCAAGGGCTATTTGCGGATCGGGGCGCTGATCGGCGAAGGCGCCGTCATCGACCACGATTTCAACACGACCGATGTCTGCATCATCGTCGTGATGGACCGGATCGTCGGCAAATACTTCAACCATTACATGCGCGAGACCTGAGCCGTCACCCGAGCAGCGCCGAGAGCAGGAAGAGGAGACAGCCGACGCAGGCGCCGACGAGCGTGCCGGTGATGCGGATATATTGCAGGTCGGAGCCGAGGGCGAGTTCGAGGCGCTCGACGACCGTGCGCGTCTCCCAGCCGCGCACGACCTCGCTGATGAACCGGCCGATCTCGTTGCGCCAGGGCACGACCGCCTTCACTGCCGCTTCCTCGATCGCGGCGTTGAGGCGGGCGCGCATCGCCTCGTCGGCGGCGAGCGCCCGGCCGAGCGAGCAGAAGCCGCGGGCGAGGGCCTCGCGCGTGCGCGAGCGCGGCGATGCCAGGTCGTCGAGCACGATCGCGCGCAGCGCGTCCCAGGCGGCGCCCAGCCAAGCGGCGACGGCGGGCTGATCGAGAAGCTGGTTTTTCAGCGCATCGAAGCGCTCGCGCTGCGGCGGCGATGAGACGAGATCGCGGGCGAGCTTGGCGAGGCGCGCGCGCAGCGCCCGCCGGCGCCGGCTCTCGGGGCGCCGGAGCTCGGTGAGGAACTCGGCGATCGCAGCCATGATCGCCCCGGCGATGCGGCGGTCGATCGCCCGCGGAATCCACCAGGCCGTGCGCTCCTCGACAAGGCGATAGATCGTGCCCTGCTCGCGCTCCACGGTTCGCCTCAGCCCGTCGAGGGCGCGGTCGAAAACCGTATCGAAGGGCGCCCCCTGCGTCAGCGTCCCCAGAGACTTGCCGAAGGCGGCCGCGAGATCAGCCTCGCGAAGCTGCTCGCCGAGAGCGCGGGCGGCGAAGTTTCGGATGTCCTCGTCCTCGAGCGAGCGGATGACGTAAGGCAGCAAGGCGACGATCCGCTCGGCAAGGCGCTCCGCCTGCGCCTCCTCGCCGAGAAAGGCCGCGATGCGGGCGGCGACGTCGATTTGTCGCAGCTTCTCGGCGAGCAGGCCCGGCGTCAGGAAGTTGGCGGCGACGAAGCTGCCGAGCCCTTCGCCGATCCGGTCCTGGTTGCGCGGCACGATCGCCGTATGCGGTATCGGCAGCCCGAGCGGCCGGCGGAATACCGCGGTCACCGCGAACCAGTCGGCGAGGGCGCCCACCACGGCGGCTTCGGCGGCGGCGCGCAGGAGCAGCAGCCAAAATCCGACTTCCCGCGCCGCGGTCGTCGCGAGAAAAATGCTGGCGACGGCCAGCAGCAGCAACGTCGCTCGCCGCTTGTTGCGGCGGAGCGCGGCACGTTGCGATGCCTCTATGCCCGATCCGACCCAGATGCTCACCCATCATCCTCCTTGACCCTGCGGCCGCGTGCCGGCACAGAGTGCCGCGAGATTGCGGCCGGAGCGCGGCGCGTCACCTCCGAGGGCCATGGGCCAGCTTCTATCTCTCTGCGGCATCGCGATCGTCGCCTTCGCCTCGACCAACCTCGACGATCTCGTCCTGCTGGTGACGTTCTTCGCCGATCGCTCGCTCCGAGTCGGCCCCATCCTTTGCGGCCAGTTCGCCGGCATGGCGGCGATCATTGCGCTCAGCCTTCTTGGCTCGCTCATCGGGCTCATCGTGCCCGGCGTCTGGCTCGGCCTCCTCGGCCTGCTGCCGATCGCGATCGGGCTCGGCCAGCTCCTGCGTCGCCGCGGCGGCGGGCTCACCGCAGCGCCGACGCTCCGCCCGGCATCGGCGGCCACCGTGGCGCTCGTCACCCTCGCCAATGGCGGCGACAATCTCAGCCTCTACATTCCGCTCTTCTCGGTTCACGGCGCCGGCGAAGTCGCATTCTTTTGCGTGGCCTTTCTCGGCCTCACTGCGCTGTGGTGCGGCGTTGCCCTTCGCCTTGCCCGGCGCGGGACGGGGCTGCTGCGGCTGGCCCCGCGCTGGACCAATCTCGTGCTCCCTTACGCGATGATCGCGCTCGGCGGCTACATCCTGGCGAAGACGGATGCGCTTTCCGTGGCGCTGCGACCGGTGCTGCGCGCGCTGACGGCGTGACGGATCAGCCGGCGCCGGCGGCGCGGACACGCTCGGCCAGGCGGTGCATCGGGCCGTCGCGGAGGCCGAGGCTGTCGAGATGGTCGACAAGGCGGAAGAGGTAGTTCCGGTTCGTGCCTAGCTCGCCTGCCGCGCTCGCGATGCGCGCAGCGAGGACGGGCTCGGGAAGCTTGCCGGCATAACGCGGGTGCGAGCGGTTGGCGACGAAGGCGATGGCGCGGAGGCTGCCGCCGGCGATGCGCACCTCGACCCAGCGCGGACGGTAGGCGCCGCCCAGCATCTCGCGCATCCACAGGATGCGGAGCTCGGAATCGAGATCGGCCGCGGCGAGGCGGTGCAGGATGCCGCGGCACGAGCCGCCGCGGTCGAGCGCGAGCATGAGACCCGGGCATTCGGGCGAACCGCGTCCCATCAGCATGTCGAGACAGAACTGCCGGTGATAGCCGTGGAGCAGCCCGGGCCGGCTTTCGGCGACGTGCATGGCCGGGTTCCACATGAGCGAGCCGTAAGCGAAGACCCAGGCATCGGCGGCGCCGATTTCGGCGAGGAAGGCCTGGCGTGACGCCTCGCGCTCCTCGGCCGTCAGCATCTTGTAGTTCCCAAGCCGCGCCGCTCGGGCCGTCACTCGCGCGACCCATTCGTCGCAGAAATCCTCGCGCCGCAGCCCGCGCTCGGCGGCGACAGTTCGCGGCCAGGTGGTGGCATCAGGCTCGCCGTCCCCACAAGAAAGATCGCGCCCCACGGAACGTCTACCTTATCGGTTGCCCAGCGCCGTCACTCTAACCACCGCCGGCGCGGCGCGACAATCCCCGCAGCGCGCTCGTTGCGCGAGGGCGCGGCAGAGTCATGCGCGCCCGACCGTGACGTTCATGTTTTGTGGCAGACGGCCGCAAGAGAGTTTACCGGGCGGGGAATTGCTGACACAATGTCTATACACGTCACCTTGCAACTCTGAGGTGCCGCTAGGCTATGGGGGACACTGTGGCGATATCACGCAAGGACAATGAGCCGCATCCGATCGACGTCTATGTCGGCGGCAGAATGCGGCTGCGGCGCATTCAACTCGGCCTGAGCCAGGGCGCTCTCGCCAGCAAGATCGGCGTTTCCTTCCAGGCGGTGCAGAAATACGAATCCGGGGATATTCGGATTTCGGCAAGCCGCCTCTACGATGTGGCGCAAGTGCTCGACGTTTCGCCCGGCTTCTTCTTCGAGGGCTATCCCGACGGGATGGTCGCGAAGAACCTCGCCGGCGAGGCGTCGCCAGGGAACGAGACCTTCGACCGTCGCGAGATCATGTCGCTGATCCGCGGCTACTACGGCATCAAGGATCCGCATCTCCAGGCGGATGTGCTGCGCCTCATCTCCAAGCTCGGCAGCCGTTCGGCCGAACAGGCGCCGACATAGGCATGGCGCGATGATCGGGCGGCCCTGCGCCGTCCCGATCGCCGCCTCTCCTCGTCAGGCCCTTGCGCGAAACGCCCACAGCTCGCTGCCGATGAAATTCCACGCCAGCACGGTCGCCGTCGCCGCGAGCTGAGCGGTGAGATAGGAAAGCCCGAAGGCGCGGATCGCCACGGCCATGACGAGGCTGTTCCAGAGGAGGCCCATCAGGGCGAGCGCCGCGAATTTCGCCGCCGCTTCGCAGTGGCGCTTGCGGCTGCGGAAGGTGAAGCGGTAGTTGAGCGCATAGTTGAGGGCGGCGCTGAGCGAGAAGCCGAGTCCCGAAGCGAGCACCGGCTCCATTGCGAAGCCGCGGACCAGGAGCGCGAGAACGAGATATTGGACGCCGGTCGCGGCGGCGCCGACGAGGCTGAAGCTGAGAAGCCGGGCGACCAGGGCAGCGCCGGATTTCCAGCCATGGCAAGGGGCCGCCGCCGCGGCGGGCGATGCCGGCCATCCCCCCGCCGCGGGCGCGGCGGCGAGAGGCGCTCTGCTCCGGGTCGATGCCATCCGCGGGTGCCAACCGCGCGAGGGAGGGCGGGGTTCCCCGCCTGCCCGTTATTGACGTGGGGCCGGATCGCTGCCATTTCCCGGAACATCGCGGCATGATTGCCGCAAGATTGTTGTACTTGACGTGATCGCCAACCGCCCCAAGAGACTCGGCCGGCGCACGGCGTCCCGGCGCGCCGCGCCACCCACCGGCGCCGGCGAGCCCGGTTTCGTCGTCGCCACCTACAATGTCCACAAATGCATCGGGGTCGATCGCCGCCACGACCCGGCGCGCATCGCCGCGGTGCTGCGCGAGCTCGATGCCGATATCATCTGCCTCCAGGAGGTGATGACGCAGGATGGCGGCCCGCGGCCGCTCGACCAGGAGGCGTTCCTCGCCGAGGCGACCGGGCTGCGCGCCGTCTTCGCCGCGCAGCGGAGCGACCATCGCGGGCGCATGGGCAACGCCATCCTGACGCGCTTTCCCGTGCTCGCCGTGCGCCACATCGATCTCAGCGTCGAAGGCTACGAACGGCGCGGCGCCCTCGATGTTGATCTCGATGCGGGCGGCCGGCTGCTGCGCGTCGTCGCCACGCATCTCGGGCTGCGCGGCAAGGAGCGGCAAGTGCAGACGCGCCGGCTTCTGGCGGCGCTGGCGGCCGAAGGCGGACGGGTCAATGGCGGCTCCGAGGCGACGCTCATGATGGGCGATCTCAACGAATGGCGGGGGCGGCGCGGCGGCATTCGCGCGCTCGACCGCGCCTTCGGCCGGGCCCCGGCGCCGCGCACCTTCCCCTCCTGGTGCCCGATCCTGCCGCTCGACCGGATCTATGTCGCGCCCCCGGCCGAGCTGCTGCAATTCGACGTGCATCGCTCGCCCCTCGCTCGCCTCGCCTCCGACCACCTGCCGCTCCGCGCGCGCCTCGCCTGGCGCGCCGCGATTTAGCGTCGACCCGCTCCTTTCCCTCTTCCGGCGGCTCGGAATACGCCCTGCCGGCCCCTCCTGTTTCCCGAATGGTGCCGTGGAGCGCGGCCGACCGACGCGGCGGTGGCGCCGGGTACGGAGGCGCGCTTCGCGCTGGAGCCGAGTGCGTTCGGCGCCGCGGCGCCGCAGGCGCTCGCACGGCTCAACCCGTCGAGCCGCGGGTGCGACGTCGTCGCCCTCGCCCTCGACCTCAACCCCGCCGACCCGGCGGCGGCGACGGCGCTGCTGCGGCCCTTCGCCGGCCCGCGCTACCGCATCCATTTCTGGTCCGGCGCCTTCGTCGTGCAGGAGGTCGCACCCCAAGACGGGAGGGCTCGGCTTTGCGCTGGGGCGCGGCGGGCGCTATCGTGCGGCGACACCTGCGCGAGGATTGGCTCGAGACCCATGCCGCCGAAGAAGAATCCGCTCAACCTCAACCCGCTGCAGCTCAAGACGCTGACCCTGCTGCAGGCCCTGGCGCGCCTGCCGGGCGGCCATCCCCCCGACGAATCGGGGGCGATCCTCGTCGAGGATCTGCCGCAGCCCCATGGCGATCACTTCCATGTCGGCGAGGCCGTCGCCTTCACCAAGGATGCGAGCGGCCTCGGCAATGTCGCTGTCTGGGTCGCGCTCGAGCGCAAGGGGCTCATCAAATCGATGTTCCCGCTGGCCGCCCTCGTCACTGCCGAAGGGCTCGCCTACGACACCGGCATGGCGGACCAGATTCTGCACGGCGCGCACCATCATTGATGGCGCGCTGACCGCTACCACACCATGCGCGGCATGATGAAGTCCGGCCGGCTGCCATGCGCGGCGATAGCGGCCGCGAGCCGATGCGGATCGGGAATGCCTGCCGCGGCGGCGCCGAAATCCTCGGCATGGATGCCGCCGGTGACGAGGACGCTGGCGATGCCCGCGCCGTTGGCCCCGGCGATATCGGTGCGCAGGCTGTCGCCGACGGCGATGATGCGGTCCCTTCCGGGAAAGCCCAGCATGCCGAAGCAGGTCTCGTAGACCGACAGGAACGGCTTGCCGTGCCAGCGCACTCGGCCGCCCAGCGCCTCGTAGCGCTGGGCGAGCGTCCCGGCGCAGATCATCAGGCGCTCGCCGTGGCGGACGACGAGATCGGGATTGGCGCAGATGAAGGGCAGCTCGCGCCGCGCCGCCGCCTCGAGCATGGCTTCGTAGCGGGCGGCGTTCGCCTCCCAGCCCCAGGGCCCGGTCGCGAGGATGAAATCCGCCTCCTCCACTGTCCGGACCTGGACGAGGCCGAGCTCGGCCATCATTCCTTCATCGCGCGGCGGCCCGATGAAGAGGCAGGACCGGCCGAGCGCGGCATAAAAGGGATCGGAGCGCCGCGCGAGGTGCTGCCAGGTTTCCTCGCCCGAGGAGAGGACATGGTGATAGAGGTGGTCGGGGATGCCGATCTCGCGCATGCGCGTGACGACATCGACGGCGCGGCGCGGCGCGTTCGAGAGGACGACGATCCGCTTTTCCGCCGCGATCAGCCCCTCCAGGCAGTCGATGACGCCGGGATAAGGCTTGAAGCCGTCATGGAGCACGCCCCAGACGTCGAGGATGAAGCCGTCGAAGCGCGGCGCCAGCTCGCGCAGCCCGCCCACCGCCGTCGGCAATGGCCGGCCCGCGGCGGCGGCGCCTCCCTTCGGAGCCATGGCAGGTTCAGTCGAGGGAGGGGAAGACGTGCCGGCCATCCGCGCCCAGGGGAAGCGGCGAGACGCTGCGTACGGCCGAGCAGGGCAGCTCTCCGTAGAGATGCGGAAAGAGCGCGCCGCCGCGCGCGCTCTCCCAGCGCAGCGCGTCGCCGAGCGCATCGGGGTCGACCGCCAGCAGCACGAGGCCCGCTTGCCCGGCGCGATGCTTCGCCGCGCTCGCCGGGAGCTGCGCCGCGGTCGAGAAGTGAATGAAGCCGTCGGCGGCGTCCTGCGACGAGCCGCGATAGACGCCGGCTGCGCCGGCGGCGCGCCATTCCTCGGCACGGCACATATGGTAGACGAGAGGCTTTGCCATGGGCCGGACGCTACCCGATCGCTGCGGACGGGGACAAGCCCCGGCGGCACGCCTTCGGCGCGCATGCGCCGCCGCGCGCTGCCGATTTTTGGCGTGCAATGCGGCGCGCTCCAGGTCTATGCTCGGCCGATGAAAGCGCTCACCTACATCGACGGACTCTGGCACGAAGGCAACCCGCCCATCCTCGGGCCGATGACGCACGCGACCTGGCTTTCCTCGATCATTTTCGATGGCGCGCGCGCTTTCGAGGGCTGCACGCCCGATCTCGACAAGCATTGCGAGCGCGCCGTGCAGTCGGCGAAGAATCTCGGCCTCGCCCCGATGCTGACGGCAGGCGAGATTCACGAGCTGGCGCGCGACGGCGTCCGCCAGTTCCCGCGCGACGCCGAGCTCTATATCCGGCCGATGTTCTGGGCCGAGCAGGGCTTCATCGCGCCTCTGCCCGAGAGCACGCGCTTTGCGCTTTCGGTCTATGAATCGCCGATGCCGAGCGCCAAGGGCTTTTCCGCGTGCCTGTCGAGCTTCCGCCGCCCGGCGCCCGACATGGCGCCGACCAACGCCAAGGCGTCCTGCCTCTACCCCAATACCGGCCGCGCCATTTCCGAGGCGCTCGGCAAGGGCTACGACAATGCCGTCGTCCTCGACCCGGCGGGCAATGTCGCGGAATTCGCCACCGCGAACATCTTCATCGTCAAGGACGGCGTCGCCCATACGCCGATCGCCAACGGGACCTTCCTCGCCGGCATCACCCGGGCGCGCGTGCGCCAGCTCCTGCGCAAGGCCGGCATCGCCGTGCATGAGCGGACCGTGAGCTTCGCCGAGGTGCTAAACGCCGACGAGATCTTCTCGGCCGGCAATTACGGCAAGGTCCTGCCGACGACGCGGATCGAGAAGCGCGACTTGCAGCCCGGTCCCGTTTACAGCCGCGCCCGCGAGATGTACTGGGAATTCGCCCACGGAGGCTGACCTGCCGCCGTGGCTGCCGCCGCGCGCACCGCTTCCGTCCTGCTGCCCGAAGCGCCGGCCCTCGCGATCGGCCTGACCGAGGCGGCGTGGCTCTCCGCCGATGGCGAAATCGCCCTTCTCGACCTCGATGAGGCGGCCGGGCGGGCGCGGCGGGTTCCGCCTCTCCTCTGCCACGGGCGCGCGCTGGCGCGGCGCTTGCGTAGCCCCGCCTTCGCCGCCTTCGACCTCCTCGAGCTGTTCGCCTTCGTGCGGCCGGCCAGCTTTTGCCTGCCGACGCCGCGCGGCCTCGCCGCGGCGCTCGGCCTTGCGCCGCCGCGCGGGCTCGCCGACGAGGCGCTCCTTCTCATCGAGGCTGCGCGGCGCCTCCTCGGCGAGCTGGCAGCCGCGGCACCCGACCCGGACGCGCCAGTCATCGCCGCGGCAATGGAGCGGGGCGGCTGGAGCTGGGGGCAGGCGGTGCGCGCCGCGCTCGCGGACGAGGCAGCGCAACACGGCGCGGTCCCCGCGGGCCTCGCCGTTTGGCGGCGCCTTCCCGAGTGGTCCGAGCACGCGCCCGAAGCGCCGCCCGGCAACGAGCCGGTCGAGCCGGCCGAGGCGCGGCGTCGTCTTGCCGAGCTCCTTGGCGGCGGCGCCGAGGCGCGGCCGCAGCAGGGCGACTACGCCGACGCCGTGACTCAGGCTTTCGCGCCGCGCTCGGCGCCGCGGCAGCCGAATGCGGTCCTCGCCGAGGCCGGCACCGGGGTCGGCAAGACGCTCGGCTATATCGCGCCGTCGAGCCTCTGGGCCGAGAAGAATGGCAGCGCCGTCTGGATCGCGACCTATACGCGCAACCTCCAGCACCAGATCGACGGCGAGCTCGACCGCCTCTATCCCGACCCCGCCGTCAAGGCGCGCCGCGTGGTGCTGCGCAAAGGCCGCGAGAACTATCTCTGCCTGCTCAATTTCGAGGAAGCGGTGGCGGGGCTGCCGCTGCGGCCGGGCGAGGCGGTGCCGCTCGGCCTCCTCGCGCGCTGGCTCGCCCGGACGCGCGACGGCGACCTCGTCGGCGGCGGCGATTTCCCGGGCTGGCTCGCCGATGTGCTGGGGCGCAGCCGCTCCCTCGGCCTCACCGATCGCCGCGGCGAGTGCATCCATTCCGCCTGCCCGCACTATCACAAATGCTTCATCGAGCGGAGCGTCCGCCGCGCCCGCCGGGCGCATATCGTCGTCGCCAACCACGCGCTCGTCATGGTTCAGGCGGCGCTGGGCGGCCTCGATGACGGCGTCTTGCCGACGCGCTACGTCTTCGACGAGGGGCATCACGTTTTCGACGCCGCCGACAGCGCCTTCTCTCTCGCGCTCTCGGGGATCGAGACCGCCGATCTGCGGCGCTGGCTCGTCGGCGCCGAGGCAGGCGGACGCGGCCGTGCCCGTGGTCTCCGCCGCCGCCTCGAGGATCTGATCGCCGGCGATGCCGAGTCGGAGGCGGCGCTCGGAGCGGCGCTCATCGCCGCGCGGGCGCTGCCCGGCGAGGGCTGGCAGCGGCGCCTTTCCGAGGACCGGCCGCTGCACGCCGCCGAAGCGTTTCTCGCCATTGTCCGCCGCCAGGTGCTCGCCCGCGCCGCCGAGCGCGACGGCGGCTACAGCATCGAGACGGAAGCGCGCCCGCCCGTCGACGAGCTCCTCCCCGCCGCCGCCGAGTTGGAGCAGGCGCTGGCGCGGATCGAGGCGCCGCTCGCCACCCTCGCGCGGCGCCTCGCTCTGCGTCTCGAAGAGGTGGCGGCCGAGCTCGAAACCGGGACGCGGCTGCGCATCGAGGCGATGATCCGCAGCCTGACGCGGCGCGGCGCCGTGCAGATCGGCGGCTGGCGGCGCATGCTGCGCCAGCTTTCGGAGCCGCAGCCCGCCGAATTCATCGACTGGCTCTCGCTCGAGCGCTTCGACGGGCTCGAACACGATGTCGGCATGCACCGCCACTGGGTCGATCCGACTCGCCCCTTCATCGAAGCGGTGGCAAAGCCCGCGCATGGCGTCCTCCTCACCTCGGCCACCCTCACCGACGGCAGCGGCGATCCGGCCGAGGACTGGCGGGCCGCCGAGGCGCGCACCGGGGCGCGCCATCTCGACAAGCCGGCCTGGCGGGCGCGCGTCCCCTCGCCCTTCGATTACGCGGCGCGGACGCGCGTCTTCATCGTCACCGATGTCCGGCGCGACGACCTCTCGCAGATCGCCGGCGCCTATCGCGCCCTCTTCCTCGCCGCGGGCGGCGGCGCGCTCGGGCTCTTCACCGCCATCGCGCGGCTGAAGGCGGTCCATCAGCGCATCGCGGCGCCGCTCGATGCGGCCGGCATCATGCTGCTCGCGCAGCATGTCGACGGGATCGATACGGCGACGCTCATCGACATCTTCCGCGCCGAGGAGGATTCTTGCCTCCTCGGCACCGATGCGGTCCGCGACGGCGTCGACGTGCCCGGACGCTCGCTCCGCCTTCTCGTCTTCGACCGCGTCCCCTGGCCGCGCCCCGACATCCTGCACAAGGCGCGGCGGGCGGCGCTGGGCGGCGCCCGCTATGACGACATGCTGACGCGGCTCCGCTTGAAGCAGGCCTTCGGCCGGCTCGTCCGCCGGGCGACCGACAGCGGCGTTTTCGTTCTGCTCGACGCCGCCTTCCCCTCGCGCCTTTACGGCGCCTTTCCCGAAGGTGTCGCCGTGGAGCGCGTCGGCCTCAAGGCGGCGGTGGAGCGCACGGCGGCGTTCCTGCGCCGAGCCGCAGACGAGGCGAAGGCGGCAGGCGGAACTTAAGGGGCATGCCGCCGGGCCACGCTTGACAAGGCCCCCGCGCCGCCCTGCTATGGCCACCCTGCAACCGGGAGAATCCATGATCGACCACCAAGCCGCGCTCATCTACACCATGGTGCTGGTGTCGGCGGCCGACAGCAACATGACCGATGCCGAGATGCGGATCATCGGCGACAATGTGCGCGACCTGCCGGTTTTCGCCGATTACAACCGCGACAATCTGACCTTGACGCTGCGCGAGTGCGCCGGCCTTCTCGAACAGGAGAACGGGCTCGAGGAAGCGTTCCGGCAGATCAAGGCCGCGCTTCCGGCGAAGCTGCGCGAGACGGCCTATGCCATGGCCTGCGACGTCGCCGCCGCCGATGGCGAAGCGAGCCAGGAGGAGCTGCGCGTCCTCGAGCTGCTCCGCCATCGCCTCAGCATCGACCGGCTCATCGCCGCCGCGATCGAGCGCGGGACGCGGGCCCGCTTCATGACGAGCTGAATGGAGCCCGGCTCATGACCTGGTCGATCGTGGCGCGCGACGCGGCGACGGGCGCCTTCGGCGTCGCGGTCACGACGAAGGCCTTCGCCACCGGCCAGCGCTGCAGCCATGCCCGGAGCGGCGTCGGCGCGATCGCGACGCAATCCTTCACCAACCCGATGTTCGGGACGCGCGGGCTGCGGCTCCTCGCCGACGGCGTGCCCGCGGCCGACGTCATGAAGGTGCTGATCGCCGGCGATGAGGGTCGCGCCATCCGCCAGCTCCAGATCGTCGATGCCGACGGGCGCACCGCCGCCTTCACCGGCGAAAGCTGCGTTCCCTGGTGCGGGCACAAGACGGGCGACGGCTTCTCGGTCGCGGGCAACATGCTGGCGGGCGCCGACGTCGTCGCCGAGACCTATGCCGCCTTCGCCGCCGCAGCCGGCAAGCCGTTCCCGGAGCGCTTCATCGACGCGCTCGAGGCGGGGCAAGCGGCGGGAGGCGACAAGCGCGGCCGGCAATCGGCGGTGCTCCTCGTCTATTCGAGCGAGGAGGTGGCGGATATCGACCTCAGGGTCGACGATCATCCGGAACCGCTCGCCGAGCTGCGCCGTCTCTACGGCGTCTACCGGCGCGACATCGCCCCCTTCCGCCGCGTCTTCCCGACACGTGCCCATCCCGCCGGCATCTACGATCTGCGCGAGATCGAGCGGATCTGGGCGGAAGGCGGGCGGAGGATCGAGTTCAATCGCAAATAGGCTGGGCGTCGCCCGCTCACCCAGCTACTTCGGCTGGAGCTTCAGCGCCGCCGAATTCATGCAGTAGCGCAGGCCGGTCGGCTCGGGGCCGTCCTCGAAGACATGGCCGAGATGCGCATCGCAGCGGCTGCACAGCACCTCGGTGCGCCGCATGAAGAAGCTGCGGTCGGTCTCGGTCGCGATGGCGTCAGGCGCGATCGGCTGCCAGAAGCTGGGCCAGCCGGTGCCCGATTCGAACTTCGTCTCGGAGGCGAAAAGCGGCTGGCCGCAGCAGACGCAGACATAGGTGCCGGGCGTCTTGCTGCGCGCATATTCGCCGGTGAAGGCGCGCTCGGTGCCCTTCTGGCGCGTCACGCGATACTGCTCGGGCGTCAGCTGCGCCCGCCATTCCGCATCCGTCTTGACGACCTTCTCGACCATGCCCGCCCTCTCCTCTCCGGCCGCGGCGCCGGCCCGCGGCTTCGAGCATCTGGGGCGAGGCGTTCGCCCCGTCAAGATCGCGGATTGGCGGCACCTTCGAGCGCGAGGGACTCCGGCGCCACCATCTCGCGGCGCAAGCGGACCACGCGGTCTTTGTCGTTTCCGAGCGCCGCGGGTTCGAGGGTGTCGCGCGACAGCGGCATATGGATCGAATAGCGCACGAGATCGGCGCGATAGATGGTGCAGCCGGCGAGGACGGCGAGCCCTTCCGCCGTGAGATAGCGCATGCGGCGCATCATCAGCGGCGCCCCGAGAGCAAGGCCGAGCCAGCGAACCTCCTGCTGGCCGGCGGTCGTCGCCTCGAGCCGGATCTCGGCATGGCTCATCTCGAAGCGCTCGAAGAACGGACGCAGAATTCTGGTGCGCGCATCGGCCTGGGTGTGCTCGGTGGCGAGAGCGAGCGGAATGTAGCGGTGATCGAGAGCGATCGGGACGCCGCCCGCCTTGCGCAGGCGAAAGACGTAACGCACCGGCGCGCCGGCGGCGATGCCGAGATCGTCGGCGAAACCCGTGGGGCAGGGCTGCATCTCATAGGCGAGAAGGTCGAGATCGATGGGCCGGCCGGCCGCATTCCACTGGTCGTCGATGACCGGCGTCAGCTGCTCCTCGACCTTGCGCGCGACGACGAAGGTGCCGATGCCGCGGGCGCGCTTCAGCATGCCTTCATCGACCAATTCCTGCACAGCCTGGCGGGCGGTCATTCGGCTGACGCCGAACATCTCGCAGAGTTCGGCATCGGTGAAGAACTTGTCGCTGCGCTGCCCCCAGACGGCGATCTGCCGCGCCAGATACTGCTTGATCTGCATGTAGAGCGGGATCGGCGAGTCGCGGTCGAGCAAGGCCGCGTCCTCAGAGACCTCGTCCGAGCGATGTTGCATGCGAGAGTCATACATAGCGGCGCTGGCGTCCCTCGTGCCACGGTTCCGTTCGCGCGATCTTCGGCCCGGCAGCCTCAGCCGAGGCGCGTAGCCTAGCCTGATTGTCTAGAACATTCAAGTCAAAGTTGCTCGTCAACAATTGCTGCTCGCAATGGTAGCGGCACAACCCTCCCATCGGATCAAGACCGCGACTGTCCGGTATTATTCCACCGCGGCGCGATAGCCAGCGCAAAAGGCGCGCCGCTCGCGAAATCGTGATCGCCTCGCCGACGCTCCGCCTCACCCTGCCGCCGGCGCGGCGGTCCCGAGATAGGCGGCGACGACGCGCGGATCGCGGGCGATCTCGGCCGGCGTTCCGCTGGCGATGACGCGGCCGCGGTCGAGGCAGACGATCCGGTGCGCGAGCGGCATCAAAAAGGGCATGTCATGCTCGACGACGAGGAGGCCGAGCCCCTCGCTCGCCAGCGCAGCAAGGTCGTCCGCGACGCGCCGCCGCTCTTCCGTGACGAGCCCCGCCGCCGGCTCGTCGAGAAGGAGGAAGCGCGGGCGGAGGGCGAGCGCCCGCGCGATCTCGACGCGGCGGCGCAGACCGGCGGCAAGCTCGCCGCAGCGGCGGTCCGCGATGTCGCCGATCTTCATGCTCTCGAGGAGATGCATGGCCTCGCCGCGCGCCGCCTCGAACGCTCTCCGGCCGTGTCCCGCAACGAGGGCGCGGCCGAGCGTCAGTCGCCTCTCCGCCGCCTGCCGCGCCAGCGCCACCGTGTCGAGGACGCTCATGGACGGCGACAGCGCCCCCGCTTGGAAGCTTCGTGCGATGCCGCGCCGAGCGATTCCGTGCGCCGGCAACCCGGCGATCGCGGCGCCATCGAGGAGGATGGCGCCGGCATCCGCGGCATCCACCCCGGTCACGAGGTTGACGAGCGTCGTCTTGCCCGAGCCGTTCGGCCCGATGAGGCCGAGGATCTCGCCGGATTTGAGGGCGAGATCGACCCCGGCGAGTGCCTCGACCCCGCCATAGCGCTTGGCGAGACCGCGGATGTCGAGCCGGCATTCGGAGCACGCGGCCTTCGCCGGCTGCGGCGGCGGGCGGCTGCGAACTGGCGGCAGTGGTCGTTCCGAGCGCGAAACGGCGCCCGCCCGCTCCAGCACGCCAATGACGCCTTCAGGCATGAGGATGATGATCGCGAGAAGCGCGAGCCCATAGGCCAGGAGATAGGCGCCTTCGAGGAAGCGCGTCCATTCCGGGATCGAGACGAGGAGCAGCGCGCCCAGGACCGCGCCGGCGACACGGAGGCGGCCGCCGATGACGGTCATGGCAAGGCAGGTGACCATCACCGGAAAACCGAGCACGTCGGGAGAGACGACGCGCAGCGCATGGGCGCCGAGGGCGCCGGCGGCGCCGGCATAGCTGGCGCTGGCCACGAAGGCGAGAAGGCGCAGCCGGCCGCCATCGAGGCCGATCGCGGCGGCGCCGAGCGGGCTCTCGCGCAGCAGGAGAAAGGCCAATTCCAAGGGGCCGCGCACGACGTGGCGGGCAAGAGCGCCGCCGAGAGCGACCATCGCCCAGATCAGCGCCAGAAGCGGCAGGCCGGCGGGAACGGCGATGCCGAGAACGATGACGCCGGGCACGCCGGCAAGACCGTTGGCGCCGCCGGTGACGGCATCCCAATTGCGCGCCCCGAGCAGCAGGACCTGCCCGATGCCGAGCGTCGCCAGGGCGAAGTAGTGGGATTGGAGACGCAGCGTCGGGACGGCGACGAGCGCCGCCAGAGCCGCGGGAAGCAGCAAGGAGAGCGGGAAGGTGACAAGGAAGCCGAGCCCCGCCGCGCTGCCGAGAATCCCGGTCACATAGGCGCCGAGGCCGAAGAAGGCTCCCTGCGCCAGCGACAGCGCGCCGGCATGGCCGAAGATGAGCTGATAGCCGATGACGAGGAGCGCATCGATGCCGGCCAGCGTCAGCAGGCGGATGGCGTAAGGCGAGGCGAAGAGGAGCGCATAGAGCGCAAGGCCGAGCGCGCCGGCCGCGAGGAGCGGCGCGAGGGCGCCGCGGCCCGCATCGCTCCCGCGCTTCACGCGCGCGCTCGTGCCGCCTCGCCGATGAGTCCCTGCGGACGCAGCCAGAGGAGAGCGAGGAGCACGGCATAGAGCGCCGCCATCGCCGCCTCGTAGGACAGCACCGCCGAGACGCCGACCTCGAAGAGGGCGATCAGCATCGCGCCCAGCACGGCGCCGGCGAGCGAGCCCCATCCCCCGATCGTCACGGCGATATAGGCTTTGAGAATGAGATCGCTGCCGCTGGTCGGGGTGACGAAGAACTGGTTGGCGAGAAGGAAGCCGGCGGCGCCGGCGAGCGTCGTCGCCAAGGCGAAGCTGGCGGCGATCATGCGATCGACGCGCACGCCGACGGCGCGCGCCATCTCGCGATCCTGCGCCGTGGCGCGGAGCGCGCGGCCGAATTGGGTGCGCCGCAGCAGCCAATGCTGGGCGAGGCCGAGGACTGCCGCGACGGCGATGATCGCGAGGGATTGGCGGGGCAGCACAAACGCGCCGAGGCGCAAGATGCCGCCGCCGAGGAGCGCCGGGGCGGCGCGCGGCTCGGCTCCGAAGAGCAGATTGGCGCCGTTCTGGAGGATGATGCCCGTGGCGATGGTGCTGATGAAGACGGCGGCGGGCGGCCGCGCCCGCAGCGGAAAATACGCGATGAGGGAGAAGACGACGCCGAATGCGGCGGTCAGCAGCAGCACGAGCGGCAGGAGAACAAGACCCGGCACCGGCAGACTCCCGGCGAGCACCACCGCTGCGTAGCCGCCGGCCATGACCATGTCGCCCTGCGCGAAATTGACGGCGCCCGTCGCGTTCAGCACCAGCACGAAGCCGAGGGCCACCAGCGCATAGGCCGCGCCGAGCGCCACCGCGTTGACGAGGAGCTGCAGCGCCAGCACGCCGCCCCTCACTTCAGCGCGACGATATCGTCGTAGCGGCGGGCGATGCGCGGCTTCCGGCTCGTGCCGTCATAGCAGAGGATGAGCGCCGAATGCGCCATGTTGCCGGCCCCGTCCGAGCGGTAGGTCATGGCGATGCCGCGATAGGAGCGCGTCGCGAGCGCCTCGCGGATGGCGGCCGGCGTGCGGGCCCCGGCCGCGATCGCGTCGAGCAGCATCATGGCGCCGTCATATTGCGCGAGGGCGTAGGTATCGGGCTCGCCGCCGAAGGTCTTGCGATATTCGGCGAGGAAGCGCTCGCCCGCCGGAGCCGTCGGCAGGATCGGCGCCGAGGCGCTCTCGGCGCACACGCCCTTCAGCTCGGCAGGATCGAGGAGGGCGGCGGTGGACGGCGTTGCCATGGCCGATCCCGAGACGATCGGCAGACCCAGCCCCAGCGCCGAGGCCTGCTTGACGAGCAGCGCCGTCGCCGGCGCGTGGAGGTGCGGGACGAGGACGTCGGCGCCCGCCGCCCGCGCCTTCGAGAGGACGGGAAGCAGGTCCTTGACCTCGACATCGACGGTCTCGCTCAACACCGGCTTGATGCCGAGATCGGCGAAGGCGGCTTCGAGGTAATGCTGGCCGCTCTGCCCATAGGCGTCGCTCTGCGCGATAATCGCCGGATGCTTCGCGCCCAGCACCTCGGCGATGTAGCGGGCCTGCGCCAGCTTCACGACGTTGTCGCCGGGGAAGAAGCGAAAGATCCACGGATTGCCGAGCTCGGTGATCTTTGCCGTGCCCGAGATGGTGACGAGCGGCACCTTGTTCTCGAGTGCGAGCGGCAGCAGCGCCAGCATCTCCGTCCCCAGCATCGGCGCGATGACGGCGACCGGCTTCTCGCCGAGCGCCTTCTCGAAGGCGTTGACGGCGACCGCCGGCGACACGCCGGTATCGGCGACGGGATGGCGGATGGCGAGACCCGGCGGCGCGTCCGCCATGGCGAGGAGCGCGCCGTTGCGCTGACTCTGGCCTTCGAGCGAGAGGAAGCCGGTGACCGGCACCAGAATCGGGATCGCAAGCTCGGCGGCAGGCGCCGGCGCCGCCGCTCCGCATAGCAGCGCCGCGGCGAACGCCGCGGCAAGGAGGGAACGAGAACTCTGCGCCACGGCAACCTCCTCGCAAGGACGCTACTCCTAGCACGAGAGGCGGTCGAGAGCGGAGGCGAAATTGCGCGACGGAACCGGCGGGGCGGCGGCGAGTCGCCGGCCGGGAGGGAGGGTGCGATCCCGGCCGGCGACATGCCGAGGCGGGGAGGCCACGGCACCGGTGGGACCGCATCCAGCCGATCCCCACCTTCTCGCAGCATAGCGGACGAAGATTACCGCAAGATTAGGTTTTGCGATTTGTCCAGGAAAGATTGCGAGGATTTATCTTTATTTTGATGAAATCCAGCGATTATTTCACCTTCTCTTTCGATGCGGAAAGAACCGGCCGCGCCGTCATCGCCAGCGAAGCGGTGCGCCGTCCTACCGCCCCGGCGTCTTGCGCAGGAAATCGAAGTCACAGCCCTGATCGGCGCCGAGAATCTCGTCGCGGTAGAGGCGGGCATAGCCGCGCGGCGGGCGCGGCGGGATCGTCGCCTGGCGCTGTGCCAGCGCGGCGGGATCGACGAGGAGGTCGAGGCGGCGCTCGCTGACGCTGAGGCGAATCCGGTCGCCGTCGCGGACGAGGCCGAGCGGGCCGCCGCTCGCGGCGTCGGGCGTCACATGGAGGACGATGGTGCCATAGGCGGTGCCGCTCATCCGCGCATCGGAGATGCGCACCATGTCCTTGACGCCGGCGCGGGCGAGCTTGGCCGGGATGGGCAGGTAGCCGGCCTCGGGCATGCCCGAGGGGCTGTTCGGCCCGGCATTCTGGAGGACCAGAAAATCCTCCGGCGTCACTTCGAGCGCCGGATCGTCGATGCGCGCCGCCAGATCCTCGAGCGAGGAGAAGACGACCGCCCGCCCCTCGCGCTCGAAGAGGCGCTTGTCGGCGGCCGAGCGCTTCAGGATGGCGCCGCCCGGAGCGAGGCTGCCGAAGAGCGCGACGAGCCCGCCCACCGGCTCGATCGGCTGGACGGCGCTCCGCACCACGGTGCGGTCGACGAAGGCGCCCTCATCGGCGGCGAGGCGCTCGCCCAAAGTCTCGCCGGTGACGGTGAGGCAGTCGAGATGGAGGAGCGGCTTCAGCTCGCGCAGCACGGCGCCGATGCCGCCGGCGGCGAAGAGATCCTCCATGTAGAACTGCCCCGTCGGCTTCAGATCGACGATGACCGGCGTCGTGTCCGAGAGCTCGTTGAGGCGGCGGAGGTCGACCGTGATGCCGGCGCGCCCGGCGATCGCCGTCAGATGAATGATGGCGTTGGTCGAGCCGCCGATGGCGAGGAGGACACGGAGCGCATTCTCGACCGATTTCGCCGTGACGATCCTGTCGGGGGTGAGGCGCGCCCGCGCGAGCTCCAAGGCGGCGGCGCCCGAGGCCTCGGCGGCGCGCAGGCGATCGGCATGGACGGCGGGAATGGCTGCCGTGCCCGGCAGCGTCATGCCGAGCGCCTCGGCGATCGACGCCATGGTGCTCGCCGTTCCCATGACGGCGCAGGTGCCGGCGGTGGTGGCAAGGCGTCCTTCGACCTCCTCGATCTCCGCCTTCGAGATCTCGCCGGCGCGGAACTTCGCCCAGTAGCGCCGGCAATCGGTGCAGGCGCCAAGGCGCTCGCCGCGCCACGGCCCCGTCATCATCGGGCCGGCGACGAGCTGGATCGCCGGAACGTTCGCCGAGACGGCGCCCATGAGCTGCGCCGGCACCGTCTTGTCGCAGCCGCCGACGAGGACGACGGCGTCCATCGGCTGGGCGCGGATCATCTCCTCGGTATCCATCGCCATGAGGTTGCGGAACATGAGGCTCGTCGGGTTGAGGAAGACCTCGCCCAAGGAGATGGTCGGGAATTCGAGCGGCAGCCCGCCCGCAGCGAGGACGCCGCGCTTCACCGCCGCCACCAGCTCCGGCAGGTGGCGGTGGCAATTGTTGAAGCCGCTCGCCGTATTGGCGATGCCGACGACCGGCTTTGCCAGCATCGCCGCCGAATACCCCATCGAGCGCGCGAAGGAGCGGCGCAGATAGAGCGCGAAATCGCGATCGCCATAATTGGTGAGGCCGCGGGCGATGCCGATGGGGTCGGTCATGGGTGGGGCTTTCTCCAACGGAAGATGGCTGAACGCAGCATAGCGCCGAGGCGGCGGCAGCATAACCCGATCCCGGCCGAAGGCGGCGAAAGGATTGTCCCGCGCGCGTTTGCCGGGGACCGTCATCGTGAGGAGCGAATGCGACGACTCGATCCAGCGATGCCCCCGCATGGATCGCCTCACCTTCACTCGTGATGACCCCTGCGGGAACGGCCTCGGCTCGCGTTGTTCCGCCTATCGTTACAGGCAAATAACGGGGTTTTCAGGTACAGGGGCGACCTGCTGAACCAGGCTCCCCAATAATGGGCTCTGACCCGGCGCTCGGCAGTAAATAGAGTCAGAACCTGAACGGATTATCTCCGCCAGTCCCGGTCATCCGCGTGCCGCTCCGCTTCTCGGCAGATGCGCGAGCCCACGTCTCGTAAACGATACGGACCTTGTCGTCGAGCAATTCATACGGGAGAAAGTCTGACTCGTTGTGCAACAGTATTTCGATCTCACGCGATTTGCTGTATTGCGGAAATCTCACAACGGCAAGGCGCGCCTCTGCCAGATCGGGCATCCGCTCACGTACCCAGAGATGCTGCATCGAGAATACAACCTGTCGCATCGCGGAATTTTCTATTCCATGCGCCCGCCGATGGTCGAAAAATGGAATAAACAGTTGATTATCAGCAGCGACAACGACGTCGCTCCAGTAGCGAACGCTCTCACCATTTCCGATTGGAAGCCGCCCCATCGGCAGTTGAACGGTGGACCACTTCAGCCTTGCCGACCGAAACCTTGTGGTACTTGAATTGCGCTAAGATGATACTATCCGGAATGCGCGGCAATTACCACCTTGACTCAGCGCGAATCGGATCGTCACCAGATTGGTGCGAACGTCGCGTGAAAGTGGTTAGGGTGATGGTTACGTGCCGGGCGGCAAGCCTTGGACTCCCGGCATGCGCGCAAATTACGACAAGACAGAGATCGAGATCACTCCCGAGATGATCGCTGCGTGGGTTGCTCGTCTTCAGGCGAAGATGGGGAATGAGCGCTGGACGGGCGGGGACGCCGATGTTGTTTCGGCAGTGTTTTCCGCAATGCTCGCGGAGTATCGGCGTCGCGGATCGGAACGGGGTTGAGCATCGAATATTCGACGTTGAAATTTACGAGTTCAATGGATGCGCGGTTGATCGTATCCAAGGTATCGCGCAATTCTCTCGATGAGATCGCACGCTTGTGGCCGTACGGGAATTCGTGGTCGATATTCTCGGAGCCGTAGACCTCTCCGTTGTGCAACAGCCATAGGCGGTGGACTGCGGCGTTACGCTTGTGGGCCGCTTGCTGGGCGAGGTCAAGGAGATCGGGCACGCGCCTTTTCGCCCAAGGATCGAGTCGGGCGTCCTTGACGATGCTCCGGAGCATCGTGAGTCTGGCGCTGTTGCTGTTTACCGCATAGAACGCGGCCCGCGCTCGTTGGGGCACGGCGCGGAGCAAGTACATGAAGAGATCGGCGAGGTGGTATTCTGTGAGGGAATACGCGGCGGCGATCTTGCCGAGAAGGTCAGTATATTCTGGGTGTCGGGAGAGATCGTAGAGCGGCGGTGGTTTTAACGGGGCTGTAGGCATGTCGAAGAAAACCCCCAAAGACACAAAGCCGAAGGACGAGATGGCTGCGGTAGAGCTGGAACCCGACGCATGGGAGCGCTTCGAGCGCTTCATCAAAAAGGTGGCGCAGGTGGGGCCGAAGCATCGGCCGACGCCGAAAGCCAAGGAGCGGCCCGCGAGCAAGGGCCGCATTCACAAGGGCAAGTCGCGCGCATAGTTCGACACGAAGGAAGCGCCATGGACCTCTTCATCGATCCCGACGTGAAGTCAATTGCCGAATACATGCAATCGAGCCTATCCGCGACTCGCTTAGTCCCCGTTGCCATGGCGCTTGCGAAGCTCGCCCCCATTTTGTGGGGGCGATACTCCGTCGACGAAGTCGATGTTCTTGCGCTCATTCACGACCAACTTTCGGCTAGCGGAAGTGCGATTTCACAACCAGCCGCCAGCGGATCGGTGCAACCGCATTCTGGTGCTGGTGATGGTTCTGTGGTGGTAGCGGGTGCGGAGTAACCGACGTTACGCTGAGACCACAGACTTCGCATCTGTAGATCCCTGAGAAGGGCGTCGCCTGCGCAGGCTGATGCAAAGCATCGAACTCCGGCCCCTGCTCAATTCTGAGGTACTGCTGATACTTGTAGTAAGGCATAAGGTGGTTCCCTTCACGATGGTAGGGAGCCGCCTTGACTGAGGTACCGAATTCCGCAATGAATGCATCGTAGGCAGTACGATCCGCGGCGGCTCCCGAAGCTTCGCGGGTCACTATGGGGGCCGGGGCCGCGAACCCCGGCTTTCCCACAGCTAGTCAGAATCCCAACATAGCTGGCGATTCGGTTGTGATGTCAACCGGCTTTTCGCGCGTTACGAGTCACCCTCGCCATCATTGCGCGCCATTGCTCGCGCGTCAGCTTAGGCTTGCTCGTTCGCCCCTGAACCAACCCGCCGATAGGTGAGACGCTTCCCGACGATGCCCTTGAGCATCTTCTCTGTGCGCTCCTTATCGCTGACGCCGAGCTTCGCGCGCTCGTTGTAGCGGAAGTCGAACTCGCTCAGATAGCGGTGTAGATGAGCGGCGCTGACGTGGTGATAGGTGCCGACGATCCCGTGCTTGAGGATCGAGAAGTACCCCTCGACCGTGTTGGTATGCCAGAAGTGGGCGCGGACATACTCTTCGGCGGAGTGGTTGACGGTGCCGTGGCCTGAGAATTCCTTGCCGGTTTTGACGTACTGCGGCGCTTCGTCGGTCATGATGTAGGAAGCGCGATCGATCTGAGTGACCATCGCATCGCGAAGCGTCTTGCCGCTTACATCGGGAACGTGGCGGGAGCGCACCTTGCCGTCGCGCTCGACCAGAGCGAATACGGCCTGCTTGGGGGGAACGTGGTTCTTGCGGTTCGCCGCCTTGCCGCCGACGTAGGTTTCGTCAGCCTCAACGACCTTGTTCTTGCCGCCGAGCGGGCCGGGGAACTTGCCCTCGCGCATCGCCTCGCGGAGCCGATGCATCATGAACCACGTCGACTTGTACGAGACGCCGATCATGCGGTGCATCTGATGCGTGCTCATGCCCTTCTTTGAGGCGCAGAGAAGGAAAGCCGCCATCAGCCACTTGTTCAGCGGAATGTGCGAGCGCTCAAAGAGCGTGCCGACCATGACGGTGAACTGCTTCCGGCAGGCCTTCTCGTTGCACTGGTAGAGACCAGGGCGGCTGGCGAGCGGCGTAGCGTTGTTGATCGTCCCGCAGAAGAGGCACACCGGACCATCCGGCCACAGGTGGCTTTCCAGCCATTCGCGGGCCAGATGTTCGTCTTGGAAAATCTTGTTGTTCAGTTCGTTCGTGGCCATGACCGCAATCCCTAACCTCTTGCGGTCAATCGTAGGTTATGCGGTTTGCTGATTCAAGGTGATAATTGCCGGAATGCGCATCCCCAATGCAACAGATGTTTTTGATTTGTTCACAACCGTTGCCCAGGGGCCCTTTGATGCATGGGAGATGTCGATCAACCTACCGGGAGAGTGATGCCCGTATGCCCACACCACTTGCTCGAGTTGATGGATCACATCCGGGTCGTCAACTGCATCCAGCGGCACCATCGCACCCGTAATTACGTTCTGGCCCATAGCACGAGATTTAATGTGCCGTTCTTCCTCGCTTTTGAAAGCTTGATAGACTGCCGGGTGGACCGGCCCATAAGTCCAGGCCTCGAAGGCGGCCTTGACCAGCGGCTTCCCGGTTCGGATGAGAAAATGACCATGAGCGAAATACAAAAGTTTTTGTAGCGCGAGATTGCTCACGCCGAGTTTCCTCCGGTCCGCAATGTCCAGGAGCAGATTCGCTACGACACGTGGGTCATATGGCGGCTGCGGCATTATCGCATCTAACTCGTTTTCAATTGCGTCCCACCTATTTGCGAATCGTCGCTAAGCACAGTGCCACATCTCTCGCTCCAGAACAAACATAGAACATTGCGCGTCCTGCTCAGGCGACCGCGATGTCTGTCTGCGCGAAATCGTCGCCCTTAAACAGGAGCGGTGCGTCGAGGAGCCGGGCGCAGGCGTATGCGAAGCAATCGCCGAGGTTGAGGGCCGCCGGATGGCGCCCTCTGCCGAAGTGACCGAATGCCGCTACTGCTTCCCGCCCGATCTGGGCAGTGATGGGGATGATTTCGATACGCGCCTCGGCAAGGAAGCGGTCGAGCACCGGGGCGGCATCGGCAGGCGCGATCTTGCCGATCCGCGCCAAGCCGAGGATCGCCTCATAGACCGCTATCGGTGAGGTCCGCACGGCCTTCGCCTGACCTAAGCGTGCCGCAAGAGCCGCCGCTTCTGGCTCGCGCGCCACGATCGCGATCATCGCCGAGGCATCGACGAACATCAGGGCTCGCCCGAGAGGTCGTCGAAGAACGCCTTGTCCGCGGGCAATCCACCGGGCCGCGAGAGTGCGGCGAAGCGATCCTGGATCGGCTTCAACCGCTCGATCAGCGGAATACGCTCTCGCTCCCGCTCATACTCATGCTCGACGGCTTCGCGGATGGTCTCCGTCAGTGTCTTTCCCTTGATCTTGGCGAGCCGCCGAACGGCGCGATCTGTGGTTTCGTCTCTGACGTGAAAGGCCATGATGACCACACTTTCGTATACACGTCTACACTAATACATCTACACAGCCTTTCTCGTCAAGCTGCCGTCCGGCTTTTTGCCCGACCTGTCGGCACCGGGCATACTCGCGCGTCCTCGGGGAGGAAGGAGGCCTGACCGCATGCGCTACGCCATTCTCTGCTATCATGAGGAGGACGTCGTCTGGTCCTGGACGAAGGAGGAGGAAGCGGCCGTCATGGACCGCCTCCGCGCCGTGCGCGAGCGGCTGACGAAGGCGGGAAAGATGGGGCCGTCGCTGCGGCTCATGCCGACGACGGCGGCGACGACCCTGCGCAAGAGCCAGGAGCCGCCGCTCGTCATCGACGGCCCCTTCGCCGAGACGAAGGAGCAGCTCCTCGGCTTCTACATCGTCGATGCCGCCGATCTCGAAGACGCGCTCGGCATCGCGCGCGAGCTCGCGGCAGCCAATCCGGGCGGCGCCTACGAGATCCGCCCCGTGGCGCTCTTCAACCCCGATGAGCGGCCGGGCGCGCCGGCGTGACCGACCCCGCCTGGATCGACGCCGCGCTCGTCGCCGCCCGGCCGCGGGCGCTGGCGGCGCTGCTCCGCTATTTCCGCGATCTCGACACCGCCGAGGAGGCGTTCCAGGAGGCATCGCTCCGGGCGCTTGCGAGCTGGCCGCGCAACGGGCCGCCGCGCGATCCCGTGGCCTGGCTCATCCTCGTCGGCCGCAACGCGGCGCTCGACGGCCTGCGGCGGCGCGAGCGCCATGAGGCGCTGCCGGCGGAAGAGACGATCTCCGACATCGAGGACGCCGAGGCGCCGCTGACGGAGCGGCTCGACGGCGCGCATTACCGCGACGACGTGCTGCGCCTCCTCTTCATCTGCTGCCATCCCGAGCTGCCGGCGACGCAGCAGATCGCGCTCGCGCTCCGCATCGTCTCCGGCCTCTCGGTGGCGCAGATCGCCCGCGCCTTCCTCGTCGGCGAGGCGGCGATGGAGCAGCGCATCACCCGCGCGAAGGCGAAGATCGCCCGCGCCGACATTCCCTTCGAGGCGCCGGGCGCGGTCGAGCGCGCCGAGCGTCTCGCCGCCGTCGCCGCTATGATCTACCTCGTCTTCAACGAAGGCTATTCGGCGGCGAGCGATTCGGCCCGCGCCGAGCTCTGCGCCGAGGCGATCCGCTTGGCCCGGCTGCTCCTGCGCCTCTTCCCGGCGGAGCCCGAGATGATGGGGCTGACGGCGCTCATGCTGCTCCAGCATGCGCGCGCGGCGGCGCGCTTCGATGCCGCGGGCGAGATCGTGCTCTTGGAGGAGCAAGACCGCGGCCTGTGGGACGGCAAGCTCATCGCCGAGGGGCTGGCGCTCATCGACAAGGCGATGCGCCACCGCCGCCCCGGCCCCTACCAGATCCAGGCGGCGATCGCCGCGCTCCACGCGCGCGCCGCGCGCGCCGAGGAGACGGATTGGGCCGAGATCGACGCGCTCTACGCCGCGCTGGAGCGCCTCCAGCCGTCGCCGGTCGTGACGCTGAACCGTGCCGTCGCCGTCGCAAAGCTGCGCGGCGCCGAAGCGGGGCTGCGGATGATCGAGCCGCTGGCGCCGCGGCTTTCCGGCTATTTCCACTTCCACGGCGCAAGAGGCGCCTTCCTCCTCCAGCTCGGCCGCAAGAGCGAGGCGCGCGCCGCCTTCGATCAGGCGATCGCCCTCGCCAATACCCCGGCCGAGGCAGCGCATATCCGGCAGCACCTCGACCGCCTCATCGGCGAAAGCGCGGCGGCGCCGCGGCGCGAGGAGGGATAGGTTGACCCGGCTGAGCCGGGCATCGAAAGTGGCGGCCCCGCCCGAAGGGCGGCCGATGCCTCGCGAAGGAGCAGGGCGTGGACGGGACTGTCGCCGCGGCAATGCCGGTCATCGAGGTCGAGGCGCTGGAGAAGCGCTATGGCGAGGTCCATGCGGTGCGCGGCGTCAGCTTCTCCATCCCGGCCGGGAGTTGCACCGGCCTTCTCGGGCCCAACGGCGCCGGCAAGACCACCATCATGCGCATGATCATGGCGCTGGTTCAGCCGACCGCGGGCGCGCTTCGCCTCTTCGGCAAGCCGCCCTCGGCGCTGGGGCGCAGCATGCGCGAGCGCGTCGGGCTGGTGCCGCAGGAGGACAATCTCGATCCCGACCTCTCGGTGCGGCAGAACCTCGAAGTCTATGGCCGCTATTTCGGCCTTCCCGCCCGCACGATCGCCGAGCGCGTGCCGCGCCTCCTCGCCTTCATGCAGCTTGCCGAGCGCGGCGGCGCCAAGGTCATGCAGCTCTCGGGCGGCATGAAGCGGCGCCTGACCATCGCCCGCGCCCTCATCGCCGATCCCGAGCTCATCATTCTCGACGAGCCGACGACCGGCCTCGACCCGCAAGCGCGCGTCCTCATCTGGCGCCGTCTCCTCGATCTGAAGCGCGAGGGCAAGACGCTGCTGCTGACGACGCATTACATGGACGAGGCGCAGCGCCTCTCCGACCGCATCATCATCATCGATGGCGGCCGCATCCTCGATGAAGGCGCGCCCAAGGACCTCATCGCCCGGCATGTCCGCGGCCATGTCGTCGAGGTCGCGAAGCCCCTCCCCCGCGGCTTCAGCGAGGATGGGCTCGAGCGCAACGACATCGGCGATGCCGTGCTCTATTACGCGAACGACCCCGCCGAGGTGACGCGGCGCCTGCCGGCGGATGCCGCCTATCTGCGGCGCGAGGCCAATCTCGAAGACGTCTTCCTGCGCCTCACCGGGCACAGCCTCAGGCAAGGAGAATGAGGATGAGCGCGCGCGCGAGCCTCCCCGCCGTCAACCGCTACAGCCAAGCCGTGTGGCGGCGGAACGCGCTCGTCTGGCGCCGCCTCATCGGTCCGTCGCTGACGACCAACGTGCTCGACCCGCTCATCTTCCTCTTCGCCTTCGGCTACGGCCTCGGTGCCGTCATCGACCGCGTCGGCGGCATGAGCTATCTCGCCTTCGTCGTGCCCGGGATGATGTGCTACGCCGCGATGTTCGCCGCCAGCTTCGAATCGACGATCAGCACCTATGCCCGATTCAGCCTGCAGCGCACCTGGGACGCCATCCTGGCGACGCCGGTGAGCCTCACCGAGCTGATGCTGGGCGAGATGTCCTGGGCGGCGACGAAGGGCGTCTTCTCGGCGTCCTGCGTCATCGTCGTGGGCTCGCTCTGGGGCGGCGTCGCCAGCCCGGTCGGCGTCCTCCTCGCCCTGCCGGCGCTGGCGCTCGGCGCGATCTGCTTCGCCTGCTGCGGCCTCGCCGTGACGGCGCAGGCCAAGAGCTGGGACATCTTCGCCTATTTCTTCACCTTCTGGGTGACGCCGATGTTCATGTTCTCCGGCACCTTCTTCGAGGTCGGGCGCTTCCCCTGGTTCGTGCAGGCGATCGCCTGGGTGCTGCCGATGACGCATCTCATCGCCGTCGTGCGGCCGCTGACCGCCGGCGTGGCGGTGGACCCGCTCGCGGCGGCGGGGCATCTCCTTTACGTGGCGGCCCTCGCCGCCGCCGCCTTCTCCCTCGCGCGCTGGCGCTTCGGCGCCCGCCTCTTCGGCTGAGGCGCGGGTCGGCCGATCGACGCCGCTCGCTACTGCGGCACCTCGCCCAGCACGGTGCAGCGGCGGATGACGCGCGGCTCGCGCGCCGTGTCGTACGCCTCGGCCTTGTGCAGGAGGCAGCGATTGTCCCAGACCATGAAGTCGCGCGGCCGCCAGCGATGCGTATAGGTGCGGGCCAGGGCGACGATGCGGTCGTTGAGCGCGTCGATGAAGGCGCGGCCCTCGGCGTAGCCCATTCCGACGATGCTCTCGGCATGGTCGCCGAGAAAGACGCATTTGCGTCCCGTCTCGGGATGCGTGCGGATGATGGGGTGGTCGACGGGCGGCACCGCCGCGCGCTGCGCCGCCGTCATCGGCTCCTCGCCGTGCCGGCGATTGCGCGAGAAGTCGAGATTGTGGATGGCGCGGAGGCCGGCGAGGCGCGCCTGCTCGGCGGGGCCGAGCGCCTCGTAAGCCGAATACATGTCGGCGAATCCCGTGCCGCCGCCCTGCGCGGGGATGCGCTCGGCATAGAGCATCGTCGCCTGCCCGGTGACCCGCCGCCACGAGCCGTCGGTGTGCCAGGCCATGGTGCCGCGGTCGGGATGCTTGCCGCTCGGCCGGCCCTCGGCGTCGAGGTTGGAGAGGGTGTAGAGCTCGGGATGCCGGCTCGCATGGTACTGGTTCATGACATGGACCTGCACCTCGCCGAAGCGGCGGGCGAAGGCGACTTGCGCGGCCTCCGGCAGGTCCTGGTCGCGGAAGAGCAGCAATTGGTGCCGCAGGAACGCCGCATAGACGGCGGGGAAGAGCGCGTCGTCGACGGCAGCCACCTGGAGCTCGAGCACCTCGGCGCCGAGACCGCCCTCGAAGGGCCGCAGACGCAGCGCCGCCTCGGGCGCCGCGGCCGCCGGGTCGCGCAACTGCTGCATCGCGCCCTCCTCTTCGCTGCCTCCTCGCGAGCGGAGGCTAGGACAACCGTGGGACCCCGTCAAATCGCCGTCCCGCGGTTGACAGGCAGGCGCCTTCCGCCTTCATCTTGGTGCGACGGAGGATCTCGATGAAAGCCACTCTGAACGGCCGCGTCCTCGCCGAAAGCGCCGACACGATCGCCTGCGGCGGCTATGACTATTTCCCGAGCGCGGCGGTACGCCTCGACTGGCTCGAAAAGGCGGCGAAGACGGAGAGCGACCGCGCCTGCCCGCACGGCGTCCAATTCTACGACATCGTGATCGACGGCGGGCGCCATCCGCGCGCCGCCTGGTCCTACGAGGCCCCGCGCCCCGAGATGCGCCATGTCGGCGGGCGCTTCGGCTTCTGGCAGGAGGTCGAGGTCGGCTGAGCGAGAGGCGGGGACGCCGCCTCTCGCCCCTTCCGGTCAGTCGAGCGGCGCCTTGCCGGGCGCCGTCGTCTTCGCCGGCTCCGATATGTCGCGATCGGGCGCCGCCGCCGGCCCCGGCTCCGCCGCCGGCGCCACATCCGCCGGCTTGTTGCCGGCCGCCGCGCGGTCGACGTCGACCTTGGTCTCGCGCAGCTTGTCGCGCACCGTCTCGACGCGCTCCGTCGCGTCCTTGCGGATGACGACATCCTCGCCGCGGCGCACGACCTTGCCGACGACCGGCTCTTCGCGGCGCTCGGTCACCTCGACTTCCTTCTCCTCGAAGGCGCCCTCGCCCGCGGGCCGATCGCTGCCGGGCGCGCGGCGCTCGATCGTCACCCGCTCGTCGCGCAGCGACACCTGCTCCTCGACGGGGCGCTCGACGACATAGCTGCGGATGCGGTAGCTCCGGCCGCCGGTGGTCTCGCGCTTGCCGACCTGCAGCTCCTCATGCGCGGTCGGGATCACGGTTTCCGTGCCGGGCGCAGCGGCGGCAGGGACGGAGCCGGCCGGGCCCGCCACGCCCTCTCGGCCGAATCCTGCCGTCGCCTCGTCGCCGATATCGATCGGGTCGAAGCGCTCGAGGAGGGCGACGATGCGCTCGAACTCGGCATCGCCGCCGGCGGCGCGGACATAGAGCAGAGTCTTGCCGCCTTCATAGACATAGGAGTGATAGCGCTGCTTTTCCGCCTCCGGGACGTCGGTGCCGAAGAGCCAGTCGAAGAAGCCGCGCGGTTGCCGCGGCTCGGCGAGGGTGGTCGTTGCCGCCGCCGGCGCGCCGTCGCCCGCGCCGACGACGCGCACCTCCTCGGCCGCGAGGCCGGACCGCTGCAGCTCGTCCCGCGCCCGTTCGGCCTCAGCGCGTTGATCGAACAGCGCCACGATTGTTTGTTGCATGATTATCTCCGCTTACCCAATGACAACGGCCGGGTCCTCCGACCTTGCAAAGGGAAACGCGGCGGATCGGTCATCCTCTTTCGGTTCGGCGACAATATTGCTCGCACATGAGTGCAGCTTTATACGCGTGAAATCTTCGCGTGCTTTCGGATTTCCCAGCTCTTCCCTTGTTCCTACGCGCCACGGAACTTCGCCGACCTCTTTTCGAGAAAGGCGGCGACGCCTTCGCGGAAATCGGCGGTGCCGGCCGCGATCTTCTGCATGTCGCGTTCGAGGTCGAGCTGCTGGTCGAGGCTGTTGCCATGGCTCGCATCGAGCATCGTCTTGATGAGGGCGAGGGCGCGTGTCGGCTGCGCGGCGAGCCGCGCCGCGAGCGCCCGCGCCTCCGTCATCAGCACCGCGTCATCGACGACGCGCCAGATGAGGCCCCAGCGCGCCGCCTCCTCGGCCGGGACGGCGTCGCCGAGCAGCATCAACGCCGCCGCCCGCGCCCGGCCGACGAGGCGCGGCAGGAAGAAGCTGCCGCCCGTATCCGGAACGAGCCCGATCCGGCAGAAGGCCTGCAGAAAGCTCGCCGAGCGCGCCGCCAGCACGATGTCGCAGGCGAGCGCGAGGTTGGCGCCGGCGCCGGCGGCAACGCCGTTGACGGCGCAAACGACCGGCTTCTGCATCCGCCGCAAGCGGCGGACCAGCGGGTTGTACCAGGCTTCGATGGCGCCGCCGCCGTCGAAGGGGCGGCCATCCGCCATGGCGAGGGCGCGCGCTTGAAGATCCTGCCCGGCGCAGAAGCCGCGCCCGGCGCCGGTCAGGAGCACGGCGCGGACGCCGTCATCGGCCGCCGCGGCGTCGAGCGCCGCCGCCAATTGCTGGTGCAGCTCGGTGGTGAAGGCGTTGAGCTTTTCGGGGCGGTTCAGCGTCAGCACGCTGACCGCTTGCGCCCGCTCGATCAGGACGAGTTCCGCCACCGCCGCCTCCCCGCTGGTTTTCGCGGGGAAGCCTTCCCTATGAGCGGACTCCGGTCAAGGCTGGCCCGCCGCTGGCGCAGGCGCGCAAGACCCGCAGGCCTCGGAGATGCGCGGCCGCTGGGCGCCGTCAGCTATTCGCGAGCGCGCGCGCGAGCTGGCTCACCGCCTCCTGGTGGCGCTCGTTGGTGATGTCGGCGAAATTGCGGGCAATCTCCAGCATCATGCGCTCGCGCTGCGTCACCTGGCGCGTGCCTTCCTCGCCGATCCCCTCGTAGAAATACCCGACGGGAACGCTGAGCACGCGGCCGATCTCGTAGAGGCGCCCGGCCGAGACGCGGTTGATGCCGCGCTCGTATTTATGCGCCTGCTGATATGTGACGCCGATGAGCTCGGCGAGCTGCTGCTGGGTGAGGCCCAGCATGATCCGCCGTTCCCGGATGCGGGCGCCGACATGATCGTCGATTGCCGCCGTCGACCGTCCTCGCTTTGGCTTCGCCATCGTTTCACCTGCCTTGACCGTTCATCGCGGCCCGCCCGGTGCCGCAATCAGATGTTTCGATCGCATGGTTAACAGACGCAAAGCGCGGGAATTCCACCGGAGCACTTCAACGGTGAGCAGAATCACGCAGCACGGAAGGCGGGCCCCCGTCCGCACCGTTCCGAGCTGCCGTGGCGACGAAACACCGGCGGCGAGAAAACGTTCCCTCGCCGCTGGCCGCGCGCGAAGGGGCGCGGCCGGCGGCGCCCTTGCGCTCAGGCGCCCGCCTTCCGCGCCCGCCAATCGGCGTAGGCGATGCGCGGCATCGAGAAGGGATCGCTGAGGCGGATGTAGCCGCTGCCGGCAAGGCGCCCCACCAGCTTCATCTTGGCGGTCTCGATGCGGCAGCGCTCGTCGACGAGGCCGTCGCGCACATGGCAGTAGACGACCTCGCCCAAAATGATGGAGCGCTTGCCGCCGCCGCCGAGGCGCAGCTCCTGCAGCAGGCGGCATTCGAGGCTGACCGGCGACTGCGCGACGCGCGGCGGCGCCACCACGGCGGACGGCGCCGCGGCAAGCCCCGCCTCGGCCAGCTCGTCCGTTCCCTCGGGAAAGTCGATGGCGCAGATGTTCATCGCCTCGGCGATCGCCTCGTCGACGAGGTTGACGACGAACTCCGCCGTCTCGCGCATGTTGCGCACCGTGTCCTTGGGGGCGCCGCTGTGGCGCTGCTCGACGCCGAGCGTCACCACCGCCGGGTCGTGGCTCAGCACGTTGAAGAAGCTGAAGGGCGCGGCGTTGACGATCCCCTCCCGATCGACCGTCGTGACGAGCGCGATCGGCCGCGGCACGACGGCGCCGATCAGCAATTTATAGCGGTCGGCCGGAGGCAGGGTGCGGAAGTCGAATTGCATGGAGGGCTCGCATCGGTGGCGTCGCGGCCATGAACGCAAGGCCTCCCGCCATCCGTCAAGGGCTTTGCCGGGCCGCGGCCGCAACTCGTCGGAGACGGCATGGTTAACGGCCCGGCGCGGCGGCATTCCCCCCTCACCCGGGCAAAAACCGCCGATTTTCGCCGGATTCGACCGCAAATCACCGCGTTAACTTTAATTAAGACTATTGCCTCCCGACGGGTCGTGTCATCATCCGGACGGGGGGAGTGCGGCTAGGCAAGGATCATTTTTATGTCTCTCCTCGATGCATCGGCGAGCGGCGTCTATGTGATCTCGGCGACGCCCTTCACCGACAGCGGGGCGCTGGACTGGCCCTCGACCGACCGCCTCGTCGACCATTACTGCGCGAGCGGCGTCGCTGGCATCACCGTGCTCGGCGTCATGGGCGAGGCGCCGAAACTGTCGCGCGAGGAATCGGAGGCCTTCGTCGCGCGCGTCCTCAAGCGGGCGACGGTGCCGGTCGTCGTCGGGGTGAGCCAGCCGGGCTTGCGCCTTCTCGGGGACTTCGCCCGCCGCGTCATGGATCTCGGCGCCGCCGGCGTCATGGTGGCGGCGGCCGCGGGGCTGCGCACCGACGAGCAGGCCTACGCCTATTTCGCCGCCGTCGCGGCCGAGCTCGGCGACGCCGTGCCGGTCGTGCTGCAGGACTACCCGCCGCTCAACGGCGTCTTCCTCTCCGCCACCCTCATCGACCGCCTCTTCAGCGAATTCCCGAGCTTCGTGATGCTGAAGCACGAAGACGTGCCGGGGCTGCGCAAGCTGTCGCAGCTCCGCGCCGCCGAGGCGCGCGGCGCGCGGCGCCGCATCTCCATCCTCGTCGGCACCGGCGCTCTTTACCTGCCGCAGGAGCTGGCCCGCGGCGCCGACGGCGCGATGAGCGGCTTCGCCTTCCCCGAGATGCTGGTCGAGGTCTGCCGCCGCTTCCGCGCCGGCGACCGCGACGGCGCCGAGGATCTCTTCGATGCCTATCTGCCGGCGATCCGCCACGAGCAGCAGCCGGGCATCGGCCTCGCCCTCCGCAAGGAGACGCTGCGCCGGCGCGGCCTCATCGCGAGCGCGCGGACGCGGGCGCCGGGCCCCAGCCTCGATGCCGAGGACCATGCCGAGCTGACGCGCATGCTCGACCGCCTGGAGCGGGCACGGCGGCGCTTGGACGAGCCGGCGCCGGCACAGTTGCGGCGCGTCTCCGGATAGCAGAAAATCGCGACGGATCAGAATCACACAAGCACAACTGGCAGAAATATTTAGAATTCGTGTTGTAGTTGCGAAGAAAATTCATAAAATCCGCCATCCATTATTTCGACCGGGTTTGCGGATGAACGAGCAGCAACTTTAGGTTTCGGGGAATCGTTATGACGTTCCGCATATTGTCTCTCGATGGGGGTGGCACCTGGTCCCTCATCCAAATCCTGACGCTGATCGATCTTTATCGGAGCGGCGGCGCCCTGTTGTCGGGCCACCACGTGCTGCGCGACTTCGACCTCGTCGCCGCCAATTCCGGCGGCAGCCTCGTCCTCGGCGGCTTGCTCAAGGATCTGCCGCTCGGCGACGTCGCGAAATACTTCGACGATCCGGCGACGCGCCGCGCCGTCTTCGCCCCGGGCGCCGGCGCCCGCGGCGCCAAGGCGCGCCTGCGCCGCGCCGCCGCCGGCGTCGGGCCGCGCCACGCGGCGGCGCGCAAGCTCGCCGCCCTGCGCCAGCTTCTCAACAGCGAAGCGGGCGAGCCGGGGCTCGGCGACATCACGCTCGACGCCCTGACGGCGCGGGCGCGCCTGCCGACGCAGATCATGATCACCGCCTTCGACTACGATCGCCGCAGCGAGGTCATCTTCCGCTCCAACCTGCAGAGCCGGGCCGCCGGCTTCGGCACGCCGGCGATCGCGACACTCGCTGAGGCGATCCATGCCTCGACGACGGCGCCCGTCGATTATTTCGACGGGCCGGCGACGGTCTCGCGCGGCCGGCGGTGCTGGGACGGCGCCCTTGCCGGCGACCACAACCCGGTGCTGGCGGCGATCGCCGAGGCGCTCGCCAACGGCGTCCCGCGCGAGGCCATCGAGGTGCTGAGCATCGGCAGCGGCAGCGTCGTCCTGCCGCCGGCGAGCGGCAGCGAGGATGCCGCCGCGGCGAAGCTGGTGCAGGTCAGGCAGGCGCACGACCCGGCCGGCGATCTGCGCACCCTCGCCGAGGTGCTGATCGACGACCCGCCCGACCGCGCCAGCTTCCTCGCGCATCTCGCCTTGGGGCAGGCCGTCCCCGAGGAGCCGGGGCGCGCCGTCGGCGACGGCACCCTCGTCCGCCTCAACCCGCTCGTCCAGCCCATTCGCGCCGCCGGCGGCTGGGTCCGTCCCGCCGGCCTCATCGAGGCCGAGGACGCGAGCGATGAGTTCCTGCGCCTGCGCAACGCCGCCGCCGACACCGTCGCCGACGGCGATATCGCGCTCATCCGCAAGTTCTGCCTGCTCTGGCACAATGACGCGGTGCCGAACCAGCCGATCCGCGCTAATGCCGACACGCTCGAATGCGAAATCGGCCAGCGCTGGTACAGCGAGGCGAAGGGCCGCTGGGCGGCGCTCGTCGAGGCGCGGCCGCGGGCGGCGGCGGCACCGAGCCCGGCGGCGCCCGCCGGCCAAGCGCCGCCGCCCGCCAGCGGGCCGCGCAGCGCGCCGCCGCCGCGCCTCACCAGCCCCAAGCTGAATTGACGGCGGCAAGCGGCCGCTACAACGAGCGCTTGAATCGCGGAGCCTTGCTGCAATTCGATTGACAGCGCCCGGCGCGGCACCCGATCTTCGCCCGATGGCGCGGCGGCGCCGCCGCGCCGCGCCAAGAAGAGAAGAAGGGGGCCGGAGCCCATGACGGTCATCGACGTCCACACGCACATGTTGAGCGAGGAGTGGATCTCGCTCATCTCGGAGCATGGCGGCCCGCGCTACGCGGTGCGGCCCAGCAAGGACGGGCCGCGCGCCGTCATGTGGGACGGCGCCCCCTTCATGACGCCGCAGGAAGGCCATCTCGACTACGAGCTGCGCATCAAGAAGATGAACGAGGCCAAGGTCGATCTCGCCATCCTCACCTTGACCTGCCCCAACGTCTATTGGGGCGGGCCGGAGATCAGCCTCAAGGCGGCGCAGGTGATGAACGACGACATGGCGCGGGCGCAGACGCAATGGCCGGACCGCATCCGCTGGATGGCCTCGCTCCCCTGGCAATACCCGGAGAAGGCGGTGGCCGAGCTCGACCGCGCCTGCGCCAAGGGCGCCGTCGGCGTCATCGTCCTCGCCAATGTCTACGGCGAATCGCTGACGGACGCGAAATTCGCGCCGATCTGGCAGGCGATCGACCGGCGCGGCCTTCCCGTCCTCATGCACCCGACGGCGCCGCCCGGCCTCCCCGAGCTCGACATGCGCGTCTACAACCTCATCGCCTCGGTCGGCTTCATGTTCGACACGACGCTCGCCGTGGCGCGCATGATCTTCGACGGCTTCTTCGACACCTACCCCAATCTGAAGCTCATCGCGAGCCATGCCGGCGGCACCCTCCCCTACCTCGTCGGCCGCTTCGACCAGTGCTTCGACAAGATGAATGCCTGCCGCGTCAAGATCGCGCGCAAGCCCGCCGAATATCTCCGCCACATCTATTACGACGCCGTCACATACCGGCAGGAGGCGCTCGATCTCTGCGTCGCCGTCGGCGGCGCCGACAAGGTCATGTACGGCTCCGACTACCCGCACAATATCGGCGACATGACGGGCTGCCTCGCGCGCGTCAACGCCCTGCCCGAGAGGACGGCGGCGGCGGTGCGCAGCGCCAACGCCCAGCGCATCTTCAAATTGTAGCAGCCGCGCGCGACGAGCCCTCCCCGCCCCCGGGGCGGAGAGGAGCGTTGCCGCGCGTGAACGAAATTTCACCTTGCGGCAATCTCGGCGCAACCCACCTACCCGACATGATGGGCGACCGAGCCGGGGCTCGGCCGCCAGTCGGGAGAACCCACGATGCGCATCGCCGACGTCCTCCACCACAAGGGCCGTCTCGTCCATAAGGCGCGGACGACCGACGCCGTCGCCGCCGCGGTGCAGAAGCTGTCGGACAACAATATCGGCGCGCTCCTCGTCTATGACCGCTGGGGCAAATACGCCGGCATCTTCAGCGAGCGCCACCTCATGCACGGCATCGAGCGCTTCGGCGCGGCGGCGCTCGAACTGCCCGTCGGGGAGCTCATGGTCCCCGACCGCATCACCTGCCATCCGGGCGACCTCGTCGGCAAGGTGATGGGCCTCATGACCGTGCACCGCATCCGCCACATGCCGGTCGAGGAAGCGGGCAAGATCGTCGGCATCGTCAGCATCGGCGATCTCGTGCGCGCCGTCATCGAGGAGAAGGAGCTCGAAGTCGAGGTGCTGCGCGACATGGCGCGCGCGCATTAGGGCAGAGCGCGCGGCATTCGCCGCTGCGTCATCGCGAGGAGCGGAGCGACGCGGCTGCGTCATCGCGAGGAGCGGAGCGACGCGGCGATCCAGAATGCAGCCGGCACGAAGCTCGATGGCGGCGCTCCGCTCGCCATGACGGCTAATGCCGGAATACATTGATACCGCCGGCGACGTGAACCCTCCCCTCGCCGCCGGCAACCATCGGGCGGCGCGGCGCGTTCTCGCTCGGGAAGGCATTGCGCCGTTCGGCGACCTTTCCGTGCGCCAGGATCGCGTCGCTCCCGCGGCGATGTCGCTGCGAGGCAGAGCGGAGCCGCCCGTGAAGCGGATGGCACAGCACCACGACATCGTCGCCATCGGCACCTCCGCCGGCGGCTTCCATACTCTCCAGAGCTTGCTGCGCGGCCTGCCCGCCGAGCTGCCGGCGGCGGTCTTCATCGTCATGCATGTGGGCAGCACGAGCCACCTCGCCCAGCTCCTCGACCAGGCCGGGCCGCTGCGCGTCAAGGAGGCGGAATGCGGCGAGCCGATCGTGCCGGGGCGCGTCTATGTCGCCGGACCCGGGCGCCACCTGCTGCTTCATGACGGGCACATCCTGCTGCGGCGCGGCCCGCGCGAGAACATGGCGCGGCCCGCCATCGACCCGCTCTTCCGCTCGGCGGCGTGCAGCTTCGGCGCGCGCGTCGTCGGCGTCGTGCTGTCGGGCGCGCTCAATGACGGCACGGCGGGGCTCATGGCGGTGAAGCGCTGCGGCGGCGTCGCGGTCGTCCAGGACCCCGCGGACGCGGCGGTGCCGAGCATGCCGCAGAGCGCCCTGCGCCACGTCGAGGTCGACCATTGCGTGCCGATCGCCGCGATGCCCGATCTTCTTGCCCGCCTCGCCGCCGAGCCGGCGGGGAAGACGCCGGAGATACCGCTCGAGATCAGGATCGAGGCGGCGATCGCCGCGCAGGAGCTTTCCGACATGAGCCAGAACGACCGGCTGGGCAAGCCGTCCCGCTTCGGCTGCCCCGAATGCCGCGGCACCTTGTGGGAGATTGCCGATGGCGGTACGCTTCGCTATCGTTGCCACGTCGGCCACGCCTACAGCGGCGAGGCGCTCCTCGCGGCGCAAGCCAGCGACGTCCACAAGCTGCTGCGGACGCTGCTGCGCTCGCATCAGGAGCGGGCGGAGCTGGCACGACGGGTGGCGGCGGCCGAGCCGCCCGACTCCAATCTCGCGGCGCTGATGTCGGCGCGGGCGCGCGAATACGACCGGGACGCGGAGCTGATGCAGCAGCTGCTCCGCGAGAGGAACAGCGTGCCGAGGGGAGGCGCTCGCGCGGCGGACATAGCGGATGACGGCCAGCAGGAAGAGGCGATCGGCTGAGCGGCCGCCGCTGGACAGCCGCTCGGCTCTCGTCCCGGTCGTCGGCATCGGCGGCTCGGCCGGCGCGGTCCCGGCGCTGAAGGCCTTCTTCTCCAGCGCTCCCGCCGATTCCGGCCTCTCTTTCGTCGTCGTCCAGCATCTCGACCCCGACCACCGGACCGCGCTGCCGGAGCTTCTGGGCCACGCAACGGCAATGCCGGCGCGGCTGATCGAGGACGGCGGCGCGGCCCAGCCGAACCACATCCATATCCTGCCGCCGAACGCGACCCTGACAATCAAGGACGGGCGCCTCCGCCTCGAGCCCCCCGCCTTGCCGCGCGGCCAGCGCACGCCCATCGACGATTTCCTCACCTCGCTCGCGGCCGATCGCGGCGAGAACGCCGCCTGCGTCATCCTGTCGGGGACGGGAAGCGACGGCACGCTGGGCCTCAGGGCGATCAAGGAGAGCGGCGGGCTCACCCTGGCGCAGGCGGGCGCCGAATATGACGGCATGATGCGCAGCGCCGTCAGCACCGGCCTCGTCGACTTCGTGCTTCCAGCCGAGGAGATGGCGGCGAAGCTCGTCGATTATTTCAGCCCGCTGCACGCGGAGGCGCGGCGGAAGAAGCGCGACGGGCTGAGCCAGGACACGGCCGCCTATCTCGGCCCGCTCTGCGCCGTGCTGCGCGCCCGCACCGGGCACGATTTCAGCGGCTACAAGTACAAGACGATCATCCGCCGCGTACTGCGGCGCATGCAGGTGCTGAAGATCGACGAGATGCCGGCCTATCTCGAACGCCTGCGCGCCGATGTCCGCGAGGTCGACCTCCTGTTCCAGGATCTCCTCATCGGCGTCACCAACTTCTTCCGCGACCCGGCGGTCTTCGCCGCCCTCGAACACGACATCGTGCCGCGGCTCTTCGAGGGGCGCGGCGCTGACGATGCGATCCGCGTGTGGGTCCCGGGCTGCGCCACCGGCGAGGAGGCCTACTCGATCGCCATCCTGCTGCGCGAGCGCATGCCGAGATCGCATGCGGGACCGAAGCTGCAAATCTTCGCCACCGACATCGACGAGCAGGCGCTGGAGATCGCCCGCGCCGGGCGCTATCCGGCGGCGATCGCCAAGGACGTGCCCGGCCCGCTTCTCGAGCGCTATTTCCTGCGCGAGGACGGGACATACCGGGTGGCGAGCGAGCTGCGCGAAGTCTGCCTCTTCTCGGCGCATAATCTGCTGCGCGACGCGCCCTTCTCGAAGCTCGACCTCATCTCCTGCCGCAACCTCTTGATCTATCTCGGCGCCGATCTGCAGAGCCGGCTGGTTCCGCTGTTCCTTTACGCGCTGCGCGATTCCGGCTACCTGCTGCTCGGCACCTCGGAGAACGTCGCCCGCCATTCGCGCCTCTTCGCCACCGCCGACAAGGCGCATCACATCTTCCAGCGGCGGCCGCAGGCCGACCGCCGCCTGCCCGAGTTCCCGCTCACCTCGCCCAATCCGGCGCGCCGCAAGCCGGCGCCGGCCGCCCGCCCGGCCGCCTCCACGAGCGATCTTCAGAGCCTGGCCGACCGGCAGCTTCTGGAGCGCTACGCCCCGGCTTGCGTCGTCATCAACGAAGAGGGCGAGCTGCTGCATGTGTCGGGGCGGACGGGCAAATATCTGGAGCTGCCGCCGGGCCTGCCCAGCAACAACATCTTTGGCCTCGCCCGGCGCGGCCTGCGCCTCGAGCTGCGCGCCGCCTTGCACCGCGCGGCGAGGACCGGAGAATCCGTCACTCAGCGGAACCTCGCGGTCGGCACCAATGGCGGCCGCCAGACGCTCGATATTATCGTACAGCCGCTGCGCCGCGGCGAGCCGGCCGAAACTCTCTACATGGTCGTCTTCCGCGATGTGGGCGAGGCGAAATCCGCGTCCGTGGCGCGGGCGGGCGAGCCTTCGGAGGATGCCGAGGACTCCAATCTCCGCGCCCTAGAGACGGAGCTGGCGGCGACCAAGGAGCGCCTGCAAACCGCGACCGAGGAGCTCGAATCCTCGAACGAGGAGCTGAAATCCGGCAATGAGGAGCTGTCCTCGATCAACGAGGAGCTGCAATCCGCGAACGAGGAGCTGGAGACCTCGAAGGAAGAGCTGCAGTCTATCAATGAGGAGCTGCAGACCGTCAACGCCGAGCTGAAGATGCGGGTCGAGGAGCTGAGCCGCGCCAACAGCGACATCGCGAACCTCCTCGCAAGCACGCAGATCGCCGCCGTCTTCCTCGATCACCGGCTCGCCATCAAGAGCTTCACCCCGGCGGCGAAGGAAGTGTTCCGCCTGGTCGAGAGCGATGTCGGCCGGCCGATCTCGCATGTGCGCTCGCGCCTGCGCCTCGATACGGTCGAGGGGGAGGCCGAGCGCGTCCTGCGGACGCTCGGCACGATCGAGAAGCAGGTCGAGAGCGCCGATACCGACGCCCGCTTCATCATGCGCATGATGCCCTATCGCACGGTCGACAACGTCATCGCCGGCGTCGTCATCACCTTCATCGACGTGACGCGCATCACCGCCGCCGAGGCGCGCATCAACACGCTGACGCGCGACCTCCGCGACCGGCTGGAGACGCTGCTCGACCTGCTCCCGGTCGGCATCTTCATCACCGAGGACAGTGCCGCCCGCCGCATCCGCGTCAACCGCTACGGCGCCCGTCTCCTCGGCGAGGAGGACGAGCGCGAGGGACCGCGCGCGGTGTCGGCGCTGGGCCGCCTCATCGTCGACGGCCGTGAGCTGCCGGTCGAGGAGCGGCCCTTGCAGCGCGCCGCGCGCACCGGCAAGACCCCGGCCGCGGTCGAAGGCCGCTTGCTCCGCGCCGATGGCGGCGCCGTCGAGGTGATGATCCTGGCGACGCCGCTCTTCGACGGGGGCGGCCAGCCGCGCGGCGCCATCGCCGCCATCATCGACATCTCCGAGCGCAAGCGCGCCGAGGCGGCGCGAGAGCGGCTGATGCACGAGCTGCAGCATCGGGTGAAGAACATCCTCGCCACCGTCGCCTCGCTGGCGAGCCGCATGCTGAAGGACCACCCGTCCATCGAGGATTTTTCCGCGGCCTTCCTCGCCAGGATCATGGCCATGGGCCGGATGCACGAGCTGCTCTCGACCCATGAATGGGAGGGCGTCGATATCCGCGCGCTGACCGCGACGGCGCTGGCGCCCTATGTGAATGGCGAGGAGAACAACACGATGCTGAGCGGGCCGGCGGTGAGGCTGGGGCCGAACGCGGCGGAGACCTTCGGGATGGCGCTGCATGAGCTGGCCACCAACGCCGCCAAATACGGCGCGCTGTCGGTGCCGGACGGCCGGGTCGAGGTGGTCTGGCAGGTCCAGAATTCGGGAGACGGGAAACGGCTGGCGCTCACCTGGACCGAGCGCGGCGGCCCGCCCATCGGGCACGGGCGAAGGGAGGGATTCGGCACCGGCTTCGTTCGCCGCAGCGTCGAATACGAGCTCGAAGGCCGGGTCAGCCTCAGCTTCGAGCCCAGCGGCTTCCGCAGCACGATCGAGTTCCCGTTGCGCGAGGGCGGGGCGCCGCCCGCGGGAGGATCGGGTGACGGCGGCGATGCCCGATGAGACGGGCGTGACCGCTGTCAGCGGCCTGCGCATCCTCGTCGTCGAGGACACCCTGCTCGTCGCCGAGGTGATCTGCGCGCAGCTGGAAGGCGCGGGCTCGATCGTCATCGGCCCGGCGGCGCGCTTGCCGCAGGCGCTCGCCCTGGCGCGCGCGGAGGAATTGGACGGCGCCGTGCTGGACGTGAACCTCAACGGCACCATGAGCTTTCCGCTGGCGGCGCTGCTGGAGGAGCGGCAGGTGCCCTTCATCTTCCTCACCGGCTACGATAACGGCAGCGTCGTGCCGCCCGAATACCGGCACGTCCCGCGGATCGCCAAGCCCTGGCATTACGCCACGTTTTTGGCGACGGTGGCCGCGTGCTTCCGCCGGGCGGGGTGAGGATTTCCGATCCCGCCACCGCCCCGGCGTAAGCACCGGGCAGGCAAGGCCCGTGCCCGCGGCGGCACCGCCCCCACCTCACCTTACCTCTCCGCCTCGGCGGGGCGGAGAGGGGCGGCATTGGCCAGGAATGTCGTCCTCAGACGCCCAGATACCGCTGCCGCAGCTCGCCGGCGGAGGCCAGGGCAGCCGAATTGCCCTGCCAGACGACGCGGCCCTTCTCGATGATGATGTGACGGTCGGCGAGGCGGCTCAGCGCCGCGATATTCTTGTCGATGACGAGGATGGCCTGCCCGCCCGCCTTCAGCGCTTGGAGGCAGCGCCAGATCTCGGCGCGGACGAGGGGCGCCAAGCCCTCGGTCGCCTCGTCGAGAATGAGAAGGCGCGGATTGGTCATGAGGGCGCGGCCGATCGCCAGCATCTGCTGCTCGCCGCCGGAGAGCTGGCCGCCGTAATGCCCGGCGCGCGCGGCGAGGCTCGGAAAGAGGGCGAGGACGCGCTCGTAGTGCCAGGGCGCCGCGCCGCCGCGCCCACTGGCCGCCGTCGCGACGAGGTTCTCGCGCACGGTGAGGTTGGCGAAGATGCGCCGCCCCTCGGGCACGAGGCCGAGGCCGCGCCGCGCGATGCGGTGAGCGGGAAGGCCGTGAATCGCCTCGCCCGCGAAGCGGATGCTGCCGGCGCGGATCGGCGTCAGCCCGAGGATCGACTTCACGACCGTCGTCTTGCCCATGCCGTTGCGGCCGAGGAGGCTCACGACCTCGCCGGCGCCGACGGCGAGGTCGATGCCGAAGAGCACCTGGCTCCGCCCGTAGGCGGTCTCGAGCCCGCGCACTTCGAGCATCAGCCCACCTCCTCGCCGAGATAGGCGGCGCGCACCGCCGGGTCGGCGCGGATCGCGTCGGGCGCGCCGGTCGCGATGCAGCGCCCGTAGACGAGGACGCTGACGCGGTCGGCGAGGGCGAAGACGGCGTCCATGTCGTGCTCGACGAGGAGAATCGCGCAGCGCCGCTTGAGGCGGCCGAGCAGCGCCACCATGCGCGCCGATTCCTCCGGCCCCATGCCGGCCATCGGCTCGTCGAGGAGGAGAAGGCGCGGCTCCGTCGCCAGCGCCATCGCGAGTTCGAGCTGCCGCTGCTCGCCATGCGCGAGGATGCCGGCGGGCACGGCGGCGCGGCCGGCGAGCCCGACCGCATCGAGAAATGCGCGGGCCGGCGCCCGCAGGCTCTCCTCGCGCCGCGCCGGACGCCAGAAGCGGAAGCTGTGGCCGCTCCGCGCCTGCACGGCGAGCGCGACATTGTCGAGCGCGGTGAAATCGGGGCAAATCGAGGTGATCTGGAAGGAGCGGGCGAGGCCGCGGCGGGCGCGCTCGGCCATGCCGAGCCGCGTCACATCGGCGCCGGCGAAGCGGATGCGGCCGGAGGTCGGCATGAGCTCGCCCGCGAGCTGCGCCACGAGCGTCGTCTTGCCGGCGCCGTTGGGGCCGATGACGGCGTGGAGCTCGCCCTCTTCGACGCTGAGCGAGAGGCCGTCCGTCGCGGCGATGCCGCCGAAGCGCTTGACGAGGCCGTCCGCCGCGAGCAGCGCCTCAGCCACCTGCCGCCTCCGGCCGGGCGACGAGCCCCCAGAGGCCGCGCCGCGCGAAAAGGACGAGGAGAATGAGGAGCGGCCCGAAGATGATCGCCCAATGCTCGGTCCAGCCGCCCAGCACCAGCTCCAGCAGCAGATATGCGGCGGCGCCGAGGATCGGACCCAGGAGCGTCCCCATGCCGCCCAGCACCACCATGACGATGAGCTCGCCCGAGCGCTGCCAGCTCATATCGGCCGGGCTCACATAATCCTGGCTGTTGGCAAGGAGCGCGCCGGCGAGCCCGGCGAGCGCGCCCGCGATGACGAAGCAGCAGAGGCGGTAGCGGAAGGTCGGAAAGCCGAGCGCCCGCATCCGCCGCTCGTTCTGGCGGCAGCCGCGGATGACCATGCCGAAGCGGGAGCGGACGAGGCGGTGGCAGAAGCCGAGGGCGGCCATGAGAAGGGCGAGGACGAGATAGTAGAAGACCCTCTTGTCGCCGAGATCGAACGCGCCGAAGCGCGAGCGGGCCGGCATCTGCAAGCCGTCCTCGCCGCCGTATTTCTGCAGCGCGATGAAGAAGAAATAGAGCATCTGCGCGAAAGCGAGGGTGATCATGATGAAATGGACGCCGCTGCTGCGCAGCGAGACGAGGCCGATGACGAGCGCCGCCAGCGCCGCCGCCGCCATGGCGAGCGGCCAGACGATGAAGGCGTTATCGGAGCCCGGAAGGACGACGGGCCAGAGGAGCAGCGGCTCGGCATTGGCGGCGTGGACGGCGAGGATTCCCGTGACATAGGCGCCGATGCCGAGGAACGCCGCATGGCCGAAGCTGACCATCCCGCCATAGCCGAGAATGAGGTCGAGGCTGATGGCGGCGAGCGCCATGACGAGGACGCGGGTCGCGAAGCGGAGATAGAAGGGCTGGTCCAGGAGCTGCGCCAGGATCGGCACGGCGAGGAGCGCGAGGGCGGCGAGGAGGAGGGCGAGCCGCGCCGGCGCGAGGCGCGGGATGACGGAACGCCGCGCCGTCTGGGCGGCGCCCGCCGGCAGCTCAGCCATGGGCGGGGAAGAGGCCGCGCGGGCGCCAGAAGAGAATCGCCGCCATCAGGACATAGATGCCGATCTGCGCCAGCGCCGGCGGCAGCAGGACGCGGCCGAAGGTGTCGATGATGCCGACGAGGAGGGCGGCGATGAAGGCGCCGCGCACCGAGCCGATGCCGCCGATGACGATGACGACGAGGGTCAGGATGAGGACCTCGTCGCCCATCCCGACCTGCACCGCAAGCAGCGGCCCCGCCATGACGCCGGCAAAGCCGGCGAGCGCCGCGCCGAGACCGAAGACGAGGGTGAAGAGGCGCGCGATGTCGACGCCGAGCGCCCCCACCATCGCCCGGTCGGCGGCGCCGGCGCGGATCAGCATGCCGAGCCGCGTCTTGGCGATGAGGAGATAGAGGAGAAGCGCAATGGCGATGCCGGCGAGGATGATGGCGAGGCGGAAGGCGGGATAGGGAAAGCCGGGCGGCAGCTCGACCGTGCCGGCGAGCGAAGCGGGCAGCGCCATGCGCAGCGGCACCGGCCCCCAGACGATGCGGACCGCCTCGTTGAGGAAGAGGATGAGGCCGAAGGTGCAGAGCACCTGGTCGAGATGGTCGCGCTCGTAGAGCCGGCGCAACGCCACGATCTCGATGGCGATCCCGACGAGCGCCGAGAGCGGGACGGCGAGGAGGAGCGCCAGAAGGAAGGAGCCTGTCCATTGCTGGAGGGCCGCGGCGAAATAGGCGCCCAGCATGTAAAGCGAGCCATGCGCGAGATTGATGAGGTTCATGATGCCGAAGACGAGGGTGAGCCCCGCCGCCATCAGGAACAGCATGGTGCCGAGCTGAATGCCGTTGAGCGCCTGCTCGAGGAGGAGGGAGAGGGTCACGGCGTTCCCGCGCGCCTTAACCGCTCCTCTCCGCCCCGGGGGGCGGAGAGGTCAGGGTGAGGCGGGGGATTCCACGGCGATTGCCGAGCAAGCGGCGAGGCCCCTCACCCCCGCGTCTCCCCCACTTCGTGGCGGAGAGGGGCTCGTTGCGCGTCGGGCGACAGGTGCGAATGCCGTCGCCGCCGGGCGGAGCGGAGACGATCACGACCACCAGCTCCGCGCGCCCCATGCCTAATTCTTCGGCGCGCCGAAGAGGCCGCGGAGGATGTCGGCCGGCTTCGGCGTCGAGCCGGACGGCGCCGGCGATCCTTGCGGCGGCGGCGCATTCGGCGCGATGCCCTTCAGGGCGCCCTCGATTCCCTTGAGCGCTTGCCCCGGATTCTTCAGCAGCGCCTCCGGCTGCGGCCGGTATTTGAGGTCGCTCCACGGGCCGGTGACGGCGATCGGCACGGTGAGGCCGGCGGCGTCGGCCTTGATGAGATAATCGACGGTGCGCTGCGGCAGGTCGACCGTGCCGGCGCCGGTCGCGCTCAGCAAGGGCGCCTTCAGCAGCAGGTCCTTGTTGTCGAGAATGCCCTTGGTGATCGTGAAGGTGCCGGTGAGGTTCGAGAATTCCGTCTGCTCGTTCGCCTGCGCGCCGGCATTCAGCAGCGTGTTGGCGAGGTTCTTGACGAGGGCGCCGATATTGATGCCCTTGACCGCGCCGTCGGCGAAGCGGATCGAGCCCTTGCCGCCGAGAGCCGCGATGAGCTCGCGCTCGCTCTTGCCCTGCGACTGGAGCGTGACCTCGGCATTGGCGCTGCCCTTGACGCGGTCGAAATCCATGGCGTCCTTGAGGAGCGGCTCCGCCTCGACCTTGTCCAGGGTGAAGGCGGCATCGAGAGCCGGCACCGGCCCGGCGCCGTCGAGCTTCAAGCTGCCTTTGCCGCCGCCGCCGTAGAGCTGCATCTTCGAGAGATCCAGCGCGAGCTTCGCGTCCTTGAGGTGAAGCGCGAGCGCGCTGGCGCCGATCTTGATCTTGTGGAACTGGATGCCGCCGGCGCTGAGGGCGAAATCGGCGTCGGCGACGCTCAGGCCCGAGACGTCGATGGGCGCATCGCTCCAGCCGCCCGCCGCCGATGTCGGCGCCGGCTTCCCCGCAGGGGCGCCGCCGGCGGCGGGCGCGGCCGGCTTCGGCGCCGGCGCGGCGGCGTTTTGCGGGCTCGCGCCCGGCGCCGCGGCCGGCTGCTCGGGCGGCAGATACGGGTTGAGATCGAGCCGGTCGATATCGAGCATGCCCTTCAGCGCCGGCCGCGGACCCGCCGTGTCGACGGCGAGATCGCCTTTCGCCTTCATGGCGTCGAGCGCGATCTGGGCGTCCTTGAACGACGTCCGGCTGCCGGCATGCTCGAAAGTGCCGCTGATCTTGAGCGGCCCCATCCCGCCGCTCGTCGGCGGCAGCTTCGTTCCGGTCCAGGCGGCGAGCTCTTTCAGCGACGGAACGTCGAGCGTCGTCGCGCCGGCGAGCTGCATCTGCGGGCGCTGCGCAAGGGTGCCCTTGAAGTCGAACTTGACCGGATTGGCGGCGAGAGCAAGGGCGACGGCGCTGGCCTCGCCGGCGAGCAAGGCGCCGGGCTTGGCAAGATCGAGAGTGAGGTCGATCTTCTGCCCGTTCCAGCGCGCATCGGCGGTCGCCTGCATCGGGCTTTTCAGATCCTTGAGCGACAGCTTGGCGTTGATGGCGTCGATCTGCTGCTTCTGCCCGGTGCGCGCGTCGCTGTAGCTCAGCGTGCCGTTGACGAGGCGGATGTCGCCGAGCTGGATGTCGGAGAGCGACGGGCCGCCGGCAGGCTGCGGCGCGACGGCCGCGGCGGGCGGCTTCGGCGCGCCGCTCTTGGGCGGCGCCGAGGGCGGCTGCGGCGCGGGCGTCGCCGGCGAGGCGGCGGCGAATTGCCAATTCGCCCGCCCGTCCTTGTCGACGGCGAGCGCGATCCTGGGATCGACGAGGACGAAGCTGTCGACTTCGAGCCGGCCCTTCAGCAGGGCGAAGAGATTGGCGCGGAGCTGCAGCTTGCCGAGCGTCATCATCTCGCCCGCCATGCCCGGCGGGTTGCCGAGGCTCACATCGGCGACTTCGAGGGTGGTGCGCGGCAGAAACGAGAGGTCGATGGGTCCGTTGATGGCGAATTTGCGGCCCGTCGCCTGCTCGACCCTGGCGATGATGCGGCCCTTATAGGCCGAGACCGGGACGAGGAAGGGCGCGGCGATCGCCAGCGCGACGATCACGACGAGCACAGCGAGGACGATCATCAGCGCCTTCTTCACGAGGACTCCTCCGCCACTCCCGGCCGCCCCCCAGCAGCGCCATCCTACCTCAGACGGCATCGCCGCCATATCGGCCAATTCGCCGTCCGCCGGGTACGCCAAATCGAGGGCTTGCGGCTCGCGCAGAGCGCGCATACGGCAAACGCAGGGCTCCCTCTACGAAAATACGCTCGTCCCGTGGAATTGAACGCTAGTATGAGCGTTTCTTGACGTAGTTGCGTCGTGCTTCGATCGCGGCGACGGCGCTTCCTCCCCTCCGACCGGGGTCACGCCGAACCGGCGAACCCGTAGAGCTGCTGGTATCCCATGACCGAAAACTCGATGCCCGCCCCGCAGATCGCGCGCCTGATCGCGCGCATTCTCGGCGCGCGGTCGACGCCGACCGAAGAAGTGCCGGTCGTCGTCTCCAGGCTCCGCGACGCGTTCGCCCGCCTCGGCCAGGACGAGGCGGCCGCGCCCGCCGGCGAAACCCCGGCGGCGCGCGCCCTGCGCGAGCTCGCGGTAGCCGTCGATGGCAGCGAAGCCGCGGCGAAGCCGGCGCCGCGCCGGTCGGCGGGAAGGCCGCGACGCCGCGCGGGGAGCGAGGAGGTCGCGGCAGAGCCCACGGCTCCGCCCCCCGCCGCCCCGCGCCTGATGCGGCGGGCCGAGGTGGCGCCGGCGGAGCCGGAGATTCCGGAGGTCCTGCAATCGCCGCCCGAAGCCCGCCGGCGCGGCGTCGTGCGCTGGTTCGATGCGCGCGCCGGCCGCGGCATGCTGCGCGTGCCGGGCTTCGCCGAGGACGTTCCCCTCGAAGCCGATGCCTTGCGGCAAGCCGGCTTGTCGCGCCTCTATAAGGGCCAGGAGATCGAGGCGACGATCATTGCCGGCGAAGGCGGCCAGCCGCGGCTCGTCGGCCTCGCCCTGCCCGGGCGGGTCGCCGCCACGGGACCGCTCGCCAAGGCCGGAATGATGCGCCGGCACGCCAAGCCCGTCGTCGTCGAGATGAAGCGCGACGGGCTGCGCCGCGCCGCGGCGCGCATCGAGGCCGAGCACCTGCTCGGCCATCGCCAGAACCGCCCCCTGGGCGCGGATTAGGCCCGCCTCGCCTCAGCCGCGCGGCACGGCGGCGCGTACCGCCGCGATGACGCGGTCGACCTCGTCGTCGCCGAGCTGAGGGTACATCGGCAGGCTGAGGACCTCGCCGGCCGCCGCTTCGGTCGCCGCCAGGCCCGACGGCGCCGTGGCGATGCGGCCCAGATAGGCCGGCTGGAGATGGACCGGCACCGGATAATGAATGTTGGTGCCGATCCCCGCCGCCGCCAGGGCGGAACGGAGGGCATCGCGCCCGGCGCTGCGCAGCACGTATTGATGAAAGACGTGCCGGCGCCGCGGATCGCGCCGCGGCGCCGTCGCGGCGAGCCCGGCAAGCTCCGCATCATAGCGGTCGGCGATCGCGATCCGCCGCGCGTTGTCGGCTTCGAGCCGCGCGAGCTTCACGCGCAGAATAGCCGCCTGCAGCTCGTCGAGCCGCGAATTGACGCCGGCGCGCTCGCTGACATAGCGCCGCTCGCGCCAGCCATATTCGCGAAGCGCGCGCAGCTCGGCGGCGAGCGCGTCGTCCGAGGTCGTCACCATGCCGCCATCGCCGAGCGCGCCTAGATTCTTCGTCGGGTAGAAGCTGAAGGTCGCCATCACGCCGAAGCTGCCGGCCGGCCGGCCCTCGAAGCGCGCGCCATGCGCCTGGGCGCAATCCTCGATGAGCGGCACGCGGTAGCGCGCGGCGAGCGCCGCCAGTGCCGCGAGATCGGCCGGCTGGCCGTAGAGATGCACCGGAACGATGGCAGCGATCGGCGGGAGGCGGGCGGGCGGCGCCGCGAGGACTTGCGCGAGCGCCGCCGGATCCATGGTGTAGCTCGCGGGATCGATGTCGAGGAGCAGCGGTTCCGCGCCGACCATCTCGATGGCGGCGACGGTCGCCACCGCCGTATGCGCGACGGTGGCGACGGCCTTGCCGGGACCGATGCCGAGCGCGCGGAGGGCGAGGACCAGCGCGTCGGTGCCGTTGCCGACGCCGATGCCGTGGCGGCAACCCATGGCCGCGGCGAACTCGCTCTCGAAGGCGGCGCTCTCGCTGCCGAGAATGTAGCGGCCGCCTTCGAGCACGCGGGCGATGGCGGCGTCGATCTCGGCGCGCTGCGCCAGATAGGCGGCGCGCGGATCGTTCTGCGGGAGCTCGCGTGACGCCATGACCTGCCTCAAACGTAATCCTGAAGATGCTCGCGGAAAAAGGCGAGCGAGCGGGCGAGGCCGTCGGCAAGGCTCGTCCGCGGCCGCCAGCCGGTCGCCCGCCGCAAGAGACGGTCGTCGGCGCAGTAATCGCCGATATCGATGCGGCGCCGCGCCTCGGGAAAGTCACGAATGACGAAGCTGCCGCCGCCATTTGCCGCGATCAGCATCTCGGCGAGCGCGGAGAGGCTGACGGGGCCGTCGCCGCCGACATTGGCGGCCCTCCCGCAGAGCGCCGGCGACAGGGCGGCGTGGAGGAAGGCGTCAACCGCATCCTCGACATAGGTGAGATCGCGCGTCTGCGCGCCGCCCCACACCTCGAAGCTGCGCCCTTCGAGGAGGGCGCGCAGCCAGACGCCGAGGAAGGTCTGCCGCGCATCCTTGATCCGCATCCGCGGCCCATAAGTATTGGTGAGGCGGAGCGCCGTGCAGCGCATGCCGTAGACGCGGTGATAGAGGAGGTGGAAGGCTTCGCCCGCGGCCTTGGCGATGCCATTGACGTCGGGCGGCCTCACCGGATGCGCCTCGTCGACCGGCAGGTAGTCGGGACGCCCGTAAATCTGCCGGGTCGAGGCGAAGACGATGCCGATCTCGGGGTTGACGGCGCGGCAGAGCTCGAGAAGCTGGAGCTGCGCCCGGCAATTGATGTCGAGGTCGGGCAGCGGCTCCTCCATAGAGCCCTGATGGCTGGTCTGCGCCGCGAGGTTGAAGAGGTAATGGCGTCCTTCGAGGTGCGGCCGCAGCGCCTTGGCGCAGCGAACATCGGCCTCGACAACGGCGATGCGGCCTTCGGCGCCGGCGAGGTTGGCGGCATTGGCGCCGGAGCCGGGAAGGCGATTGTCGAGGACGAGCACCTCGGCGCCGAGCGCGGCGAGGCGGCGCGCCAGGTTGGAGCCGATGAAACCGAGTCCGCCGGTCACGAGAACGCGCGCCGCGGCGTAGGCCGCAAAAGGCTCCGCCGCCGCTCCGCTCGCGCCTTCGATGCTCTTCGGCTCCGCCGTCATTCCGTGCTCACCCCGAAGGCGCGACCTTTGCAGAAGCCGGTCGCGGCGGCAACCAAATGCCGCTGCGGCCCGGCGCCGCGCTAGGGAGTCCGGGCCGGCGCCGCGGCGCGCGCCGGACGCGGCGGCAGGAGAACCGCAGCGGCGGCGGCGATGATGAGGGCGAGGCCCAGGAGGTCGGCGGCGCTCGGCCGCTCGCCGAGGAACGCCATCGCTCCCGAGACGCCGACCGCCGGCACGATCAGCATGCCGAGGCTGGCGATGCCGGCCGGAATACGCGCCACGATCTCGAACCAGAGAAAGTAGGCAAAGGCCTGCGCCAGCAGGATGTGGTAGGCGAGCGCCAGCATCGTCGCGCCGCCGAGCGGCCGCGGGACCGGCACACCCTCGAAGGCGAGCATGCCGAGCGCCGCGAAGAGAGCCCCGATGAGGAGCTGCCAGGCGGCGATGGCGAGCGGCGGCGCGGCGACGGGAAAACGCTTCGTCACGATCGTGCCGGCGGCCCAGCTCATGCCGCCGAGAAGCGCCCAGAGAAGGCCGAGCGAGAGCTGGCCGGCGCGCAGCAGCGGCAGGCCCAGGGAGGCGAGGCCGGCGATTCCGAGCGCGAGCCCGGCAAGGCGCCGCCGGTCGAGCGGCTCGCCGAGGACGAGGCGCGCGAAGAGCGTCGCCCAGATCGGCATGGTGAAGGTGACGATCGCCGAGCGGGAGGTGGGCGCGGCGAGCTGGGCGAAGGCGAGGAGGATGTTGAAGGCGCCGATGGTGAGGATGCCGGCGGCGGCGAGGCGCGGCCAATGCGCGCGGGGGACGAGGAGCGAACCGCCGCGGAGAAGCACGATCGCCGCGAGGATGGCGCCGCCCAGCAGCGTGCCCGTCATGCGCAGCGTCCAGGGCGCGATCTCGCCGAGGCAGATCTTGACGGCGGGCCAGTTGAGGCCCCAGAGGACGCCGAGCAGCGGAACGAGGGCAACATAGCCGGCCTGGCTGCGGCCGGCGCGCACCGGCCCGCCGCTCGCTGCCCCACTCATTTGCGCCCCATGCTCAGCCCGCGCCGGTCACGACTCCGGGCCGAGCCTAGCGGACGGCAGCAGCTCCGACCAGTATGGCGATCGTGCTTGCGGCGCCGGCGCCGCGCTCAGCGCGGGCGCCGCGTCGCCGCCGTGCCGCCGGCGACGCGGAGGCCGAAGAGGTTCTGGCGCCAGGAGGCCGAGGACTCGTCGGCGGCCGCGCTCTCCTCCGTGCCGGCTTGCGGCTGCTCCGGCGCGGGCTCGGCGAGGCGCGCGCGCATCTCCGTGACCTCGGCTTCGAGGCTGCGCGCATATTCCATCACCTCGGCGATGCGCGAGCGCACATCCCCGGCGGCATCGCCTTCAGTGGCGCTCGTCTCGGTCGCAGGGGCGGCCGCCAGCTTCGCCTCGAGCTCGGCAACGCGGGCGCGCAATCTGCGCAGCTCGGCGAGGGCGGCATCGCCCTGCTCGCTCGCCGCCGCGACGACGCTCGCAGCCGCCTCCTCGCCCACCGCCTCGGCGAGGCGGAGGCGAAGCTCGTGGATGACGAGGCTCGCGCTGTTCCGCCCGGCTTCGAGCTCGGCGGCGAGGGCCGCGTTCTGCTGCTGCAGCGCGGCGATCTCGTCGGCGCGGCTCGTCCGCTCGGCATTGAGCCGCGTCTCGAGCTGATTGGCGCGCGCGATCTCCATGGTAGCGGTCGCCGTGGCGCCCGCGGCCTGCTTCTCGGCTGCGATCGCCCGCGCCTCGATCTTGCGGCGCTGCTCGTCGCGGGCGTCGAGCTGCCGCCGCGCCCGGTCGCGCTCGTCGGCAAGCTGCGCCTCGAAGCGCCGGCGGTCGATGGCAAAGCTGTCGCGCGCCGCCTGCGCATCGCGCTCGATCGCCGCCAGCGTCGCCTTCAGCCCCTCGACGGTCTTGGCGTGCTGCACGGCCTCGCGCTGGCGCATCGCCTCGATGTCGGAGAGCGCCTGGCGGAGCTGCGCCTTCTCGGCGGCGGCGACCGATTTGATGTTCTCGATGTCGCGGCGCAGGGCCGTGATGATGCGGTCGCGGTCCTCGCTCGCCTCGGCATGGCGCGCGCGCAGCTCGTCGATGTCGCCGAGCAGCGTCGTCACCCGGCCTTCGAGCGACAGCCTCTGGCGCGTCGCCGCCGAGCTCGCGACCTTGGCCTCGGCGGCGAGGCGCGCATTCGCCTCCTCGAGCTCGTCGATGCGCTTCTGCAGCTTGCCGCATTCGAGGGCGACGGCGGCGTTGAGGCGCTTCTTCTCGGCGGCGATGTCGGCGTCGCGCTCGCGCAGGCGCGCTTCGAGGCGGGCGATCGTCCGCGTCGCCTCGGTGCTCTGCTGGTCGAGGCGCGAGCGCATGCTGGCGACGTGGCGGTCGGCCGAATCGAGGTGCTCGGTGAGAGTCTTGATGCGCTGCCGCAACTCGGTGCACTCGCCGACATCGGCGGCGCGCAAGGTGTCGAGCTCGGCGCTCACCGCCGAGAGGCGAAGCTCCAGCTCGGAATTCTGGGTCGTGAGGGCGGCGTTCTTGGTGCGAAGCTGCTCGACCGTGCCTTCGAGGACGGCGATCTCGGCACTGCGGCTCGCGACGCCGAGCAGGGTCTCGCTCAGGACCTGCTGGCGAATGTAGTCGGAAATGGTCTGCCCCGCTGCTTCGGCGCGCTGGCCCAGCATCCGCTGCTCGCTCGCGCTGAGGCGCACCTGCTGGCTGATCAGCCTGCCCTCGGGCGCCTCGTCCGGCGCCGAAAGAGAGTTCGACGCCCCATGCGATTCCTGCGACAGCGCGGCGGATTCCGACATATTCACCCTCCTCGTTGGGACCGGCGCGGCGCCATCGTGACGACGATCGCGCCGGAGCGCCTGCCCGAGCGGGTTCAATATCGCGGCAGTTTCTTGCCAAATGGTTGATGGTTACCAAAAGGATTACGAGCCCTTGGCCGTGGCGCTTCCGAGGTGGGTTGCGCGCCGCGCCCATCCACGCCGAGGCGCTACTCGATCGGTTGCGGCTTGCGCTCGATCTTGTAAAGCGAGAATTCGTCGCCCTGGTAGAGCGGCGTCAGCAGATCCGGGAGCGGGTTCTCCGGGCGCGGCTGATACATGATGTAGAGATAATCGAACTTCTGCGGCCAGCCTGCCCAGTATTCGCCCGCGGGCGGGTCGGGGTCGGGATGGCGCGCTTCGGCCACGAGGCGGCGCTGCACCGGGAGCGGCGTCTCGTTCACGTCCGAGAATTGCAGATAGGCACGATTGACGTGGAGGATCTGCTTCCCCGGATGGGTGAAGGCGGTGGGCACCATGCTCGACCGTTCGATCATGGCAAGGCAGGGCGCGTGGAAGAGGAAGTGCCGGAAGGTGTAGCGCAGCTCCGGAGACTCGATCTGGCCGACGAGGATGCGGCTGCCCGGCGCTATGTCGCGGAAGGAGTCCTCGACCTGCGCGTAGAGATGGTCGAACCAGCGCCAATAATAGTCGACGACGGCAAAGCGCAAGAGGGCGACGCCGACGACAACGGCGACGAAGGCGGCGCGCGCCGCCGGCGCCGACAGCTCCCAGCGCGTCATGCCGATGAGCACGAAAAAGATGGCGATCGGCAGCCGCCGGTCGGCCGCCCAGGAGCCGAAGAGCACGTCCGGCATCGCGAGATAGACCGGCACCGAGACGGCGAGGAGGTACCAGCCGAGCGGATGGACGAGGAGGACGCGCCGGCGCCAGGCGAGGAGGGCGGCGGCGGCGAGGCCGAGCCCGATCGCGAGGTCGAGCGGATTGTTGAAATTCTTGATGATGTAGAAGAGGCCGAAGAACTTCGCCTCGGCCGTCCATTTGACGTCGAGCGAATAGCCGGCGGTCGGGCTCGCCAGGAGCAGCGCCGGCACGATGAGGAAAGGCAGCGCGAAGGCCGCGACATCGCCGCCGAGCCGCCGGCCGCCGGCGGGCGCCGTGCGCAGCCGCCAGGCCTCGTGCGCGAGGACGGCGAGGCCATAGACGCCGAGCGCGAAGAGATGGCAGGCGAAAAGGACGAGGACGAAGACGAAGGAGACGAGGCCGCGCAGCAGCGGATGGCTGCGGCGCAGCGCGATCCACGCGGCGATGCCCCAGAGAGCGAGGCCGGCGCCGAGGAGGTAATTGAGAAAGCCGTAGAAGAAGATGAAGTTGTAGACGAAGAGGAAGGCGACGAGCGGGCCGAGGCCGATGCGCCGCCAGAGCGCGGCGTGGATGGCGAAGGCGCCCGACAGCCACAGCGCCATGCACGCGAAGACGAAGAGCTTGCCGACGAGATAGACGCTCATATGGCGGATGAAGATCGGCAGCAGGATGTCTACGCCGAGATTGGGGATGATCTTCCAATGGACGCTGTAGAAGCGCGTGAGGTACGGGTCCTGGCCGAGCACCGCCATGGTGTGGAGGCGGCCGAGGTGATTCGCGAAGTCGATGAGGGCGGGAATGCGGACCGAGAAGACCGGCACCGCCGCCGCGGCCAGCAGGGCGATGAACAGAAGGACGGCAAGGCGCGACTGGCGGAGGCTCGGGGCGGCGCTGCCGGACGCAAGGTCGAGCGGGGCTTCGCGCGCGATACTTGCTTCGGTCATCGAGCCACCCCGCGATCGCCCGTGCCGGCCGGCATCCATCCGACCGGGGCAGAGGCGTCAGAGCCAATCCCAGCACCGGTCTAAACGAAAGGGTTGCGGCGCGGTTCCGGGCGCGAGCGCGGCGCTTGCCCGGCAGGCGGGTTGTGCCGGATAGTCGCGCGCCCGCAAACGAGATGCCTGCCGATGAAGACTGCCGCGACGCATGCCCCCTTCGAGGCCCGCAAGGACGGGTTCACCATCAGCACCGATCCCGCGCGCCTCGACCGCGACCTCGTCTTCCGCTTCCTCCATGAGGAGAGCTATTGGTCGGCCGGGATCACGCGCAGCTTCTTCGAGCGCGCGCTCGATGCCGGCGTCAATTTCGGACTCTACGAGCCGGGCGGCGCGCAGATCGGCTTCGCGCGCGTCGCCACCGATTTCGCGACTTTGGCGCACCTCGCCGATGTCTTCGTTCTGCCCGGCCACAGAGGGCAGGGGCTCGGCCGCTGGCTGGTCGCGACCGTGCTCGCCCATCCGCGGCTGCAGGGCCTCCGCCGCTGGACGCTGACGACCGACGACGCGCACGCGCTCTATTCAGAATTCGGCTTCGTCGCCGCCGACCCGGCGACGCAGATGCAGCGCCTCGATGCGGACGCGCACAAGCGCGAGGTGTGAGGGCGCCAAGATCGAGGCAATTCAGAGGCGGAGACAGCCCCTCACCCAGCGTCGGGTAAGGCTCGGCGTTGCCTCGCCAACCCTCTCCCCCCGCCGGGGGGAGAGGGCAGGGTGAGCAGGGGCGGCGCTCGACGCACCAATGCCGAGCTCAGGAATCCGCCGCCACCTCCTCGAGCAGCGGCGTCCAGGCGGCGGCGTTCAGAACCTCGCGTCGCGCTTCTTCCTGGTAGAGGCGCTGCGCCTCGCGCGCGGGGCCGCGGCGCGCGCCGAGGGCGAGGACGCGGACGGTGAGGACGAGGCGGCCGCGCGGCACGGTCACGACGTCGCCGACCCGCACCGCCTGATGCGCCTTCGCCGCCGGCGTGCCGCAGACGGCGACGGCGCCGGCGGCGCAGAGCTTCGCCGCCAGCGAGCGCGACTTCGCGAGGCGCGCGAACCACAGCCATTTGTCGAGGCGGAGGCTGGCGCCGGGCGGGCGGTCGATCATCGCGCGAGGCGCAGCTGCCGCAGCTTGGCGAAGGGATGGTCGTCGGCAACGCGGCGCGCCCGCTTGCGCTGCCCCGGCGCTTTCGCCGGCTTCTGTCCGGGACGGCGGCGGGCGAGGAAGGTGACGCCGCCCTCCTCGACGATGGCGCGGTAGCCGAGCGCCGGCATGAGCTGCGTCAGCTCGGCGATGCCGGCGCCGGCGAGCGCGGCGAGGTCAGGCGTCGGCGCGAAGGGCCCCTGCCGGGCGAGGCGCCGCGCCGCGGCGGCGAGGCGCTCGACGCGATCGACGCGGAGCGCCCGCGGCCCCAGCGCGGCATAGCCGATCGCCGCGTAGAACTCGGCGGAGGCGCCGGCCTCGCGCGGCAGCGAGACGCGCCCCGAGGGCGGCGCCGGGGCCGGCAGCGCCGCGCCATGCGCAACCGACCAGAGCAGCGCCCGCAGCGCCACCGCATCCGGCTTCAAGAGCCGATCGAGATAGACGTAGTCCGTGCCGAGGCGGATGCCGAGCCGGGCCAGCGCCTGGCGATCCCCTTTGCCGAGGGCCGCGCGCTGCGCCGCCACGGCGGCGGCAGGGACGCTGCCGAGAGCCTCCGTCAATTGGAAGACGAGGCCGCGCGCCGGACCCGACAGCTCGGCCTCGCGGGCGCGGAAGAGCGGCTTCAGGCGCCGCCGGATCTCCGCGCGCAGGAAGTGGGCGAGGCGACGCCGCACCATGTCGCGGAGATCGCCTTCGAGGAACTCGCCGGGGAGCGGCTCGGCGCGCGGCGTCAGCACGCCGTCGCCGGCGGCAAGGCGCCCGACCTTGCCGCCCGCCCAGGCGATCGAGCCGTCGGCATCGAGGCGAAACTCGCCGTCGCCCGCGCCGGCAAGGCGCCGCGCCCGCGCCGCGATCTCGCCGCGCAGCACGCGGTTGGCGGCGGCGAGCAGGCGCCGCGCCTCCTCGCCTCCGGCGCTCGCATCGGGAACGAAGCGGAAGCCGTCGAGGCGGCCGACGAACTGCCCTTCGACGAGGACCTCGCCCGTGCCGCGGATGGCGGCGAGGAGCTCGCGGTCGCTGGCGAGGTGCCGCGCCAGCACCGCCGAGCGGCGGTCGACGAAGCGCTGCGTCAGGCGGTCGTGGAGCGCGTCGGAGAGGCGGTCCTCGATGGCGCGCGCCCGCTCCTGCCAGCCCGCGGCATCGGCGAGCCAGTCGCCGCGATGGGCGATGTAGGTCCAGGTGCGGATATGGGCGATGCGCGCCATCAGCGTGTCGAGATCGCCGTCGCCGCGGTCGAGCCGCTCGACCTGGCGCGCGACCCAATCGGTCGGCAGGCGCTCGGCGGGGCCCATGAGGTGGCGATAGATCTGCGCCAGGAGCCGCGCATGCGTGTCGCTCATCACCTTGCGGAAATCCGGAATCTGGCAGACTTCCCAGAGGAGGCGCACGGCGGCGGGATGGCGGGCGAGGCGGGCGATCTCGGCCATGCGCGCCAGCGCCTGCAAGGCCAGGTGATCGTCTGCCTCGCGCGCCTGCACGAGCCCCGGAAGCTCGGGCCGCGCCTCGAGGCTGCGCAGCAGCGCTCCCGCCGAATCGAAGGAAAGGCGAGCGTTGCGCCAGAAGAGGCGGTCGAGCGGGTCGAAGCGGTGGTTCTCGACGGCCTCGACGATCTCGGGCTCGAGCGGCTCCTGCTCCGCCGTGACGCCGAAGGTGCCGTCGCTCATATGGCGCCCGGCGCGGCCGGCGATCTGCGCGATCTCGGCCGGGGTGAGGCGGCGCGGGCCGCGCCCGTCGAACTTCGCGGTCCGCGCGAAGGCGACGTGGTCCACATCCATGTTGAGGCCCATGCCGATGGCGTCGGTCGCGACGAGGTAGTCGACCTCGCCCGCCTGGAAGAGGCCGACCTGGGCGTTGCGGGCGCGCGGGCTGAGCGCGCCCAGCACGACGGCGGTGCCGCCGCGCTGCCGCCGCACCAGCTCGGCCAAGCGGAAGACGTCGGCGACGGCGAAGGCGACGACGGCGCTCCGCGGCGGCAGGCGCGTCACCTTGCGCTGGCCGGTATAGGCCAGGGTCGAAAAGCGCGGGCGCGAGACGAACTCCGCCTCCGGCACGAGGCGGCGCAGCAGCGGCTTGATGGTGTCGGCGCCGAGGAACATCGTCTCGGCGAGGCCGCGGGCATGAAGGAGGCGCGCGGTGAAGACATGGCCGCGCTCGGGATCGGCGCAGAGCTGGATCTCGTCGACAGCGAGGAAATCGACGGACCGGTCGAGCGGCATCGATTCGGTCGTGCAGACGAAATAGGCCGGGTTGGGCGGGACGATCTTCTCTTCGCCGGTGACAAGGGCGACCGCGCGCGCTCCCTTCAGCTTGACGATGCGGTCGTAATTCTCGCGGGCGAGGAGGCGGAGCGGGAAGCCGATCATGCCGCTCTGGTGGCCGAGCATCCGCTCGATCGCGAGATGGGTCTTGCCGGTATTGGTCGGCCCCAGCACCGCGAGGATGCGGGGGGCCGAGGAGAGAACGCCCATTCCTGAAGAATCGGGGCAAGCGCGGCCGAGTGCAAGGCGGAAGATCGGATTTGACCTCGTATCGCGGTGCGGAAGGCCCCTGCTCCTGCCGTCACTTGCCGGCGGAATGCAGGCGGGACGCGGATCGCCGGGCGAACCACCAAGGTCATCAAGGACATCCAGGAGACCGAGCATGCCGGCCGTCATCACTCCCTCTCCCGCTCCCCTCGTCTCTCCAAGCGGGAGAGGGTTCATTGGCACGGTCGGCGGGCGAGCATTCTTCCGCGGCGCCGAGACAGAATGTCGCGACGGTGGTTGTCATGGCGGCCGATGCGCCTAGATTCAAAACGATCGGCGCGTCCTCTGAAGCGATCGGGATCGGGCACCGCAGCGCGCGGCGCCGGGATGAACGGCAAAACGATCAACAACAACGATCCACCGCGCCGTGAGGGCGGCACCGTGGGGAGGAACCGAGATGACGCTCGAGGAATTCGAGGCCGAGGCGGAGCGTCTCGGCTTCCGCAAGAAGGAAGAGGAGTTCGTGCCGCATTTCGAGCATGCGGCGAGCGGGCGCCGCGTCGACTACATCGCCGCGCCGGGGAATTGCCACATCATCGATTGCGAGCGCACCCTCGCGGCGCTGCGCGCGGCGCTGGAGCCGGGCGGCGCGGCGGTGAAGCGCGGCGCGCCGGCGGCGCCGCGCAATGCCGAGGACTGGATGAACGCCTGCGGCGTCAGCTTCCGCAAGGCGCCGGCGGCGCTCGGCTGGTCGCTGCGGCGGCTGCAGGAGGAAGCCCTGTCGCGCATCGTCGGGCGAAGCGTCGTCGTCAGCGAGGCGACGGCGAAGGGCGAGGCGGTCGAGGTCCCCTCGCCGGTGCCGGGACACGGCAAATCCTGGCTCGTCCTGCACCCGGCCGACGCCGAGGTCATCGTCAAGAGAGCGGCGGCGCCGGGGAAGCCTTCCGAGCCCGAATAGGGCGTTTGCGAAACCTGTGCAGCGTATTTGGCGTCGCTCTCACCACAGTACCGCGACGCCGTAGCGGCGAAACACCGGGTCGATGCTCACGACCTCGAGGTGCTCGATTTCGGCCTGAGCGATCAGCATGCGGTCGAACGGGTCCTTGTGCGGCCCGCGCAAGCGACCCGCTGCCAGCGCGTGGTCGAGAGAGATGGGGAGAATGGTGAAGTGAGCTTCCTTGATCTGTGCCGGGAGATGATTTGCGACGTTCTTCGCCTCGGGCAGTTTGCCGAGCCGGTGCTTCGTCGCAATTTCCCAGGCCGAAGCACTGCTGACGAAGACCTCGTTCCCCGGATCGACGATCGCATCGCGTGCGCGCTCCGAGAGAGGGCCGCCCTTCAACAAAGCCCAGATCAAGGCGTGCGTATCGAGCAGCAGCCTCATTCTTCCCAGGCAGCCAGCTCGTCCTCAGGTAGTGGCTCGAAGAACGCGTCCGTCAAGCGCCCTTCGACGAAGCCCAGCCGCCGCGGCTCCTTCGCCGGCATCGGAACGAGGCGCGCCACGGGCTTGCCCGACCTCGCGATGACCACCTCTTCGCCCGCGGCGACGCGCTGAAGAAGACGCGAGAGATGCGTCTTCGCCTCGTGGATGTTGACGACGGTCATCCGGCCTTGCCCAAGCTGACTAAGTCATCGGACTTAGTTCATAGCAGCTTCACCGCGGAACGGCAATCCGCCGCGGCGCGAGCGCCGCGGAAAACCGGCCCTTCCCCTTGCGCCGCCTCCGCCCTTTGCACATATCTGCGCCAGTTTTCGACCATGGGGAATCAGCACAACAATGTCGGCCGAGAAACGGAGCTTTCAGGCGGAGGTGAGCCGCCTCTTGGACATCGTCGCGCATTCGCTCTACAGCGAGAAGGAGATCTTCCTGCGCGAGCTCATCTCGAACGCCTCCGACGCCTGCGACCGGCTGCGCTACGCGGCGCTGACGCAGCCTGAGCTCGCGGGCGACGACACCAATTACCGCGTCGTGCTGTCGAGCGACAAGAAGGCGCGGCAGCTCACCGTCGCCGATAACGGCATCGGCATGAACCATGACGAGCTGGTCGAGAATCTGGGCACCATCGCCCGCTCCGGCACCGCCGCCTTCATGCAGAACCTCTCGGGCGACCAGCGCAAAGACATGGCGCTCATCGGCCAGTTCGGCGTCGGCTTCTACTCCGCCTTCATGGTCGCCGAGAAAGTCGAGGTGCTGTCGCGCAAGGCGGGCGAGACGGCCGCCTGGCGCTGGGTCTCGGAAGGCAAGGGCGAGTTCACGGTCGAGCCCGCCGAGAAGGAAGGGCGGGGCACCGAGATCACCCTTCACCTCCGCCCCGAGGAGGACGAGTTCCTCGAACGCTTCCGCCTGCAGCAGATCGTCCGCAAATATTCCGACCACATCGCCCTGCCGATCGCCTTCCGCGAGAGCGGCAAGGAGGAGACGCTCAACACGGCGCGGGCGCTGTGGACGCGGCCGCGCTCCGAGATCACGGCGGAGCAGTACAAGGAATTTTATCACCACGTCGCGCACAGCTTCGACGAGCCGTGGCTGACGCTGCACAACAGGGCCGAAGGCAAGATCGAGTACACGAACCTCCTCTTCATTCCCGGGGGCAAGCCCTTCGACCTCTTCGACCCGCAGCGCAAGCACCGCGTCAAGCTCTATGTCCGCCGCGTCTTCATCACCGATGACTGCCCTGAGCTGCTGCCCGCCTATCTGCGCTTCCTGCGCGGCATCGTCGATTCCGAGGACCTGCCGCTCAACGTCAGCCGCGAGATGCTGCAGAACAATCCCATCCTGGCGCGGATGCGCGGGCAGCTGACGAAGCGCGTCTTGGGCGAGCTCGCGAAGAAGGCGGGCGAATCCGCCGAGGAATATGCGAAATTCTGGGAGAATTTCGGCGCCGTCCTCAAAGAAGGGCTCTACGAGGATCACGAGCAGCAGGAGGCGCTGCTGCCGCTCATGCGCTTCCGCTCGACGGCGAGCGACGGCCTCGTCTCCTTCGAGGATTATCTCGGCCGCATGAAGGCGGGCCAGGACGCCATCTACTACATCACCGGCGACAGCCTCGAGGCGGTGAAGAAGAGCCCGCAGCTCGAAGGCTTCCGCGCGCGCGGCGTCGAAGTGCTGCTGCTCTCCGACCCCATCGACGAGTTCTGGGTCCTGGCGGTCGGCAAGGTGAAGGACAAGGCGCTGAAATCGGTGACGCGCGGCGGCGCCGACCTCTCCAAGATCGCGCCCGCCGAGGGCGAGGCGGCCGCCGCCGAGGGCGACGACAAGAAGGCGCCCGCCAACATCGCCAGCCTCATCGCCATCTTCAAACTGGCGCTCGGCGAGGCGGTGAAGGACATCCGCACCTCCGACCGCCTCACCGACAGCGCCGTCTGCCTCGTCGCCGACGAGGGCGACCGCGACATGCATCTGGAGCGCCTCCTGAAGGCGCACCGCCAGATCGACACCACCGCCAAGCGCATCCTCGAAATCAATCCGCGGCACGCGCTGGTGAAACGCCTCGCCGCCCTCATCGGCCAGGACGGCGCCAGCGATCAGCTCGGCGACTTCGCCTGGCTCCTTCTCGACCAGGCGCGCATCCTCGAAGGCGAAGCCCTGCCCGACCCCTCCGCCTTCGCGCGGCGCATGTCGGTGCTGCTGGAGAAGGGGCTGCCGGCAGCGGCGTAGCTCCCCGGGCGTGGCGGGGCGATCGGGAGCAGGGTCGGGGGCGTCCTGCCTCAGCTCTTCCCCGGATAGCGCAGCATGCGGGCGGCGAGGATGGGGCCGGCGCCGTCCTCGCCCTGGACGAGGATGGCGCAGCCGCCATCGCCCGGCCCCGACTTCTCGAGATCGACGCTGAACTCGAGCGGCGCGCCCGTCCAGCTACCGATTTCGCGCAGCGTCCGCACGACCTGGTAATCGGTGAGGGTGCGGCCCTCGTTCTCGCCGCGCTTCACGGCGGTCCGGTGCTCGCGGTCGAATTTGACGAGCCACACCGTCGCCTTTGCCGCCGGCGGCGTCGCCGCGCCGCCGATCTTGACGGCGACGACCTCGTCATCCCCCATCGTCAAGGTGATGGGCGGGCCGGCGGGCGGCGCCTTCTCCGCCGCCGCGATCAGCTCCTCGACGCTGTGGCGGTCGGATCCCACCTCGTGATAGGCGCCGTTCACCACCATCTCGGGCGTATAGACATAGCGCTGGTTCAGCGTCCGCGCGTAGTCCTTCTGCCGCGCGGTCATCTGCTTCGAGGCGAAGGGGTCGGTCCAGCCGATATAGTTCCAGTAATCGACATGGTATGCCAAGGCGATGACGTCGTCGCGCCCGTTGAGCTCGCCCAAATACTCGTCGGCGGGCGGGCAGGAGGAGCAGCCCTGCGAGGTGAAGAGCTCGACGACGACGGGCCCCGCGGCCCGCGCCGGCACGGCGGCCGCGGCGAGAGCGGCGATGACGAGAGCGAGCGCGCCGAGCAGCGCCATGCCGTGTCCCGATCCGACGCGCATCACCTGCCGACCTGTTTCCGCAGCGATGGATGGTAACCCCGGCGCGCCGCGGCGGCCAGTCACGTGTTCTCACGGCGCAGTGATGGCGATGGCGCCCCGCAGCGGCGCGGGACGCCTCACGCCGCCTTCAGCATGTTGCGCAGCACATATTGCAGGATGCCGCCGTGGCGGAAGTATTCGAGCTCGTCGAGCGTGTCGATGCGGCAGAGGAGCTTCACCTCCTCCGTGCGGCCGTCGGCGCGGTGGATGCGGCAGGCGAGATCGGCGCGCGGCTTCAGCCCCGAGGCGGCGCCGATGATGTCGTAGCGCTCGCTGCCGTCGAGCTTCAGGCTCTGCCGGTTGGCCCCGTCCTTGAACTGCAGCGGCAGCACGCCCATGCCGACGAGATTCGAGCGGTGGATGCGCTCGAAGCTCTCGCAGATGACCGCCTTGACGCCGAGGAGGAGCGTGCCCTTGGCCGCCCAGTCGCGCGAGGAGCCGGTGCCGTATTCCTTGCCGGCGATGATGACGAGCGGCACGCCCTCCTTCTGGTAGAGCATCGCCGCGTCGTAGATGGGCATGACGGCGCCGTCGGGCAGGTGCTTCGTCATGCCGCCCTCGACGCCCGGCACCATCTCGTTGCGGATGCGGATGTTGGCGAAGGTGCCGCGCATCATCACCTGGTGGTTGCCGCGCCGCGAGCCGTAGGAGTTGAACTCGGCGGGGCGCACCTGGAACTCCATCAGGTACGAGCCCGCGGGGCTGTCCTTCTTGATGCTGCCGGCGGGCGAGATGTGGTCGGTCGTGATGCTGTCGCCCAGGATCGCGAGCGGGCGGGCGCCGTGGATGTCCTGCAGCGGCGCCGGCTCCTTCGGCATGTTCTCGAAATAGGGCGGGTGGGCGATGTATGTGGAGGCCGGGTGCCAGTGGAAGGTCATGCCGCCTTCGGTCGTGATCCGCCGCCACTCCTCCGGCCCCTGAAAGACATTGCCGTAGCGGCTGCGGAACATCTCGGGCGTGACCGAGCTGCCGACGACGCTCTCGATCTCCTTGTTGGAGGGCCAGATGTCGCGGAGATAGACGGGCTTGCCGTCGCTGCCCTGGCCGAGCGGCTCGGCGGCGAGGTCGATCTTCATCGAGCCCGCGATCGCATAGGCGACGACGAGCGGCGGCGACGCCAAATAATTGGCGCGCACATAGGGATTGATGCGGCCCTCGAAATTGCGGTTGCCGGAGAGCACCGCCGCGACCACGAGGTCGCCCTCCTCGACCGCCTCGGCGATGGGATCGGGGAGCGGCCCCGAATTGCCGATGCAGGTCGTGCAGCCATAGCCGACGAGGTTGAAGCCGAGCTTGTCCAGATCCTGCTGGAGGCCGGCCTTCGCGTAATAGTCGCTGACGACCTGGCTGCCCGGGGCGAGCGAGGTCTTGACCCAGGGCTTGACGGCGAGCCCGCGCTTGACGGCGTTGCGCGCGAGGAGCCCCGCCGCCAGCATGACGCTGGGATTGGAGGTGTTGGTGCAGCTGGTGATGGCGGCGATGACGACATCGCCGTCTTTGAGGTCGTAATTCGTCCCCTTGACCTTGACGGCGCGGTTCAGCTTGGCGGGGTCGCTCGTCCCGGCGAGCTTCGGCAGCTCGGCGGCGAAGGAGGCGGGCACGCCCGCGAGCGCAACGCGGTCCTGCGGCCGGCGCGGCCCCGCGAGCGACGGTTCGACCGTGCCGAGATCGAGCTCCAGCGTGTCGGTGAAGACGGGGTCGGGCGTCCCGTCCTCGCGCCACATCCCCTGCGCCTTCGCATAAGCCTCGACGAGCTTGACGCGCTGCGGGTCGCGGCCGGAGAGCGCGAGGTAGCGGATCGTCACGGCGTCGATCGGAAAGAATCCGCAGGTGGCGCCGTATTCGGGCGCCATGTTGCCGATCGTCGCGCGGTCGGCGAGGGCGAGCGCGCCCACCCCCGGCCCGTAGAACTCGACAAAGCGGCCGACGGCACCCTTCTTGCGCAGCATCTGCGTCACTGTGAGGACGAGATCCGTCGCCGTCGCGCCTTCGCGCAGCGAGCCCTTCAGCTTGAAGCCGATGACCTCGGGCAGCACCATCGAGATGGGCTGGCCCAGCATCGCCGCCTCCGCCTCGATGCCGCCGACGCCCCAGCCGAGGACGGCGAGGCCGTTCACCATGGTCGTGTGGCTGTCGGTGCCGACGAGCGTGTCGGGATAGGCCACCTCCTTGCCGCCCTCGGCCGTCGTCCACACGACTTGCGCCAAATATTCGAGATTGACCTGATGGCAGATGCCGGTGCCGGGCGGGACGACGCGGAAATTGTCGAAGGCATCCTGGCCCCAGCGCAGGAAGGAGTAGCGTTCGCCATTGCGCTGGAACTCGGCGGCGACATTCGCCTTGAAGGCGCCGGGGCTGGCGAAGTGGTCGACCATGACCGAGTGGTCGATGACGAGGTCGACGGGCGAAAGCGGATTGATCTTCTTCGGATCCCCGCCGAGCTTCGCCATGGCCTCGCGCATCGCCGCCAGATCGACGACGGCGGGAACGCCGGTGAAATCCTGCATGAGGACGCGCGCCGGCCGGAAGGCGATCTCGCGCTCGGAGCGCCGGGTCTTCAGCCACGCGGCGACCGCCTTGATGTCGTCGACGACGACGGTCCGGCCGTTCTCGAGCCGCACCAGGTTTTCGAGCAGCACCTTCATCGAGAAGGGCAGGCGCGAGATGTCGCCGAGCCCCGCCGCCGCGGCCGCCGCCTCGAGGCTGAAATAATCGTAGCTCTTGCCGCCGACGGTGAGGGTGCGGCGCGCTTTGAGGCTGTCATGGCCGGTCACGGACACGGGGCGTCTCCATCGGGCGAGGGGCGGGCGCAGCGCTGCTGCGGTGTCACGAGCCTAGCTGCTACAACCTCTCCCGGGGGAGATCAAGCGACAGCCGCGCGCCCGCGGTTCTCAGAAGACGAGGCGGCCCTCGGGCGCGGCGCGCAGCGCGGCGGCGATGACGCGCAAGCCGCGCGCGAGGCTCGCGCGATCGGGCGCAGCGCCGAGGCAGATGCGCAGGCCCGAGATCAGGCGCGGATCGACGATCGGCGCATCCGTCGGCGTCACCGCGACACCCTCGCGCAAGGCCCGTCCGGCGACGCGCTCGGCTTCGAGTTCGGGAAGATCGAGCCAGAGATGAAGCGACGCCGAGGCGTCGGGCGGCGGCGCACAGCCCAGAATATCGCCGGCGAGGCGTCGCCGCGCCGCAGCTTCCTGCCGCGTCTCGGCGAGGATGGCATCGGCGGTGCCGTCCTCGATCCACGCCGCGGCGATGGCAGGGCCGAAAGCCGGGGCCGCGATCGCCGTCGCCTGCACGGAGCGGGCGAGCCGCTCGCGCATCGCGGCATCGCCGCGCGGCAGGAGGAGGAAGCCGGTGCGGAGGCCCGGCATGACCGTCTTCGAGAGGCTGCTCACATAGAAGCTGCGCTCCGGCAGCAGCGCGGCGAGCGGCGGCGGAGCGTCCGGCTGCGCGAGCGCGCCGCAGATGTCGTCCTCGACGATCCACAGCGCGTGGCGCGCCGCCAGCGCGGCGATCGCCTCGCGGCGCGGCCGGCTCATGCTGCGCGCCGTCGGATTTTGCAGGCTCGGCAGAGTGTAGAGCACGGCGCCCGGCCGCGCCGCCTCTTCGAGCGCGTCGGGACGAAGCCCCTCCGCGTCCATGGCGATCCCGCGCAGCCGGTATCCGGCGTGTTGCGCCAGAGACTTGACGCCGTGATATGTCGCCGCCTCGACAAGGATCGTGTCGCCGGGCCGGGCGAGCGCCGCGAGAGCGAGGCTCATCGCGTGCTGCGCCCCCATCGTCAGCATCAGATCCCGCCAATCCGCCCCGGGACATCCGTGCCGGTCCAGCCAGGCGGCGCCGGCGCGGCGATGCCGCTCATTGCCGAGCGGCGGCGGATACTGCGCGAGCCCGGCGAGATCGCGACCGCGACGAAGCCGGGCGAGCGCCGCCTCGAGCCGCGCCGCCGTCGCCGCGCTGGCCGGCGGCAGGTTGAGCGCGAGATCGACGGGCTCGCCCTCACGGCGGCTCTCCTCCCGCACGCCGGCAACGAAGGTCCCGCGTCCCACATGGCTCGCGACGAGGCCGCGGCGCTCCGCCTCGGCATAGACCTTGGTCACCGTCCCGACGCTGATGCCGAGGCGATAGGCGAGGTCGCGATGAGTGGGCAAGCGGGCGCCGGGCGCCAGCGCGCCCGAACCGATATCGCGCGCCAGCGCGTCCAGCAGCCGCCGCTGCAGCGAGGCAGGCGGCGCCGCCGGTTCCTCGATTTGCGGCAACCAATTGCGATGCATTGTATTATAGTACAATATTCGTTTTGACCCTGCCACAATTGTGTGACAATCCTCATGAGGAGGAGGAAATGCCATGCGCCGAACCTATCGCTATGCGACGCTCGACGTCTTCACCGAGACGCCCTTCGGCGGCAACCCGCTCGCCGTCTTCCCCGATGCGCGCGGCCTCGCGACGGCGCAGATGCAGGCGCTCGCCGCGGAGTTCAATTACTCCGAGACGACCTTCGTGCTGCCGCCGGCCGCGCCGGATCATACGGCGCAGGTGCGCATCTTCACGCCGAGATGGGAGCTGCCCTTCGCCGGCCATCCCAATGTCGGCACCGCCGTCTGCCTGGCGCGGCTCGGCGCGGTGCACGGGCGCCAGGTCGCGGGCGACACGCTGCTCTTCGAGGAAGGCGCCGGCCTCGTCGCCGTCGCCGTCGAACGGGCGGCGGGGGAAGCGGTGGGCGCGACGCTGACCGCGCCGGCGCCGCTCTCGATCGGCGGCGAGGTGCCGGTCGAGACGGTCGCGGCCGCGCTCTCGCTGCCGGCGGAGGCGATCCTGACGCGGCGCCACCCTCCGGTCTTCGCGTCGGTCGGCCTCCCCTTCCTCATGATCGAGCTCGCCGACCGCGCCGCCCTCGAACGCGCCAAGGCGAATGTCGCGGCGATCGCCGAGGCGACGGAACGCTACGGCGCGGGCGCGGCCCGGCTCAGCCTTCACCTCTATACGCGGCGCGGGGCGGATACCGGCAGCGAGGGCAGCGTCGATCTCCGCGCCCGCATGTTCTCGCCGCTGGGCGGCGTTCCCGAGGATCCGGCGACGGGAAGCGCCAATGCGGCGCTGACCGGCTTTCTCGCCGCGCTGGCGCCCGAGCCGGACCTCGATTATTCCGTGCGCATCGCCCAGGGCGTCGAGATGGGCCGCCCGAGCCGCCTCCTCGGCCGCGCCCGCAAGCGCGGCGGGACGGTCGAGCGAGTCGAGATCGGCGGCCGCTGCGTCCCCATGATGGCGGGCGAGGTGACGCTGGAGGCCGCGGGCTAGAGCATAGCGCCTCTCCCCTTGGGCTTGGGGAGAGGCGTTCAGGAGGAACCTTGCCGCGGCGCGGTTTCGCGTGCAGAGTAGCTTCCGGCCGGCGCATGTCCGACAGAAGACGGCGCGGCGTCTGGGAGGTGCAGCTTGCTCGCCGATCGAACGGCCCCGCTGGGCCTTCAAGCGTTGTCTCGCGCGCTCGCCCGATGAGCGTCGCGCTCGACACCTTCCCGAAGCTGCTCCTCGACCACGCCCGGCGGCGCGGCGGGCGCCCCGCCAATCGCGAGAAGGATTACGGCATCTGGCAGAGCTGGAGCTGGGCCGCGGTGGCGCGCGAGGTCGGCGACCTCGCCTGCGGCCTCGCCGCCATGGGCTTCCGGCGCGGCGACAAGCTGGCGATCATCGGCGACAACCGGCCGCGGCTCTATTGGGCGATGACGGCGGCGCAGGCGCTGGGCGGCGTGCCGGTGCCGATCTACCAGGACGCGGTCGCCGAGGAGACGGCCTTCGTCCTCGCCCATGCCGAGGCACGCTTCGCCATCGCCGAGGATCAGGAGCAGGTCGACAAGCTGCTCGCCGCCAAGGACCGCGTGCCCAGCCTCGAAGCCATCGTCTACAGCGACCCGCGGGGCCTCCGCCACTACCGGCAGCCCTTCCTCTTCAGCTATGCCGCGGTCCAGGAGAAGGGCCGCGAGCTCGCGGCGGCAAAGCCGGGCTTCCTCGAAGCCGAGATCGCCAAGGGCAAGGGCGCCGACACGGCGATCATCGTCTACACCTCGGGCACGACGGGGCAGCCCAAGGGCGTCGTCCTCAGCTTCGACAACGTCATCGTGACGGCGCGCAACGCCGCCGAGCGCGAAGGCCTTTCCGAAACGGACGAGGTGCTGGCCTACCTCCCCATGGCCTGGGTCGGCGACCATATCTTCTCCTTCGCCCAATCCTATTGCGTCGGCTTCTGCGTCTCCTGCCCCGAATCGGCGGCAACCGTGATGCTCGATCTGCGCGAGCTGGGGCCCACCTATTTCTTCGCGCCGCCCCGCATCTACGAGAATATCCTGACGCAGGTCATGATCCGCATGGAGGATGCGGGCTGGCTGAAGCGGCGGCTCTTCCACGCCTTCATGAATGTGGCGCGGCGCGTCGGCGCGCGGCTTCTCGACGGCCAGAAGGTCGGCCTCCTCGACCGCGCCTGCTATGCGCTCGGCCAGCTCCTCGTCTACGGGCCGCTGCGCAACGCGCTGGGCTTCAGCCGCATCCGCCTCGCCTATACGGCGGGCGAGGCGATCGGCCCCGACATCTTCACCTTTTACCGCTCGCTCGGCATCAATGTGAAGCAGCTCTACGGCATGACTGAATGCTCGGTCTTCCTCTGCATCCAGCCCGACGGCGAGGTGCGGCCGGACACGGTGGGGACGCCGGCGACGGGAGTCGAGATCAAGATCGACGAGAGCGGCGAGGTGCTCTACCGCGGCCCCGGCGTCTTCCAGGGCTATTTCAAGAATCCCGAGGCGACGGCCGCGGCGAAGCGCGCCGATGGCTGGGTCCATTCGGGCGATGCCGGGTTCTTCGCCGAGGGCGGCCACCTCAAGATCATCGACCGCGCCAAGGATGTGGGGCGCCTTGCCGACGGCACGCTTTTCGCGCCGAAATACATCGAGAACAAGCTGAAATTCTTCCCCTACATCAAGGAGGCGGTGGCCTTCGGCAACGGCCGCGACAGCGTCGCCGCCATTCTCAACATCGACCTCGCCGCGGTCGGCAATTGGGCGGAGCGGCGCGGCATCGCCTATGCGAGCTACCAGGAACTCGCCGCCAACGAGGCGGTGGGCGAGCTCCTGCGCGGCTGCGTCGAGCAGGTCAATCGCGACCTCGCCGCCGAACCCGCGCTCGCCGGCTCGCAGATCCGGCGCTTCCTCGTGCTCCACAAGGAGCTCGACGCCGATGACGGCGAGCTGACGCGGACGCGCAAGGTGCGCCGCGGCTTCATCGCCGAGCGCTACCGGGTGCTCGTCGAGGCACTCTATTCGACGGCGCCCAGCGTCCGCATCGAGACCGAAGTGCGCTTCGAGGACGGGCGCAAGGGTCAGATCCGCGCCGAGCTCGCGATCCGCGAGGCGGCGTGCCTGCCGCTCGCGCGCGAAGCGCCGCCGCTGCGCAAGGCGAGCTGAGGGGCGGGCAGGCACGCTTGAACGACGAAGACACGAAGACACGAAGCCTGCGGCCTTATCCGTCGACTCACCGCTGCGCGGTGGCGCAGGATAAGGGTCGTCTTATTGCCGCAGCCCGAGGTCACCCTCGTCCTGGGCCGGCTCGAAGAGCCGAGTCGAAGGACAGGGCGGCACGCTCTTGATCGCCATGCAGAACGGCAAGACGCTCGGCGAGCCTCTTCTGGAGGCACGGGAGATCAGCCTCAGCTTCGGCGGCGTCAAGGCGCTGAGGGGGGTGAGCCTTGCCATCCGCCGCCATGAGATCCTCGCCATCATCGGGCCGAACGGCGCCGGCAAGACCTCGATGCTGAACGTCGTCAACGGCTTCTACCACCCGCAGCAGGGCACCATCACCTTCAAGGGGGAGACGCGCCGCGCCATGCGGCCGCACCAGGCGGCGGCGCAAGGGATCGCCCGCACCTTTCAGAACGTCGCGCTCTTCAAGGGCATGACGACGCTCGACAACATCATGACGGGGCGGCTGCTGCGCATGAAGAGGGGCCTCTTGTGGCAGGCGCTCTATTGGGGCCCCGCCGAGCGCGAGGAGCTCGCCCACCGCGAGGCGGTCGAGAAGATCGTCGATTTCCTCGAAATCCAGGCGATCCGCAAGATTCCCGTCGGGCGCCTCCCCTACGGGCTGCAAAAGCGCGTCGAGCTCGGCCGCGCCCTCGCCATGGAGCCGGAGCTCCTGCTCCTCGACGAGCCGATGGCCGGGATGAATGTCGAGGAAAAAGAGGACATGTGCCGCTTCATTCTCGACGTCAATGACGAGTTCGGCACGACGATCGCCCTGATCGAGCACGATATGGGCGTCGTCATGGACATCTCCGACCGCGTCGCCGTGCTCGATTACGGCCGCAAGATCGCCGACGGCCCGCCCGATGCCGTGCGCGCCGACCAGGCGGTCATCGACGCCTATCTGGGGGTAAGCCATGGGTGAGAGGGTTCTTCGGCTCTTCAACGTTCTTCCCCCTCTCCCCGTCGGGGAGAGGGTCGGGGTGAGGGGGACGCGCCGCGGCCCAGGTGCTTTCGATATGGCGCGCGAGAGAGCCACCCCCTCACCCTCCCATCGCTGTGCGATGGGCCCCTCCCTCTCCCCGACGGGGAGAGGGGCTCACGAGAGCTGACGCGATGGAGCTCCTGCACGCCCTTGTCATCGACCCGATCGGCGCCATCGCCGACAATCCCGAATTCCTGCTCGAAGTCGTCATCGGCGGGCTCTTGACCGGCGTCATGTATTCGCTCGTCGCCCTGGGCTTCGTCCTCATCTACAAGGCCTCAGGCATCTTCAATTTCGCGCAGGGCGTCATGGTGCTGTTCGCGGCGCTCTGCTTCGTCGGCCAGCTCCAGCTCGGCATGCCGCTCGTCATGGCGCTGCTCTCGACCGTCGCCATCATGATCGCCCTCGCTTTCGTCATCGAGCGCGTCGTGCTGCGGCCGCTCGTCAATCAGGAACCGATCATCCTGTTCATGGCGACGATCGGCATCACCTTCTTCCTCACCGGCCTCGGCCAGCTCGTCTGGGGCGGCGACGTCAAGACGCTCGACATCGGGCTGCCGAAGGACCCGCTCATCATCGGCGGCGTCCTCGTCAACGAGTTCGACCTGACCGCCGCCGCCGTCGCCGGCCTCCTCGTCGCCGGCCTCGCCCTCTTCTTCCAGAAGACGAGCATCGGGCGCGCGCTCCGCGCCGTCGCCGACGACCATCAAGCGGCGCTCAGCGTCGGCATCCCGCTGAAGACGATCTGGGTCATCGTCTGGTCGGTGGCCGGCATCGTCGGCCTCGTCGCCGGCATCATGTGGGGAACCAATCTCGGCGTGCAGTTCTCGCTGGCGCTCGTCGCCCTCAAGGCGCTACCGGTCCTCATCCTCGGCGGCTTCACCTCGATCCCCGGCGCCATCGTCGGCGGCCTCATCGTCGGCGCCGGCGAGAAGGTCGCCGAAGTGTTCTGGGGACCCGCCTTCGGCGGCGCCATCGAGGATTGGTTCGCCTATGTGCTGGCGCTCGTCTTCCTGCTGTTCCGGCCGCAGGGCCTGTTCGGCGAGCGCATCATCGAGCGCGTCTAGGGGCGAGGCGATGCTCTACCGCGAGGCCGGGCAGTTCAAGACGAGCTACGCCGCCGACCAAGCGATCTTCACGATCCCGCAGGACCGCGCCGCCTTCTGGATCCTCCTCGCCCTCGGCTTCATCGCCATTCCGCTCGTCGCCTCGGAATATGTGCTGCTGACCATCATGATCCCGTTCCTCGTCTTCGCGCTGGCCGCGATCGGGCTCAACATCCTCACCGGCTATGCGGGCCAGCTTTCGCTCGGCACGGGCGGCTTCATGGCGGTCGGCGCCTTCACCGCCTACAAGCTGACGACGGCGCTTCCCGGCCTCGACATCGTCTTCGTCTTCCTGCTCTCGGGGCTCGTCGCCGCCGCCGTCGGCATCGTCTTCGGCCTGCCCTCGCTGCGCATCAAGGGCTTCTACCTCGCCGTCGCGACGCTGGCGGCGCAGTTCTTCCTCATCTGGCTCTTCAACAAGCTGCCCTGGTTCAGCAATTATAGCCCGTCGGGCGTCATCGGCGCGCCGCCGCGCGCCGCCCTCGGCCTCGTTACCGTGACCGGCGCCGAAGCCTCGCCCGTCGCCAAATACCTTTTCACCCTCGCCTTCGTCGCCATCCTGGCGCTCGCCGCCAAGAACCTCGTCCGCGGCCGCTTCGGCCGCTCCTGGATGGCGATCCGCGACATGGACATCGCCGCCGAGATCATCGGCATCCGGCCCTTGAATGCCAAGCTCTCCGCCTTCGCCGTCAGCTCCTTCTATGTCGGCATCGCGGGCGCGCTCTGGGCCTTCATCTATACGGGCGGCGTCGAGGCGCTCGCCTTCGACATCGACCGCTCCTTCCAGATTCTGTTCATGATCATCATCGGCGGGCTCGGCAGCATCCTCGGCTCCTTCCTCGGCGCCGCCTTCATCACCCTGCTGCCGATCTTGCTCGACCGCGGCGGCGAGGCGCTGGGCCTGCCGGTGCCGGTCAATGTCCTCACCAATCTCGAGGACATGATCTTCGGCGGGCTCATCATCCTCTTCCTCATCGCCGAGCCGCGCGGCCTCGCCCGGCTCTGGCAGATCGGCAAGGAGAAGCTGCGGCTCTGGCCGTTCCCGCATTGAGGAGGAAAGGCGGCGCCGCGAGGAGCGCGCTTTGCGCCGCCGCCGCAGAGTGATAGGGTTCGCACAAGGCGCGGCAAGCGCCGCACCGGCCGGCAAAGGGCCGGAGATTTCGGGAGGTCTCGCATGACATTCATCAAATCCGCAATCTGCGCGCTCGCCGGCGCGACCGCGCTGTGCGGCGGCTTCGCGGCCGCGGCATGGGCGCAGAACGAGCAGTTCATTCCGCGCCTCGTCTATCGCACCGGGCCCTATGCGCCGAACGGCATTCCCTTCGCCGACGGCTATGCCGATTACCTCGACATGCTGAACGCGCGCGACGGCGGCGTCGACGGCGTCAAGCTCGTCTATGAGGAATGCGAGGACGGCTACAACAACGACAAGGGCGTCGAATGCTATGAACGGCTGAAGGGCAAGGGGCCGACCGGCGCCGCCCTCGTCGATCCGCTCTCGACCGGCATCACCTACGCCCTCATCGAGCGCGCCACCGCCGACAAGGTCCCGATCGTCTCGATGGGCTACGGGCGGGCCGATGCGAGCTACGGGCCCGTCTTCCCCTATGTCTTCACCTATCCCGTCACCTATTGGGAAGGCGCCGACGCCATCATCACCTATATCGCGCAGCAGGAAGGCGGCGTCGCCAAGCTGAAGGGCAAGAAGATCGGCCTCATCTATCACGACAGCGCCTATGGCAAGGAGCCGATCGCGACGCTGGAGAAGCTGGCGCAGCTCGACGGCTTCACCTTCGAGAAATTCCCCGTCTCGCCGCCCGGCATCGACCAGAAGGCGACCTGGCTGCAGATCCGCCAGAAGCGCCCCAACTGGATGCTGATGTGGGGCTGGGGCGTCATGAACTCGACGGCGATCAAGGAGGCCGCGGCGGTGGGCTATCCGATGGACCATTTCATCGGCATCTGGTGGTCCGGAGCCGAGCCCGACGTCGCTCCCGCCGGCAAGGCCGGAATCGGCTACAAGGCCGCCGTCTTCCACGGCACCGGCACCGATTTCGGCGTCATCCGCGACATCAAGCACTACCTCTATGACAAGGGGCAGGGAAAGACCAAGGTCGACAAGATCGGCGAGGTGCTCTATGTGCGCGGCGTCATCAACGCGCTCTACGACATGGAGGCCCTCCACACCGCCCATAAGAAATTCGGCAACAAGCCGCTCACCGGCGAGCAGGTGCGCTGGGGCCTCGAGAATCTCGACCTCACCGCGGCGCGCATCACCGAGCTCGGCGCCGAGGGGCTGATCGCGCCGATGAAGATCAGCTGCGAGAACCATGGCGGGCACGGCCTCGTCCGCATGCAGCAATGGGACGGCGCGCATTGGAAATACGCCTCGGACTGGATCGAGCCGCACCATGATCTGCTCGATCCCATGTACAAGGCATCGGCGCTCGCCTATGCCAAGGAGAAGAACATCACGCCGCGCGATTGCTCAAAGACGCAATCCTGAGGCGCGACGGGGGCGCCTTGGCCGTTCTCGCCGGCACTGACGGCGCCGCCCGCCCCGATGCGGGCGGCGCTCTCCTCTCCGTCAACAACATCGAAGTCATCTACGACCACGTCATCCTGGTGCTGAAAGGCGTCTCGCTCGCGGTCCCCGAGGGGCGGATCGTGGCGCTGCTCGGCGCCAACGGCGCCGGGAAGACGACGACCTTGAAGGCGATCTCGAACCTGCTCCGCGCCGAGCGCGGCGAGGTGACGAAGGGCGCCATTCTCTATCGCGGCGAGCGCGTCGAACGGCTGTCGCCTAACGACCTCGTGCGCCGCGGCGTCATCCAGGTCATGGAGGGGCGCCATTGCTTCGCCCATCTCACGGTCGAGGAGAACCTCTTGACCGGCGCCTTCACGCGCCGCGGCGGCGCCGAGATTCGCCGCGACCTCGACCTCGTCTATCGCTATTTTCCGCGCCTCGAGCAGCGCCGGAAGAGCCTCGCCGGCTATATATCGGGGGGCGAGCAGCAGATGGTGGCGATCGGCCGCGCGCTGATGGCGCGGCCGCGGATGATCCTGCTTGACGAGCCCTCGATGGGCCTGGCGCCGCAGATCGTCGAGGAGATCTTCGAGATCGTCCGCCGCCTCAACCGCGCGGAAGGGGTGAGCTTCCTCCTCGCCGAGCAGAACACCAATATCGCGCTCGGCTACGCCGATTACGGCTATATTCTCGAGAATGGCCGCGTCGTCCTCGACGGCGATGCCGCGAGTCTGCGCGCCAACGAGGATGTGAAGGAGTTCTATCTCGGCCTCTCCGCCGGCGGCCGCAAGAGCTATCGCGAGGTGAAGCACTACAAGCGCCGCAAGCGTTGGCTGGCGTGATGCGGGGGTCGAACACTTGCCCCTGCCTTCTCCCACTCCCGCGTGCGGGAGAGGGTCGGGGTGAGGGCATTCCCTCACGATCAGCCCCCCTCACCTTGCCCTCTCCCGTAAGCGGGAGAGGGTCCTTCGGCGCGTGAGGCCAGGAGGAGCATGCCCCCGGCAGATCAATATTACGATGGGCTCGAGACGCGCGATCCCGAGCAGCGCGAGCGGGCGCTCTTCGCGGCGCTGCCGGGCCAGATCGCGCAGGCGAAGGCGCGGGCGCCGGGCTGGGCGCGCATCCTCGCCGCCGTCGATCCGCCGGCCGTCACCGATCGCGGCTCGCTGGCGCGCCTGCCGGTGACGCGCAAGGGCGAGCTCGTCGAATTGCAGCGCAGCGCGCCGCCCTTCGGCGGCCTCGCCGCGCTCGCCCCCGGCGCCTTCGCCCGCATCTTCGCCTCGCCCGGCCCCATCTATGACCCGGAGGGACACGGGCGCGACTATTGGCGCATGGCGCGCGCGCTCTTCGCCGCCGGCTTCCGGCGGGGCGACCTCCTCCACAATTCCTTCTCCTATCATCTGACGCCGGCGGGGGCGATGGTGGAGTCGGGCGCGCAGGCGCTGGGCTGCGCCGTCGTGCCGGGCGGCACGGGGCAGAGCGAGCTGCAGCTCCGCACCATCGCCGATCTGCGGCCCGCGGGCTATGTCGGGACGCCCTCCTTCCTCGCCATCCTTCTCGACAAGGCGGCGGAGCTCGGCAGCGATATCGGCTCGGTGAGGAAAGCGCTGGTCTCGGGCGAAGCCTTCCCGCCGGCGCTGCGCCAGCGCTTCGCCGCGGCCGGCATCGCCGCGCTGCAATGCTATGCCTCGGCCGATCTCGGCCTCATTGCCTATGAGAGCGCGGCGCGCGACGGGCTCATCGTCGATGAGGGGATCATCCTCGAAATCGTCAGGCCCGGCACGGGCGAGCCGACGCCGCCCGGCGAGATCGGCGAGGTCGTGGTGACGACGCTGACAGCGGATTATCCGCTCATCCGCTTCGGCACCGGCGATCTCTCGGCGCTCCTGGCGGGGCCGAGCCCGTGCGGACGCACCAACCACCGCATCAAGGGCTGGATGGGACGCGCCGACCAGGCGACGAAGGTGCGCGGCATGTTCGTCCACCCGGCGCAGATCGGCGAGCTGCTGCAGCGCCACAAGGCGATCATCCGCGCCCGCCTCGTCGTCGGCCAGGACGCCGCCGGCGACACGATGACGCTCAAAGTCGAGATGGGCGAACCCGCCGAGGACCCGGCGCGCATCGCCCAGAGCCTGCAGGCGCTGACGAAGCTGCGCGGCGCCGTCGAGCTGGTGCCGCAAGGCAGCCTTTCCAATGACGGCAAGGTGATCGAGGATGTGCGCAAGCATGCGTGAGCTTGCCGTGCGCTGGATCGGATCTGCTGCAAACCTCCTCTCCCCGCTTGCGGGGAGAGGACCGAGGTGAGGGACTTTGCCGCAGTCTCTCGCCATCGACGGAACCGGGGCGAGGCCGGCCCCTCGCCTTCCCGCTGCTCCGCAGCGGGCCCCTTCCTCTCCCCGCGAGCGGGGAGAGGAAGAGCTTCGCCGCCATGTTCACCGGCGCTGACCTCGCCTGCTGGCGCGGCGAGCGCCTCGTCTTCGCCGGGCTCTCCTTCGCGCTCGGCCCCGGCGAGGCGCTGCTCCTCACCGGCCCCAATGGCAGCGGCAAATCGAGCCTTCTGCGCCTCATGACGGGGCTGCTGGCGCCGGCGGCGGGGACGCTGCTCTGGGACGGCGTGGCGATCGCGCGCGATCCGGCGGCGCATCGCGCGCGCCTCCATTTCATCGGGCACCAGGATGCGGTGAAGCCGATCCTGACGGTCGGCGAGACCATCGCCTTCTGGGGCGGCTTGCGCGGCGGCTCCAACGCCGAGGCGGCGCTGGCGCGATTCGGCCTCGACCGCCTCGCCGAGACGCCGTGCCGGCTGCTCTCGGCCGGGCAGCGCAAGCGCCTCTCCCTCGCCCGGCTGCTCGCGAGCCTGGCGCCGCTCTGGCTGCTCGATGAGCCGACGACGGGCCTCGACGACGCCTCGGTTGGCGCCCTCGAGGCGGCGATGGCGGCGCATCGCGCCGATGGCGGCATCGTCGTCGCGGCGACGCACATCCCGCTGGCGCTGGCCGGAGCGCAGCGCCTGTCGCTCGCCGATTACGCCGCGAGCGGCGCCGAAGCGGCGCTGTGGGCGGCCGAGGCGTGAGGATCAGGCCGTCGCTGCCGCCGGCCGCAGCATCGCGCTCCGCCGCAGCTTGACGCTGTCCGATTTCAGCTGGCCGCAGGCCGCCATGATGTCCTGGCCGCGCGGCGTCCGCACGGGCGAGGAATAGCCGGCCGCGAAGACGATATCGGCGAAGGCCTTGATGGCGGCGGGCTCGGAGCATTCGTAAGGCGCGCCCGGCCACGGGTTGAAGGGGATGAGATTGACCTTGGCCGGAATGCCGCGCAGCAGGCGCACGAGCTCGCGCGCCTCGGCCGGGCTGTCGTTGACGCCCTTCAGCATGACGTATTCGAAGGTGATGCGCCGGGCGTTGCTGGAGCCCGGATAGTCGCGGCAGGCCTGGAGCAGCTCGGCGATGGGATATTTCTTGTTGAGCGGCACCAGCACGTCGCGCAGCGCGTCGGTCACGGCATGGAGCGACACCGCGAGATTGACGCCGAGCTCGGCGCCGCAGCGGCGGATCATCGGCACGACGCCCGAGGTCGAGAGGGTGATCTTGCGCTTCGAGATCGACAGCCCCTCGTGGTCCATGACGATGCGGAGCGCCTTGGCGACGTTGTCGTAATTGTAGAGCGGCTCGCCCATCCCCATCATGACGATGTTGGTGAGCTGGCGGTCGTCCTGCGGCGACGGCCATTCGCCGAGCGCATCGCGCGCGATCATCACTTGCCCGACGATCTCGGCGGCATCGAGATTGCGGACGAGGCGCTGCGTTCCCGTGTGGCAGAATTTGCAGGTGAGGGTGCAGCCGACCTGGCTCGAGACGCAGAGCGTGCCGCGATCCTCCTCCGGGATGTGGACGGTCTCGACCTCCTGCGCGTCGGCGAAGCGCAAGAGCCATTTGCGCGTGCCGTCGCCGGAGCGAAGCGCCCGCGACACCGCCGGCCGGCGCAGCTCATAGGCTTCGGCCAAACGCGCGCGGAACTCCTTGGATAGCGAGGTCATCGCCGCGAAGTCGGTCGCGCCGCGATGATAGATCCAGTGCCAGAGCTGGCGGGCGCGGAAGGACGGGGCGCCGAGGGCGCGCATTTCCGCCGCCAGCTCGTCGCGGCCGATGCCGACGAGGTTCTTGCGGCCTTCGGCGGCCGCCGCGACTTGCGTTCCGTTTGCGTCCATGGTCGCGGCAGATATAGGCGCGCGGTGCCGCGGAGGCAAAGAAAAAGCCGGCCGCCGCCGCTTTCAGAGGCCGAGATAAAGGAGGAGAAGCGCGGCGCCGCCCGCTGCCCAGCAATACCAGGCGAAGGGGTCCAGCGCCTCGAAATCATGCGTGCGGAAATAGCGCATGAGGAAGGCGACGCTGAGCAGGGCGGTGAGGCCGGCGACGAGCCCCGCCCAAAGCGCCAGCGCCGTGAAGCCGGCGCCGCCGGCCTGGTGCAGCATTTTCGGCACTTCGAGGACGCCGGCGCCGGCGATGATGGGCGTCGCGATGAGGAAGGAGAAGCGCGCCGCCTCCTTGTGATGGAGGCCGGCCAGCAGCCCGCCGACCATGGTGGCGCCGGAGCGCGAGATGCCGGGGATGAGCGCCGTGCACTGCCAGAAGCCGATCAGCAGCGCGCCGCGCCAGCCCAGCATCGACAGCCCGCCGCCCTGGGCCGATTGAAACCGCCGCCCGGCGCGGCGCCGCAGCCGCTCGCCGGCGAAGAGAACGAAGCCGTTCACGATGAGGAAGACGGCGGCGATCGCCGGCACGCCGAAGAGATGCCGCAGCTCCTTCTCGAGGGCGAAGCCGATGACGACCGCCGGGATGGTGGCGACGACGACGAGGGCGAGAAGCCGCAGCAGCTCCGCGCGCGGCGCCTTGGTCGGCTGGCCGAGGAGAGCGCGCAGGAAGTCGATCCAGTCGCGCCAGAAATAGAGGAGCAGCGCCGCCGCCGTGCCGAGATGGAGGACGACGAGGAAGGGCAGGAAGCTCGGCGCCTGCTGGTCGATCTGCCAGCCGAGGAGGCCGGGGAGGATGACGGCGTGGCCGAGGCTGCTCACCGGGAAGAGCTCGGTGAGACCCTGCAGGATGGCGGTGAACAGTGCTTGGAAGACGGACATCGTGCTCCTGGGGAGAATCGGGCCGGCGGCAGCCGGCAAGCGCGGAAGAGCGGGCCTCGGGGCGGCGGAGAAGGGTCAGCGCTTGACGTTGCACGCCTTGTCGATAAGGCCGACCGCTTGCGTGAAGCCGGCAAGCGCATAGGTGTCGGTGGTGGCCGTGCCGCGGGACGAGCTGCCCTTGATCACCGCCTGCTTGCCCTTCAGCATCGCCTCGACGATCGCCTTGTCGGTGGCGGCGTCGCGCGCCCAGGCGGTGTCGCCCTTGGTGAAGAGATCGAATTTCTTGCCGCCGATGTCGAGCTCGGCATCGCTGCCTTCCTTGAAGGCGTAGCCGGCGACGAAGCTCACGACGTTGGCCGTCTTGTCGGCGGTGTTGTGGGTGACGAGAAGGTGGATGGGATCGCGCTTGGCGTTGGCCGGCTCGCTCTTCGCCGGCTGGCCGACGATGTAGCAGATCTCGCCGCCCTTCTCGGGCGCGCTGTAGGCGGCCCAGCCCTGCGATTCGCCGAGGCGCTTGGGCTGCGATTCGGCCGGCTGCGCCTGCGCCGGCGCCGCCGTCTGCGCGGCGAGATGGTGCGCGATCGCCGGCTGCTTCGGCTGGCGGCTCGCGGCGTTCGGCTGTGCGGAGAGCGCCAGGACGAGGGCGGCTCCCAGCGCCGGAACGATCACGATGCGATGCATGGCGCTACCATACTAAAGCGCGCCGGGCGCTGCCAAGCGCGGCAAGATGCTCTGCGGCGAAGTCTTGCAACGTCAGGGCAAGCCCGGCAAGGTGTTGCCGCCATGATTGCCTCTGTCGAATTCGTGTGCATCCGCCTCTGCCGCGGCAATCCCCCCTCACCCTGCCCTCTCCCCCCGACCCCCTCCCTGCCCTCCCCCGCAAGCGGGGGTGGGTTTGGGAGGGGGCGTGGGAGAGTTTGGGAGGGGAGTAGTCGCCGCCGATGAGAGCCGTCCTCTGCAAAGCCTTCGGACCGCCCGAGAGCCTCGTCGTCGAGAGCGTCGTGCCGCCGGCGCTGCGGCCGGGCACGGCGCGGGTCGCCGTCCATGCCGCCGGCGTCAATTTCGCCGACACGCTGATGATCGCCGGCCGCTACCAGGAGAGGCCGCCCTTCCCCTTCACGCCGGGCCTCGAAATCGCCGGCGAGGTCCTGGAGGTCGCCGCCGATGTGACCGGGCTCACGCCCGGTGCGCGCGTCCTCGGCACCATGGAGGCTGGCGGCTATGCCGACGAGGCGGTGCTGCCGGCGGCCAGCCTGACGCTCCTCCCCGACGCCATGGATTACGTGACCGCCGCCGGCTTCCCGGTCGCCTACGGCACCTCGCATGGCGCGCTCGAGTGGCGGGCGCGGCTCAGGCCCGGCGAGACGCTGCTCGTCCATGGCGCCGCGGGCGGCGTCGGCCTCACCGCGGTCGAGATCGGCAAGGCGATGGGGGCGACCGTCATCGCCACCGCCGGCAGCGCCGAGAAGCTCGCCATCGCCAAGGCGCATGGCGCCGACCATCTCGTCGATTATGCGCAAGAGAGCATCCGCGACCGCGTCCGCGAACTGACCGAGGGACGCGGCGCCGACGTCGTCTACGATCCGGTCGGCGGCGATGCCTTCGATGCGAGCCTCCGCGCCATCGCCTGGGAGGGCCGCATCCTCGTCATCGGCTTCGCCGGCGGCCGCGTGCCGCAAATTCCGGCGAATATCCTTCTCGTCAAGAATTGCGATGTCATCGGTTTCTATTGGGGCTCCTACCGCAAGCGGCGGCCGGACGCCCTGCGTCGCTCCTATGAGCAGCTCCTCGCCTGGTTCACCGCCGGCAAGCTGAAGCCGCATGTCTCCGAGCGCTACGACCTCGCCGAGGTCGCCGAGGCGCTGCGCGCCCTCACGACCCGCCGCTCGACGGGCAAGGTCGTGCTGACGACGGGGCGGAGTTGAAAGGGTCACCACGAAGGCACCAAGGACACGAAGTTCCTTTGACGCGCAGCGTCCGAAGATGATGAGGCGGGGATGCAATGCTCGATCCTCACCGCGGAACGCCGCGCTTTGCGCGGGACATGGGTTCCCTTCGTGTCCTTGGCGCCCTTGTGGCGAAAAGCTGACACTCGCACCCGATGCCTGATCCCGACGACAAGGTCCGCGCGCAATACGAGGCCTTTCCCTATCCGGCGCGCGATCCCAAGGACGAGGCGCGGCGGCTCGTCACCGGCTCGCCCTCGCATCCGCTCGAGATCGACCACTACATCTTCGCCGGACGGCGCGACTGGTCGCGGCCTTTCCGCGCCCTCGTCGCCGGCGGCGGCACCGGCGACGGCGCCGTCATGCTGGCGCAGGGCCTCGCCGACCGCGCCTGCCCCGGCGAGGTCGTCTATCTCGATCTCTCCGCCGCCGCCCGGCGCATCGCCGAGGCCCGCGCCAGGGCGCGCGGCCTCGGCAATATCCGCTTCCTCACCGGCTCGCTTCACGACGCGCCGGCGCTCGGCCCCTTCGACTACATCGATTGCTGCGGCGTCCTCCATCATCTCGCCAAGCCGGCGGCGGGCCTCGCGGCGCTCGCCGCCGCGCTCGAGGAGGAGGGCGGCATCGGCCTCATGCTCTATGGCGAGCTCGGCCGCACCGGCGTCTATCCGGTGCAGGCGATGCTGCGCCGCCTCTGCGCCGACGCGCCCGACGGCGAGAAGCTGGCGCTCGCGCGCCGCCTTCTGCGCGACCTGCCGGCGAGCAATTGGCTGAAGCGCAATCCGCTCCTCTCCGACCATCTGTCGAGCGAGGCCGGGCTCTACGACCTGCTGCTGCACAGCCGCGACCGCGCCTATCGCGTCGGCGAGGTGCTGGACCTTCTCGCCGGCGCCGGCCTCCGCCTCGTCACCTTCATCGAGCCGCTGCGCTACGAGCCGGCGAGCTATCTGCGCGACCCGGCGCTGCGGCGCATGGCGGCCGCCCTCGATCCGCCGGCGCGCGCCGCCTTCGCCGAGGAGCTGTGCGGCAGCCTCAAGAACCATGTCCTCTACGCGGTGAAGGCGTCGCGCGCCGACGATTCCGTCGCCCGCCCGGACGAGCCCGGGACCGTCCCGGTGCTGCGCGACATCGATGGCGGCGCGCTCGCCCGGGGCATGCCGGCGGGCGGCGCGCTCGATGCCGAGTTCGGCGGCGTTCCCGTCTCCTTCCCGCTGCCGCCGCTCGCCGCCGCCATTCTCGCGCGCTGCGATGGACGGCGCAGCCTCGAAGAGATTCGCGCTGCCCTGCCGGGACGGCCGGACTGGCCCGCCTTCAAGGCGCAGTTCGACGCGCTCTACGCCGTGATGAACGGCGTCAACCGGCTGCTGCTGCGCTGCCCGGCTGGCGGAGGAAGTAGATGAGGTCGAGGGGCGGCGGCGCCACTGCGGTTTGCGAGAGGAGGCCATGGGCCTGGCCGCGGTGATGCGTCTGGTGGTTGAAGAAATGGCCGAGGACGTAACGGAGCGGCGTCTGCTGGCGCGTTCCCGAGGTCGTCGCATAGGCCAAGGGCTGATCGAGCGAGCGCTCGGCAAGGCCCGAGACGAGGTTCACGATGTGCTCGTCCTCGGCCTCGCGCGCGACGCGCAGCGCCACGAGGTCGCCATAGAGGATCTGGTCGAGGGTCAGCTTCGGGTTGGGCTTGTGCTCGATGCGCGCGAGCCAGATGCGGTCGGCGACGAGGATATGGTTCAGCGCGCCGTGGAGCGAGCCGAAGAAGGCCGGCCGCGGCTTCATGTACTCGGCCTCCGGCAGCTGCGCGCAGGCCTCGTAGAGGCGCCGGTTAGCCCAGGCGTTGTAGCGGGCGAGGGTGAGGAAATAGCTGTCCGTCATGTCGCGCTCTCCGCTCGGAGCCCCCGGGCAGCGAGCTTAGCGCGCGGGGCCACCGCCGGCGAGAGCCGCGCCTGCCGCACAGTCGGAGATGCGCTTCGATATTTGACGCCGCCCCACCCCCGGCTTGCGTTCCCGTGTTCGTGCCGGCAAAGTCGGCGCGGCGGGACCGCCCGCGCGGACCCCGGTCCAAGCGTGGAGGCAGGCGGCGCTTCCCGAGCAGGACTCTGCAACGGCTTCGACGAGCGCCCGCCCGATACCGCGCCGGCGCAGCGGCGCGGGAACGTGGACCTGAACCGGGAAGCCGGGCGGTTTCGAAAGCGGTCGCCACGCGACGGCGGCGGCGCCGACGATGAGCGAGGTCTCGCGATCGATGGCGACCCACAGGTCGGGGGCGAATGCCGGCCCGAAGACTTCGGGCATCATGAGCCGGCAGGCGCGGGCCTCGCCGTCGGCGGCGCGGCGGACTGCGACACCGGGTTCGACCGCCGCTGTGCCTGCGCTGCTCACCAGTCGCTCGTCGCGATGTGATATTGTCGGCGCAGATCTAGGCGTGGGGGATCCTGCTCGACGAAGATTTCGCCATCCCCTTCGGCGCGAGCTTCGCGTCGTGGCCTCTCGCGCGCGCCGCGACCGTTCATGCCGCCGCGACGCATCTCGCCGCCGCCGAGCCGTGGGATTTGCTGGCCGTGCGCTACGCGCTGCTCGCGGAAGCGGACCGCGCGATCCGGGCGCCGCATCGGGCGGACGGAGCCGAAGCCCAGGCGGCGGACGCCGCACGCAACGGCGCCTATCGCATTCTCGATACGGCGATCGGCCGGCTGGCCGATCTCGCGCGACCGGACGCAACCGTGCTGATCGTGGCGCCGGCAACGCGGCAAGGCATGGCCTCGCCGCCGCCCTCCCGAGGCGGAGCGGCGGCGATGCGCGGAATCGCGCCCGGGCGCGGCATTCTCATCGGCTCCGGCCCGGCGATCGCGCGCGACGCCGTCCTCCAAGGCGCGACCGTGCTCGATTTCTGCCCGACAATCCTCGCCTGCTTCGGCTTGTCTGCCCCGAGCGATGGTCGCGTGCTCGCTCGGTCATCACCATCGACGACGCTCTTGCCGAGGCCCATGCGGGATTAGGCGTCGCGCTGCGCGGCCAGGATCGGGATGCCGAGGCGGAAGCAGAGCTGCGCCGCGCCCTCGCCTTGGACTTCGACCATACCGCCGCGCATTTTCACCTGGGCCACCTGCTCGCCGCACGCGGCGACATGATCGGCGCCGCCGCCTCGCTTCGCATCGCCGCCGAGCAGCGTCCGAGCTCGGCTGCCGACTTGCCGGGAGATGTCGAGCGTGCGCTTGTATGCGGCCTCGTCGCGAGCGGGCTTGCGGCATCCCGCGCCGGGCAGGCGGAGATGTGCGCGGAAGGATGATCTCCTTCCTGTTCCGCGCGAAGCCGCTCGAGCGCCATGACGGCGATCGGCGAGAGCCGCGCGCCTCACGGCGTCAGCGTGACGGTGCCCGAGGAGGAGCGCGGGAACATATAGACCGAGGACGACAGGGTGATCGTCCCGACATTGATGTAGTCGAGGATCGGATTGAAGGCGTAGCGGGTCTCGCCGAGGATGAGCGAGGTGTTGGGCGTCGCCAGCGCCGCCGGCAGCTGCATCGCCGATCCCGCCGCCAGAGCGGCGCCGTGGAGGGCGCGGCTCCAGGTGACTGTCGCCTTGCCGGTGGCATCGACCGTGATGCAGCTCACCCGCACGACGGCGTTGGCGACGGGGTAAGGCGTCAGCACCGCTGAGGACGCGTTGAGAATATCGGGCATCGTCTGGCTGTCGCTGATCGACGCGTATTGCGTCACCAGATTGGCGACGGTGCTCGCCGAGAGCGACGTCATGCGCTGGATGGCGATCGCCTGCGAAATCTCGACGCCGCCGAGAAAGAGCAGGACCATCAGCGGCAGGATGAGGGCGAACTCGACCGCGGCGACGCCGCGGCGATCGCCGAGCGGGCGCCCCGCCGCGCGGCGCAGGCGGCGAAGAACGGCCGTCACGGTCACGACCCCAGCCCCTGCGAGAAGGGTTCGTTGCGGAAGGCCGCGGTGCCGACGAGGAGATCGTTGTTGCCGCTGAGATTGGCGAAATTGTAGCCGAGCAGGGTCGCGAAAAGCGGCCATTTGTAGAAGACCTGGACGACCTCGATGTCGCCGGAGACGCCCGGGCTGAACCCCATGCCGGAGGTGTCGAGATTGCCGTTCTTGATCGGGTTCGGCGGCGCGATCGCGGAGAAAGAGGAGTAGGTCTGGACGTTGACATAGATGCCGCCGCAGTCGAAGAGCGCGGTGGCGTCGGCGCAGACCGCCTGCTTGAACTGCGCGGCGCTCATGCCTTGCGCCTGCCCCGTCATGATGAGCCGCGCCGCCTGCGTCGTCGCCGTCTGCAGCGTCTGCTGCGCGAAGAAGACCAGCGCCGTGTTGAGGATGAGGAAGGCAAGGCCGAGGAACGGCACGAGAAGAATGCCGAACTCCGCGGCGGCCGAGCCGGCGCGGCACCGCATCAGCCGGCGCCACGCGGCGGCGGCGCTCCGCCCCGCGCCCGCTCCAGAAATGGTCTTCAGGTGAAGCATCGGTGGATTCCGTGTCCGACGACTTTTAGACAATAAAGCGGCAATATTTCCTGTGACGACCCACGCTTCATACTATTACAGACGCGTCGCCCGCCGTTATATGAAAAGTAGAAGATTTTACCCGCATGATTGATGATAGAATACGAGTATTTACTTCCTGGTAACGATACTCGACTGACGATCCGCGCCATCTTCACTGCGCGGGAGAGGGCCATGGCTCTGCTTCGTCGCCTTCTGCACGGCAAGAGGGGCAACATCGCCGTCGCCTTCGCCTTCACGGCGGCGGCGCTCGTCTTCCTCATCGGCATGGGCATCGACTACACCTCGGCCGTGGTGCGCGAGGACCAGCTCAATGCCGATGCCGATGCGGCGGCCCTCGCCGCGCTTCGCCCCTCGCTGCTGACGCAGAGCGACGCGGCGGCGATCGCCGTCGCCACCGACACCTTCAACGCTCAGGCTAGCGCCGTCTCCGGCATCACCTATGACGCGAAGAGCGTCAAGGTCACCGCCAGCGACACCACCAACGGCACCAAGGTCAAGCGCACGATCACGGTCAGCTACAACGCGGCCTCGAAAAACGCCTTCATGGGCGTCCTCGGCAAGCCGAGCATCGCCATCTCCGGCAGCTCGCAGGCGACGGCCTCGGCCGCGCCCAATATCGATTTCTACCTGCTGCTCGACGATTCGCCGTCGATGGCGATCGCCGCGACGCCCGCCGGCATCAATACGATGGTCGCGCACACGCCGCACCAGGGCGGCTGCGCCTTCGGCTGCCATCAGAAGAATCCCGCCGCCGACAATCTCGGCAATCCCGGCGGCATCGACAATTACGCGCTGGCGCGCCAGCTGGGCGTCACCTTGCGCATCGATCTGCTGCGGCAGGCGGCGCAGGACCTCATGACGACGGCGCAGCAAGCCGCGACCTCGAACGGCGCGCAGTACCAGATGGCGATTTACACCTTCGATGTCGGCTTCAACACCATCCAGAGCCTGACTTCGAGCCTGACCCTGGCGCGGAACGCCGCCGGCACAATCACGATGCTCGAGGTCGACCACAACAACTGGCTGACCTCGAGCGTCAACAACCAGGACGCCGACACCGATTACGACAACGCCATGACGCGCATCAACGCCGTGATGCCGGCGCCCGGCAACGGCACCAACGCCGCCGGCGACACGCCACAGGAGGTGCTGTTCTTCGTCACCGACGGCGTCGAGGACGAGATGGCGGGCGGCGTCCGCAAGGAGCAGCTCATGGATCCGGCGCGGTGCAAGACGATCAAGGATCGCGGCATTCGCATCGCCGTGCTCTATACGAGCTATCTGCCGCTGCCGACGAATGCCTGGTACAACCAGCACATCGCCTCATTCCAGAGCCAGATCGGGCCGACCTTGCAGACCTGCGCCTCGCCGGGGCTCTATTTCGAGGTGCAGTCGGGCGGCGACATCTCGGCGGCGCTGACGGCGCTCTTCGAGCAGGCGGTCATCACGGCGCACCTCTCGAAGTAGAGGGCGACCCGCGCGCAATGAGGCGGGATCGCTATTGGATGAGGACCGCGGTTCCCGCCATGGCGACGCCGAGAACGAAGGCCGCGATCGTCAGCCAATACCAGGGGCTGTCGCCGTTCTGCCAATCGGCCATGATAGCGCCTCCTCTCTCCCGCGAGAGGTCATAGGGCGGCGATGGAAACGGCATCCCCCCGCCGTGGTGAAGCCTATGACCGTTACCGCGCCGAGCAGGAGCATCGCGCCTCTTGCGGGCGCGTCTGGGATCGGAGTCGCGAAGGCCGGCGTTAGGGCGGGAAGATGCGCTTTGCCCTCCTCATTCTTGCCGCGGTTGCCGCCGCGATGCCGGCGGCGAGCGCTTGCGCCGTCAGCGCCGCGCCGCGAGCGCCGGCTATCGCCGCTCGAATGTCTCCGGATGTCTTGCAGGCGGCGGGACGGCGCTGCGGCCGCCACGCGCATTATGTCCGCGGCCATCGCGCGAGGAACGGCCACTGGATCAGAGGCCATTGCGTTCGCGACCGCCGCTGACCCATCGGATCGCGCCCGCCGTCGCCTCGACGCCTTCCTGACGCGCCCCCGAACGCGGTGCGGCCGAGCGCCGCGCCGCGTCCGCGCCGGCGCCGGCGGAAATCGGTTGCGGGCGGTCCCGTTCTGACGATTACTGGCGCCCGCGGCGAGGGCGAGCGGAACGGCGATGCGGGCAGCAGCGGACGAGGCAGAACATTGGCCGGGCGGCCACCATCACCGCACCCTGCGGCTCGAGCTGCGCACGCGCCTCCGCCTCGTCGCGCGCGGCGTGCGCAACAGCGATCTCGGCCTCCTCATCGCGGCGGCGCTCATCGGCGGCGCGGTCGGCCTCGGCGTCGCCGTCGTCCAGCAGATCGTGCTCGGCATCCACCACCTGCTTTTCGACATCCCGTTCGAGACGCGGCTTTCCAGCACGACGGTGATCGCGGCCTGGCGCATCATGCTGGTGCCGAGCCTCGGCGGGCTCGTCTACGGCATGGCGGCGCAAGCGGCGCGGCGCTGGCGTCCGGGCGACATCGTCGACGCGATCGAGGCGAATGCGCTTTATGGCGGGCGCATGTCGCTGACCGACAGCATCCGCCTCACCGTGCTGACAATCCTCTCGGCCGGCGTCGGCGCCTCGGTCGGGCTCGAAGCCGCCTATACGCAGCTCGGCTCGGGCACGGCCTCGCATGTCGGGCGGATGCTGCGCCTGCGCCGCGCGGATCTGCGAACCTTCGTCGGCTGCGGCGCCGCCGCCGCCATCGCCGCCGCCTTCAACGCGCCGCTCGCCGGCGCCTTCTACGCCTATGAGCTCATCATCGGCAGCTACACGCTGGCGACCTTGGCGCCGGTGGCGATCGCGGCGCTCGCCGGCGTCCTTGTCGAGCGCCAGCTCTTGGGCGGCGTTCCCATCTACATGGTCTACGACCACGTCGACCTGGCGACGGCCGACTACCTCATTCTCGCCGTCCTCGGCGTCGCCGGCGCCGGGCTCGGCATCGCGGCGATGACCGGCGTCACTATGGTCGAGGGCTGGTTCCGCCGCGTCGAGCTGCGGCCCTGGCTGCGCCCGGCGGCGGGCGGCCTCGCCCTCGGCCTCCTCGCCCTCGTCTATCCGGAAGTGCTGGGCAGCGGCCATGGCGGCATCGTCACCGCCGTCGCCTCCGGCTTCACCCTGCCCCTCCTCCTCGGCCTCATCATCGCCAAGATCTTCGCCTCGGCGATCTCAATCGGCAGCGGCTTCCGCGGCGGCATGTTCAGCTCGTCGCTCTTCCTCGGCAGCCTCTTCGGCGGCGCCGTCGCGGCGCTCGTCGGCTATCTCCTGCCGGGGCTCGCGCCGCACCATACGGTCTTCACCCTCGCCGGCATGGGCGCCGTCGCCGCCTCGGTCGTCGGCGCGCCGGTGACCATGATCCTCCTCGTCCTCGAAGTCAGCTCCGATTTCTCGGCGACGATCGGAGTGACGGCCGCGGTCCTCCTCGCCTCCTTCGCGACGCGGCAGTGGTTCGGCTATTCCTTCGCGACCTGGCGCTTCCATTTGCGCGGCGTGCCGCTGCACGGCGCCTACGATATCGGCTGGCTGCAGGATTTGACCGTGGGGCGTCTCATGCGCCGCGATTTCGCGACGGTGCCGCAGGCCCTCTCGCTGCGCGAGCTGCGCCAGCTCTTCCCGGTCGGCGGCGCCAAGACGGTGTTCGTCCTCGACGAGGCGGGGCGCTATGCCGGCCTCATCGATGTGCAGGAGGCGCATGGCGCCGATCTCGATCCGGAGATCGACCGCCTGCGCGCCGCCGACCTCGCCGGCGGCGCCGCGCATTACCTCACCTCCGGCCAGCCCATCCGCACCGCGCTCGACCTCTTCATCGCCGCCGAGGCCGAGGCGCTTCCCGTGCTCGACAGCGCCGCCGAGCGGCACATCCTGGGGTATCTCACCGAGGCCTATGCGCTGCGCCGCTACAATCGCGAGCTCGAGGCGCGGCGCCGCGAGGAGCTCGGCGAGGACGAGCTCTTCAGCCCGACCCGCGCCCCGCCCGAGGTTTAGGTGAAGGGCACGCTTCAGCGCAGGGGCCGCGGATGTCTCGCAGCGGTCGCAGAGGAGATCAACCCACCGCGTCCTTTGCGCCTCTTTTGTGGCCTCCGCGCTGAATGCGTTCCTCCCCGACCGCGGCACAATTGCTGAGGACAAAGCCGCCGAGGCCAGTCTATCCTCGACTGCCGGCCCCGCGCATCGGCCGGAGAAGGAGGCAAGGATGAACCGGGTACGGCCAGCCCTGATGGCCGACGCGCCGGCGATCGCCCGGATCGATGTCGAGACCTGGCGCGCCAGCTATGCCGGCATCCTGCCCGACAGATATCTCGTCGCGATGAGCGAGTCCGAGCGCCGGCGGCTCTGGACTCACGAGGTGGCACAGCATCCCGGCGACATCGTCGTCGCCCTCGATGCGACGAGCCGGGTCCGCGGCTTCGGAAGCTGCGGGGCGACACGCGACACGGCGCTCGGCTTCGCCGGCGAGGTCTTCACCCTTTACGTGGCGCCCGACCACCAGGGAAGCGGCATGGGACGCGACCTGCTGCTCGCGCTCTTCGCCCGCCTGCAGCGCCGCAAGCTCGGCTCGGCCCTCGTCTGGGTGCTGCGCGCCAACCCCTCGCGCTTCTTCTATGAGCGCCTCGGCGGCAAGCAGGTCGGGCACCGCCGCATCCCCTTCGCCGGCAGCCAGATCGACGCCGTGGCCTATGGCTGGCCCGATCTCGCCGCCGTGCTGAAGCCGCAGGCGCGCATCTGAGCGCGGCGGCGCCGCGGATCAGCCCGCCGAAGCCTCCAGGGCGCGAACGAGCGCCATCCAATTGCCCTCGGGCGCGGCGCAGGGCTCTGCCCGCGGCGTTTCGGCGCCGGCTGCCGCGCCCTCGCCCGGCACCAGGCTGACGCCCCCATAGCGCCAGAGGCGCCGCCACAGATCGAGATCGTAAAGCGCCTTCTCGTGGACGCGCGCGACGAGCCGCCGCCGGACATAGGCGCGGCCGAGAGTGAGGTAGGCGGCAAGGCAGAGGATTGCGGCGGCGATTCCCGGCCACAGCCCGACGAACCAGAAGACGGCGCCGCAGAGGATGATCGCCGGATAGATCCAGCGGTTGCTGTCGGCCTCGACGCCGACGGGGCTATCCATGTGATCGAGCCGCTTCAGATCGAGCTCGAGGCGCAAGGCGCCGCTGTCGACGAGGCGCCGCAGGCCGCGCAGCAGATCGGCGGGGGTCGCCTCGGCCGCAGGCGCCGCCCTCTCCGCATCGTTCATACGACACCCGCCTGCTGTTGCTGCTCCGCGCGCCGCATATATGCCTTGCGCAGCAAATGCGGCACAAGGATGTGCATCGGCATCAGAAGATAGTGGGCGCGCATATAGAGGAAAAGGCCGGCAAGCTCGCGCAGCGTGCTGTGTCCGCTCGGGTAGCGCGGGAGAAGCGCCTGCTCGAAGAGCGCGTCCATCACGGCGCGGAGGACGCGGTTGGGCGGGGCGAGCTCGGCGGCGTTGCAGATCTCGGGCGGGACCGGCGTTCCGAGGTATCTCGTCGTATAGCGCAGCGCGTAATAGAGCGGGCGCCGAAGATCGAGCTTGGCCGCGCGTTCGAGCAGGCTCGGGAAGAAGCCGGGGTCGCGGCCGAAATGGCAGAGAAGGCGATGGAGATCGTCGAGGTCGCGCAGTCCGCGGTCGAACTCGGCCTCGTTGAGGAGATGGGCGGCGCTGTGCAGCACCATATCGGCGGGCGCGAGGACGGCGAAGCCCGGTCGGCCCGGGATGTCGACCGCGGCGCGAAAGAGTTCCGCCGCGTCGAGCTGCAAACGGCGCGTCCGCGCGACGATCGTGTGGTGGACATCGAGCAGCGAGCCACGGGTACCATGCACCAGCGGCGGGATCTGGTGCATCCATCGCCGATAATAGCTGCGGTCATACTCCGCCATTTCCCCGAAGCGCCAGCCCGATATGTCGAGCACCGCTTCGACGCGCGGCAGCGTCTCTTTCGGCACGAGGATGTCAATGTCGCCGAAGATGCGGCCTTCGGCGGCGGGGAGACCCGCGGCGAGGTAGGCCGCGCCTTTGAGCAGCACGATGCGCCCGATCGTCCCTTTCAGCGTCTCGGCGAGGCGATCGAGCTCGAATTCGATGTCACGGCGCTGCTTCTCGGCGGCGATGAGGGCGGACCGGAGATGCTGGCGCGGCTGCTCGGGGACGGCGTCGAGGCCGCCGGCGCGGTCCGCGGCGAGAGCCAGGCGCGCCAGCACCCCGGCCCGGCGCGCGGGCGGAATCAGCTCGTCCCAATCGCCCAGGCTCAAGCCCGAGATTCGCTCCGGCTCTCGTATCAGCGAGATCAGCCTGCCGGCTGCCCGGTTCATCATGTCGCGCGCGCCGCGGTCCCCCCTTGGCTCTGCGGCAGAGACGCGCTCTCGGCGAGGGCTGTCAAGCCCGCGACGGCCTCGCCGAGATCGCCATAGGCGAAATCGAAGCAGAGGCTGCGATCGACGAGCTCGCCCAGAGCCGAGAAGGCGGCGGCGCCGAGCACATGATAGTTGATCGCGTTTGCGGCGAGTTCGAGGAAGGCTTCGGCCTTCGGCCGCGGCGAGAGCCGGGCCGCGGCGCCGGCGGTAAAGCGCGGCACGACGACCCAGGCCGGCAAGGCGGGTTCGGCAATCCGCTTCACGCTCTCCGCCGGCGGCTTCATCAGGGCAACAGTCCCCTTCAAGGTGCGCTCCGCCGGGCGGCTGAACACCGCTTCCGGGGCGAAACGGCGGATGATCTCGATCGATTCATTCTTGAGGCTGACCGGCCGCGCCAGCGCGACGAGGCCGCCGCCATCGAGGCGCAGGAGCGTCAGCTCGTCCGAGAGGAGGCGCCAGCCGCGGGAGGCGAGACCGGCGCAGAGCGTGCTCTTGCCAGCTCCCGGCGGCCCCGGAATGACGAGCGCGCGGTCGCCCCAGGCGAGCGAAGCGGCATGCACCACCAGATACTGGTTCACGGTCATGCCGATCGCCCAGTTCAGCCCCCATTCGAAAAGCGGCAGCGCATGCTCGGGCGGCGAGGGCGTGAAGAGCGCTGCGCCCTCGAAATGGAAGGCCGTCTTCGGACGGAACCAGCGCCGCAGCACGGGCCGCTCGACGGTGACGTGGAAGTCGCAGAATTCCGGCCGGTCGATCAGCCGGCCGTCGTCATAGAGGAGCGGCACGCCTTCGCGAAGGCGCTCCTCGCGCGTCTCGAGATGGATGGCGAACGGACCCGTCCGCAAATAGAAGGTCGATCGGGGCAAGGACGATTCTAATCGCCGTGAGTTTCGACGAGAGCGAGATGCCGGAGTTCCGCCAAGACAATCAGCACATTGATCGATTCGTGATCGGCGCTGTCACCGGAGGACGAGCCTAGACGACGACGAATCTCGCCGACGGTTCCCGATCCTTCACGGCGCAACGCCGACCAAACTGCGGAGGCCGCTTGGTTCAAATGGTGCGTCGCCCCGGAGAGCACATCAAAAACGAGCGCCTCTCCGTCCCAATTTCGCTCGAGAAACTCGCGTTGGGCTGTCCGCCAGATCGGTTCTGTCGTCAAGTGCAACTGAGTTTGCAAATTTGGATCTGGTTCTTCTTACCGCCGCCGGTGCAGGGAAGTGTGATGCCGTTGTCAAAATTGAGATTGGCGAGCGCGGTATGGATCTGATCGAGAGTCAGTCCGGCCGCCAAGGCGTTTGCCACCGCCTGCGCCACCGCTTTTCCGTTGGCATAGCCGAAGCTCGTCCCGAACGTATCGGCATTGAGCAGCGCGCCTGCGAGCTGAAACTCGAAATTGTCGCCGTTGGGCGGGCACAATGCCGCGCGCAAGGTTTCGCGGGTATTGAATGCCGTCACGACAGGGCTGATGCCGGCAAACCAGAAATCGAAGGTTGTCGTGCAAATCGCCGTCGGGTTGTTGAGACCGGACGGCCAGCACTGCCCCTGGTTCATCCAAAAGCCCGGCGTCCTGCCGCCGTTGCAAGTGAAGGTATGGTGGCCCGAGCCGTGCGGCGACGCCAGGGCGGTGATCGGCCCGCAATTGCTCGAATTCGCGCGCGCCGGAAGGGTCACGGAATAGCTGGCGACCGCGAGACCGCTGGCGAGGAAGCTTCGACGCGCCGCCCGCGGGATCGCATTCTTGTCGCCGCAGCCGCCGCTCCCCCCGCAGCCGCAGCCGCAATCCTTTTTTGCGCCGCTTCGGTCGGCCGTGCCGGCCGGCACCCCAATGTTCTCCGCCATGATTTCACCCTACCTTCGACGCCGAATTGAGTCCAGGCCCTCGCCCGGCGTTCCATTCTCGCTGCCGTGCAATTTTTGCGCCAAAACAGTGAAGTTGATGAATCTCAAGCCATTGCGACGACAGTCGCGGGATGCTCGGCGGACGGTGAAGCAAATCTGTTAAAATTTCCGACAGTTGCGGCCCCGCCTGCGACACCGAGATGCGTGGCCCGGGTCAAATCCCGCGCTTCATTGCGCCGGTGCCAGCGCCCCCAGCGCCGCCTCGACCGTCTTATAATGCTCGCTCCCCGGCGGGAGCAGGCCGAGGAGTCGCGACCAATACTGCGCCGCCGCCTTGGGATCGCGGCGCTGCGCCGCGGCGAGGCCGAGATACCAGAGCGCCTCGGGCTCGTCGGGGGCGCGCGCCTCGATGTCGTGCATGATGTCGACGACGCCCTGCGGCAGCGGCACGCGCACATCCTGGGCGGCGCCCGAGCTTTGCAGCAGGGCATGGGCGCGGTCGAGGAGCGCCGCCACCTCGGCCGAGGCCGCGGCGGCCGGGACCGGGGCCGCGCTCGGCGTAGCTTGCGCCGCGGCGGCGGCGCGCTCTTCGGCGGCCTCGGCCTTCGCCGTCTCGCCGAGGACGCGGTAGGCCTTGGCAAGGCGCGTCCAGCCCGCGGCGTCGCCGGGGTTCTTCTCGAGCCGCGCCGCCAGACCCTCGACCATGCCGCGTATCATCTGCTGCCGCGCTTGCCGCGACATCTGCTGCGCCGCGGCGATGTCGGCGGCGGTGGGGCCGGGCGCGCCCTCCGCCGCGGCCGCGGCCGCCGACGGCGCCGGCGGCGGTTCCGGCAGCTTCGGCATCGGCAGCCCGGCGGCGCGCGCCGTCTCCTCGGCGCTCTGCCGCACCATGCTCTGCCAGGGCGCGTCGGGGGGCGAATCGGCGGCGAGCGCCGCCCAGCCCGCAAGCGCCGCCTCGGGCCTGCCCGACTGCGCCTCGGCGAGCGCCATATAGAACCGCGCCGGCGGGTTCTTGGGATCGTGCCGCAAGGCCGTCCGGAAGGCGTCCTCCGCCGCCGGCGTCACGATGCCGCCCGCCGCCATGACCAGCGCCTCGCCATAGCCCGAAGCGGCCTCGGCGCCGTCGCCCGTCAAGGCCATGGCGCGGCGATAGGCGTCGGCGCTCTCCTGCCAGTGCTGCAGCACCGCCTCGGTGCGGGCGAGGAGCAGCCAGCCCGCGGCATCCTCGGGATGGTCCTTGAGCTTCGCCTCCAGCGACGCGGCGCTGGCGGCGAGGTCGCCGGGCGCCCCGCCGCGTGCGGCAAGGGCGCCCCCGGCTTGGCGCGCGGCAAAGGGCGCGTCCCGCGTCTCGGGCGAGCCGATGGCGAGATAAAGCGCGATGGCGGCGGCTGAAACGGCGGCGGCGAGCGCGGCGGCGGTAATACCATCGACGGGCGGCGCGGGCTTGGATGGAGCCTCGGCCGCCGCCGCACCATCCGCGGCGAGGAGCCGCCGCTCGATTTCGAGCCGGGCCGCCGCCGCCTGCGCCGCGTCGAGGACGCCGCGTTCGCAATCGCGATCGAGCTCGGCGAGCTGGTCGCGGTAGACGGCGCGGTCGAAGCTGGCGCGCGGCGCCGCCGCGGCGCGCGGGCGGAGGAGCGGCCAGGCGACCGCCGCCGCGGCGAGCAGCGTGACGAGCGCGATCGCCGCCCAGAGGATCACGCCTCTTCCTCGCGCATCAGCCGCTCGAGGCGCTGGCGCTCCTCGGCGCTGAGCGGCGCCGGCTCGGCCGCCGCGCCGCGCCGCCGCCGGAGCGCGAAAGCAAGGCCGACGCCGCCGAGGCAGAGCAGCGCCGGCGGACCGAACCAGAGCAGCCAGGTGTCGGGCTGCACCGGTGGCCGCAGCAGGACGAAATCGCCATAGCGGCTGGTGAGATAGGCCAGGACCTGCGCGTCGCTGTCCCCCGCCTTGAGGCGCTCGCGCACGAGGACGCGCAGGTCATGGGCGAGATCGGCGCTCGAATCGTCGATCGATTCGTTCCGGCAGACAAGGCAGCGCAGCTCCCGGCTCAAGGCGCGCGCCCGCGCCTCGAGCGCCGGATCGGCGAGGCGCTCGGAGGGAAGCACGGCGAGGGCGGGCAGCGGCAGAAGCGCGAGGATGAGACAGAGGAGCGCCAGAATTCTCCCTCTCCCGCTTGCGGGAGAGGGTCGGGGTGAGGGGAATGGAGCAGCCCTCACCCTGCCCTCTCCCGCAAGCGGGAGAGGGTTCATATGAGAGCGTCGCGGCGATGCCCCGGCCGTCACGACGCCCCCAGCTTCTGAAGCAGCGGCAGCAGCTTGCGCTCCCAATCGGCGGCGCTGATGGGCCCGACCTGGCGGTAGCGGATGCGGCCCGCGGCGTCGACGACATAGGTTTCGGGCACGCCATAGACGCCGAAATCGATGGCGGTGCGGCCCTCGCGGTCGACGCCGATGCGGCGATAGGGATCGCCGAGCTGCGCGAGAAGCCGCGCCGCGTCCTCGGGCTTGTCCTTGTAGTCGATGCCGTAGAGTGCGACCTTGCCCTCTTCGGCGAGGCGCATCAGCAGCGGATGCTCGGTGCGGCAGGGCGCGCACCAGGAGGCGAAGAAATTGACGAGGGCGACGCGGCCGGCGAGATCCGCGCGCGCGAGGCCGGGCTTGCCGCCGAGCCCCGGCAGGGCGAAGTCGGGCGCCGGCTTGTCGATGAGCGCCGAAGGGAGGAGCGACGGGTCGCCGCGGAGGCCGAGGGTGAAGTAGCCGGCGATGACCGCGAAGAGCGCGACCGGAAGGAGGAAGAGGAGACGGCGCATGGCGTTGCGGCGGGCGCTCAAGCCGGCGCCGCGCCCGGCGCCTTCACCGCCGCGCCGCGGCGCGCCGGCGCACCGACGCGCAGGCGGCGGTCGCTGAGGCTGACGAGCCCGCCCGCCGCCATGATGACGGCGCCGAACCAGATCCAGGGGACGAGCGGGTTGTAGTAGAGCCGCGCCACCCAGGCGCCGCCTTCGCCGGGATCGGTGATGACGGCGTAGAGATCGGCAAAGCCGTTGGTGCGGATGGCGGCGTCGGTGATCGGCATGCGCTGCACGGGATAGAAGCGCCGCGACGGGTGCATGACCGCGACGGTGCGACCCTCGCGCGTCACCGTGAAGGTCGCGCGCTGCGCCGAATAATTGGGGCCCTGCACCGGCTCCGTGCCCTCGAAGCGGAAGGCGTAGCCGGCGACGTCGACCGTGTCGCCCGGGCGGACCGTCTCGATGCGTTCCGTCTGCCAGGCCGAGGCGGCGATCCCGGCGACGAGCACGGCGAGGCCGAAATGCGCGATGCTCATGCCCCAGGCGGCGCGCGGCAGATGGCGGAGGCGCCGCCAGCTCTCGCCCAGCGGCGCGCGGAACAGCTTGACGCGCTCGGCCCATTCAACTGCCGTGCCGACCGCGAGCCAGGCGGCGAGCGCGATCCCGAGGACGGCGCCGATGGGTCCGCCCGTCGTGAAATGCCAGGCGGCGAGGGCGGCGGCGGCGCTGACGGCGAAGGCGAGCTTCAAGCGGCCGAGGGCGCCGAGGAGGTCGCCGCGCTTCCAGGCGAGGAGCGGCCCGAAGACGAGCAGAACCAGCATCGGCACCATGAGCGGCACGAAGGTCGCCTTGAAGAAGGGCGGGCCGACCGAGACGGCCGCGCCGGTCATCTTTTCGAGGAAGAGCGGGTAGAGCGTGCCGAGGAAGACGGTCGCCGCGCCCGTCGCGAGGATGAGGTTGTTGAGGACGAGCGCCCCCTCGCGCGAGATCGGCGCGAAGAGCCCGCCCAGCTTCAGCGCCGGCGCGCGGATGGCGTAGAGAGTGAGCGAGCCGCCGATCGCGACCGCGAGCAGCAACAGGATGAAGGCGCCGCGCGCCGGATCGACGGCGAAGGCATGGACCGAGGTGAGGACGCCGGAGCGGACGAGGAAGGTGCCGATGAGCGACAGCGAGAAGGCGAGGATGGCGAGGAGGATGGTCCAGCTTTTGAGCGCGCCACGCTTCTCGACGACGATCGCCGAATGGAGGAGGGCCGTGCCGGCGAGCCAGGGCATGAAGGAGGCGTTCTCGACCGGGTCCCAGGCCCACCAGCCGCCCCAGCCGAGAACGTAGTAGGACCACCAGCTCCCCATGGCGATGCCAATGGTGAGGGCGCACCAGGCGGCGAGCGTCCAGGGCCGCACCCAGCGCGCCCAGGCGGCGTCGACCCGCCCCTCGATGAGCGCGGCGACGGCGAAGGAGAAGGCCATCGAGAAGCCGACATATCCGAGATAAAGGAAGGGCGGATGGAAGGCGAGACCCGGATCCTGGAGGAGCGGGTTGAGCCCGTCGCCGTCGGGCGGCGGCGGGACGACGCGGATGAAGGGGTTCGAGGTCGCGAGGATGAAGAGGAGGAAGCCGGCGCCGATCATCCCCTGGACGGCGAGGACGCGGGCGCGGAGCGGCGGCGGCAGCGCCCCGCCGAAGAGCGCGACCGCGGCGCCGTAGAGCGTCAGGATGAAGACCCAGAGGACCATCGAGCCTTCGTGATTGCCCCAGACGCCCGTCACCTTGTAGAGCAGCGGCTTCGTCGAATGGCTGTTCTGGACGACGTTGAGGACCGAGAAATCGGAGGTCACATAGGCGTGGATGAGCGCCGCGAAGGCGAGGGCGACGAGGCCGAACTGGACGAGCGCCGTGCTGTCGGCGAGCGCCATCCAGGCGGGATGGCCGCGCGCCGCGCCGACGAGCGGCAGGCTCGCCTGAAGCAGCGCCATGAAGAGCGCCAGCACGAGAGCGTAATGGCCGAGCTCGACGATCACGGCGCCGCACCCTTCGCCGCCGCCCCGGCGGTGGCGGCGCCTTCCTGCCAGTGGCCGGACTTCTTGAGCGCCGCCGCGACCTCGGGCGGCATGTAGCGCTCGTCGTGCTTGGCGAGCACGCTCGAAGCGCGGAAGGTGCCGTCGCGCCGCAAGACGCCCTCGGCGACGACGCCCTGCCCCTCGCGGAAGAGGTCGGGCAGCGCGCCCGTATAGGTGACCCGCACCGTGTTCGTGCCGTCGGTCACGGTGAAATCGGTGGTGCGGCCGTCATCGCTCCGCGCGACGCTGTGCTCGGCGACGAGGCCGCCGATGCGGAGCTGCCGCTCGAAGGGCGCCGATTTCGTCTTGAGCTCCGTCGGGCTGTAGAAGAAGACGAGGCTGTCATTGAAGGCGCTGAGGACGAGCGCCGTCGCGACGCCGAGCGCGGCGAGGCCGGAGAGCACCGCATAGAGGCGCAGGCGCTTGCGCGTCATGCACGATCGGCGCGGCCGGGACGGCGCGCCTGCAGCGCCGCCACCGCGCGCCGCGCCCGCCGATAGGCGCGCAGGCTGTGCCAGAGGAGGCCCGCCATCCCCGCCGCCGTCACGGCATAGGCCGGCCAGACGAAGGCCGCATAACCACCCATCCGCAGGAACTCGACGATGCGCTCCTCCACGATCCCACCCCTTATTATAGAACCGAGCCCGCCGCATCGCGCGGCCCTGCGGCGAAACGCCCCGCGGCTTCGGCCTCGGCGCGGCGCAGCGCCCGCAGCTTCCGCGCCAGGATGGCGGCCCGCATGCGCAGGAGCAGCACGGTCGCGAAGAAGAGAGTGAAGCCCAGCGCCATGACGAGAAGCGGCGCCAGCATCGACACGGCGATGGTGGGGCCGCCGAGGCGGAAGACGCTCGCCGGCTGGTGCAGCGTGTTCCACCAATCGACCGAGAATTTGATGATCGGCAAATCGACGACGCCGACGAGGGCGAGAATGGCGCCGGCGCGCGCGCCGCGCTCCTCGTCGTCGAAGGCGTTCACCAGGGCGATGTAGCCGAGATAGAGGAAGAAGAGGACAAGCATCGAGGTGAGGCGGGCGTCCCAGACCCACCACGCGCCCCACATGGGCTTGCCCCAGAGCGAGCCTGAGAGGAGGCAGATGGCCGTGAAGACGGCGCCGATCGGCGCCGCCTCCTGCGCCGCGATGTCGGCGAGCGGGTGGCGCCAGATGAGGGCGATTGCGCTCGCGACGGCGAGCGAGAGATAGGCGGCGCTCGCGAGCCACGCGGCCGGCACATGCACATACATGATGCGGACGCTCTCGCCCTGCTGGTAGTCGGGCGGCGCGACGAAGAGGGCGAGGAGGAGGCCGGCGCCGAGAAGCAGCGCCGTCGCGACCGCGAGCCAGGGGAGGACGAGCGCGCTCGCGCGCATGAAGCGGGTCGGGTTCGCGAAGCGGTGCATGGGTCCCTGTCTTTAACGCACTTCTCGTTAAAAAGCCGCCGCCCCTCAGGCGAGCGCCTGGCGGATCGCCGCCGCGGCGGCGAGCGGAGCCAGCGGCAGCGCCGCCGCCGCGATCGCCGCCAAAATCAAGAGATGGGGACGCGCCCCCAATCCTGAAATGGCCGCCTCGACGGCGCCGGCGCCGAGGATGAGGACCGGGATATAGAGCGGCAGGACGAGGAGCGAGAGGAGCACCCCGCTCCGCCGCGCCCCGAGGCTGAGGGCGGCGCCGATGGCGCCGATGAGGCTGAGGCTCGGCGTGCCGAGCGCCATCGCCGCGACGAGAGCCGGATAGCCCGCGGCATCGACGCCGAGGATGAGCGCGAGGAGCGGCGCCAGGATGGCGAGCGGCAGGCCCGAGACGAGCCAATGCGCCAGAATCTTCGCCAGTACCACGAGTTCGAGCGGCGCCGGCGCGAGGGCCAGCGCTTCGAGGCTGCCATCCTCGAAATCGGTAAGGAAGAGGCGGTCGAGCGAGAGCAGCGCCGAGAGCAGCGCCGTCACCCAGATGACGCCGGAGCCGATGCGCGCCAGCACCGCCGGCTCCGGCCCGACGCCGAAGGGAAAGAGGATGACGGCGAGGATGAAGAAGGCGAGCACCATCGCCGCATCGCCGCCCTGCCGCAGGGACAGGCGCAGGTCGCGCCCGGCGACGAGGCAGAAGGCGCGGCCGAGCGACGGGGATGAGGCGGGCAGGTGCATCGATGGCGGTTCTACCATGCGCGTCCTCTCGCCCCAACGGGGAGAGGCCCTTCGACTTCGCTGAGGAGGGCGCGGCGCGCAGCGCCGGGAAGGTGAGGGGGTGGGGGGCCGCGCGTGTCACCGGAAGCCGCGCTCACGCTGCGGCCCCCTCACCCTGATCCTCTCGCCGCTGGGGAGCGGAGCTTCGTGCGTGGCGCTCCCTCCCCCTCAATGCGGTAGGTGCAGCCGGGCGCGGAGGCCGCCTTGCGGCGAGCTTTCGAGGGTGAGGTCGCCGCCATGGCCGCGCGCCACGTCGCGGGCGATGGTGAGGCCGAGCCCGACGCCGCCCGTCGCGACGTTGCGCGAGCGGTCGAGGCGGTAGAAGGGCCGGAAGACGAGCTCGCGCTGCTCGGCCGGAACGCCCGGCCCGTCATCGTCGACGAGGATGTCGATGCCGTTGCGGCCGGGCAGCGCCGTCAGCCAGACATGGCTGCCGTGGCGCCGCGCATTGCTGAGGAGGTTGGCGATGCAGCGCTTCAGCGCGTTGGGCCGCAGCAGCAGCGGATATTCGGCGGGCGCCGCCAGCGACACCGACGCGCCGTCGCGCCGCGCCGTCGCCGCCACCTCTTCGAGCAGCAGCGGCAGATCGGTCTCGACCGGCGCCTCCGTCCCCTCGCCGCGCGCGAAGTCGAGATAGCCCTGGACCATCTTCTCCATCTCGGCGACGTCGGATTTAAGCTCGTCGATGGCGAGGCCGTCGCCGAGCAGGGCGAGGGCCAGCTTCATGCGCGTCAAGGGCGTGCGCAGATCGTGGCTGACGCCCGCCAGCATCTCGGTGCGCTGGCTGATCTGGCGCTGGATGCGGTCGCGCATGACGAGGAAGGCGGCGGCGGCCTGGCGGATCTCGGCGGCGCCTTCGAGCTTGAAGCGCTCGACATTGCGTCCCTTGCCGAAGCTTTCGGCGGCGTCGGCGAGGCGCCGCAGCGCCCGCACCTGGTTGCGCATGAAGAGCGAGGCGACGGCGAAGAGGACGATCGACGACCCCACCATCCACAGGACGAAGATGTAGGTCGTCGAGCTGTAGAGGCGCTGGCGCGGCACGGCGACATCGAGGACGCCGCCCGGGAGCTGCACGGCGACCAGGACGCGGTGCGGGTCGGTCGTGAAGTCGAGGCGGTAGGGCCGCCGCACGCGCTCGTTGAGGGCGCCGATCAGCGGCGTCTCGACGATGCTGTGGCCCGCGGCGGGCGGCGCGAGGTCGGTAAGCCGCTTGCCGGGCTCGTAGGTGAATTGCAGCTCGGCCAATCCCGGCGCGCTCGCGAAGATGCGGTCGCGCTCATCGGCATCGACGATCGACATCGTCTCGATGACGAGGGCGATGTCGCCGGCGACATTGGCCGAGAGGCGCCGCGCCACCGTGTCCCAATGCCGCTCGTAGAAGATCCAGGTGGCGATCACCTGGAGCAGGATGAGCGGCGTCACAATGATGATGATGGAGCGGCCGAAGAGGCTGCGCGGCAGCGCGCGCTTCAAAAGGCCGCGCGGCGCGGCGGTGCGCGCCACCTCGGCCGGCGCCATCTCCGTCTCCGCGGGCACGGCGAGCGCCTCATCAATCGGGCTTGAAGACATAGCCCGTTCCGCGCACCGTCTGGATGTAGCGAGGGAATTTCGGGTCCTTCTCGATCTTGCGCCGGAGCCGCGTCATCTGCACGTCGACGGTGCGGACATTGCCGCTGAACTGCGCCTCTTCGGCGAGGGTCTCGCGCGAGACGGCGTCGCCCGCGCTCTTCGTCAGCGAGGCGAGCAGCGCCGCCTCGGCGGCGGTGAGGTGCACCGGCTCCTCGCCGCGGAAGAGCTCGCTGCGCTCGCGGTCGAAGCGGAAGGCGCCGAAGCGCAGCTCGCGCCCCTGCGCCGCGGCGCTCGCCGGCACGCGCTGGAGGATGTTGCGGATGCGCAGCACCAACTCGCGCGGCTCGAAGGGCTTCGGCAGATAATCGTCGGCGCCGCGTTCGAGGCCGTTGATGCGGTCCTCGGGCTCGGCCATGGCGGTGAGCAGCAGGATGGGGGTGCGGCGCGTGCGCCGCAGCGCCGCCGTCAAATCGAAGCCGTTCTCGCCCGGCATCATGACGTCGAGCACGACGAGATCGAATTCGAGATTGGCGAGCTTGGCCCGCGCCTCGACGGCGTCGCCCGCGGTCGTGACGCGGAAGCCGCTGCCGGCGAGATAGCGGGCGAGGAGATCGCGGATGCGCGCATCGTCGTCGACGACGAGGAGATGCGGTTCGTCCCGTTCCATGCCGCAACTATACCGCGCCGCAGCGGCGGGCGCATCCGCGTGTCGCGGCGCGCCGGGCGGGTCATACCCCGGGCGGCGGCGGGCCGCGGTCGGTCCGGTCCTCGCCCTGCTCGCGCCGTCGCTCGCTGTAGAAGACGAGCGTCATGAGGCCGACGGCAAGGACACTGGTCCCGACGATGCCAAGGATGAGGGCGATGAGGCCGTTGGTCTCGAGGCCGAGCGGCGCGAAGCCGTTCGCCGCCCAGATCACCAGCAGCGCCAGGGCGATGAGCGCAAGGCAGCCGAGAAAGAACGCGACGGCGCGCTTCACCGAGCGTGACGCCCGGCCCGCCTCAAGCGCGCGCCCGCTGGCGCCGCCGCTTCGCCCTGAGCTTGCCCTTGCGCCGGTTGGCGCGGCTCCGTTTCGCCGGCGTCTTCATCCTGACCTCCTCGTTCTGCCGGCGCAGCCTAGCACAACCGCCGCCGCGCTCCAGCGTCGGCGCACGGCCGCGGCGCGACGCCCCCGCCCGTCCCCCGCGCCGCCGCCTTTTTTCCGTCACGTTCCATGGGTTAATGTCGCCGGACCTCGCTCCCACAGCGGATGCCCAATGAAACGCCTCACCTTCGTCTGCGCAGCCTTCCTCGCCCTCTCTCTCCTCGCGCGCCCCGCGCCCGCCGCCGATCTCGAGAACACGCTCTATATGGACCTGCCGAAAGGTCGCGTCGTCATCGCCATGCGACCCGATCTGGCGCCCCTCACCGTCGCCCATATCAAGGCGCTGGTGCGGCGCGGCTTCTATGACGGGCTCAAATTCCACCGCGTCATCGCCGGCTTCATGGCGCAGACCGGCGATCCGCGAGGCGATGGGACCGGCGGCTCCGGCCAGCCGATCAAGGCCGAGTTCAGCCAGACGGCGAAGCATCTGCGCGGCACCGTCTCGATGGCGCGCACCAGCGATCCCGACAGCGCCGACAGCCAGTTCTTCATCTGCTACGCGCCGGCGCCCTTCCTCGACGGCAAATACACGATCTGGGGCCAAGTCGTCTCGGGCATGGAGTTCGTCGACGCTCTGAAGAAGGGCGATCCGGCGCGCAACGGCATGGTCGCGGCGCCGGATAAGATCATCAAGATGCGGGTCGCCGCCGACGCCGAGAAGAAATCCTAGGCGAGGCACTCGTTCGGTCCCCGCGCCATGCCCGCCGGGTTGCGGTGCGGGCGATCGAGCCGCGTCTTCGACGCGCCACGCCGCCACTTGGACACGAATTGCTCACTTGCCGCATCCGGCGAGATTGTAAGGAAGCGAGTCGGGATTCTTTACACTCTCCTGCCAGACTCGCGCGCTTCAGGCGGCAACGGTCCTGATTCTCAAGGTTTTTCTTCTGGCGCCGCCATTGGCATGTGAATTGCAGCGCTCGTTCGGGAACCCTTGCCGCCGGAATTGAGCAGGACGTTCGGAATGACCATGCCTCGCCAGGCCACCGCCGCTTTTGCCGTTTGCCTGCTCGTCGGCCTCGCCGCCGCGGGCGGCGCCCGCGCTGATTCCTTCACCTGGACGACGACGGGCCAGCCGAGCCACGGCACCTCGCCCAATTCGAGCGGTATTCTCGGCAATTGGACGGCGTTCGACAACACGACCAACAGCAGCAGCGCGCTTTCCCTCAGCGCCGAGGGCTACGAGATCATCGCGAACGGCAGCTCGAAATTCAGCACCGGGCTGCAGCAGCTTCTGCCGGGCGGCACCAATCACGCGGGCGGCACCAACGGCGCCTTCGACTATACCGGCAGCGGCTTCGGCATCGGCGTCACCGATCAATACGAGAGCGGGAGCTCGCCGAGCCACACGGTCAGCAACGAAGCGAAGAAGGTCGTGACCGTCAACGGCAAGACGACGACGACGCAGGTCACTGATGTCGTCATCTTCCAGCTGCCGCAGAACATGACGATCACCAGCATCAAGCTGAACCAGTTCTGCTCCAACGGCAGTGCCGGCGCCAAAGGCTGCACCGGCGGCCCGACGGGCAACGACAATGTCAGCGTCTTCCTCGGCACCGGCAACGCGACGAACAACCTGCTGAGCCTCGCCAGCTTCCAGAGCAAGACGCTCAACAATTTGTTGTCCAGCACCTACTCCTTCACGCAGCTGACGAACAGCAACCCGGTGACGCCCAATACCGGGACCAACGGCAGTGGTAATCGCACGGTCAGCTTCGCCGCCAATGACCTGACGGGCAGCGACAAGGGTTCGAGCAGCGTCTCCGGCAACTTCCTCATCATTGCGGCGTCGCTCTCCGACGGCTTGGGCTCGGTCGCCGACTACTTCAAGATCGCCTCGATCACGGCAAGCAGCCTGCCGCCGACTCAGGTGTCGGAACCGGCGAGCCTCGTGCTGCTGGCCGCCGGGCTCGCCGGCCTCGCCGTCCTGCGCCGCCGCCAGATCGAGGCCGCCTGAAAGGACACGGCGCGCCGCGCAGGCCTTGGCGCGTTCACGCGATGGTAAGCTCCGCCCTCTAGCAGTTCAGCCCGGAGCGCCGCATTCCGCGGCGCTGGCAAGGATCGGGACGATGGGCGTTCGAGCGGCGCCGCCGAGAACCGCGAGCCTTCTCTTCGCCGCCGCCCTCGCGCTTTGGGCGGCGGCCCCGGGCGCGGCGGCGCGCTCGGATGCCGAGGGCTACATCGCGAGCGGCCGCAAGCTCATGGAGCGCGGCGATTTCGCCGGCGCCGCGATCGAGTTCCGCAACGCCGTCCAGAGCGATCCCGCGAGCGGCGAAGCGCATTACGGCCTCGGCCTCGCGCTCGTGCGCTCGGGCGATGTCCAGCATGCCGAGGACGAGCTGCGCGCCGGCGGCGATGCCGGATTCGACCGCGACCGCGTCGAAGCGGGCTTGGCCGAGCTCTTCCTGAAGCAGGAACGCTATGGCCAGATCCTGTCCGAGCTGCATGACGGAAGCCGCTCGCCCGCGCTCGAAGCCCAGATCCGCATAGCGCGCGGCTATGCCGCCTTCAATCTCCGCGAGACCGCCGAGGCCGAGCAGGAATTCGCCGCCGCCATCGAGCTGGCCCCCAATCCCGCCGAGGCCGAAGCCGGGCTCGCGCAGGCGCGGATCGCCGAGAACGACCTCAAAGGCGGCGCCGCGCTGCTGGAGAAGGCGGTCGCGGGCGATGCGCATCTCGTCAAGGCCTGGGTGCTGCTGGCGCGCGTGCGCGACGCGCTCGGCGACCACGCCGGCGCGCTCGCCGCGATCGGACGCGCGCTCGCTGTCGCGCCCGAGGATGCCGCCGCGCATCTGAGCCGCGCCGAGCTCGTCGTCGACGAGGATGCCAAGCAGGCGGCGGCCGATGTCGCCGCGGTCCTCGACCAATACCCGGAGAACGGCCGCGCCAACCTCCTCGACGCCCTCATCAAGGCGCGGCGGCAGGAATGGCGCGAGGCGGAGGCGGCGCTGATGCGCATCCCGCATCCCGAGGCGCTGCCGCAGTCCCTCTTCCTTCTCGCCCGCGTCAACCTCGCTCAGGGCGAGGTCGGCCAGGCGGGGAGCAATATCGCCCATTATCTCTCTCTGGTGCCGGACGACCCTGCCGGAATCGGCATCGAGGCGGCGGTGCTGACGCGCCGCGGCAAACCCGGCGGCGCCATCGACCTCCTCAAAAAGGCGCTTGCCGCGCATCCCGACGACATTGCGCTGCTCGGCCTCCTGAGCGATGCCTATGCGCGGAACGGCCAGCCGGCCGAAGCCGCGGCGACGCTCGACAGGATCGCAGCGGCGGCGCCGCGCGACGCGGCGAGCCGCACCGATCTTGCCGCCCGCTATCTTGCCGCCGGCCGGCCGGAGCAGGCGCTCGAGGACCTCGCCATCGCCCGTGCCAGCGCCCCGCTCTCGATTCCGGCGGTCTCGGTCGAGATCGAGGCCGACCTCGCCGCCGGCAAGGTCGAGGCGGCAGCAGCCGCCGCCGACGATCTCATCCGGCGCAACCCCACCGATCCGCTGGGCGAGACGCTGCGCGGCATCGTCGCCTTGCGCAAGGAAAGCGTCGAGGCGGCGCGGGCGCATTTTTCCAGGGCCCTGGAGCTGCAGCCGGATTTCGTCACCGCCATCATCGACCTCGCGCAGAGCTACCGGGTCGAGCGGCGCTTTGCCGAGGCGCGCGCCGTCTATGACCGGAGCCTCGCCCGGAACGCCAAGAGCGTGCCTCTCCTGATGGCGCGCGCCGACCTCGAATTCGCCGAGGGCAAGACAGCCGACGGCATCGCCTGGCTCGAAAGGGCGCGCGGCGCCGATGCCGAGGCGCCGGCGCCGCGCTTTCGCCTCATTGGCATCTATATCGCGCAGAAGGACGGAGCCAAGGCGGTCGCGGTCGCGCGCGAGCTGGAAGCGATCCAGCCGCGCGACCCCAAGGCCATCGCCGCGCTCGGCGACGCGCTTCTCGCCAATGGCGACCGGCAGACGGCGATCGAGACCTTCGAGCGGGTCGTCGATATGACGGGGCAGGCGCCGGACGCGCTGGTCCGCCTCGCGGAGGTGCTGGTCCTCGATGGAAAAGTACCCGCCGCCTATAGCCTGATGCGCAAGGCTATCGAGACCAATCCCGACGATCCGCGCATTCAGCAGGCGCTCATCGCCTTCTCGCGCAAGACCGACACGGTTGCGGCGAGCGTCAGCTTCGCGCGCGACCTCGGCGCGCGCGCCCCCGGGGACGCCGCGATCGACGAGCTGACGGGCCAGCTCCTCGAAGCCGAGGACAAGTTCGCCGAGGCGGCGGAAGCCTATGCGGCCGGCGTCAAGAAGGCGCCGAGCAGCCGCCTGACGCGCCGCCTTGCCGAGGCGCAGTTCCGCGCCGGCGCCCCCGATGCCGCCCGCGCCACCCTTGCGCAGTGGCTCGAGGCGAAGCCCGACGACCGCGCTGCCCGCTTCCTCCTCGCCGGCCTCTTGGCGGGCGCCAAGGACGATTCCGGCGCCATCGCCCAGTACGAGCGCCTCGTCGCCGAGAAGCCGGACGACCCGCTGGCGCTCAACGAGCTCGCCTGGCTCTATCAGCTCACCGGCGACGGGCGCGCCGCGGCGGTCGCGGAGAAGGCCCGTGCGGCCGCGCCGCAATCGCCGACCGTCGCCGACACCTTGGGCTGGATCCTGCTGCAGAAGGGCGAGACCGAGCGCGGCGCCGCGCTGCTCCGCGAAGCCGCGGCGAGCCCCGTGGCGTCCCCCACGATCCGCTATCACCTTGCCGTCGCGCTGGGCAGGACGGGCGAGCGCGACGCAGCGCGCCGCCTGCTCGACGAGCTGCTGCAGTCGGCCGCCGATTTCCCGGACCGCGCCGCGGCACAGAAGCTGGCGGCGGAGCTCGGCGGCTGATCCGGCGGCGCCCTAACCCGCCTGCGGCCCGAGTAGGGCTTGGCGGAAGCGGAGCTTCAGCAGCGTCCCGTCCTTCGGCGGCAGCACGAGCGGCAGCGTCTCCGCCCGAATCTTGATCGCGACGAAGACCGGCCCCGGCACCGAGCGGATCTGCGGTATCGCCGCCGCGAGCTGCCGCTCGTCGCGCACGGTCGCGGCGACCGGGAAGCCGCAGGCGGCGGCGATCCCGGCGAGGTCGATCCCGGCCGCGGTCGCCGTCTCCTGCATGCCGGTTTCGCCATAGCGCTCGTTGTCGAGGGCGACGATGGCGAGATTGGCGGGGCGCTGCACCGCGACGGTGGCGAGGCTGCCGAGCCCCATCAGCAGGTCCCCGTCGCCGCTGAGGACCAGCGTCCGGCGCTGCGGCTGGGCGAGAGCGAGGCCGAGGGCGAAGGCGACGGCCCCGCCCATCGCGCCCCACATGGGAAAGTTGAGCGGGTGGTCGCCGGCTGCGGTCACGTCCCAGGCCGCCGAGCCCAGCCCGGCGACGACGAGCGTATCGCCGCGCTCGGCGAGGAGCTTCGCCACCACTGCGCGGCGCTCTAGAAGGCGCGCCTCGGCCTCAGCCATGGCCGCCCCTCCCGAAGGTCTTGGTGCCGATGATCCGCTGGGCGATGAGGACGGCGGCGGCAAGGCTGCCCTCGAAGGCCAGCCGCGCCGCCGCCTCCACCGTCTCGCCGAGGCGTTCCGCCTCCGCTACTTCGTAGACATGGGCGCCGGCCAGGCGCAGCGCCGCGGCACCGTTCTGGCCCATCGGCACCTGCCACGGGTTGAACTCGCCCCATTGTCCGCGCATGGTCACGACGGCGAGCAGCGGGAAGCGGCACTGCGTCACCAGCGACATCATGTTGATGCAGTTGCCGATGCCGCTGCTCTGCATGAGGAGCGCGCCGCGCTCGCCGCCGAGCCAGGCGCCGGCCACCATCGCCACGCCCTCTTCCTCTGTGGTCAGCACGACGGCGCGCATCGCCGGCTCGCTCCGGCAGAGCGCGATGAGGCGCGTCAAGCCGGCATCGGGCACATAGGCGACCTGGCGGATGTCGTTGCGCCGGAATACCGAGAACACCTCGGCCGGCCAGTCTTCCGGCTCCGCCATGCCATTCCCTCCCGTCTTCGCCGCGAGCCCGCCATATGACCTGCAACCGCGGCGCAAGGCAAGCCGAGACGAGAGGGTTTTCGCGACTATGCCGAGCGCGCGGCGCCTTCGCCATTCCGCGGAGACGAGCCGGCGAGAATGCCGGACAGCGTCGTGCGCGCATCCTGCTCGTCGAGGTCGGGGCGGGCGTCATAGAGGACGGTCAGCGCCGTCTCGAACGCCTCGACGTCATCCGCACCCAAGGCGCTCGCACGGCGATAGGCGAAGACGATCGCCCGTTCGAGCATCTTTTCCATAGCCGGTCCCCAAATCTCCGGAAAAGGATCAGTCCGTTCCCCCCTAACGCGGCGAAGGCTCGCTTTATTTCGTGAAATCTTTGGGGCCGGATGGTGACCGGAATATGGCGCGCCGCGCGGCGCCGCAGCGGCGGAATGCCGTCCCTTCAACCTGGGAACAGGCGGGCGCCGATGCTGTTTCCTAAGCAGGCGAATTTTGCAAGGAGGCGAGCATGAAGACGACTGCCGGGATGCTTCTCGTCACGACGGCGCTCCTCATGGCCGCATGTGGCACATCGACCCAGGACCGGGCGCTGAGCGGCGCCGGGATCGGCGCCGGCGCCGGATTGATCGGCGGCGCCCTGACCGGGCATCCGCTTGCGGGCGCCGTCATCGGCGGCGCGGGCGGCGCGGCCGCCGGCGGGCTGACGAGCCCCAACCAGATCGATCTCGGCAAGCCGATCTGGGAGCGTTGACGCAGAGAGCCGCGGCACCGAGCAGGCTTGCTCGGCCGTGGCCGCTCCCGATTGACGCAATTTAAAGGGTTGCGACGCTAGCGTTGCGCAAGAATGCCTGAACTGCGCCGGAATGGTCCGGTCAGCGACGCGGTCGGCATGAATGCGGGGCGATGCGGCGCATCCTCACCATTGACGGCGGCGGCATCAAGGGCGTCTTTCCGGCCTCGTTCCTCGCAACGATCGAGGACGAGATCGGCGCCCCCATCGCCGATTACTTCGACCTGATCGCCGGAACCTCGACCGGCGGCATCATCGCGATCGGATTGGGGCTCGGCCTGACCGCGACCGAATTGCTGCGCTGGTATCGCGAAACGGGTCCGCGCATCTTTCCGCGCCGCGGGCCCGCCGGCATATTCGGCGGCCTGCTGCGCGCCAAATACACCAATACGGCGCTCCGCGAAGTGCTCTCGCAAGCCTATGGCGAGCGCTATCTCGGCGAGAGCCGCAAGCGCCTCCTCATCCCCTCGCTCAACCTCGCGGCCGAGCGCGTCCATCTCTACAAGACCTCGCATCATCCGAGCCTCGTCCACGACTACAAGGTGCCGGCGGTCGAGGTCGCCCTCGCCACCGTCGCCGCGCCCACCTATTTCCCGATCCACATCTCGCCCGAGGGCGTGCCCTATATCGACGGCAGCATGTGGGCGCGCAACCCGCTCGGCCTTGCCGTCATCGAGGCGATCGGCGTCTTGGAATGGCCGCGCGAGGCAATCACCATCTTGAGCCTGGGCTGCACCTCGACCCATCTCAACGTGTCCTGGCAGAAACGCATCTCGCTCGGCGCCTCGTTCTGGGGCGCGCGCATCGCCGATGTCTTCATGAAGGCGCAATCCTCGTCGGCGATCGCAACGGCGCATGCCCTGGTCGGTTCGCAGAACGTCTTCCGCATCAGCCCCGACACCAGCAGCTACCACTTCACACTCGACGGGGTGCAGCACATCCCGCTCCTGGAGAAGCTCGGCCACGCCGAGGCGCTGCGGCAGTTCGCGAGCCTGCGCGATGTCTTCTTCAGGACGAAGGCCGAGCCCTTCGAGCCCTGCCACAAGCTGGAGCCGCAGCCCGCGCCGCCGCTCCCGCGGCCGGCGCCGGCGGCGATGGCGGTCGCCTGAGCGGCCGCCCGGCCCCGCACTACCTTCCTGTCACACCCCTCATTGCCGGTGGGCGAAGCGGTCGAGTGCCGCCTCGGCGGCGGCGTCGTATTCCTTCGTCATCAACGCCTGGTGCAGCCACTGATCGACGAAGTCCTTAAAGAGCTCGTCGCGCGGCAGGAGATAGGCCTTCTCGGCGAAGTTGAAGGGCCGGTCGGGATGAATGGCGCAGAGCTGGCCCTCATGCAGCTTCTGCTGCAGCCGCGTCTCGCTGGCATCGGTGATCATGAGATCCGCCTTGCCGGCGGCGATCTGGTCGAAGATCGTCACATTGTCCTTGTAGACCTCGATCTGCGCCCGCTTCAGGTGATCGCGGTCGAAGCGCTCGTTGGTGCCGCCGGGGTTGACGATGACGCGGACGCCGGGCTGGTCGATGGCGTCGAGCGAGGCGTATTTCCCGGCATCGGCGCAGCGCGCGATCGCCGCTTTGCCGTCGACGAGATAGGGAATGCTGAAGAGCCCCTTCTTCTGGCGCTCGAGCGTCACCGAGACGCCGCCCATCGCCACGTCGAACTTGTCGGCGAGGAAGTCCGACATGAGGTTCGGCCAGGAGGTCTTGACGATCTCGAGCTTGACGCCGAGCGCCTTCGCCAGCGACTGCGCCATCGCGATGTCGATGCCCTGGAAGGCCTTGGTCTCGGGGTCCTCGAAGGTGAAAGGCTTGTAGTCGCCGGTGCTGCCGACGCGCAGCACGCCGCGCTCCATGATCTGGTCGAGCCGCGACGGGCTCGCCGGCGGAGCGGTCTGCGCCGAAGCGGCTGTAGCGAGCAGCAGCAAGGCCAGGGCAAGAAAGCGGGCGCGGCTCCTTAGCATGGGTCGTCCTCTCGGGGTGGGAAGGCCGCGCCGAGCGGGCGGCCGCGCGCCTCATATCATGAAAGCGCGAGCCTCGTCACGACGCGGCGAAGGCGGCGCCGAAGAAGCCGATCAGCCGCTCGTAGAGAAGGGCAAGGTTCTTCGGCTTGCGGATGCCGTGCCCCTCATCGGCGAAGAGCAGCGTCTCGTAAGGAACGCCCGCCGCCTGCAGCGCCGCCTCGACGGCATGCAGGTTCTCGGGCGTGACATTAGGATCGTTCATGCCCTGCACGATGAGGAGCCGCGCCTCGATGCGCGCGACGAAATGGATGGGCGAGCGCTCGCGATAGCGCTCCGGCACCTGCTCGGGGCTGCCGCCCAGCATCTCCTCGCTGTAGGGGCGGAGGTCGGGACGGGTCGAGCGGTAGTCGACGACGAGGTCGGTCATCCCGCAAATCGGCGCCGCGGCGGCGAGCAGGCGGCGCGGCCAGCGAGTCGCCGCGCACCACGAGGAATAGCCGCCATAGGAGGTGCCGGTCACGGCCACCTTGCCGGGCGGCACGATGCCGCGCGCGACGACCGCCTCGGCGCCGCTGCGGATGTCGTCCTGCTCGATGCCGCCCCAGCCCTCCTTGCGGATCGCCTCGCGGAAGGCGAGGCCGAAGCCGGTGCTGCCGCGGTAATTGGGATCGAGCACGGCGAAGCCGGCGGCGAGACAGGCCTGTATCCAGGCCGAAAACGCGTCTTCGCTATGCGCCGTCGGCCCGCCATGGATCTGCACGACGAGGCCCCTGGCGGCGGCGCGCGGCCGGTAGAGCCAGCCCTGGATCTCGAGCCCGTCCGCCGAGCGCCAGCGGAAGTCCTCGGGCGCGACGAGGTCGGCGGCGGCGACGGCGCCGTGCGCCAAGGGCCGTGCGAGCGGCAGCAGCCCCCTCCCTGCCCCGCCCCCGCGCTCGAAGCGGACGAGATCGTCCGGCTGGCGCGCGCCGTAGGCACGGCCGATCCAGGCGCCGTCGGGGAGCGCGCCCAGCGGCAGAAGCGTCCCGTCCGCCGGAACCACCTCCTCCTCGGCTCCCGTTTCCGGATCGAGCAGGCTCGCCCGGCTGCGCGCCTCGCGCACCTCGGTGACGACGATCCGCGCACCATGCTCCGGCACATGCGCGCTCTCGATCGCGCGCGACGGATCGTCGATGAGCCAGGCGACGGCGCCGCTTTCGACATCGAGCACGCCGAGGCGCTTGTGCGTCGCCGTCTCGGCCAGGACGAGCGCCCGCCGGCCGTCGGGAAACCACGACGCGCTCGCCTTGACGGCGGCGCCGGCATTCAGGATCTCGCGGTCGTGGCGCCCGTCGATATCGACGAGCCAGATCTGCGTTCCCGCCGGGTCGAGGTCGCGCCGCGTATAGAGGATGCGGCGCCCCGTCTTGTCGAGCAGCGGGCGGAAATTGTGCGGCTTCGCGGGGCGCGCCAGAGCGAGGCGAGATCCCGTCGCCAAATCCTGACGAATGACGTAGCTCGCCTCGATCGTCTCGCCCGTCGCCGGGTCGAGATTGGCGGCGAAGACGAGATGGCGGCCCGCGGGGTCGATTTCGCCGCCGCGCAGGAAGAAGGGCGGCGAAGGCTCGGTAAGCGCCGTCATCTTGCCGTCGAGGGCGAGGCGGAAGAGCTGGAGCCGCTCGTCGCCGCCGCGATCCTCGGCGACGACGAGAGCAGCCGAATCGGGCGTCCAGGAGACGAGATAGGTGTCGTCCGGCGTCGCCGTCAGCCGGCGCGGCGCGCCGCCGCCGCTGGTCGAGGCGACATAGATGTCGGCGGCGGGCGCGAGGCGCGACCAGCTCCAGGCGACATGCCTGCCGTCGGGAGCGAGCAGCGCGCGCCCCATGGCGGGGACGGCAAGGAGAGCGTCGATGGGCGGCGGCATGGGCAGCTCCGAGCTATCAGCTTTGCTTCGCACATTCACTGAACGCTGAGAGCTGAAAGCTGAAAGCTCAAAACTCCGCGCTTTCGATGATCATCGGCTCGTTGCGGGCGGCGGTCGCCCATTCCTGGAAGGCGGGCAGCCCCCAGACGGCGTCGAGATAGGCTTGCGTCGCCTCATCGACCTCCACGCGATAGGTGCGGAAGCGGCTGACGACGGGAGCGAACATGGCGTCGGCGATGGTGAAGGCGCCGAACAGGAATTCGCCGCCGCCGCCGAAGCGCTTGCGGCATTCCCGCCAGAGCGCCGTGATGCGATTGATGTCCGCCTGCACCTCGGGCGTGATGCCGCGATTGGGGAAGGAGGAGCGGACATTCATCGGCAGGTGGCTGCGCAGCGCCGCGAAGCCCGAATGCATCTCGGCGCTGGCGGCGCGCGCCACCGCCCGCGCCGTCTTGTCCGCCGGCCAGAGCTGCGCCGCGGGGAAGGTCTCGGCGAGGTACTCGCAGATGGCGAGGCTGTCCCAGATGGTGACGTCGCCATGCTTCAGAGCCGGCACTTTTCCGGTCGGCGAATGGCGCAGAATATTCGCCCGCGTCGCCGGCTCGTCGAGCGGAATGACGACCTCGTCGAATGCGGCGCCGGTCCGCTTCAGCGCAAGCCAGGGCCGCAGAGACCAGGAGGAGTAGTTCTTGTTGCCGAGATAGATGGTCATTTCGGCCATCGGGAATCCTCTCCGGTGGTTCACCGCGGACCCACTCTGGCGGCGATCGCGCTGCGGCGCAACCCAACTTTCGGGCGAGTACGCCGCCCAAGCTCGCAGCCTCGGATGGCTCTTTTCAACCGCCTGCTTCGGCGGCATTGTTGCTCTCCTGAAGCGAAGGCGGCAGGGAGACGGTCTTGGCGCTCGCATTCCTTTCCTCCGAAGCCAATGGCGCCCTCCCGCTCGCCGCGGTCACGCGCGAGACATTCGCCGCCTGGCGCGCCCAGCAGAGCGAGCGCGACCGGAACTGGCTCGACGCGACCGGCTTCACGGGCGAGGCGGGCAAGCTCGCCTTTCTCCCCGGCCCCGACGGCCGCCCCGCGCGCGTCGTCGCCGGCACACCGGAGAAGGAGCCGCTCTGGTGTCTCGCCGGCCTGCCCGAGGCGCTGCCGGAAGGCCGCTACGCGCTGGAAGAGCCGCTCGGCGGCGCCGCCGCGACGCGGGCCGCGCTCGGCTGGGCGCTCGGCACCTACGCCTTCACGCGCTACAAGGAACGGACGCGCGGCTTCGCGACGCTCGTCTGGCCGGAGCGCGCCGACCGGGCCGAGGTCGAGCGCCTCGCCCGCGCCATCTTCCTCACCCGGGACCTCGTCAACACGCCGGCGGAGGATATGGGGCCGCCCCATCTCGCCGCCGCCGCCGAGCACCTCGCCCGAGAGTTCGGCGCCCGCTGCACGGTCATCGCCGGCGACGCGCTCCTCGAACAGAACTATCCGACGATCCATGCCGTCGGCCGCGCGGCGAGCCGCCCGCCCTGCCTCATCGATCTGCGCTGGGGCGACGAGGCGGCACCGAAGGTGACGCTGGTCGGCAAGGGCGTCTGCTTTGATTCGGGCGGGCTCGACCTCAAGACCGCCGCCGGCATGAAGCTGATGAAGAAGGATATGGGCGGCGCCGCGACGGCGATGGGGCTTGCGAGCGCGCTGATGGCGGCGGGCGCGCCCATCCGCCTCCGCCTCCTCGTTCCCGCCGTCGAGAACGCCGTCTCTGGCAACGCCATGCGCCCGCTCGACATCGTGCGGACGCGGAGCGGCAAGACGGTCGAGATCGGCAACACCGATGCCGAAGGGCGCCTCATCCTCTGCGACGCGCTCGCCGAGGCCGATCGCGAGAAGCCGGCCCTCCTCGCCGATTTCGCGACCTTGACCGGGGCGGCGCGCGTCGCCCTCGGCCCCGATTTGCCGGCGCTCTTCTGCAATGACGACGCGCTCGCCGAGGCGCTGCTGCGCGCCGGCGGCGCGGAATCGGATCCGCTGTGGCGAATGCCGCTCTTCCAGCCCTACCGCAAGATGATCGACAGCAAGGCTGCCGATCTCAACAACGTCGCCGATTGGCCCTATGCCGGCGCCATCATCGCCGCGCTCTACCTCGCCGAATTCGTCGCGCCCTCGACGCCCTGGGCGCATCTCGACATCCTCGCCTGGAACACGAGCGCGAAGCCGGGACGGCCGGAAGGCGGCGAAGCGATGGGGCTGCGCGCGCTCTACGCGCATATCCGCGAGCGCTTCGGGTAGCGGCCATGCGACGATGACGGCCGCCGCCGCGCGGCGGAACGAAGACCGCGGAAGCGGCGATAAAGGGGGAGGACATGCCGGTCGATCTGACGCCAAGCGAAGCGCTCGATCTCTGGCGCCGTGTGCTCATCGACAGCGTGCGGCAAGCGGGCCCCGATCTTTCGGCCCGGCAATTCGCCTTGGTGCTGGCCGTCTACACGACCCCGGCGCCGCACACGGTGCGCGGCCTTGCGTCGCTTCTCCATATCTCGAAGCCGGCGGTGACGCGCGCTCTCGACCGCCTCGGCAAGCTCGGCATCCTGCGGCGCAAGATCGACGAGAACGACCGCCGCAGCGTTCTCGTCCAGCGCACGGTGAAGGGTTCGGTGTTCCTGCGCGAATTCGCCGATCTCGTCGCCGCGACGGGACGCAGCCTGCGCCCCGCCCAAGCGCCGGGCGCGGAAACAAACGCCGCCGAATAGCCGCAGCCGGCGCTCACATCCGCACGGCGCCCGTCTCGACGGCTTCGAGGTTGAAGGCGGCGGCCATGAGCGCTGCCGTATAGGGGTGCTGCGGCGCGCCGAAAATACGCCCGGCCGGTCCCGCCTCGACCACCCGCCCCTCCTTCATGACGATGATCTCGCTGGCAAGCGCGCGGACGACGCGCAGATCATGGCTGATGAAGAGATAGGCGAGTCGGTGCCGCTCCTGGAGCGCGCGCAGGAGATCGACGATCTGCGCCTGCACCGACATGTCGAGCGCCGAGGTCGGCTCGTCGAGCACGATGATCCGCGGCTTCAGCACGAGGGCGCGGGCGATGGCGACGCGCTGGCGCTGGCCGCCGGAGAATTCATGCGGGTAGCGATCGGCCGATTCGGGATCGAGCCCGACCTCGCGCAGCGCCTCGGCGATGAGGACGCGGCGCTCCTCCTCGCTGCCGCCGAGGCGGTGCACCTTCAGCCCCTCCTCGACGATCTGGCCGATCGAGAGGCGCGGCGACAGGCTCGAGAACGGATCCTGGAAGACGATCTGCAGGGCGCGGCGGAGCGGCCGCATGCGCCGCGCCGGAAGGCGGTCGAGCCGCGCGCCCTCATAGGCGATCTCGCCTTCGCAAGCGAGGAGGCGGAGAAGCGCGAGGCCGAGCGTCGTCTTGCCCGAGCCCGATTCGCCGACGACGCCGATCGTCTGCCCCTCGCGCACGACGAGGCTGACGCCGTCGACCGCCTTCACATGGCCGACCGTGCGCCGCAGCACGCCGGCCTTGATGGGGAACCAAACGCGGATGTCCCCCGCCGTCAGCACCGCGGGCGGCGGCGGATCGACGCTCCGCGGCCGGCCCTTGGGCTCGGCGGCGAGCAGCCGCTTCGTATAGGCATGGCGCGGCGCGGCAAAGATCTCGGCGACGGCACCCGCCTCGACGATGCGGCCTTCCGTCATGACGCAGACGCGGTCCGCAACCTTGCGGACGATGCCGAGATCGTGCGTGATGAGGAGCAGCGCCATGCCGAGGCGCGCCTGCAGATCCTTGAGCAGCTTCAGGATTTGCGCCTGGATCGTGACGTCGAGCGCCGTCGTCGGCTCGTCGGCGATGAGAAGGCCGGGCTCGTTGGCAAGCGCCATCGCGATCATGACGCGCTGACGCTGCCCGCCGGAGAGCTGATGCGGGTAGGCGCCGAGCCGCTTTTCCGCCTCGGGCAGGCCGACGAGACGCAGCAGCTCGATCGTCCGCGCGCGCGCCGCGGCATCGCCGAGGCCTTTGTGGAGGCGGAGCGTCTCGGCGATCTGCCGCTCCAGCGTGTGCAGCGGGTTCAGCGAGGTCATCGGCTCCTGGAAGACCATCGCGACGCGACCGCCGCGCACTTCGCGCAGCAGCCGCGGCGGTGCGCCGATCAGCTCCTCGCCATCGAAGCGGATGCTGCTGCCGGCCCCGTGGCTCGCCGTCGGATAGGGCAGAAGCTGCAGCACCGAGAGCGCCGTCGCCGATTTCCCCGAGCCGCTCTCGCCGACGAGCGCCAGGGTCTCGCCGCGGTCGAGCGTGAAGGAGACGCCTTTCACCGCATCGACGACTTGGTCGCCCGCGGCAAAGCGGACCGAGAGGTTTTGCACGGCGAGGAGGGGCATGGGTTCAGCGATCAGTTATCAGCTCTCAGCTATCAGAGCGCCGCCAGCATCCGCTTCACTTCTTGGACCTGGACTGTCAGCTGCTCGCATCGCAGCTCGGGGATGAATTCGAGGTCGCGGGCAAGCAGCAGAAAATACTCGATCTCGCTTGCTGAGCCGATGGCGGTATTAAGAAATCTGGCGAAATCCGGATCGCTCGAACGAACGCATCCTTCCGCGATATTTGCCGGAACCGACACAGCTGCCCGCCGCATCTGAGCCATCAATCCGAAACGTTCCTCTTTCGGACAGGACGATGTCGCTGCGTAGATGGCCAGCACGAGCTTATGAGCCTTCTCCCAGGCCTTGAGATCGCGAAAGTTCTGCATCCCGTCCTCCGCGCTGCCCGGCTGACAGCTGACAGCTGATAGCTGATAGCTTAATTGCCCTCATCCCACATTCTTCCGCGGATCGAACGCGTCCCGCACCGCCTCGCCGATGAAGATGAGGAGCGAGAGCATCACCGCGAGCGTCAGGAACGCGGTGATGCCGAGCCAGGGCGCCTGGAGGTTGGCCTTGCCTTCGGCGAGGAGCTCGCCCAGCGAGGGCGAGCCGGCGGGCAGGCCGAAGCCGAGGAAATCGAGGGACGTCAAGGTGGTGATCGAGCCGTTGAGGATGAAAGGCAGGAAAGTCAGCGTCGAGACCATCGCGTTCGGCAGAACGTGGCGGACGATGATGACCGGGTCGGAGACGCCGAGCGCCTTCGCCGCGCGCACATAGTCGAAATTGCGCGCGCGCAGGAACTCGGCGCGCACGAGGTCGACGAGCGACATCCACGAGAACATCAGCATGAGGCCGAGCAGCCACCAGAAATTCGGCTGCACGATGCTGGAGAGAATGATGAGGAGATAGAGCGTCGGCAGGTTCGACCAGAGCTCGATGAAGCGCTGGAAGAGGAGGTCGGTGAGCCCGCCGAAATAGCCCTGCACCGCCCCGGCGGCGACGCCGATGATGGAGGAGAAGACGGTGAGGGCGAGGCCGAAGAGGACGGAGATGCGGAAGCCGTAGATGAGGCGCGCCAGGACGTCGCGCCCCTGATCGTCGGTGCCGAGCCAATCGACCGCCGAGGGCGGCGCCGGCGCCGGCACCGGCAGGTGGTAGTTGATGGTGCTGTAGCTGAACGGGATGAGCGGCCAGACCATCCAGCCATTGGCCTCGATCTCCTTCTGGACGAAGGGATCGCGGTAATCGGCCTCGGTCGGGAAGTCGCCGCCGAAGGTCGTCTCGGGATAAGTGACGAGCACGGGGAAGTACCAGCGGCCCTTGTAGTCGACGAAGAGCGGCTTGTCGTTGGCGATGAACTCGGCGAAGAGGCTGACGACGAAGAGCAGGAGGAAGATCCAGAGCGACCAGAAGCCGCGCCGGTTGCCGCGGAAATTGGCGAGGCGCCGCCGCGTCAGCGGCGTCACCTTGAGGCCGAGAAAGCGCTCTTCTCGCCGCATCAGCCGCGCCGCGCCGCGAAATCGATGCGCGGATCGATCAGCATATAGGTCAGATCGCTGATGAGCTTCAGGACGAGGCCGATCAGGGTGAACATGTAGAGGGTGCCGAACATCACGGGGTAGTCGCGGCTGAGCGCCGCCTGGAAGCCGAGGAGCCCCAGCCCGTCCAGCGAGAAGATGACCTCGATGAGGAGCGCGCCCGTGAAAAGAATGCCGACGAGCGCGGCCGGGAAGCCGGCGACGACGATCAGCATGGCGTTGCGGAAGACATGGCCGTAGAGGACGCGGCGCTCGGAAAGGCCTTTGGCGCGCGCCGTCGTCACATATTGCTTGCTGATCTCTTCGAGGAAGGAATTCTTCGTCAGCATGGTGAGCCCGGCGAAGCTGCCGATAGTGAGCGACAGGATCGGCAGCGCGATGTGCCAGAAATAGTCGAGAATGCGGTGCGGCCAGTCGAGGCTCCAGAAATCGCCGGAGACGAGGCCGCGCAGCGGGAAGAGCTGGAAATAGCTGCCGCCGGCGAAGAGCACGATGAGGAGCACGGCGAAGAGGTAGCTCGGAATGGCGTTGCCGATGACGATGACCGTGCTCGTCCACACATCGAAGCGCGTCCCGTCGCGCACCGCCTTCCGGATGCCGAGCGGGATCGAGACGAGATATGTGACGAGCGTCGTCCAGAGGCCGATCGAGATCGAGACGGGCAGCTTGTCGGCGATGAGGCCGACGACGCTGCGGTCGCTGTAGAAGCTCGTGCCGAAATCAAAGCGCAGATAGTTCCCCATCATCTTGAGGAAGCGCTCCACCGGCGGCTTGTCGAAGCCGTATTGCTTTTCGAGCTGCTTGATGAGCTGGGGGTCGAGGCCGCGCGAGGCGCGCGACTGTGCCGCCGCCTGGCTCGCCGAGGTCGCCGTCGCGACCTCGCTGCCGCCGCCGCCTCCGGCACGCGCCGCGGCGCCGCCTCCGCCGCCTTTGAGCTGCGCGATCATCTGATCGATGGGGCCGCCCGGCGCCGCCTGGATGACGAAGAAATTGACCACCATGATACCGAGGAGAGTCGGCACCATGAGGAGAACGCGGCGAATAGCGTAGGCGAGCATCAGGGCTTCGGCCCTGTCAGCGCCTGCGGCAGCCTGCGCCCGAGGCAACAATCCGCGCGCAAGCGCACCGCTTTCACTGCGTCTTGATCTCCTGCTTCTTCGCCGAAGTCGCCGTCTCGCGGGCGGGCTCGATCCACCAATCGTCGAAGCCGAGCGCATATTTCGGCGCGATCTTCGGCCGACCGAACTTGTCCCAATAGGCGACGCGGAAATAGCCGGCATACCATTGCGGAATGACGTAGTAGCCGTAGAGCGCGACGCGGTCGAGGACGCGCGCCGCCATCGTCAGCCTGTCGAGATCCTTGGCCGAGACGACGTTCTGGACGAGCTCGTCCAGCACCGGATCGGCGGCGCCCATGTAATTGTCCGAGCCCGGCGTCTTCGCCGATTGGCTGGTGAAGATGTTGAGCAGCTCGTTTCCCGGCGGGAAGGAGCCGCCCCAGCGGTTCATGATCATGTCGTAATCGAAGTCGCGGATGCGGTTCTGGTACTGCGCCGGATCGACGAGGCGGAGCTGCGCCTTGATGCCGAGCCGCGCCAGATTCTGCGTGAAGGGCAGCATGATGCGCTCGACGCGCTCCTCGAAATTGAGGATTTCGAACTCGAAGGGCTGCCCTGTCTTGTCGTTGACGAGCCGGCTGCCCTTGAAGGACCAGCCGGCCTCCTTGAGGAGCCGCAGCGCCTGACGCAGATTGTCGCGGATGTCGCCGGAGCCGTTCGTCATCGGCGGCTCGTAAGGGGTGGTGAAGACCGCATCCGGGATGCGGCCCTTGTACTTGTTCAGGATCTCGAGCTCGGCCGGGCTCGGCTTGCCGGTCGCGGCGAAGATCGAATTGCTGAACCAGCTCTTCGTGCGCTTATAGGCGCCATACATCAAATTCTTGTTGAGCCACTGGAAATCAAAGGCATAGGCGAGCGCCTCGCGCACCCGCGGATCCTGGAAGAGGGGCTTTCGCGTGTTGTAGACGAAGCCCTGCATCCCCTCGGTCACCTCGTAGGGAATCTCCTGCTTGACGATGAGGCCGGCGCGCAGCGCCGGGCTGTCGTAGCCGGTCGCCCAATCCTTCGCCGTGAATTCCTGGCGCCAATCGTATTGGCCGGCCTTGAAGGCTTCGAGCGCGACCGACATGTCGCGGTAGTAGTCGTAGCGGATCGAGTCGAAATTGTTGCTGCCGCGGCGCACCGGAAGATTGGCGGCCCAATAATCCTTGACGCGCGCATAGGTGATGCTGCGCCCCGGCTCGAAGCTCTCGATCTTGTAGGGGCCGCTGCCGAGCGGCGGCTCGACCGTCGTCTTCTCGAAATCGCGGCCTTCCCAGTATCTCTTCGAGAGCACCGGGAGCTGCCCGACATAGATGGGCGCCTCGCGGTTGTCGCCGTTGCGGAAGGTGAACTTCACCGCGTGCTCGCCCGTCTTCTCGGCCTTGACGACATCGGCGAGGGTGATGCGCCAGACGGGGTGACCCTTCGTCTTCAGCGTCTCGAAAGTCCAGACGACATCCTCCGGCGTCATCGGGCTGCCGTCGTGGAAGCGCGCCTCGGGGCGGAGATTGAAGACGATCCAGCTATTGTCGGGCGCGCGTTCGACGGATTGCGCGACGAGGCCGTATTGCACCGAGATCTCGTCGGCCGAGCCCACCATCAGCGTGTCGAAAATGGCGCCGACGCCTTCGGCGGCGATGCCGCGCAGGGTGAAGGGGTTGAGCGTGTCGTAGGTGCCGATCGCCGCCAGTTTGACGGCGCCGCCCTTCGGCGCGTCGGGATTGACATAGTCGAAATGGGTGAAGTCGGGGCCGTATTTGAACTTGCCGAAGATGGCGATGCCGTGCTGGGCGCCGCCATCCTCGGCGCGCGCCGCAAGGGAGGGCAGGAGGAAGGCCAGAGCCAGGAACAGGGTGGGAAGGGCGCGCATGGACCGTCTCGCCGGTGGCCGATCTCAGAGATGAACAACGAGAATAGGGCGATTGCGCGGCGGGGTCACCGGGCCGGTTTGCGGCCCGCGAGCGTCGCCTGGGCCAAGGCGTGGAGGCGAGGATCGCCGGCGGCGAGGACGTGCCCGTCGGAGTGCAGGCCGAGCGGCCGGCCCTGCCAATCGGTGATGACGCCGCCCGCCCCCTCCACGATCGGGACGAGGGCGCAGTAATCGTAGGGTTTGAGGCTGGCCTCGGCGACGCAATCGACGAAGCCGAGGGCGAGGAGGCCGTAGGCGTAGCAATCGCCGTTGTGGCGCGTCAGCTTGACGGCGGCTTTGAGGCGCGCCAGCGCCGCCGCGTCCTCGCCCACATACTGCTCCGTCGCGCCGGCGAAGAGCGTCGCCTTGGCGAGCGCATCGCAGGCGCGCACCGTCGCGGCCGCGCCGTTGAAGGTCGAAGCTTGTCCTTCGAGGCCGCGCCAGCGCTCGCGCGAGACCGGCTGGTCGATGACGCCGAGCACCGGACGCCCCTCATGCACGAGCGCGATCAAGGTGCCGAAGAGCGGCACACCGGAGATGAAGGATTTGGTGCCGTCGATCGGATCGAGGACCCAGACGAGATCGGCGCCGGCGCGCACGGCGCCGTGCTCCTCGCCGAGAATACCGTGCTTCGGATACTGCGATTCGATGAGGGTCCGCATCGCCGCCTCGGCCTCGCGGTCAGCGATGGTGACGGGGCTCGCATCCGCCTTGTCATCGACGGCGAGACGCTGGCGGAAATAGCGCCGGCTGATCGCCGCCGCCGCATCGGCGAGCCGGTCGGCGAAGGCGAGATGCTCGGCGCCGACGGGCGATGTCATTCCCGTCCGCTGCGTCCGCTCATTTCAGCGATTCGAGATAGGCGATGACATCGGCGCGGTCCTTCGCCTTCGGCAGGCCGGCGAAGGTCATCTTGGTGCCCTTCGCAAAGGACTGCGGCTTCCACAGCCACTCGTTCAGCGAGGCCACGTCCCACTTGCCGTGCTTGTTCTTGAGCGCGTCGGAGAATTGGTAGCCCTTGCCCTGGCCGATATCCTCGCCGAAGACGCCGTAGAGGTTGGGGCCGATCTTGTTGGCGCCGCCCTTGTCGAAGGTGTGGCACTGCTGGCATTTCTTGGCGATCTCTTCGCCGACCTTGGGATCGGCGGAGGCCATGAGCTTGTCGACCGGCTCCGGCCCTTTCTGCTCGTTGGCCGCCGCGCCCGAGGCGGGCGTCTCGGTGATCGCCACCTCATAGGCGTTCTTGGCGAGCGGGCGCGGATGCACCAAGGCGCTCGCGATGATCCCCGTCACCATGGCGACGATGCCCGCCACCAGCACCGAGGCGATGATCTTGTTGCCCTCAAGACTGTGCATTCCCTCGACCCTTTGAGAAGCGCCCCCCGCGCCACGTCGAGCCGCCGCGCCGGACGGCAGGAGATAAAGCCAATTTTCGCTGACAACTCAAACGAAATGTGGTTCATGCGCCAGCGCAACTTCGTCGCGCCCGGCGCCAGCGCCGGACGCGGCATGCGGCATAACGCCGCAAGGCGGCCCCTCCCCTGCCCTCCCCCGCAAGGGGGGGAGGGGTTCTGCGCGAAGGGGTACTAGACTTCCTCCCCCTTGCGGGGGAGGGGCAGGGTGGGGGAAGAGCGGAGCCTCGCGCGCATGGCGGATCAGACGGAGAGCCGGCACAACCCGATCGTCCTCATTCCGGCCCGCCTCGCCTCGACGCGGCTCCCGAACAAGCCGCTCGCCGACATCCACGGCGCGCCGATGATTGTCCATGTCTGGCGCAGAGCCGTCGCCGCCGGCGCGGGGCCGGTCGTCGTCGCCTGCGCCGAGCCCGTCATCGCCGCCGCCATCGAAGGCGAAGGCGGCAAAGCCATGCTGACCGATCCCGCGCATCAGAACGGCACGCTCCGCATCCACGAGGCGCTGACGCGGATCGACCCCAAGCGGCGCCACGACATCATCCTCAATGTGCAGGGCGACCTGCCGACGCTCGACCCTGCCATCCTCAAGACGGTGCTGCGGCCCTTCTCCGACCCCGCCGTCGACATCGCGACCTTGGCTGCCATCATTCGGCGCGAGGAGGAGCGGACAGCACCGCAAGTGGTGAAGGCGGTCGCCTCCTTCGCCGAGGGAGCGGCGCCGGGCAGCGCCGCGCGCGCACTTTACTTTAGCCGCGCCCCGGTGCCGAGCGGTCCCGGCCCGCTCTACCACCATATCGGCCTCTACGCCTATCGCCGCGCCGCGCTCGAGCGCTATGTGAGCCTGCCGCCTGGCCCGCTCGAACAGCGCGAAAAGCTGGAGCAGCTCCGCGCCCTCGAGGCCGGAATGCGGATCGAGGTGGTGCTCGTTGACACCGTTCCGCTCGGTGTCGATACTCCGGCCGATCTCGAACGTGCCCGCGCGATGCTGGCGCCCTGATTTTGCAGCGCTTTTCTCCCGTGAACCGAGCCCGGCCCTTCACCTCTCGCGGCGCACGGCGCAGCCGATGACATCCGATCCCGCGCAGACGATCGCCTTCCAGGGCGCGCACGGCGCCTATTCGGATCTCGCCTGCCGGCAAGTCTTCCCGGCGATGACGACCTTGCCGTGCCGGAATTTCGAGGAGGCGATCCTCGCCGTGCGCGAAGGCCGCGCCGCATTGGCCATGCTGCCCGTCGAGAATTCGGTAGCGGGTCGCGTCGCCGACATTCACCATCTGCTGCCCGATTCGGGGCTGCATATCATCGGCGAGCATTTCGCTCGCGTCGAGCACCATCTGCTGGCGCTCCCCGGCGCCGCGATCGGCGATCTCAAAGCCGTGAAGAGCCACGTCCACGCCCTCTCGCAGTGCCGCAGCCTCATCCGCGAACTGAAGCTGACGCCGATCGTCGCCGGCGACACCGCCGGCGCCGCGGCCGAAGTGGCGCGGGGCGGCGACAGGAGCGTCGCCGCGATCGGCTCCGAGCTCGCCGGCCGCATCTACGGCCTGCAGTCCTTGCGGCAGAACATCGAGGACGCCGAGCACAACACGACGCGCTTTCTCATCATGTCGCCGCAGGCGCGCGAGCCGGCCAATGACGACGGCGCGCTCGTCGTCACCAGCTTCGTCTTCCGCGTCCGCAACGTGCCGGCGGCGCTCTACAAGGCGCTGGGCGGCTTCGCCACCAACGGCGTCAACATGACGAAGCTCGAAAGCTACATGCTGGGCGGCGCCTTCACGGCGACGCAATTCTACGCCGATGTCGAGGGCCATCCCGAGGACCGTCCGGTGCGCCTCGCCCTCGAGGAGCTGCGCTTCTTCTCGCGCGAGGTCCGCATCCTCGGCGTCTATCCGGGCCATCCCTTCCGCCGCGAAGCAACGCAGGGCGAGATGGATTGAGGCGGCGCCTCAGCCGAGGATCGCCGCCGGAACCGGTTCCTCGCCGAGCGCGCGGCGAAGGAGCGCCCAATGCATCGTCTCGACGCCGAGAATGCCGGCGGCGCCCTTGGCGAGATCGCGGTCGAAATAGGCCGGCACCCAGCCGAGATAAGCGAGCGCCAGGCCCTTCTCGATGTCGAGGAGGAAGCGCAGCGCGTCCTCGCGGCTCGTCAGCGAGACCGCCTCGGCGCGGCGCGCGGCCGGCGTGCCGGCGGCCGCGCTCGCCGCGCCTTCCGCTGCCGACGCGGCGATCGCCGCCGCGTGCTTGCGGTGGTCGGACTGGAAGCGGAGAGCGAGGTCGCGCTCCTCCGCGGACAAGAGGCCCGATTGGAGCGCCGCCTCGTAAGCGGCGACGGCTTCGTCTTCGAGCGCATGCGCATTGGCGAGCATGGCCCTGTCGTTGCCGGCCGACGCCGCCTCATGCGCGCCGATGGCGCTGGTGCAGCCGGAAAGAAGCGATCCCATCACCAGCCCGAGGCCGGCAAGACCCGATCTGATCAGATCGCGCCGCAACGCCGCGTCGATGTGCATATCTTTCGAGGCGTCGTCCGTCACCTATGATTCCTTCCCGGTTGAACAGGCATTCTTAATCCATTCTACTTAGTTTTCCTGAAGATGATGAGGCACTCGTCGCATCTAATCCAAAACAACGATCGTCCGAAATTTCTTGATCTCACAAGGGATTTCGCGCAAAAGTAGCGACCATCCCTTCGCGCTCTCCGATGAGATTGGCGCCGTGATCTTGGAACGACAAGGCTGGAGCGGCGTCGGATCTCAGCTTCGACCGGAACTGACCATATTGAACCGTGTTCGGCCGCAAGGACGATGATCCGCGGGGCCATCGCCACGGCGGGGAGTGCATGATGAAGCGTGCTCTCGCAGTTCATGCCCACTGGGATGCCGAGACCGGCCAATGGTGGGCGATAGCGGCGACATTCCGGGCCTCGTCACCGAAGCGCCCACATTCGCGGCGCTGATCGAGCGCGCTTTGGCCGTCATCCCCGAGCTGCTGGAGCTGAACTGCGCGTAGCCGGCAGATCGCGAGCTTCCCATCCATGTCACGGCGGAGAGAACCGAAACGATTCGGCTGCGAAGCTGAGTGCCCGCCACATTCGATCGTGAATTGAAAGCGCTGCTGACCGGCGCGGGATGTTACTTTGTCCGCGCACGGGCAAGGGCAGTCATGAAATCTGGTATAGCCGGATCACCGATCGGAACTTCACCGTCCCGACGGGTATCGTGATTCGCCACACGGCGAACGGCGTTTTGAAGGCAGCGGGACTGCCGACGGCCTTCTGACACGGGACAACGCCGACCTGATCTCAAGCGCGGCTGGCGCTGCCTCAGCGGCCGAGCCAATCCTCGATGAGGCGGCGGGCGATCGAATCGCGGCGCGGCAGGCGGAATTCCTCGTCATCGGCATGGCCGAGGATCCAGCGCCGCTCGAACCAGCGCGCGTCCTCGAGCTCATTCGGATCGACGGTGATGTCGGTGGAGAGCGCCTGCGCCGTGAATCCCAGCATGATCGAGGACGGGAAGGGCCAGGGCTGCGAGGAGTGATAGCGCACCTCGCCGACGCGGATGCCCGTCTCCTCGAAGACCTCGCGCGCCACCGCGGCTTCGAGGCTCTCGCCCGGCTCGACGAAGCCGGCGAGGGTCGAGTGCTGGCCCTTGGGCCAGGCGCGCTGACGGCCGAGCAGCGCTCGCTCGCCATCCGTCACCAGCATGATGACGGCGGGGTCGGTGCGTGGGAAATGCTGGGCGCCGCAGGCGGCGTTCGTGCAGCGCCGGACATGCCCTGCATCGATGCTCTCGGTGGCGGCGCCGCAGACGCCGCAGAAACGATGGCGCGCATGCCACCACATCATGGCGCGGGCATAGGCCAGGACCGATCCTTCGTGCCGGTCGAGAAGCGTGCCGACGCGGCGCAGATCGGTGAACTCGACGGGCGCGGCGGGACGGATAGCGGCGAGCGGCTCGTCATGTGCAGAGAGGTCGATGGCGATGAGCGCGGCACCCGCGGCAAGGCCGAGCAGCACCATCGGCCCGGCGGCGCCGTCGATCTCGTCCCGTGCGAGAAAGGCCGCGCGCGGCGCGGGCGCCGCCGCGACGACGAGATTGTGGTTGCGCCAGACCGGCACGAAGCGCGCGCCCGGCTCGGCGACGCGCGCTTCGATCCAGGCCGCATCGCGCCGAAACTGCCCGGCCCGATCGATCTCGGCGAAGGCATAGAAATTGCGAAGCTCCATCGCGCCCGAGACTCGCATAGCTGCCGCGGCATCGGCAAGCGAAGCCCTGCAGGGCGTCGGCGCCACCCTCGGCCCGAATCTCGCGGGTGTGATCACGGCAGGCGTCGGTTATGATGCCGCCTTCCTCGCGCTCGCGGCGACAGGTCTCGCGGCGAGCCTTCTCTTCCTCATCGCCATGCCCGAAGCCGTGACGGCCGAAACGCCACCCCTCCCTTCCGCCCCTGCCCTGTCCGCGGCGGCGGCAGCCGCGCCGTGAGCGCCGAGGATCTTCAGCGCGCGGCCGCGGTCCTCATTTTCGCCGCCACCTATCTCGTCATCGCCCTCGGCCGGCTGCCGGGGTTCCGCCTCGACCGCGCCGGGGCGGCGCTCATCGGCGCCAGCCTCATGGTGGCGACCGGCGTCATCGGCCTCGACGAGGCTTATCGCGCGATTGACCTCGACACCATCGTCCTGCTGCTCGGCACGATGATCGTCGTCGCCAATCTGCGCCTCTCCGGCTTCTTCGCGCTCGTCGCCGCGGCCGTGGCCCGGCGCGCCCGGCGCCCCGTCACGCTGCTGGCGGCGACGATTCTCGTCTCCGGCTTCTTCTCGGCCTTTCTCGTCAACGACACGATCTGCCTCGTGCTGACGCCGCTCGTCCTCGAGCTGCTGCGCGCGCTGCGGCGCAATCCGGTGCCCTATCTCCTCGCCGTCGCCATGGCCTCCAATATCGGCAGCGCGGCGACGATCACCGGCAATCCGCAGAACATCATGATCGGCAGCTTCTCGCACATCGCCTATGGCCGCTTCCTCGCGGCGCTGGCGCCGGTCTCGCTCGCCGGCCTCGTCATCGTTTTCCTCCTCATCGCCGCCACCTACCGCAAGGAGATGTTCGGCCCGCCGCTCTCCCTTGCCGAGCCGATTCCGGTCCGCGCCAATCGGCCGCTCGCGCGCAAGGCCGTCGCGGTCACCGCCGCCATGGTCGCCGCCTTCTTCCTGGTGGCGCCCCCCGCCAAGGTCGCGATCGTCGCCGGCGCGCTGCTGCTCCTGACGCGCCGCCTCAAGCCGGCACGCGTCTACCGCGAGGTCGATTGGTCGCTCCTCCTGCTCTTCGCCGGACTCTTTATCGTCGTCGCCGGCATCGAGAAGGCGGCGCTCTCGGGCGACCTCCTCGCCGCCGCGGCGCGCCTCCGCCTTGCCAGCGTGCCGGTGCTGAGCCTCGTCGCCGCCATCCTCTCGAACCTCGTCAGCAACGTGCCGGCGGTGCTGGTGCTGAAGCCCTTCATCGCGCCTCTCGCCGACCAGCGCACGGCCTGGCTCGCCCTCGCCATGGCCTCGACCCTCGCCGGCAATTTCACCATCCTCGGCTCGGTCGCCAACCTCATCGTCGTCGAGCGGGCGCGGCAGGCGCGGGTCGAGATCGGTTTCTGGACCTATTTCCGCCTCGGCGCGCCGGTGACGGTGCTGACCATCCTCATCGGCGCATGGTGGCTGGCGCGGTAGTGATCAAAATCTGACGTTTGGCTACCTGATCAGAGGTCGGCTCAGGGGGGACAGGATGTTCCGTTCCCGTAACCCTCTCCGGGGTTGCGAGACGTTTTGGTGAACTCACCTCTCGTGGCATCAGCTTTATTGAGGCGATAAACCGATCGAACACTCCTTCGTTATTACCCTGCAACAGCATAGTAGTGAAGAAGTAATAGATGCGATCGCTTTCACCAATGGTGATCCGTCTTACTTCCCAACGAACACCTCTTGGCTTGAGTTGGATAGGGCGCTACCGGAAATCGAAAATGTCCTACCGAACTCGCCGCCACAGTGCCACGAACAAGCCTTTGCTACAAACCAAAGCCGAAATGAGGGAATCGTTCGAGAAAAGATTGAGAACGACTGCGGGGGCGACTCCGACCGTAGCCGGGGGGTGTCGGACGCCAGATTTTGCGGACGAACTTTTTTTGGAGTCGTCGTTTGCGAGCGTCAGCGAAGCAATCCCGCCGCCGCACGGTTCTGGATTGCTTCGCCTTCGGCTCGCAAAGACGCCTCAAATTTCCGATTGCGTCTTGCCCCGTTACTCCGTCCTTGCCCCCTTCCTCCTTGCCTCGGCGCGGGGCAGACCTGATATAGTGGCATCGGGAGGCTGGCGGCGGGCAGGTCCCTCGCCAACCCGGTCAGGTCCGGAAGGAAGCAGCCGTAACGAGTTTCGGCCTGGGTCGTCCGTCCAGCCTCCCACCTCCTGCCGCCCTCGGAGCATGCCAGAGCCCGCGACCGCCTACCGCGTCCTCGCCCGCAAATACCGGCCCTCGACTTTCGCGGAGCTGATCGGGCAGGAGGCGATGGTGCGGACGCTCTCGAACGCCATCGCCACGGGGCGGATCGCGCATTCCTTCATCCTGACGGGCGTGCGCGGCGTCGGCAAGACGACGACGGCGCGCATCATGGCGCGCGCCTTGAACTGCATCGGCCCGGACGGCACGGGCGGCCCCACCATCGCGCCTTGCGGCACCTGCGAGCATTGCCGCGCCATCACCGAGGACCGGCATGTCGACGTCATCGAGATGGACGCCGCTTCGCGCACCGGCGTCGACAACATCCGCGACCTCACCGACGGCATCCGCTACAAACCGGTTTCGGCGCGCTTCAAGGTCTACATCATCGACGAAGTGCATATGCTGTCGAAGGCGGCGTTCAACGCGCTTTTGAAGACGCTGGAGGAGCCGCCGCCCGACGTCAAATTCATCTTCGCCACGACCGAGATCACCAAGGTGCCGGTGACAGTGCTGTCGCGCTGTCAGCGCTTCTCGCTGCGCCGCGTCGGCATCGAGGAGCTGACGCGCCATTACGACCGCATCGCCGCCGCCGAAGGCATCGCCGCCGAGGCCGCCGCCATTGCCCTCATCGCGCGCGCCGCCGACGGCTCGGTGCGCGACGGCCTCTCCCTGCTCGACCAGGCGATCGCGCTGGGCGCGGGCACGATCACCGAGGCGACGGTGCGCGACATGCTCGGCATCGCCGATCGCGGCCTCCTCTTCGATCTCCTCGAAGCCGTGCTGGGCGGCGATGCGGCGCGCGCGCTCGCCGTCATGGCGAAGCTGTATGAAGGCGGCGCCGATCCCGTGATGGTGCTCCAGGATCTGCTGGAGCTCTCTCATTTCCTGACGCGCCTCAAACTCGCGCCCAGCGCCGGCGAGGGCGATCCGATGATCGAGGGCGACCGCGCCCGCGCCCTGCCGCTGGCGCAGAAGCTCGGCATGCCTGTGCTGGCGCGGTGCTGGCAGATGCTGCTGAAGGGCCTCGGCGAAGCGCAGATCGCGCCCTCGCCGCTGCAGGCGGCCGAGATGGTGCTGGTGCGCCTCGCCTATGTCGCCGACCTGCCGCCGCCGGCCGAGCTCGTCAAGGCGATGGAGAGCGGGCGGCCGGTGCCGGCCGGCATGGCGTCGCCGCCGGCCGCCGTCGCTCCGGCCCCGTCGCCGCGCCCGGCGATGCTCGACGGAACGGCACCGGCGGGACCGCGCTTGGCGCGGGCAGCGCAGCCGGCCACGGCCTCCGCGCCGGTCGCCGTCGCCGCGCCCGCTCCTGCCGAGGGGACGCCGGCGCTGCCGCAAAGCTTCCGGGAAGTGGTCGAGCTCTTCGCCCAGCACCGCGAGGCGCTGCTGCGCTCGCATCTCTGGGCGCATTGCCACCTCGTCCATTTCGAGCCGGGCCGGATCGAGCTGCGCCTTGCCGAGGCGGCGCCGCGGGATTTGCCGAATCGCTTGGGCCAGCTCCTCGGCGAGTGGACGCAGACGCGCTGGGTCGTCAGCGTTTCGACGGCAGAGGGCGAGCCCAGCCTCAAGGAGCAGGCCGAAGCGCGCGGCCGCGCGCTGCGCGATGCCGCCGAGGAGCATCCGACCGTGCGCGCCGTGCTCGACGCCTTCCCCGGCGCCCGCATCGAGGCCGTGCGCGAGCTGTCGGTCCCGGAGGGCAGCGAGGGGGCGGCCGAGGGGATCAGCGAAGGAGAGGACGAAGGGTCATGAAAAATCTCGGCCAGATGATGAAGCAGGCGCAGCAGATGCAGGCCAAGATGGCCGAGATGCAGGCGCAGCTCGAGCAAGTCGAGATGAGCGGCGCCGCCGGCGGCGGCCTCGTCAAGGTGACGATCGGCGGCAAGGGCGAGCTGAAGAAGATCGCCATCGACAAATCGCTCGTCGACCCCAACGAGGTCGAGGTGCTGGAGGACCTCATCGTCGCCGCCTTCAACGACGCCAAGGGGCGGCTCGAAACGCATCTCCAGGAGGAGATGGCGAAGCTGACCGGCGGGCTGAAGCTGCCGGGCGGGCTGAAGCTGCCGTTCTGACGGAGGACAGCCGACAGAAGACAGTGGACAGATGAGAAGATCGCGATTCATCGAGGATCTCGCGGCTCTTTCTGTCGTCTGTCGCCTGTCCTCTGTCTTCTGGTCATGACCGAGATCGACCGCCTCATCCAGCTCTTGGCGAAGCTGCCGGGCCTGGGGCCGCGGTCGGGGCGGCGTGCCGCGCTCTTTCTTCTGAAGCGGCGCGAGAGCCTCCTGCAGCCGCTGGCGGCGGCGCTCGGCGCGGCGGCCGAGCGCATTCGCCCCTGCCGCCTCTGCGGCAATCTCGACACCGCCGATCCCTGCGCCATCTGCGCCGATCCGCGGCGCGAGGACGGCCTCATCTGCGTCGTCGAGGACGTCGCCGATCTCTGGGCGATCGAACGGACGGGCGCCTTCCGCGGGCGCTATCACGTGCTCGGCGGCACGCTCTCGGCGCTCGACGGCATCGGCCCCGAGGAGCTCAATATCGAGGGGCTGCTGCGCCGCGTCGCGGCGGGCGGGCGCGAGGTCATCATCGCCTTGAACGCCACCGTCGAGGGCCAGACGACGGCGCACTACCTCATGGACCGCCTCGCTCCGACTGGCGTCGCCGTGACGCGCCTTGCCCATGGCGTCCCGGTCGGCGGCGAGCTCGACTATCTCGACGAAGGCACCCTCAGCGCCGCCTTGAAGGCACGCCGGCCGATCGGGTGATCGGCACTGTGAGTAGCCTCACGCCGCCCGCGGTTTGACTGCGGCGAGGCGCGGTCCGAGGGCCTCTCTCGCCTTGTCGAGATCATAGCGCTCCTGAAGCCCGAGCCAGAATTCAGCCGACATGCTGAAATACCGGCCAAGGCGCAGCGCCGTCTCGGCCGTGAACGACCGATCCCCGGCAAGGATCGCCACGACACGGGTGAGCGGCACGCCGATGTCCTTCGCCAGGCGGTAGGGCGTGATGCCGAGCGGATCAAGGAACTCGGCGCGCAAAATCTCGCCGGGATGGATAGGCGGAATTCGCCCGGCAGCTGTGACATCAGCGAGGCCGACGCGCCTCGCGTCCAGATCCTGGCGAGAAATCGGCATAGGCCCGCTCCTTACCCCGAATGATAATCGACAAGCTCGACATCATGCGCGTCACCGTCGCGCCAGCGAAAGCAGAGGCGCCGTTGATCGTTGACGCGGATCGAATGCTGCCCCTTCCGATCGCCTGCGAGTGCTTCCAGTTGGTTCACAGGAGGCGCTCGGAGATCGGCGAGCGACCTCGCAGCATCGATCATCAAAAGCTTCGCCCTCGCGCGCTTGGCGATATCGGCCGGCATGCGTTTGGCGTTCCGGCCCGTGAAGATCGCTGCTGTGCGCTTGTCCGCGAAGCTTCTGATGATCGATGAATAGCAACGGGATAGGTTACTATCGTCAAACGTAACTGCGCCGGAGCACCAGAGCGCTTTCGCCTCTCTCCTCCATGCGGCAGGATGGCGGCGCCACGCATGGAGGATTTCGCCCAATGACCGCGCCCGATGACGACCTCGCTGAGCTGCCCCTTCACGCCCTCTCCGCGGCGATCCAGGCGCGGCGGCTGTCGCCGGTCGATCTCGCCGAGGCGCTGCTGGCGCGCATCGCCCGGCTCGACCCGAAGCTGCATGCCTTCACCGCCGTCTATGGCGACGAGACGCGGCTCGCCGCCGAGGCGGCGGAGAAGGCGATCCGCGTGGGTCAGAGCGTCGGGCCGCTGCACGGCATCCCGATCGCCCTCAAGGACCTCGTCGATCTCGAAGGGCGTATCACGACCGGCGGCTCGAAAGTGTGGAAGGACCGCGTCTCGGCGGTGACGGCGACGCTCGCCCGCAAGCTCATCGCCGCGGGCATGATCGTCATCGGCAAGACGCACACCGTCGAATTCGCCATGGGCGGCTGGGGCACGAACCAGCATATGGGAACGCCTTGGAACCCGTGGGACCCGGAGGTGGCGCGAACGCCCGGCGGGTCGAGCAGCGGCTCGGGCGTCGCCGTCGCGGCGCGCCTTGCTCCTTGCGCCATCGGCACCGATACCGGCGGCTCGGTGCGGCTCCCCGCCTCCTGGTGCGGCATCGTCGGCCTGAAGACGACAATCGGCCGGATCAGCACCTATGGCGTGCTGCCGCTCGCGGCGACGCTCGACACGCCGGGGCCGATGACACGCTCGGTCGAGGATGCAGCCATCCTCTTCAACCTCCTGCAAGGGCCCGATCCGCTCGACCCGCTGACGCTGCGCCGCGCCCCGGACGACCCGATGCCGAGCCTCCGCCGCGGCGTCGCCGGGCTTCGCCTCGCCGTGTTGGCGAAGAGCGAGCGCGAGGGACTCGATGCCGAGGTGCTGGCAGCCTATGACGCCTCGGTCGAGGCGCTGGCGCGGCTCGGCGCCGCCATCGTCGAGCTGCCCCTGCCGCGCCGCTTTGCCGATTTCGCCGCGCTGACCGGGCGCATCATCGGCGCCGAGGGCTATTCCTATGTCGGCGACCTCGTCGACCGCCTGGATCTGCCGATCGACGAAGCGGTGCGGCCACGAATCTGGCTCGGCAAGGGCCTCGCTGCGCGCGACTATCTCCACGCGCTGCGCGACCGCGAGGCGATGAAGCGCGAATTCGCGGCGCCGCTCGCCAGCGTCGATGCGCTGCTGACGCCGACGACGGCGACGACGGCGGTTCCCGTCGCCGAAGTCGACCAGGCGGGGACGCCCGCCATCTTCACCCGCATGGTCAATTTCCTCGACCTCTGCGCCCTCGCGGTGCCGAACGGCTTCACGCGAGGCGGCCTGCCGACTTCGCTCCACATCGTCTGCAAGGGCTATGACGAGGCGACGGCGCTCCGCATCGGCTGGGCCTACGAGCAGGCGACGGATTGGCAGAGCCGCCGCCCGCCTCTGATGTGAGCGTCTACGACGTCGCCATCATCGGCGCCGGCGCGGCCGGCATCGGCGCCGCGCGGCGCCTCGCCGAGCGCCGGCTCGAGACGATCGTCCTCGAAGCGCGCGACCGCCTCGGCGGCCGCGCCTTCACGGTGGCGCCGGCAGGCGGCTATCCCGTCGATCTCGGCTGCGAGTGGCTGCATTCGGCCGACCGTAACCCGCTGACCCGGCTCGCCCGCGCCGAGGGCTTCACCGTCGTCGAGAAGCTGCCCGATTGGGGCGAGCGCCTCATCCGCACGGGCGCGAGCGCAGCGGAGAGCGCCGACTGGCAGAAGGCGCGGGCGGCCTTTCAGGAGCGTGTGGCAGCGGCGGCGCGCAAAGGCACCGACCACGCCGCCGCCGATCTTCTCGAACCCGGGAACCGGTGGAACGCGCTCCTCGATGCGATCAGCACCTGGGCGAACGGGGTCGAGCTCGACCGCCTCTCGGTGCAGGATTATGCGCGCTACGAGGATAGCGGCGTCAATTGGCGCGTTCTCGAGGGCTATGGCCGCCTCATCGAGCGCCTCGCCGCGGGTTTGCCGATCCGGCTGTCGACCCCGGTCCACCGCATCGATCACCGAGGCAGGACGATCCGCCTCGAGACGCCGAGCGGCACCGTCGAAGCGGCCGCCGTCCTGGTGACCGTCCCGCCCACCCTCATCGCCCGCGAGACGATCGCCTTCACGCCGCCGCTGCCCTCAGCCAAGATGGAGGCCGCCCATGGCCTCCCGCTCGGGCTTGCCGACAAGCTCTTCCTCGCGCTCGACGGCCCCGCGCCCGAGCTGCCGCCCGACAGCCACATCCTCGGCTCGACAAAACGAGTCGCGACCGGCGGCTACCAGCTTCGCCCGCACGGCCGGCCCATGATCGCCGCCTATTTCGGCGGCGCGCTGGCGCGCCGGCTCGAAGCGGAGGGCCCCGGCGCCATGGCGCAATTCGCCCGTGACGAGCTCGCCGGACTCTTCGGCAGCGCGTTCGCGAAGCGCCTTCGCCGGATCGCGAGCTCGGCCTGGGCCGTCGATCCATGGGCGCTCGGCTCCTATTCCTTCGCTCTTCCCGGCCATGCCGACGACCGGGAGAAGCTGGCGGCGCCGATCGACGGCCGCCTCTTTTTCGCCGGGGAAGCCTGCGCGCCGGGCTTCTTCTCGACCGCCCATGGTGCCTATCTGAGCGGTCTTGCAGCAGCCGAAGCCGTTGCCGCGGCTAAAAATTGACATTTTTTAAATCCGGCCGTGCTCCACTCCGGAGACGGCTTTGCGGGCGCGGGACCTCGCCCTTGCCCGGCGGGCTCCTGTGATCGAGGTCACAGGGAAGTCACAAGGGCGATTGCAAGCTGGCTCTTTCTCTCATAAAGGTTAGTTCGCGGCGGATTTTAGCCGTTTTTTATTTACCGCCGGGCTAGGAATTACCGTCGTGCCGATCGCATCCTGCCGCATTCAGCGATGCTTCCCCGGCGCCGTGGCGCTGGCCCTGGCGATTCTCGCGAGCGGACCGGCCTCCGCTCTCGCCCTCGTCGGCAGCACGCAAACCGTGGTCCGCAAGGTCTCGGGCATCACCGAGACCGAAGAGCGCACGCTCTATGTCGATTCGGAGGTTTTCCAGGACGAGGAGGTCGTCACCGGGCCGCAAAGCGCGACCCGCATCATCTTCAAGGACGGCACCAATCTCGAAATGGGCGAGAACAGCCGCCTGCGCCTGACGAAGCTGGTCTTCGACCCCGATCCCGGCAAGAGCGCCGTCGCGGTGAAGGCGCTCCTCGGCGTCTTCCGCTGGACCAGCGGAAGCTTGCCGCATTCAGCCTACCATATCGAGACGCCGGTCGCGACCATCGGCATCCGCGGCACGACCCTCGAATGGATCATCGCCGATAGCGGCCTCACCACGGTCGCCCTGTCGCGCGGCGCCATCGTCGTCTCGAACCTCAAAGGCAAGAGCGTCAAATTGAAGCCGGGCGAGGCGACGACGATCCTGCCGCCCGACGCCGATGGCAACCAGGACGACCCGACCGAGCCCGGCCCCCTCGCCGCCGACCTGCAATCGGTGCTATGGAACATGACCGTGATGATCCGGGCGAACGAGCCGGGCGATATCGACCCGCATGCCGGCGGAGCCGGCATCGGCCAGCGCGGCGGCAATGGCGAGACCGGCTTTTCCCCACCCTTCGGCGGTTTCGGCGGGCCGCCCGATCTCGGCGGCTTCCCTTCCTTCCAGCCAAGCCTCTCGAACCCGTTCTCGACGCCCTTCGGCCTGCCGCTCGCGCCGCAATTCGTCCCGCCGGGAAATGGCGGCAATTCGGGTCCTCAGCAGCCTGCGAGCTGCACCGGCAATTGCCCCCCGAGCGGCAACGGCAATCCCGCCGGGAACGGAAATCCGGGCGGGAACGGAAATCCGGGCGGGAACGGAAATCCCGGCGGCAACACTCCGTCGGGGCCGATCTTCGTCGCCAAGATCGACTTCGAGCAGGTGACCCAAGGCAGCCGCAAGAGCGTGCGCATCCTCATTCCCGCCGGCAAGGCGACGCCGCTTGTTCTCGCCGGCTTCGCCTTCAAGAACGTGGTCGGCGGCGACGCCTTCAGCTTCACGCCGGACGACACCGGCGGCACGATCTTCTTCGCGCCCGCGCTCGGCGATACCGACCTCCTCTACGCGGCCGAGCTCTTCATCACCGACCTGCAAGGCGACCAGTATGAATGGAGCCTCCTCGGCGAGGGCGTGGTCCCGATCGCCGAGCCGGCGAGCCTGGCCGCGCTCGCGACGGGGCTCATCGGCTTCCTCTGGGCGCGGCGGCGCCTGCGGGCAGCCTAGCGGCTGCGGTGGCGATCGGGTTCTTGCGTTCGAGCGCGGCACGCCTCGCACGGGGCCTGCGGCAGGGTCGGCTCATCGCTCTTCTCATCCTCGCGGCGGCGCTCGCAATTCGCGCCTCCGATCCGGCGCCGGTCGAATCGCTGCGCCTGCGCGGTTTCGACCTCCTGCAGGAGCTCTTCCCTCGCACGGCGCAGGAGGAGCCGGTCGCGATCGTCGACATCGACGATGCGAGCCTCGCCGCGATCGGACAGTGGCCGTGGCCGCGGACCATTCTCGCCGATCTTGTCGACCGGCTGGCTGGCCTCGGCGCCGCCATCATCGGCTTCGACGTCTTCTTTGCCGAGGCCGACCGCACCTCGCCCGCCCTCATAGCTGCCGCGCTGCCCGGCCTCGATCCGGCGTCGCGCGCGGCGCTGGCGCGGCTGCCGAGCAATGACGAGGTCTTCGCCGCCGCGCTCCGCCGCAGCCGCGTCGTGCTCGGCGCGACCGCCCTCAACGGGACGGCCGGCAGCAGTGAAAAGGCGGCAACGCCGAAGGCGGCGCTCGTCCGGATCGGGCGCGACGCGCGAGCCTATCTCGATCCCTATCCCGGCATTCTCCGGCCCCTCCCCGCGCTCGACGCCGCCGCGGCGGGAGTGGGGATGGAGACGATCCGGCCCGAATTCGACGGCATCGTGCGGCGCGTGCCGCTCGTCTTCTCCATTCGCGGCGCGCTCTTCCCGGCGCTCGCCTTCGACATGCTGCGCGTCCTCACCGGCGAGAGCGTCGCCGTGCGGACCGGCGATCTCGGAATCGAGGAGCTGCTTGTCGGCGACAACCGCATCCCGACTGACGCCGCCGGCCGCGTCTGGGTGCATTTCGCGCGGCATGAGCGGGGCCTCTATGTCTCGGCGAAGGATGTCCTCGCCGGCGCCGCCGATCCCGCCCGCATTCGCGGCAAGCTCGTCCTTGTCGGCACTTCGGCCGCGGGGCTCATCGACATCAAGGCGACGCCGCTCGACCCGGCGCTGCCCGGCGTCGAAGTGCATGCGCAGCTCCTCGAGACGATCCTGGGCGGCAGCTACATTTCCCGACCCTCCTGGGCCGACGGCGCCGAGCTTATCTTCATCGCCGCGATCGGGCTCCTCATGATCGTCCTCGTGCCGCTGACGGGCGCGCGCTGGACGCTCCTCGTGCTCGGCCTCGCCGCGGCGGGCGTCGTGCTCGGCGCGGTCTTCCTCTACGTGCGCCACGCCGTGATGCTCGACGGCTCCTTCGCGCTCGTCACCGCCGCCGTGCTCTACACCTATCTCGTCTACGCCAATTACCGCCGCGAGGAGAACGAGCGCCGCCTCATCCGCAGCGCCTTCGCCCAATATCTCTCGCCCGCTCTCGTCGAGCAGCTCGCCGCCGATCCCACGAAGCTGAAGCTCGGCGGCGAGCACCGCACCATGACCTTTCTCTTCTGCGATATCCGCAATTTCACGGCGATCTCGGAGCGCTACAAGGACGATCCGCAGAGCCTGACGCGGCTCATCAACCGCTACATGACGCCGATGACCGACACCATCCTGGCGCAGCGCGGCACCATCGACAAATATATCGGCGACTGCATCATGGCGTTCTGGAACGCGCCGCTCCCCGATCCCGACCACGCCCGCAACGCCTGCCTCGGCGCGCTCGGCATGATGCGGGCGCTGGAGAAGCTGAACGCGGCGCTGGCGGCCGAAGCGGCGGAGGCCGCGGGCGCGCCGGGCCGCATTCTCACGACTGATCTCGCGATCGGCATCGGCATCAACACCGGCGATTGCATCGTCGGCAATATGGGTTCGGAGCTGCGCTTCGACTATTCCGTGCTGGGCGATGCCGTCAACCTCGCCTCGCGCCTCGAATCGCAATCGAAGACCTACGGCGTGACCGCCGTGATCGGCGGCGAGACAGAGCGCCACGTGACCGATTTCGCCACGCTCGAGCTCGACCTCATCGCCGTCAAGGGCCGCGCCGAGGCGGCGCGCGTCTTCGCCCTCATGGGCGGCCCGGAGCTGGCCTCGGCGCCGGAGTTCGCGGCGCTCCGCGAGCGGCATGCGGCGATGATCGCCGCCTACCGGGCGCGGCGATGGGATGAGGCGCGCGCGGCGCTCCAGGAATGCCGCAGAACGGCGCCGCGCCTTGCCCGCCTCTACGAGCTCTATGCCGGGCGCATCGCCGCCTTCGAGCAGAACCCGCCGCCTCCCGACTGGCAGGGCGTCCACATCGCCGAGACGAAATAGGCGCAGCCCTGCCTCTCGGAGGCGGCGGCGAAAGACAGTGTCGGATTTTTCCAACCCCGGCCGAAGGCTTGCGCTCTGGTTGGCGGAGGCGAGTCGCGGCGTCGGATTGCGCGGCGAATTCGCCGCAGGCCGGCAAGCGGCGTTCTTCCCGGTGGCAAACGCGATATAGTCGGCGCGGTCGAGACGATCGCGACGGTCAGCCCATGCGGTTTTTGCCGGCTCTGCTTCTCTGCGCCTTCCTCGCGCTCGCGACGGGCAAAACCGCGCATGGTCAGCCCGCGTCCTCGGACAAGACGGAGGGCGGCTTCTCCTTTTCGCGCATTTTCGATCCGCGCACCTCGCCCTTCATCCCGATTCCCGAGATCGGCACCGACCCGAACAGCGGCACGACCTTCGGGCTCCTTCCCGTCTTCCTCTCGACGAACCCCGAAGGGCATATCAGCCGGATCATCGCCCCCGACATCATCTATACGCCGGGGCTCCGCTATGGCGGTCATTTCCGCATGTTTTCCTACCCGTCCGACGACCGCCAATGGCATGTCGTCGTCGGCGCGAAGCAGCGCATCGAGCGCGAGCTCGACGTCACCTACGCGGCCGGCCTGACGCGCCAGTCGCCCCTGTCGCTGTCCGGCAGCGTCATCTATGACCGCAGCGCCACCGAGCGCTTCTTCGGCTTCGGCAACCATTCGCCGCTCGGCGATGAGACCAACTACACCAACGAGCAGGAATATGTCGACGCCGTCTTCGGCTGGAATCTCGATCCCCATCTCCAGATCGGCTACGACCTGCGTCCGCGCGTCATCCAGATCGAGCGCGGCACCTTCGGGCACCTGCCCTCGATCGAGGCGCGCTTTCCGCAGCTTTCCGGCCTCGGCGACGAGCACGAGCTCCTGAACCGCCTCTTCATCGCCTACGACACCCGCGATTCGGCCGCCATCCCGACGCGCGGCGGCGAGATCGTCGGCTTCGTCGGCCATGCCGACCGCGATCTCCTCAGCTCCGTCACCTATTCCTTCTTCGGCCTCGATGCGCGCCGCTTCATCCCCCTCGGCGAGCGCTTCATCCTCGCCGGGCATGCGGCGCTCCGTTACATGCCCGGCGACACGGCCCCGTTCTGGGCGCAGAGCAGCCTCGGCGGCGACCGCAGCGTCATCGGCGACCGCCAGCTGCTGCGCGGCTTCGGCAGCGACCGCTTCATCGACCGCAACTCCTTCTCGGCCAGCATCGAGCTGCGCAGCCATGTCTTCGACCTCGATCTCTTCTCGACGCGCGTCACCTTGGAGCTGGCGCCCTTCATCGATACGGGGCGGGTTTTCCATAATCTGAACGACAACCCGGTGAGCCACCTTCACACTGTCGAAGGGCTCGGCGTGCGCGCCCTCGCCAGCCCCTTCATCGTCGGCTATGTGGACATCGGCTACGGCAGTGAGGGTACCGCCGTCTTCTCGGGGATCGACTACGCCTTCTGATCGCGCCGCAACGGGCTGGACTGGACGGCCGGCGGGGCTATCCTGGAGCGTGCGCCGGCCGAGACCGCCGCAGCCGAGTTCGGAGGAGCCATGTTGAGGACCGCGTCATCGCTCGCCCTGCTGCTGCTCATGGGGCTGCCGGCGACCGCCTTCGCCGCCGATTGCCTCCAGCAGATCGACGGTCTCGTCGTCGAATACGATTTGCCGGCCTCCGATCTCATGGCCGGCAGCCAGACGGCGGGCCTCTCCGTACCCAAGCTGCCGCCGACGCCTCCGCCCGGCAGCTTCACCGCGACGCCGGCGGGACGGCCCGGCATGCATGCGGCGCCTCATGGCAGCAGCGGCGCGCTGGCCGATTTTCCGAAGCTGCCGCCCCGCCATCCGCTGACGGCGGATCAGAAGACGCGCCTCCTCGAAAAACTGCACGAGGCCCGCGCCACGGAGGCGCTCGGGAATGAGGCGCAATGCTTCGACCGCCTGCACGAGGCGCAGGCGATCGTCGGGCAGCACGGCTGAGGATACGCCCCGGCCCGACCACGCCGGTTCTGCTTCTCCGCGGACTCGCCCTTCCTCTCGGAGTGCGATCTCACTTCGCCGGCGGCTTGAGATTGACGCCCTGGCGGCGCAGCTCCTCGACCACCGCCTTGGCGCCGGCATCGCCCGCTTCGGCGAGCTTCGCCGTCTCGCCGGCCAGCGCCTCGAGCTGCTGACGCAGCTTCGCCCCCTCCTGGATGCTCGCCTCCTGGGCCGCATGGATGGCCGCGAGGTTGCTCCGCTCGCGCACGAGCTGCACGGTCTGAAAGGCGACCATGAGGAAGACGGCGACAACGAGGAGCCCGAGCGGCAGCATGAAGCGGTCGCGGTCTGTCATGGGCAAGCCCTCACCCCGGATCAGTTCTTGCTCCCCGCGGCCGGCGGCGCCGGCGCAGCGGGAGCGCCGCCGGCGGCGGCCGGGCGGGGCTGGACGGTATAAGTGATGCCGTGCTGCGCCAGCACCTGGCGGAGCTGTTCGTCCTTGTTGGTTTCCGCCGCGGCCGCGAGCGCGCGGACGAGCGCTTCATTGACGCGCCCGAGCTGGACGCTCTGGTTGATGAATTGCTGGCGCTGGTTGACGACGGCCTGCGCCGATTGGTTGCCGAGGAACAGGGTGCCGTCGACGATGACGAGCGCGATGCTCGCCCCGGCGAGCAGCGTCGACATCCAGTAAAGACCCTTGCCCTGCATCGGCCCAGCCCCCCGCCCCGCTGCGACTGCGCTCCAGATTAGCGCAAAACCGGGCACCACGGCAGGAAACTTCGCGGCGGATTTGCCGCGGCCGGCGCTTCGGTTAAGGTTCGAGCCACGTCGTCCTCGAGGCTCGATGGAGGGTTGCGCGATGCGGGCGCGGATCCGGGATACCGAGATTCATTTCGACATCGAGGGCGCCGGCCTCGTCCCCGACGGCGCCCGCATGCGCGAGCGGCCCGTCGCCTTCGTCATCCATGGCGGGCCGGGCGGCGATCACAGCAGCTTCAAGCCGGCTCTGGCGCCGCTCGCGGAGCGAATGCAGCTCGTCTATTTCGACCATCGCGGCCAGGGCCGTTCGGGGCGCGGCGATCCCGCACGCTATACACTCGACGAGAATGTCGAGGACATGGAGGCGCTCCGCCGGCATCTCGGGCTCGGCCCGATCGTCAGCATCGGCACCTCCTATGGCGGCATGGTGGCGATGGCGCATGCGGCGCGATATCCCGATGCCGTTTCGCATCTGATCCTCGTCGTCACCGCGGCGCATTCGGGCTTCATCGAGCGGGCGAAAGAGATCGTCGCCGAGCGCGGCACGGCGGAGCAGCGCCAGCTCTGCGAGACGCTCTGGGCCGGCGCCTTTCGCGACGAGGAGGAGCTTCGCCATTACTATGCCGTGATGGGGCCGCTCTACAGCCGCAAGCACGACGCCGCGGCGGCCGCCGCCGCGACGGCGCGCACCATCTACAATCCCGAGGCGCTGAACCGCGCCTTCGGCGGCTTTCTGCGCGCCTTCGACCTCCGCCCCGAGCTGCCGCGCATCACGGCGCCCACGCTCGTCCTCGCCGGCCGCCACGACTGGATCTGCCCGCCCGAATTCTCCGAGGAGATCGCCCGCCTCATCCCGCGCGCCGAGCTGCGCATCTTCGAGGAGAGCAGCCACTCGATCCGCGCCGACGAGCCGCAGGCCTTCCTCGACGCGGTGAAGGGCTTCATCGTCTACAAGCGCTGACGGGAGCGGAGACGCATGGTCGCTTTCGGGCCGATCCTCGCCAGGGCCGAGGCGCGCAACGGCGGAGCGGCGGCGCTCGCCGCGAAGCTGCCGGCGGCGAAGAGCGCCGCCGAGCTGCGCGCCATCGCCGACGACCGCTATTTCTCGCTGATGGCGCTCCGCATCTTCCGCGCCGGGCTGAAGCACAGCCTCGTCGATGCGAAATGGCCGGCCTTCGAGGAAGCGTTCCATGGCTTCGTGCCGCAGCGCGTCCGCGCGATGAACGACGAGGAGATCGAGGCGCTGCTCAAGGACGCGCGCCTCATCCGCCACCTCGGCAAGCTGCGTGCGACGCATCAGAACGCCGCCGCCTTCTGCGCCATCGCCGCCGAGCAGGGCTCCTTCGGCGCCTACCTCGCCGAATGGCCGGGGGAGCGCATCGTCGCCCTCTGGGACGACCTCGCGACGCGCTTCCAGCAGATGGGCGGCAATTCCGGCCCGATGTTCCTGCGCATGGCCGGCAAGGACACCTTCATCCTATCGCCCTCGGTGGTGGCGGCGCTGCAGCACTGGGGCGCCGTCGCCGCCCCGCCCAAGAGCAAGGCCGACCGCGCGAGAGTGCAGGACCTCTTCAACGGTTGGGCAGGCGAGACCGGCCGCCCGCTTTGCGAGCTCAGCATGATCCTCGCGCAGTCGGTCGATTGAGAGCGTCATGGGTAAAGGTAGACTTCAGCGCTGAGGTCATAGAGTCAGCGCGGAGGCCGCGGCGCGATAAGATGCTTCGCGCCCTTTGCGCAAACCACGGCGTCCTCCGCGCTGAAGCGTTCTTCTGATCTCCGATGCAGGGAGGCGGGTGCCATGTTCATCCGAACCTTTGACGACCGGCAGGCGGCCGGAATGGTGAAGTCGCTGGTGGGCGGCACGACGCGCTCGGCACGCTTCCTCACTGCTGCCGACGGCATGGGCTTTTCCTATAACGAGAATCGCGTCGCGGCCGGCGCCGACACGGTGCTCTGGTACAAGCATCACTGGGAGGCCAATTACATCGTCTCCGGCCGCGGCGAGGTGACGGATCTGACGAGCGGCGAGGGCTGGACGCTCGAACCCGGCGTTCTTTACGTCGTCGGGCCCAACGACCGGCACCGCTTCCGCATCACCGAGGACGACCATCACATCAGCGTCTTCTGCCCGGCACTGAAAGGCGACGAGCGCCACGACGCGGATGGCGCCTATGCCGCGAGCGGACCGGTGCCGAAGACCGCGAAGCGCATGTTCGTGAAGCGCGCGCAAGAGATGCGCGCCGCCGGCAAGGAGATGGTCGTCGCCGGCGGCAAGGCACGCACGCTGCGCATGCTGACGCAAGCGGACGAGGTCGGGTTCGGCTTCTCCGACGTCCATCTCGAGGCCGGCGCCGAGGCCGTGCTCTGGTACAAGCACCATTGGGAAGCGAACCACATTCTCGCCGGCACCGCCGAGGTGACCGAGCTCGCGACCGGCAAGTCGTGGCGGCTCGAGGCGGGCAGCGCCTACAATGTCGGGCCGCGCGACCGTCACCGTCTGCGCGCCCTCTCCGACCTCCACCTCGTCAGCATCTTCTCGCCGCCGCTGCGCGGTGACGAGCAGCACGACGCCGACGGCGCCCTGCCGCCGAGCGGTCCGGTGCCGCCGGGGCCGGAGGGCGGGTGAGAAGAAAGATGTCTGCTGTCCGCATGGTGCGACGGCGCAGCTGGGTCCCCGCTTCCGCGGGGTCGACGAGACGAAGAACATTGAGCACCCAACTCCAGCATCGTCACGCTCGCGAAAGCGGGCACCCAGAGGTCATACTCGCGGCCTTATCGAACGGCGCGATGGTCGCTGCTCGCCCAGTTCGCTTCGGCAGGCAGCCTCCAAGGCATCGAGCCGACCTGTGACGGCGCGCCACAGCAGTTCGCAATCGATGTCGTCGTAATCGTGGCGCAGGACGCTGCCGAGCTGCCGCAGCTTCGGGAATTCGATCTCCGGATATTTCGCGTCCAGCGCCGGCCCGATCATGCGCGCCGCTTCGGAAATGCGCGAGAGACACCGCTCGACGGCGTCCTGCGTCTTCTCATCGGCGGCGAAATCTTCGGCGGTCATTCCGGCAAGATAGGCCCTGATCCGGCGGATGTTCTCCAGGATGTCGCGCAGGCGACGCGCCGGATCGCTAGAAGACATGAATCTGATCGGCGAGCGCCGCGCGGGCGATGTGGGGCTTCAGCTTGGAGCGCAGCGCCACATCGACCGGATGGGAAACGAGTTTCTGAAGCTCGCCGACGATTCCGGCATAGTCGAGGAGGTCGAGCCCTCGGCGCGGATCGAGCTCAACGAGCAGATCGACGTCACTGTCCGGGCGCGCCGTGCCGCGCGCCGTCGAGCCGAAGATGGAGAGGTGGCGGACGCCGAGCCGCCGAAGCTTCGTGGTGCTCGCCTGCAGAGCTCGCAGCACGCTCGCAAGCCGCCGGTCGTCGCCGCTCCCGCTCGCCGCGTCCCGCAAGACCGCCCCGCCGGCCCGGAAAGCCACGCCCGCCTCCTCGAGCACCGAGCGGATTGCGGCGAGATTGGCGGCGATCGGCTTGCGCGCCGCCCTCTCGAAATCGGCGACGGTCAGCCGCGCCACGCCGGCGCGCCGCGCGAGCGTCGCCTGACTCAATCCCGCGAGCGCCCGACCCGCGCGGCACATCTCGGGCGTGAAGGCGAGTTCGGAACCGCGATCCATTTGCGCAATATGTATGATATTGTACATTTGGTTCAAGATCAGGGGTCTCGCACCATTGGTTGAATCGACCATCGCGGGTCCTATACTCGCCCTCCCGCCCGCGAGAAGGAGCATCCGCCATGTCCATCATGACCCGCCGCGCCGAGGCCGTCGCCGCGACCGTCGAGACGATACGCGGCATCGAGCGGGCGCAGGGCGTGACGCGGGCGGCGCTCGCCGCGATGAAGACGGCCCTCATCGCGCTCGCCGAGCAGGACGAGCTCTTCCCGGCGGCGCATTTCCCGGTCAGGAACGGGGCGGGCGCCCTCTATCGCCTCGCCGAGGATGCGGATCAGCGCTTCGCGCTCTATGCCTCGGCGGGCGTGCCGGGCAAGGCACAGCCGCCGCACAACCACACGACATGGGCGGTCATCGCCGGCGTTCGCGGCGACGAGCACAATGTCTTCTACGAGCGCACCGACGACCATTCGGCACCGGGCCGGGGCACGATCCGCCGCACCGGCGAACTCACCGTCCGCCGCGGCAACGCCATCGCCTTCCTGCCCGACGATTTCCACACCATCGAGGTGACGAGCCCGGGCCCCGCGCTGCACCTCCACATGTACGGGATGAGCCTCGAGAATCTGCCGGAGCGCATTCAGTTCGCGACCTCGACGGGCGGCGCCGCCCAGGTCTTCCCGGCCAATCCCAACATCGCGACGGCGCTCGTCTCCGCCGCCGAGCTCAAGGCGATGCTGAACGACGGCGAGGAGCTGGCGCTCGTCGATGTGCGCGAGGAAGGGGAATTCGGTCGCAGCCATCTTTTCTTCGCCTGCTGCATCCCGCTCTCGCGCCTCGAACTGCGCATCGACGCGCTGGTGCCGCGGCGCGGCGCGCGGCTCGTACTGTGCGACGGCGATGAGAGCCTGGCGCAGCGCGCGGCGACGCGCCTCATGAAATTGGGCTACCGCAACCTCGCCGTGCTCGCCGGCGGCATCGAGAGCTGGCGGCAGGCGGGATACGAGCTCTTCAGCGGCGTCAACGTGCCGAGCAAGGCCTTCGGCGAGTTCATCGAGCACCATGACGAGACGCCCCGCCTCACCGCGGCGGAGGTGAAGGCGAAGCTCGATGCCGGCGAGGACATGGTGATCCTCGACAGCCGGCCGCTGAGCGAATACCAGGTCATGAACATCCCGACGGGCGTCGACTGCCCGGGCGCCGAGCTCGTCTGGCGCGTCCACGACATGGCGCCCGACCCCAAGACCCTGGTCGTCGTCAATTGCGCCGGCCGGACGCGCAGCATCATCGGCGCGCAATCGCTCATCAATGCCGGCATTCCGAACAAGGTCGTGGCGCTGAAGGACGGGACGATGGGCTGGCACCTCGCCGGCCTTGCCCTCGAGCACGGCCAAGCGCGCTCGGCGCCGCCCCCCTCCGAAGCGGGGAAGGCGAAAGCGCGCGAAGCGGCGGACCGCGTCGCCCGGCGCTTCGGCGTGAGGCGGGTCGACCGCGCCGCGCTCGCGCGCTTTGCCGCGGAGCGGGAGCGGCGCAGCCTTTATCTTCTCGATGTGCGCACGCCGGAGGAATTCGCGGCCGGCCATCTCCCGGGCGCGCGCTCGGCGCCGGGCGGCCAGCTCGTCCAGGCGACCGACACCTATGTCGGAACGCGCAATGCCCGGCTCGTCCTACTCGACGATGACGGCGTGCGCGCGATAATGACGGCGTCCTGGCTCATCCAGATGGGCTGGGACGAGGTGTTCGTGCTGGAAGGCAGCTTTCCCGATGCCTTCACCGAGACCGGAGCGGAGCGGCTCCGCGTGCTCGGCATCGACCGCAGGACGGCCAGCCTCTCGCCGCAGGAGCTGTCGGCGCTGCTGGCGCAGGGCGACGCCGCCGTCATCGATTTCGCCACCAGCCTCGACTACCGCAAGGGCCATATTCCTGGCGCCTCTTTCGCGATCCGCTCGCGCCTTCCCGCCGTGAAGGAGCGGCTGCCCCGCGCCAAGATGCTCGTCACGACATCGCCCGACGGCGCCCTGGGGCAGCTCGCCGCGGCCGATCTGGAGCGCATCGCCGAGCGGCCGGTCAAGGTGCTCGCCGGCGGGACGGCGGCGTGGCGCTGCGCCGGCCTGCCCTTTGCCGAGGGCGAGGAGGCGATGCTCGACGAGCCGATCGACGTCTTCCACCGGCCCTATGACCGCAGCCGCGGCGTCGAGCAGGCGATGCGGGATTATTTGAGTTGGGAGGTCGACCTCGTCCGCCAGATCGAGCGCGACGGCGACGCGCGCTTCCGCCGGTTCGCGTAGGAGCCTCACACCCGAGGGAAGCAACGCTCCTCAGGGCTCGGCAGCGTCGCGCCGGCTCCGAGATCCCTCTCTCGCTTGCCGTTCCCGAACGCTTCTCCGCCCCCTTCGAACCCTCCCCCGTGCCGCTCGCGAACGTCCCCCGCAGGCGCGGGAGGGCAGGGAGGGCCCGAGGGAGGGCTGAGACTCTCGGCGAAGATCAGGGTAAGAAGGACTCGATCTAGACTAGTCTCGCACGCATTGAATTCCTGCCGGCATCGGCGGCAGGGAGAAGCTCAGACCGCTTCCTTCAGCTCTTTCGCCGGGCGGAACGCGACCTTCTTGCTCGCCTTGATCTTGATCGCCTCGCCGGTCGCCGGATTGCGGCCCATGCGCGCGGCGCGCTTTCTCACCTGAAGAATGCCGAGCCCGCCAATGCGGATGCGGCTGCCCTTCTTCAGATGCTTGACGACGAGGCCCACCATATCGCTGAGCATCGCCTCGGCTTGCTTCTTCGGCACTTCGTGACCTTCAGCGATCGACGCGGCCAAATGCTTCAAGGTGACGGTCGTCGGCGTCGCCGCTTTCGCGGCGGCGGGTTTCGCAGGTTTCTTTGCTGGCATGGGTGAACCCCCCGAGGATGACATTCCACCAAACAGAGAATCACGCCGCATCGGCAAATGCAAGATGATGCTGTGCCGTTTTCGCCTGCGGGAAGCGGATTTTCGTGCGTTTTCGCTTCGCCGGGCCTCGCCGCGCGCCGGCGGGACAAAATCACGCGTCATGCGTTTACCCGGCATGGACCCGTGGACGCTGAAGGTGATGCTCGCTTGCGGACTCGCGATCGGGCTCTACGGCCTGTCGATCGTCGCGGCGTTCTCAGGCTGAGCAAGGGCCGGGAAGACCGGGAAGTCCGCGGAAGGAAGGCTGGGGATGGCAGCGGGATCGAATCCCGTGGTCAGCATCGTCGTCACGAGCTTCAATTACGAACGCTTCGTCGGCAATGCCATCGCGAGCGCGCTGGCGCAGAGCTACGCGCCGCTCGAGGTCGTGGTCGTCGATGACGGCTCGACCGACCGTTCGCGCGACATCATCGCCGGCTTCGGCGATCGCATTCGCCGCGTCTTCCAGGCCAATGCCGGCGAGACCGCCGCTGCTTATGCCGGTTTCGCCGCTGCCCGCGGCGACATCGTCATTTTTCTCGATTCGGATGACCTGCTGCGGCCGAACGCGGCGGCGGCCGTCGTCGCGGCCTGGCGACCGGGACTCTCGGCGCTGCAATGGCAAATGCAGCCGATCGACGCCGAGGGCCGGCCGTTCGGCGAAATCTTTCCGCGCTTCCCGTTCGCGCGGACGCCGGCCGGCGTGCGCGCCGAGGCCTTGAGCTGCGGCCTCTATGCGTGCCCCCCGACCTCGGGATGCGCCTATGCGCGCGCGTTCCTCTCGCGGCTCATGCCGCTGCCGACCGATTGCTTCCGCCACGGACCGGACGGCCCCATCAATGCCGTGGCGCCGCTTTACGGTGATGTCGAGACGCTGGCGCGGCCGCTCAGCTTCTACCGCATGCACGGCCGCAACATGTGGGCGCAATCATCGCTGCGCCCGGAGCGCTTCGCCGAATACATCGTCGTCGATCAAAAACGCGTCGCCTTCTTCCGCCGTCACGCTGCGGCGATGGGCATCGACTTGCCGGAGGATCTGCACGATCGCGGCCTCTTCCACCTGCAATACCGCATGGCTTCGCTGAAGCTGCGGCCGCAAACGCATCCTGTCGCGAGCGACACCGTCATGCGCCTTCTCGCGAAAGCGTGGCGCGCGGCGCGGCACTCACCGGACATGCCGGCTTCGCGCGTCGCCGTCCTGGTCTGGCTGGCGGCGCTGGGTCTGGCGCCCCTGCCGCTCGCCGAGTATCTCGTCGCCCTGCGCTTCGTCGGAGCCGAGCGCCCGGCGCTCGTTTCCGCCACGATCCGCTATGCTTCGGCGCATCGGTAGGGCCGCGGCGCGCCGGCGTGTCGTGCCTCGCCTTCCTGTGCTCGGCCGCCGCTCCCTGAGCGGCGAGATCAGTCCGGATCGGACGCCAGCGCCTCGCGAAACGCGCGCGGATCGAATTCGGCGCGCCCCTCGGCGCCGCGGCGCTCGACGTAGAGATCGAGCCGGGCCGCCGCGACGAGCGCGTCCTCGCTGAGCGCGCCGCCCGGATCAGCGGGGTCGACGGCAAGTCGCGCCAGCGACGGGCTGGCGGCGAGCAGGCGGAAGAGCGCGGTGACGCGCATATAGAGGTTGAGCGTCGTCGCTACATCGGTTCCGAGCTCCTCGGCCAGGAGATCGAGGACGACGCGAGTCTCGATCTGCGGCGGCTCCTCCGCCTCCTCGCCCTCGGCGGCCGCCTCTGCTTCGAGGCGGCGCAGATGCTCGGAAAAGATGAAAATTGCCGAGCCGAGAAGATCGGGCTCGACCGGACCGACGCGATGCGGCCGTGGCGGCGGTGGGACGTCGTTCATGGTGGGACGCTCGGCAAGGGGACACGAGACTCCAACGCCCGAGATGCCAAGGAGGCTTAGCGCACCTCCCCGCCGCCTTCAATTGTGCTACTCCTACGCGGCCTCGCGTGACGGCTTTCGCCGGGACCGACCATGAGCCTCGCCGCCAGTTTGAGCCGCTTCCGCCGCCGCCTGCCTGCCTCGCGTCCGCGCCTCCTGGCGGCGAGCCTGGCCGGAGCCGTGCTCTATCTGCTCCTGCCGAGCGCGCTCGGCGCGCCGACGCGCTTCGTCATCGCCTGGAATGTCGGCATTCTCGCCCTCCTCGGCCTCCTCGGCGCGATGATGGCGCGGGCGACGCCGAGGAGCATCGGCTTCCGCGCGCGGCGCGAGGACGAGAATGCCTGGGTCATTCTCGCGGCGGTGGTCGGCGCCGCCCTCGCCAGCATGGTCGCGATCTTCTTCGTGCTGCGCGAGGCCAAGGACGCCGCGAGCGGCCTCGCGGCGGTCAAGATGGCGCTGGGGGGCCTCACCATTCTCCTCTCCTGGCTGCTCTGCCATAGCATGTATGCGATCCATTACGCGCACGGCTTCTACGACGCGCCTGGGGCAGCGGAGGCCGCAGCGGCCAGCCCGGACGGCGCAGTGGGCGGGCTCGCCTTTCCCGGCGAGGATCGCCCCGACTACTGGGACTTCCTCTATTTCGCCTTCGTCGTCGGCATGACCTGCCAAGTCTCGGATGTGCAGGTGACCTCGCGCGCCATGCGGCGCCTCACCCTCGTTCACGGCGTCGTCTCGTTCTTCTTCAACACCGTCATCCTGGCGCTCACCATCAATATCGCGGCCGGGCTGCTCTGAGGCCGCGATCCGGCCCAGGCGGGGCGCCGGAAACTGGTACTTCGATCGGGCCTGCGCTCCGGCTACTCTCCCGGCTCCCTCACTTGCGAGCGGTGCCATGCCCGAGACCATCCTGACCGTTGCGGCGGCGCGGACGCTGCCGATCCCAGAAGGCCGGCGTTCGGCCGAGATTCTGCGCAAGGCCGATGTCGAGATCCGCTTCTATGCGCCGCAAGGCCATGATCCGCAGACGCCGCACGATCAGGACGAGTTCTACGTCGTCGCGGCCGGGACGGGAAAGTTCCGCGTCGATGGTCGCGTGACGCCGTTCGGCCCGGGCGATCTCCTCTTCGCCGCCGCACATGCCGAGCATCGCTTCGAGGATTTCTCGGACGACTTCGCCGTCTGGGTTCTCTTCTACGGACCGCGCAAGTAGTGGCGCGTCGATGTCCCATCTCCTCGCCCTTCTCGGCTTTGCCAGCGTGCATCTGATTGCCGCGATCAGCCCCGGCCCGGCCTTCGTCATGCTGACGCGCATCTCGGTCGCCCAGTCGCGCCGAACGGCCGTCGCCGCGGCGTTCGGCCTCGCGACGGGCGCTCTTCTCTGGGCGGCGCTCGCGAGCCTCGGCATGCAGGTCGTGCTGGCCAAGGCGGCTTGGCTCTACGACGTCCTGAAGCTCGCCGGCGGGCTCTACCTCGCCTGGCTCGGCATCGAGGCGTGGCGCCATGCCGGCGCGCCCGTGACGACGGATTGCCCGAGCAGCGGCGGCATGGGGATGGGGCGCGCCTGGCGGCTCGGCCTCGCCACCAACCTCGCCAATCCCAAGGTGATTGTCTTCTTCGGGAGCATCTTCCTGCTGTTCTTCGCTCCGGGCACCCCGGGCTGGGTGCGCGTCGCGGCGCTGGCGATCGTCGCCGTCGACGAGGCGGCCTGGTTCACCCTCGTCGCGCTCGTCTTCTCGACGCGCCCGGTGCAGGCCTTCTTCCGGCGGATGAAGGGCTGGATCGAACGGGCTGCGGGCACGGCCATGCTCGCTTTCGGCTTCCGCCTCATCGCAGAGCTGCGGCTTTAGGCGCCAACGCCCTTCGCGATCGCCGCATCGAGGAGCTCGGAGGGCACTTCCATGAGGCGCGGCCCGTCCGTCCACAGCAGGGCGCAGCGCACGCTCTTCGCGGGATAGATCGTCGCGATCGCGGCGCGGTAGGCGGCGAGCTGGCGCAGATAGAGCGGCGGCACGCCGGCAAGCGCGGCGGGCGGCGGGCGCAAAGTCTTGTAGTCGACGATGAGCACCTCGCGCGCCCCGACGACGAGGCGATCGATCTGGCCTGACAGGGCGTAGCCGCCGAAGAGGCCGACGACCGGCGCCTCGGCCTGCGAATCGGGGCCGAAGAGCGGTGCGAAGGCAGGGTCGCCGAGGATTGCCAGAGTTTCCTCGGCAAGCGCGCGCTGCTCGTCTTCGCCGAGACCGTGGACGGGCCTGGCGAGGAATTGCTGCGCCGCGGCAAGACGCGAGGGCGGCGGCAGCTCGGGCAGCATCTGCAGGAGGCGATGGACGAGGAGGCCGCGGCGGAAGCCGGCGCCGCGCGCGCCATTTTCGCCGTCGAGGGGCGAACGCGCCGCCGGCTCGGCCATATCGGGGCGCGACGGCGCGAGCGGCTTCGGCGGCATCGGCTCTGGCGGCGGCGGGCGCCGCACCCAGTCCGGCAGCTCCGCCGCCATGCGCACATCGAGCGCCGCCGCATTGTCGTCCTTCGCCGGCACGCGCTGTGGGCTGTCGAGCCGCAGCCCCGGCCCGGACCAGCCATCGGCACCGATGAGTGTGCTGAAATCGTGCGCGCATTTCTCGGCGACGCCGGAAAGCCCCTTGGCGACGAGGTTGTACCAGCAGCCGGCCGGCGGCGCCTTGCGCGTCTGCCAGCCGCAGACATAGAGCCGATCCTCGGCGCGCGTCATCGCGACATAGAGGAGGCGGCGATATTCCTCCTCGCGCCGGCGCAGCGCCTCCTGCCGCGCCGCCTCGGCCGCGGGCGCTTCGAGCTCGCGCCGCGCCGACCAGAGCGGCAGCTCGCCTTCGCCGTCCCGTGCCCACAGAAGGCGCGGCGTCTGCTTCGGCACCTGCATGGTGTCGGGCAGGAAGACGATCGGCGCCTGCAGCCCCTTCGCGCCGTGCACCGTGAGAATGCGCACCTCGTCGCGCCCGCGCTGGTCGAGGTCGCGCTTCACCTCGGTCTCGCCGCTTTGAAGCCAGTGGAGGAAACCCTGCAGCGACGGGATATGCGCGCGCTCGTAGGCGAGCGCCTGCGCCAGGAACTCGTCGAGCGGATCGCCCGCTTCGGCGCCGAGCCGGGCCAAGATCGCCCGCCTGCCGCCGCGCGCCCCGAGAATCTCAGCGAAAAGCTCGTAAGGCGCCGCGAAATCGACGCGCGCCAGAAGCTCGGAGAGCGCGTCGGCGGCGGCGCGCAGCGCCGGATGCTCGTCCGCCCGCCGCCGCAGCTCGCTCCAGAGGCTGCGCGTGCCGCGGCCATGGGCGAGCGTGAACAGCATCTCCTCCGTCACCGCGAAAAGCGGGCCTTTCAGCACGGCAGCGAGCGTCAGGTCATCTTCGGGCAGCAGCAGAAATTGGCCGAGCGCGGTCAGATCCTCGACGACGAGCTGCTCGGCAAGCCGCATGCGGTCGGCGCCGGCGACGGCAATGCGTCGCTGCTTCAGCGCCCGCACCAGCGCGCCGACAAAGGGGCCGCGCCGGCGGACCAGCACCATGACGTCGCCGGCGCGCAGACGCCGGCCGCGCGCCGGCAGCATCTCGCCCTCATCGAGCCAGCCTCGGATGCGAGCCGCGATCGCCTCCGCAAGGCGCGTCGCCGGTGCCCGCACGCGCTGCTGTTCCAGCGGCGGCTGCCAGGCCGGCAGCTCGCCCACCGGATCGGGAGCGACCGCCGGCCAGAGCTCGACCCGTCCCGCATGGCCGAGCCGTTGCGCGGCATGGTGAATGGCGCCGCCGTCGAGCGCCACGCCGGCCGCTGCTTCAGGCTGCGCGAAGACGGCATCGACGGCGCGGAGCACCGTCTCGGTCGAGCGGAAGGAGATGTCGAGATCGACCGTCCGCCAGCGGATATCGCCGGGCGGATCGGCGGCGGCCGCGACGCGTGCGGCGAAATGCTCGCGCATGCGCAGGAATTCGAGCGGGTCGGCGCGCTGGAAGGAGTAGATCGACTGCTTGGCGTCGCCGACGGCAAAGACGGTGCGATGCGCCTCGCGGGCGCCGCGGCCGCTGAAGAATTCCTCGGCGAGGGCCGCGATGACCTGCCATTGCTCGGGGTTGGTGTCCTGCGCCTCGTCGACGAGGATGTGGTCGAGGCCGCCATCGAGCTTGAAGAGCACCCAGGCGGCGACTCCGGGCGCATTCAGCAGCTCGCGCGTCTTGAGGATGAGGTCGTCGTAATCGAGCGCGGCGTGGAGCGCCTTCTTCGCGGCATAGGCGCCGAGCAGCGCGTCGGCAAGGCGCGCCATCGCCGCCGAGGCGTGGAGGAGCGCGCAGGCGCTGCGCGCGGCAAAGGTCTCGGCGACGCGCCGCGCCTCGGCGAGCAGCACCGCCGCGGCTCCGGGCGCCGCCACAGCCGCCGCCTTGGTGATATGGCGGTCGCGAATGGCGCCGTCGCTGGTCAGGAAGGCGAGCGCGTAATCGGGAAAGCCGTCGACCCGTCCCTCGGGATCGGCGAGCCACGCGGCGATGCGCGCGCCGCGGTTGCGATCGGAGACGGCGCCACTGGCGAGCAGCGCCGCCGCGGCGTCCCGCAGCGCCGCCTCGTCGCAAGCCCCTGGCGCCGCGGCGTCGGCGAGAATGCTCCCGGCGGTGGCGCCGGGCCGGACGCCGAGCAGCGCATGGAGGCGCGCCTCGAAGCGGGCGATGCTGTCGATCCCGCAGCGCGCAAGCCGGGCCCGTTCGAGGGTCAGCATCGCCAGCAGCTCGGCGAACCCTTCTTCCGGCAGGTAGCGCGTCGCCTCGGCGAGCGCGTCGGCGAGGCCCGGCGCGCCGGCGCGCGCTGCGGCGAGCACCGCCTCGCGCGCCTCGCCGAGAAGCTCGTCGGCATTGCGCTCGTCGAGCACCTCGAAATGCGGCGCCACCCCCGCCTCGATCGGAAACCGGCGCAGGAGCGACTGACAGAAAGCGTGGATCGTCGCGATCTTGAGCCCGCCCGGCGTGTCGAGCACGCGGGCGAAAAGGCGCCGCGCATGCCGCAGCAGCGCCGCGTCGGGCAGCGCGCCGGTGAGCGCCACCAGGTCCTGCGCGAGCGCGCCCTCTTCGGCCGTCGCCCACCGGGCGAGCCGTTCATTGATGCGGATCGCCATCTCGGCGGCGGCGGCCTTCGTAAAGGTGAGGCAGAGAATGCGCTCGGGCGGGCTGCCGCCGAGCAGCAGGTTGAGGACGCGGTCCGTCAGGACCTTGGTCTTGCCGGTCCCGGCCGAGGCCGCGACCCAGACCGAAAACGCGCCGTCGGAAGCACGACGCTGCCGCTCGCCCGCTTGCGCTGCCGGGTCGGTCACTCCGCCTCTCCGCCGGATAGGCTCCATTCCTTCACCCGCGCCAGATGCGCGTAATCGGTGAAGCGCGGCGCCCATTCGGGCCGCGGCCACGCCCGATAGGGCGTCGCCGGATCGTCGAAACGGGCGATCAGCCGCTCGAGGCCGGCGATGGCGCCATCCGCCAAGGCGTCGACCGCCGCCGGATCGTCGGCGATCCACTTCACCTCGCCCGGCGGCTCGCCCCCGGAGAGGCGCCAATAGGCGAGCGCCGCGACCCGCGCCGCGCCACCCCCGAAGCCGCCCGCCCGGGCGATCGCCGCTTCGAGCGGCAGTTGGGGAGCGAAGCCGCGCTCGACCTCGTTCGGCTTGGGCACGCCGCCCGTCTTGTAGTCGAGAATGACGAGCGTGCCGTCGCGGATGCGATCGATGCGGTCGGCCTTGCCGGTCAGCATGAAGGGCCCGCCGGGACCCGCGAGGGTGAGCGCGCCTTCGACCTCGCCACGGCTTTCGGCGAGCGTCGTCCGGCGCCGCCCCTCCTCTGCCACGAACCAGCGCGCGATCCGGCAGAAGCGCGGCCACCAGAAGGCCCAGACGCCTGGGCGCGACAGCGCCGCGCCGAAGGTCTCGCGCCCGATCTCGATGAGCGCCCGCTCGGCATCGGCCGGCAGCGCCGCCGGATGCGCGCGGATGAAGCGTTCGAGGGCGCGGTGAATGAGCTCGCCGCGCTCGGCCGCGCCGGGATCGGCGTCGATCGGATCGAGCGCCTGCAGCTTCAAGACATGGCGCGCGTAAATGCCGTAAGGATCGCGCATCCACGTCTCGATCTGCGTCACCGAGAGCCGTCGCGGCCGCGCCGAGACCGGCGGCCGCGGCTCGGGCGGTCCGATGGCGATGCGCCGCTCCGGCTCATCGAGGCGCGACTGCAAGGCGGCGACGCTGGGAAGCTCGGAGGCAATCGCGGCGCCGGCAGCGCGGAGCACCGTCTCGAGGCGCAGCAGCCAGCGCGACGGCACCGTCGGCGCCCCCTCAACCCGCGAGGCGCGCGTCAGCACCACCTCGCGCGCGCCCATTGCCTGAGCGAAGTCGAGCGCCGCGACGCCGACCTGCCGCTCGGGCGCCGGCAGGCCGAATTGCCGCCGCATGGGCCGCGAGAGCCAGGGGTCGGCGGCGAGCTCGGCCGGCCAGGTCCCTTCATTGAGCCCGCCCAGGATCATGAGATCCGCGTGCTGGAGCCGCGCTTCGAGGAGGCCCCAAATGCTGAGCCGCGGATGGCGGCCGTAATTCGGCCGCACCACTGGACCCGCGAGCAGCGCCTCGAAGAGCGCCGGATAATCGGCGCCGCGAATGGCGGGAAAGTCGTCCGCCGCCGCGAGCAGCTCGGCGATGAAGCGCGCCGCCGCCTCGCCGGCCTCCTCGCGCCAGAGCCGTGCCGCGCCCTCTTCGCCATCGCCGGCTGCAAGCCATTCCGCCGCCGCGACATGCGCGCGCACCAGCGCGGCGAGGCTCGTCTCCGCAGCGGCGAGCGCGGTCAGAAGCGGATCGAGGCCGCGGGCGAGGCGTTCCGGCAGTCGCCGCAGCGCCGGCGCGGCATCGCCCAGCGCCGCGGCGAGTCCGGCGAAGCCCGGCGCCGGACGCGGCCCGCGCAGCACGGCGAGCTCGAGGCGGCGCACCTCGGCGCGAAACGCCTCGGGCGCCATGCCGCAGGCGGCCAGCGGGTGCTTCAGCGCCGCGAGCAAAGGCACCGGCGCGCATTGCGAGGCGGCGAGCTCGGCGACGAGGCGGAGAAAGACGCCGGGCGGCGTGCGGTTCAGCGGCAGGCCGGCCGAATCGTCGATTTCGATGCCCCAGCGCCGCAGCTCGGCGGCGACGCGGCGCGCGAGATCGCGGTCCGGGGTGATGAGCGCCGCCGTCTCACCCGGGCGTTCGAGGCGCTCGCGCAGCAGCAGCGCAATCGCGCCCGCCTCCTCCTGCGGGCCGTCGCAATCGAGCCGCGCCAGGCCGGCAAGCGCCGCGCGCGGCAGCGCCGCGATCTCGCGCCAGCGATGCGTCTCCGCCGCCGGCCGCATGATTTCGGCGACGAGCCGCGAGCGCTCCGGGCGGCCGCCGCCGGGAGGCGTCGCCGGCCATGGCCGCAGATCGGCTGGCGACGCTTCGAGGCGGGCGAGGAAGCCCGCCGCCACATGATGGGGGTGGGTCGGATCGTCGGCGATGGCGGCCCAGCTCGACGCCTCGATCAGCGGGTCGAGGCCGGGCAGCACGACGGCGCCGCGCGGCAGCCGGGCGATGACGGCGAGAAGCTCCGCAACGGCCGGCAGGGCGCCGCCGATTCCTGCCGCGACGATCCGACGCTGCGGCGGATCGCGCCGCCAGGCCTCGGCCTGCGCCGCCAGCGCCGCATTGCGCCGCGCCGCCGGATCGAGGCAGCCTTCGGCTCCGAGAATGGCCGGCCAGCGCGCGACGAGGATGTCGAGAAAGCGCAGCACGAGCTGCCAGTGCTCGGCATAGTCATCGGGCACCAGCGCGGCGAGGCCGCCGAGATCGCCGTTTTCGCTCTGCACCTCGTCGAGGAAGCGCGCCAGCTCGCGCGCCAGCATCGCCGCCTGGCCGGGCAGCAGCGCCGCAGGTCCGATCCGCTCTCCCCAGGCGAGGACGAGCCGCGTCAAGAGCAGCCGCCGGCGCAGCTCGGGTATGGCCGGCGGAATGTCGGCCGCATCCGCCGCGCTCGCAGCGGCGGCCGCGGCGAAGTCGAGCTCGTCCTCGCCGAGATCGCCGACGGGTCGCATTTGCGGCAGGAGCAGCGCTCTTCCCTCGGACGCGCGCAGGAAGGCTTCGCGCAGGGCGCGGCAGGCGCGGCGCGTCGGCAGCAGGATGAGCGCGCGCGAAAGGGAAAGAGGATCGCCCGCGCTCTCGGCGAGGAGGCCCGCGACGAGCGCGTCCAGAAACGGCAGGTGGCCCGGAATGGTGTAGAGCGAAGGCCGCATCCCTGCCGCCCGCCGAGGCCCTCAGCGCTCGACGCGGTTGATCGCCAGCCGCTTGTCGGCCATCGCGAGGCCCGCCGGCGTGCCGATATGGTACCACTCGCCGTCATGGACGATGGCGCGCAGGCGTCCCGCTTCCTGGGCATTGTCGTAAAGGCGGAGCAGCGAAAACTTCGCCGGCAGGCTGGCCGCGCCGGCGAAGAGCCGCGCGTGCAGAATCTGGACGCCGGCGAAGAGGAAGGGCGCGATCTCGCGCTCGCCGCGCCGCCGCGGCACACCGAGCGGGTCGAGCAGATAGTCGCCGCTCCCCTCGTAGCCGATTGCGGTGGTCGTCCTCTGCAACAGCAGCAGCGCGTCCATCTCGTCCTCGCGCCAGGCCCGCGCCAGGCGTTCGAGGGCCGGCACCTTGCCGTTCAGCCAGAAGACGTCGCTGTTGACGACATAGAAGCGCTCGCCGAGCCGCGGCAGCGCCTTGAAGACGCCGCCGCCTGTCTCCAGAAGCTCGCTTTCCTCGGAAAGAATGATGCGCGGCCTCGGCCGGGCGGCGAGGTGGGCGGCGATCTGCTCGCCCTTGTAGTGCGTATTGACGACGACGGTCTCGACGCCCTGCGCCTCGAGCCGGTCGAGCGCATGGTCGAGCAGGGTGCGGCCGCGGATGCGGACGAGCGGCTTCGGGATCGAATCGGTGATCGGGCGCATCCGCGTGCCGAGCCCGGCCGCCAGCACCATCGCGGTTCTTGGAGGCATCATGCCGCGTCCTGCCGCGAGGGCTCTCGGCGCAGCGCCGGCGGGATCTGGCGGTCGAGCCAATGCGCGACCGGCGCCAGCGCCGGATGGCGGATATCCTCGGCGATGAGGCGCCAGACGCGGGGAATGTGCTTCAGATAGCCGGACTTGCCGTCGCGCCGCCAGAGGCGGGTGAAGATGCCGACGATCTTGCAGTTGCGCTGCGCGCCGAGCACCGCATAGGAGGCGAGGAACGCCGCGCGGTCGGTGCCCGGAAAAGCTGCGAGATAACGCGCGATCATCGCCTCGGCGAGGGCCGGTGAAACGTCGCGCCGCGCGTCTTCGAGAAGCGAGACGAGATCGTAGCTCGCCGGGCCGATAACGGCGTCCTGGAAATCGAGGAGGCCGCAGGCGGCAACGCCCGGGCGGCCATCGAGGCGGAGCAGGTTGTCGACATGGTAATCGCGCAGGACCAGCGTCGGGGTAGGCATCGCGGCCGCGGGGAGGACGCGGCGCCACGCCGCCAGATATTCCTCGCGGATCGCCTCCGGCACCGGCGCGCCCGTCACCTCCGGAAGGAACCAGTCGACGAGCAGCGACGCCTCGAAGAGCAGCCGGCCCTCGTCGTAGGGCGGCAGGGTTGCGGCGGCCGGATCGAAACGGCGATGGAGATAGATGAGGACGTCGACGGCGAGCGCATAGAGCGCCGCCTCGTCGGCGCCTTCGCCGAGAAGGCGCGTATAGGTGGCATCCCCCAGATCCTCGAGCAGGAGCAGCCCTGCCGCCTCGTCGCGCGCCAGGATGCGCGGCGCGCTGAGGCCGAGCCGGTGCAGGATGGCAGCGACGGCGAGAAAGGGCCGCACATCCTCCTGCGGCGGCGGCGCGTCCATGAGAACCGCGCTCTCGCTTCCGCGGCGGAGGCGGTCGTAATGGCGGAAAGAGGCATCGCCGGCAAGGATTCGCCGCTCGGCATCGCCCCAGCCCGCGCGCCGCAGGAACGCGGCGATGAGCGCGGCGCGGTCACTCATGCCGCGAGAATCCGCGGGAGGCGCGCCGACCAGGAGCGATCGCCGCGCAGCCGCGCCCGGCGCGCCTCGGGTGCCGCGCCGGGCAGCAAAGCGATGTCGAGCCGGTCCGGTGGGGCAAACCCGGCCAGACGGTCGGGCCATTCGATGAGGACGATGCCCTCGGCCAAGGCCTCGTCGAGCCCCAGCTCCTCGATCTCCTCCGGGCGGGACAAGCGGTAGAGATCGAAATGCGAGACGGCGCCGCGCGGCGTGTCGTAGGTCTGCACGAGAGTGAAGCTCGGACTCGGGACTTCCTCGGGCGCGCCGCAGGCACGGATGAAGGCGCGGGCGAAGCTGGTCTTGCCCGCACCGAGCTCGCCGCTGAGCGCGATCGCGTCTCCCCGCCGCGCCTCGCGCGCCACCCTGCCGGCGAGCCGCGCGGTCGCCGCCTCGTCGGAGAGATCGACCCAGCCTTCGGTGACATTCGATGCGGCAGCCACGAGGCTCTTGTAACCCGTTCGCGTCGCGCCCGACAATCGCCTCGGCTCAGCCGCCCGCTTGCGGCGCGCGGCCGAGCGCGCGGCGCACCTGCTCGGCGAGCTCGGCCTGACGATAGGGCTTGCCGATGATCGGGAACTCCCTTTCGGCGCCGTATTCAGGCGACACCGTGTGCACGGTATAGCCCGAGGTGAGCAGCACCTTGATGTCCTGGCGCAGCTTGCGCGCCTGGCGCGCGAGCTGGATGCCGCTCACGCCATGCGGCATGACAACGTCGGTGAAGAGCAGGTCGATGGGTTCGTCCCGCGCCAGGATGTGCAGCGCCTCGATCCCGTCATGGGCGACGAGGATGCGGTAGCCGAGATCGCCCAAGGTCGCGACCGCGACGTCGAGGACATCGGGGTCGTCCTCGACGACGAGTACCGTCTCCGAGCCCCTGAGCTTTGTTGCCGGCTTCGCCGCCGGCTGGGCGGGCGCCGGCTGCCGCATCGCCACCGGCAGGTAGATGCGCACCGTCGTTCCCCGCCCCGGCGCGCTTTCGATCGTGGCATGCCCGCCGCTCTGGCGGACGAAGCCGTAGAGCTGGCTCAATCCGAGACCACTGCCCTTGCCGACCTCCTTCGTCGTGTAGAAGGGCTCGAAAGCGCGCTCCAACACTTCGGGCGTCATGCCCGCCCCGGTATCGGAGAAGGAGAGCATGACGAACTGGCCCGGGCGCACATCGGCGAGGCGCGCGGCTTCGGCATCGAGAGTGGTGTTGTGCGTCTCGATGGTGAAGTTGCCGCCCTCCGGCATCGCATCGCGCGCGTTGACGACGAGGTTGAGGATCGAGGCCTCGAACTGGGCGGCGTCGACATTGACCGGCCAGAGGCCGGGATTGAAGCTGGTGCGCACCTCGATCGCCTCGCCGAGGGCGCGCTTGATCAAGACGTCGAGGTCGATGATCAGCGAATTGAGGTTGCACGCCTCCGGCCGCAAAGTCTGCCGCCGCGAGAAGGCGAGAAGCTGCGTCGTCAGGCGCGCGCCGCGCTCGGCCGAGCGGCGGATGGTGGCGATCAGCTTCAGCATCTGCTGATCGCGCCCGGCCTCGCTCTCGAGGAGATCGACATTGCCGATGATGACGGTGAGGAGGTTGTTGAAATCATGGGCGACGCCGCCCGTCAATTGGCCGACGGCCTCCATCTTCTGCGCCTGGTAGAGCGCGGCCTGCGACGTGGCGAGCTTCTCGCTGGCGGCGCGCAGCTCCTCATTCGCCCGCTGCAGCGCGCGCTCCCGCCGCTGCGCCACGGTCACGTCCTCGACATGGTGGACGATGTAAGCGATCTTGCCCGCGGCGTCGAAGACCGGCGCGTTCACCGCGCTCCAGTGGCGCTCGTCGAGGGTGCCGTCCTCGGGGCGGCGAAGATCGTATCTCTGCACCTCCATGGCGTCGGCCTGGCGGGTCTGATTGACGCGGTCGAGCGAAGCCCGCAGGTTCCGCCCCCAGGCGCCGCCCGGCTCCTCGGGGTCATCGGGGAAGATCTCGGCGAGAGCGCGCCCGACGATCGCCTCGCGCGGACGCCGGATGGCGCGCAGATAGGCCTCGCTCGCCACCGCGACGCGCAGCTCCGGCGTCAACACCAGGATCAGTCCCGGCGCCGATTCGAAGACCGCCTTGAAGTCGATCTCGGGCGAGCGTTGCGGCGACGACATCACCACCTCCGAAGAATGTGCCGGCCGGTCCGCCGCGCGGCCACCCGCTGCGCGCGGTCGGCGGACTGCCTCGGCCAACGCGAAGACTAGCGTGCACACGCAGGAGAGGAAAGGCGGAATTCCCTTGCAATGCCGAAGCCCGGGCGTGCGGAACGCGGCCGCGCCCCGTCGTTCGACCGAACGCATCGGCGGTTGCCAAGCGGGCATGGCGCGATCATCTTACCGCCGCGCGCAGGAGGCGCGAGCGGGGGACAATGACGAGCAGCACCGAAGTCGCGATCATCGGCGCGGGACCCGTCGGCCTCTTCGCCGTCTTCGAATGCGGCATGCTGAAGATGCGCTGCGCCGTGCTCGACGCCCTCGATGCGGTGGGCGGACAATGCGTCGCGCTCTACCCGGAAAAGCCGATCTACGACATCCCGGCCTATCCGCGGATCGCGGCGGCGGAGCTGATCGAGCGGCTGTCGGAACAGGTCGCGCCCTTCCAGCCCGCCTTCCACCTCGGCTCGGAGGTGGTGGAGTTGGCGCGCGTGGCGGATGGAGGCTTTCGCCTTGCCACCGCCGCCGGGACGCGGCTCACGACCCGCGCCGTCATCATCGCCGCCGGCGTCGGCGCTTTCGGGCCCAATCGCCCGCCTTTGCCGGGAATCGCCGAGTTCGAAGGCAAGAGCGTCTTCTATCTGGTGAAGCGGCGCGAAGACTTCCGCGGCAAGCGCGTCGTCATCGCCGGCGGCGGCGATTCGGCGGTCGATTGGGCGCTTTCCCTCGCCGGGGTCGCCGAGCGCGTCATCGTCGTCCACCGCCGCGCCAAGTTCCGCGCCGCTCCGGAATCGGCGGCGCGCCTGCAGCGCCTGGCGGAAGAGGGGACAATCGACCTCGTCGTGCCCTACCAGCTCCACGGGGTCGAAGGCAGCGGCGGCGCGCTGAGCCATGTCGTCGTCGCCGATATGGCGGGCGAGACGCGGCGCCTCCCGGCAGACGCGCTGCTCGCTTTCTTCGGGCTCGCCATGAGCCTCGGCCCGATCGCCGGCTGGGGCCTCAATCTCGAGCGCAACCATATTGCCGTCGATCCGGCGACCGGCGCCACTTCCGTTCCCGGCATCTTCGCCATCGGCGACATCGCGACATATCCCGGCAAGCTGAAGCTCATCCTCGCGGGATTCGCCGAAGCGGCGATGGCGGCGCACGCGATCTACCCCCTGGTCCACCCCGGCGAGGCGCTGCATTTCGAATACTCGACGACGACGGGCGTGCCGAGCTTGGGTTGAGCGGCCGCCTTCAGGACGCTTGCGCGCGCTGCGAGGCGCTGGGTGACGCATCTTCGCGCGCCGGGGCTGCCGCCGGCAGGTAGAGCGTCACCGTCGTGCCTTTGCCCTGGGCGGACTCCATCTCGACCCGCCCGCCATGCAGCTCGATGAAGCTCTTGACGAGGGAGAGGCCGAGCCCCGCCCCCGATTGCCGCGCCTGCGGATTGCCGCGCTCGAATTTCTCGAAGACGCGCGCCTGGTGCTCGCTCGGGATGCCGACGCCATTGTCGGAGACGACGAGCGCCACCTCCTCGGCCTCGCGGCGGGCGGCGAGGCGGATGGTGCCGCCGGGCGGCGTGAATTTGATGGCGTTCGAGATGAGGTTGAAGAGCGCCTGCTTGAGGCGCCGCTCATCCGCGGTGATGGTGCCGAGATCGGCGGGACAATCGAATTCGAGGTTGAGGTTCTGCTTGCGCGCCCGCTCGCCCGTCAGCGACAGCATGCTGGTCATGAGGCTGTGAAGGTCGATGCGGTCCGATTCGAGCATCATGTAGCCGGCCTCGATGGTCGCCAGATCCAGAATGTCGTTGATCAGCGAGAGAAGGCGGTGCGAGCTGTCGAGGATGCCCTTGCTGTAGTCGAGCTGGCGCGGGTTGAGCTCGCCGAAATACTGCTTCGTCAGGATCTCGGCGAAGCCGATGATGGCGTTCAACGGCGTCCGCAGCTCGTAGGAGACGTTGGCGATGAATTCGCTTTTCAGGCGGCCCGCCGTCTCCAGCGCCTCGTTGCGCTCGCGCAACGCGCGCTCGACGCGCGTCGAATCGGTGACGTCGAGGTAGCTGAGGAGCACGTTGCCGTCGGGCAGCGGCACCGAGGCGACGCGCAAGGTCGAGCCGTCGCGGCGTTCGAGGGTGCCGCTCGACAAGGTCTGCGCGGCGACGCGGGCAATGATGCGCGCCTTGCGCTCGGCCCAGTCCCGGCCGTCATCGAAGAAGGCGCGCGTCTTCTCGACGATCTCGCCGACATGCGGCTCGCCCTGCAGATCCTCGGGCGAGAGCTGCCAGATCTGGCCGTAAGCCGGGTTCGAGAGCTTGAGGCGGCCGTCGCTGCCGAAGACGGCGATCGCCTCGTAAAGATTGTCGAGCGTCTCGCGCTGCACCTCGATGAGAGTGTTGTAGGAGCGCTCGAGGGCCAGCTTGTCGGTTACGTCCTCATAGACGAAGGTGAGGCCGCCGAAGGGATGCGGCGAGACGACGAGGCGCAGCGTCCGGTCGTCCGGCAGATGCAGCAGCTCCTCCTCGGGCTCGATGAGGGAGGTGAACATGGCGAGCTGCTGCTTCTTGAAGGCACGGAAATCGGCATATTCCGGAATGCGCCGCCGCTCGCGCAGGCGCTCCAGCACCTCGCCCAGGGTGGGCTCCGTCGTCAGCCATTCCTCTTCGAGGCGCCACAGCGTGCCGAAGGCGGTGTTGAAGAATTTCAGCCGCGTGTCCGGGCCATAGATGGCGACCGCCGTCGCGACGTTCTCCAGCACCTCGGCATGGGCGGCGATATGGCGCGCCAGCTCCGCCTGAACGTTCTCCAAATCGGTGAAGTCGCGCGCATAACCGACGATGTCGCCGTCCTCGGCAAGCGGCTGCTCGGTGAATTCGACGAGGCGGCGCGAGCCGTTGATGACGATGTGGTGGCTCTCGGATTGCGCGGTCCGCGTCCGCCGCGCCCGTTCCGCGAGGCCCCGGCCGCGGCCCGGCAGGACGCCGGCGCCGAGCTCGCGCGCCTCGGCCACGGTGATGGCCGGCGTCGAATCGAGCGCCGCCGCATAGGCGCGGTTGCAATCGAGCAGGGCGAGGTCGGTCGCGGCGCGGCGCCAGATCGGCAGCGGCACGGCATCGAGCATGGCGCGCAGGTGGTCGCGCTCGCGCCGCAGAGCCTCCGCCTCTCTCCTGGCGGCCGCCCGCGGGGCGGCGTCGCCGACCCAGACGACATCGCCGAGAACCCGGCCGCTCTCGTCCCGCAGCCGCCGTCCGATGAGATCGAGATGGCCGCCCGAGGCGAGAGCAGCGTCCAGCACAAAAGCGAGCCCCTCGCCCCGCAAGCGGGCCACCGCCTCGCGGAGAGCCGCGGCGGCAGCGGGTTCGAGGCGGTCGAGCAAGTCGGAAAAGCGGGGGACCGCGGCGAATTCCAGGGCCGCGACGGCTCCCGGCCGGTAGCTCTCGCTGTCATCCGCGGCGCGCCAGCGGAAGCAGGCGAAAGGTCCGGCATCCAGCATCGCCTCGGCCTCCGCCGCCGCGGCGGCGAGCCGGGCCATGGCGGCGCGGCCTGCCGCGAGGCGGCGCCGCAGGACGATGAAGACGGCAATGGCGGCAAGCAGCGCCAGCGCCAGGATTGCGGTCGAGACCACGGCCGGCGGCGTCCCGTCGGCGGCAAGCGCCGGCCACGGGCACAGCGCCACCGCGCCGGCAAAGCCGATGCCAGTCATCGACCGCATTCGCACGAGCCTCGATCCAACGCCGCTCTTGCCGCCAGCATACGCTCTGCGCCGTTCGGCGGCCATCCTGTCACAGCCGCCAATCGCGCGTCGTTTCAACTTCCGCCGGCTCCCCTTCCCCAGTCGTCTGCGCCACCCCGCTCGGCTGATCGCTCCCGCGGGCACCGGCTCAATAGCGGTAATGGTCGGGCTTGTAGGGTCCGCGTTCGGCAACGCCGAGATACTTCGCCTGCGCCGCGCTCAGCTTCGTCAGCTTGACCCCCAGCTTCTCGAGGTGGAGCGCCGCGACCTTCTCGTCGAGATGCTTCGGCAGGACGTAGACCTTGTTCTCGTATTTGCCGTGATTGGTCCAGAGCTCGATCTGCGCCAGCACCTGGTTGGTGAAGGAGGCGCTCATGACGAAGGAGGGATGGCCCGTGGCGCAGCCAAGATTGACGAGGCGGCCCTTGGCAAGGACGATGAGGCGCTTGCCGTCGGGGAAAATGACCTCGTCGACCTGCGGCTTCACCTCCTCCCATTTGTAGTTGCGCAAGGCCGCGATCTGAATCTCGCTGTCGAAATGACCGATGTTGCAGACGATCGCGCGATCCTTCATCTGCCGCATGTGGTCGAGGGTGATGACGTCGACGTTGCCGGTGGCGGTGACGAAGATGTCCCCCAGCGGCGCGGCATCCTCCATCGTCGTCACCTGATATCCCTCCATCGCCGCCTGCAGCGCGCAGATCGGGTCGATCTCGGTCACCATGACGCGGGCGCCCTGGCTCCTGAGGCTCGCCGCCGAGCCCTTGCCGACATCGCCGAAGCCGCAGACGACGGCGACCTTCCCGGCCATCATGACGTCAGTCGCCCGCTTGATGCCGTCGACGAGGCTCTCGCGGCAGCCGTAGAGATTGTCGAACTTCGACTTGGTGACGCTGTCATTGACGTTGATGGCCGGCACTTTGAGCTCGCCGCGCTTCATCATCTCGTAGAGCCGGTGGACGCCCGTCGTCGTCTCCTCCGAGATGCCGCGCACCTGCGCCAGCAGGTCCGGATATTTGTCGTGCAGAACCTTGGTCGCATCGCCGCCGTCGTCGAGCACCATGTTCGGAGTCCAGCCGTCCGGTCCCCGGAGGCACTGCTCGATGCACCATTCGTATTCCTCCTCGCTCTCGCCCTTCCAGGCGAAGACGGGGATGCCGCGCGCCGCGATCGCCGCCGCGGCATGGTCCTGGGTCGAGAAGATGTTGCACGAACACCAGCGCAGGCTGGCGCCGAGATAGGCCAGCGTCTCGATGAGGACCGCGGTCTGGATCGTCATGTGGAGGCAGCCGATGATGCGCGCCCCTTTGAGCGGCTTCGCCGTGCCGTATTCGCGGCGCAGCGCCATGAGGCCCGGCATCTCGGTCTCGGCGATGGCGATCTCCTTGCGCCCCCAATCGGCGAGGGAGATGTCGGCGACCTTGTAATCGGTAAAGGTGGTCATCACGGTTCCTGTGGGGGAAGGATCGAGCCGGCGCGGCGCGGCAATGCGGGGATGCGAGGCGGCATATAGCAGCGCAACGCGGTCGGGGCAAGGTCGCCCGGCGCGCATCCGGCGCGCATCGCGGCGGCATCTTCTCGGATGGCCGACGGAACACGGCGTGAGCGGCTTCCGTTTCCCGACCATAGGCCAATTCCGGCCACAGTTGGAGAGGGATAATGAAAGTCTGGGACCTGCTGAAGCACGACCACCGCGAGGTCGAGCAGATCTTCTCGCAGCTCGACAAGACGCAGGACAAGCAGCAGCAAGAAAAGCTGTTCGGCAAGCTGAAGCACGAGCTCCAGCTCCACACGAAAGTCGAGGAGACGCATTTCTATCCGGCCCTCAAATCCGCCGACGAGACCAAGGACATGGTCGGCGAGGCGCTCGAGGAGCATGGCGAGGTCAAGAAGATGCTGACGCGGCTCTCCTCGCTCGCCGTCGGCGGCGACACCTGGCGCGAGGGCATCAAGGAGCTGCAGAGCAGCGTCGAGCACCATGTCGAGGAAGAGGAGAACGAGATCTTCCCGGCGGCGCAGAAGGCGCTCGACGAAGCTCAGGTCGAGGAAATCGGCCGCAAGATCGAGCAGGAGAAGCAGGCCGCAAAGGCGGGTTGACAGAGCTCCTCCGCTCCGACGACGAGGCTGGCCCGATCTCTACTCGAAGAGATCGGCCGCCAGCTCGTCGCGGCCCATCCCGAAGCGATCGGCTACGGAGGTGAGAATGGCGGCCAGCGTCCCCAGCTTGATCGGCCGGTGGTCTGGTATCGTGACGTGGTGCTCGCCTTTTGCTCCGTTGTCAGCCTGATATGACTGCCGCTTTGGCGAGTGATCCGGTATCCCAAATTGGCCAGCAGACTGGCGAGGTCTCGCCCGCTTAGGTCGCGCGGCAATCTCATGCCGCGATGACTTCGTCGCGGACGATATGGAGGCGGATCAGTTTCGGTCCCGAACCGGGTTCGAAATGGCACTGCACGGCGTCGCGTACCTGCGATCGCAGCGCTTCCAGCGTCTCCGCCTCGGTGAAGATCGCCTCTCCGAGCGCGCGGGCGACGTACCCCCCTCCGCCGCCTCCTCGACCAGAAAAATCAGCTCGCTCATCGCATCCCCGCTCCTCGACATCCTGAGGTTATGTCAATCGCCTGAGCGCGTCGAGCGGGCCTCGACCCCGCGGGACGCCGTCCGCTACGCCAAGGTGTTGAAATCGTCGAGAAGAGCCGCGATTCGCCCCGAATCCCACTGGTCCATGATGGCGCGGGCGCGCCGGGTCGCGGCGATCGTGTCGAGCGAGCGGATGCGGCGCTTGACGCGAGGAATGTTGCTCGGCGCCATCGACAGCTCGCGGACGCCGAGGCCGATGAGCAGTGCCGAAAAGCGCGGATCGCCGCCCATCTCGCCGCAGACGCTGATGGGGATGCGGGCGCGGATCGCCGCTTCGATCGCGAACTGGATGAGGCGCAGCACGGCTGGATGCAGCGGATCGTAAAGATGCGCCACCTGCTCGTCGCCGCGGTCGATCGCCAGCGTGTACTGGATGAGGTCGTTGGTGCCGAGGGCGAAGAAATCGGCCTCGGCCGCCAGCGCATCGGCAGCAAGCGCCGCGCCCGGCACCTCGATCATGACGCCGAGCGGCGGCAGCGGATCGGCGATGGCGACGCCGCGCCGCTTGAGGCGCCGCGCCACCTGCGCCAGGGCCTCGCGCACGCGCCGCAGCTCTGAAAGCGTGCAGATCATCGGCAGGAGGATGCGCAGGGGGCCGTGCGCGGCCGCCCGCAGCATGGCCGCGAGCTGGGTGTCGAGGAGCTTGCGCTCCTTCAGCGAAAGGCGGATAGCGCGCAGCCCGAGCGCGGGATTGGCGCCGGGCGCGCCGCTCACCTCGGCCAGCGATTCGGCGATCTTGTCGCCGCCGATATCGAGCGTCCTCAGGGTGACGGGGCGGCCGTTCATGCCGACGAGAAGGTCGCGGTAGGTCGCGTATTGCTCGTCCTCGCCCGGCAGATCGGCGCGGTTCATGTAGAGGAACTCGGTGCGCACGAGCCCGAGCCCGGCGGCCCCGGCGGCCAGCGCCTGATCGAGCTCGCGCGGCAGTTCGAGATTGGCCTGCAGGCCGATCTCGACGCCGTCGCGCGTCAGCGCCGGCAGGCGCCGCAGCTTGTCCAGCTGCCGGCGCTCGCGCTGGAGCTCCTCCCGGCGCGACCGGTACTCCGCGATCGTCGCCGCAGAGGGATTGATGATGACCGTCCCGGCCGTACCGTCGACGATGGCGGTCTCCCGCCGCTCCGCATGCGCGAGCAGCCCGACGGCGCCGACGACCGCGGGCAAGGCGAGCGCCCGCGCCATGATGGCGGTATGGCTTTCGGCGCCGCCGAGCGCCGTGGCGAAGCCGGCGACGCGGCGCGGGTCCATGAGGGCAATGTCCGCCGGTGTCAGCTCCTCGGCGAGGATGACCGTTCCCTCCCTCAACATGGCGAAGCCCTCGAAGGGCTTCTTGACGAGGTTGCGCATCAGGCGCGCGCCGACGACGCGGATATCGTCGAACCGCGCCGCGAGATAAGCATCGCGCATCCCGGCGAAGCGTTCGCCGATCTCGGCGATCTCCGCCTGCACCGCCGCCTCGGCGTTGCGGCGCTCCTCGGCGATCCGCCGGTCGACGCCGCGGATCAGGCGCGAGCTCGACAGCATCGCGAGGTGCGCATCGAGCAGATAGCCCATTTCCTCGGCCGCCGCGTCGGGCAGGTTCTGCGCCTTGGTCTTAAGCTTGCGGATCTGCTTGATCGAGACGGCGACGGCCGCGGCGAAGCGGGCGCGCTCGGCCTCGATCTCTTCGGGCGCTATGCGGTAATCGGGAACCGCCGCGTCGAAATGGTCGCTGACATGGATGGGGCCGATGGCGATCCCGGGAGAGACGGCAAGGCCGTGAAAGCTGCGCTCCTCGACAGCGCGCGGTCCGGGCTTGTCGAGCGGCGGCACGTCATTCCTCATCGAAGCCGCAGCTGACGAGGTCGGCGAGCGCGGCGAGCGCCCGCTCGGCATCGGGACCGGTGCCGCGCAGCTCGACCGTGGTACCGGGCCCCGCGGCCAGCATCATGAGCCCCATGATGGAACGCCCCGAGACGGCGGTGCCGTTCTTCGCCACCGTGATATCGGCATCGAACTGATCGGCGAGCTTGACGAATCGCGCCGCCGCCCGCGCATGGAGGCCGCGCCGGTTGCAGATGGTGACGACACGCCGGAGCGGCGCGACGCCCTCGGCGGAGGCGTCCATCAGCCAGGCTCGCCCATCGCCTCACCCCCGCGCATCGGCCAGCAGCTGCGAGGCGACGTTGATGTATTTGCGCCCGGCCTCCTGCGCCCCGCGCACGGCATTGGCGAGGGGTTCGCTCTGGCGCAGGCTCGCCAGCTTGATCAGCATCGGCAGGTTGATGCCGGCGATCACCTCGATCTTGGCGCGGTCCATGACCGAGATCGCCAGATTCGACGGGGTGCCGCCGAACATGTCGGTCAGCAGCACGACGCCGTCGCCGCTATCGGCCGCCTTGACGCAGTCGAGGATATCGGCGCGGCGTTGCTCCATATCGTCTTCGGGCCCGATGCAGACCGCGGCGACCTGGCTCTGCGGGCCGACCACGTGCTCGAGCGCGGCGATGAACTCCGCGGCGAGGCGGCCGTGGGTGACGAGAACCATTCCGATCATGTCAGTTCCTTCAACCCGCCCGATGCGGCGACGACCGCGGCGGCGCTTCGCTGCGCCGCGGCGAGATCGCGATGCCCCACCTGGACGTTCTGCCCTTGCTGGCGCAGCCAGGCGGCGAGCCGCTCGGCGATGTAAACGGAGCGATGCTGGCCACCCGTGCAGCCGATGGCGATGGTGAGATAGCTCTTGCCCTCCCGGTGGTAGCGCGGCAGCAGCGGCAGGAGGAGCGCGGCCAGCGAGTCGAGGAAGGGCGTGCAGGCCGGGTCGGCGGCGATGCGGGCGCCCACGGCGGGATCGAGACCCGTGAGGGGGCGCAGAACGGGATCGTAATACGGATTATCGAAGAACCGGACATCGAAAACCAGATCGGCATCGCGCGGCAAGCCATTCCGGTACGAGAAGGACGTCACGAAGACGTTAACGCCGGGTGCCGCATCGAGTGCAAAGTGACCCTCCAGCAGCCGCTTCAGATCGGCGACCGTGAGGGCGGAGGTATCGATAACGAGATCGGCCCGCTCGCGCAAGGGTGAAACACGTTCGCGCTCGAGGCGAATTCCGTCGCTGACCGGCCGGTCCCCGGCGAGCGGGTGGCGGCGGCGCGTTTCGGTGTAGCGCCGGCGCAGGAGCTCGTCCTCGCAATCGAGAAAGACGACGCGCAAATCGACGGCGCTGGTTCCGGCCAGCGGGTCGAGCGCGGCGAGGAAGCGGGCGATGCCGAAATCGCGGGTCCGGATGTCGATCCCGATCGCCAGCGGCGGATGCGAACCGGGGCCGCGATTGACGAGGTTCGGCAAGAGCGAGAGCGGCAGGTTGTCGACCGCCTCGTAGCCCAGATCCTCGAGCGCTTTGAGAGCGGTCGAATGCCCGGCTCCCGACATTCCCGTGACCAGCAGCACGCGATCGCGCGGCGCGGCGTCCGCCGCGGCCTCTTTGCCGGCGGCTTGGCTCATCGTGCTCCCTCGACGACGCGCTCCGCCCGTCGCAAGGCGGCCAGGGCGGCGCGCAGCTTCGCCGCCGCCGAGGCCTCGAACGGGGCGAGGCGAAGCAGGGGAAGCGTGCAGTCGAGATAGCGGCACGCCAGAGGCTCCGGCAGGCGTTCGACACGGCCGGCATCGACCAGCTCGACGACGAGGGCGAGCCGCGCCTGCGGCACCGTCGGCACCGCGAGGATGCCGACGCCCCGGACCTCGAGGCGGCCGGCGATCGCGGGCGGCGCGCCGGCGATGATGCCGCCCTCGGCGCGGCGGAGCTCGGTCTGGTCATCGGAGACAAGCCGGGCGCCGCCGTCGATCAGGCGCAGCGCAAGATCAGATTTGCCGCTGCCGGGCGGACCCCGCAGCAACACCCCGACGCCGTCGATCGCGACACAAGTGCCGTGAATCAAAACCATTCGCGGATCAGGTTAAATGCAAGCCGCCCGATGACGATCACAGCGCGATTATTGGCATGGATCAAGGGCGGCGCGCATCAACATTTGTTTGCCGGGGGTCCAACTCCGGTCCCTCCGCGCCGCCGAGAATCAAGGCGGCGGCGCTCTCCTCGCTAGAAGATGGCGAAGCCAGCCCCCCCCTTCAAGCGGCCGGAAGCCGCACCACGAACCGGGCGCCGAGGACGCGACCGTCGGGCGCGCGGCGGTTCTCGGCGCGAATGCGGCCGCGATGCGCTTCGATGATCTGCCGCGAAATGGAAAGCCCGAGGCCGGAATGGGTGCCGAACTTCTCGCCGGCCGGGCGCTCGCTGTAGAAGCGATCGAAGATGGCGACGAGCTTCGCCTCCGGGATGCCGGGCCCCTCGTCCTCGACGGTGGCAAGCACGGCATCGCCGTCGCGCTGCAGCACGAGATCGATGGCGCCGCCCGGCGGGCTGAACGACACCGCATTGGCGATAAGGTTGCGGAAGACCTGAACGAGGCGGCTCTCGACGCCGCGCACGGTGAAATCGCCGGAGCGCCCCCCTCGCGGCAGCAGGAGGCGCAAATGCGGCGCCCCGTCGCCGGAGGTGGCCTCGTGCAGCTCGATCAAGGTCGCCAGCATGCGGTCGAGCGCGACCGGCGCGTATTCGAGGCGGGAGAGCTCGGCATCGAGGCGCGAGGCATCGGAGATGTCGGTGATGAGGCGATCCAGGCGCTCGACATCCTCCTGGACGATGGCGAGAAGGCGGCGCTGCTTCACGGGATCCTCGATGCGCGCGGCCGTCTCGACGGCGCTCCGCAGCGAGGTGAGCGGGTTCTTGATCTCGTGCGCGACATCGGCGGCAAAGCGCTCGGTCGCATCCATCCGCTGCCACAGCGCCCGCGTCATGTCGCGGAAGGCGTTCGACAAGTCGCCGATCTCGTCGTGCCGATCGCTGAAATCCGGAATCGTGATCTGCCGGCCGTGGCCGCGGCGGACGCGCTCGGCGGCGGCGGCGAGGCGGCGCACGGGCCGGGCGATCGTCCCGGCGAGGTAGAGGGAAAGGCAGATCGTCACCGTCAGCGCCACGAGAAAGACGCGAAGGATGTCGAGACGGACGCTGCGGACCGCCTCTTCGAGATCGGCGCTGTTGACCGAGAGCAGGACGGCGCCCAGCACTTGCTTGTAGCGCTGGACCGGCACGGCGACGCTGAGCTGCAGGCCGCCATTGACGCGGTCGCGCCGCACCGATTGGGCGCTGTATCCGAGAAGGGCGCGCTCGACCTCGGGATAGTCGGACGCCTTGGGATTGGCGCTCTCGCGGTATTCCGGCAGGTCGCCGCGGATCGGCAGCTTGCCGACGATCCAATCGTAGATGCCGTCGAAGATGCCGCCGATGACGCCGTGCCGGTCCGGGGGCGGCAATTCGCGGATCTGGACGACGCTGCCGGGGCCCCCGAGCGAGCGGCTGTCGGCGATCTGGCGGCCGTCGAGCGCGAAGAGGCGGGCGCGCGTGCGCGTCGGCTCGACGAGGCGGCGCATCATCTGCCGCCCGAGCTCGGGGATGAGCTCCTCGCCCTCGCCGAAGGAGTCGATGACGGCGCCTTCGCCGAGGGCGGCGGCGAAAATCTCGCCCTGCGTCTTCAGCGCCTGCAGCTCGGTGTCGATGAGGCTCGCCTCGTATTTGCCGAGATAGAGGAGGCCGATGCCGAGCAGCGCCAGGGCCAGCACATTGACGGCGAGGATGCGCAGGGTGAGCGGGGAGAAACGCCGCCGGCGCCGCGTCTCCGGCCCGGTCTCCGCCGCCCCGGCACGCGCCGCGCGCGCCGGCCGATGCTTCGCGTCAGCGATCGCGGTAGCGGTATCCGACGCCATAGAGCGTCTCGATCTGCGCGAACTCGCCGTCGACCACCTTGAACTTCTTGCGCAGCCGCTTGATGTGGCTGTCGATCGTGCGGTCGTCGACATAGATGTGCTCGCCATAGGCCGCGTCCATGAGCTGGTCGCGGCTCTTGACATGGCCGGGCCGCGCCGCAAGCGACTTCAGGATGAGGAACTCGGTGACGGTGAGCTCGACCGGCATGCCCTTCCAGGTGCAGAGATGGCGGGCCGGGTCGAGCACGAGCTCGCCGCGCTGAATCATCGGCTCGGTATCGGCCGGCCCCTTGCCCCGCGCCAATTCGCCGCGGCGCAGCAGCGTGCGGATCCGCTCGATGAGGAGGCGCTGCGAGAACGGCTTCTTGATGTAGTCGTCGGCGCCCATCCTGAGGCCGAGCAGCTCGTCGACCTCGTCATCCTTCGAGGTGAGAAAGATGACGGGCATGGCGCTCTGCTTGCGGAGCTGGGTCAGCAGCTCCATCCCGTCCATCCGCGGCATCTTGATGTCGAGAATGGCAAGGTCGACCGGCTGCGTCGAGAGGCCGCGCAGCGCCTCGGCGCCGTCGCCGTAGCAGCGCACGGTGAAGCCTTCGGCTTCGAGCGCGATCGAGACCGAGGTCAGGATGTTGCGGTCGTCATCGACCAGAGCGATCGTATTGGCCAAGTCTACCCCCTGCGGCGGAACGGAGCGGCGCGCCGCTGCGCATTCGACAACCCTGCGGCATGCGGTGTCGCGCGCCGCTCAACCGCATCGCATGATCTTGCCGCTCAATATGGCCCCTTTGCGGCCAAGGTGAAGCGGAAAAGCGGCGGCTGGATCGCTTCGCCTTCGGCTCTCGATGACGCAGCCGGCCCCGAGCCCCGTCTTCGCGAGCCGCGGGGAAAGCGATCCCGAGCTATGCCTCGCCGGTGAGCAGCTTCAGGCCGACGATGCCGGCGATGATGAGGGCGAGGCAGAGAAGCCGGAGGGCGCCCGTCGGCTCGGCGAAGAGAACCATGCCGAGGATCGCCGTGCCGCAGGCGCCGATGCCCGTCCATACCGCATAGGCGGTGCCGATCGGCAGGCTCTTCGCCGCGATCGCCAGCAGCACGACGCTGGCGGCCATGAGGGCAAGCGTCGCCGCAGAGGCGTAGAGGCGGCTGAAGCCGTCGCTGTATTTGAGGCCGATCGCCCAGCCGATCTCGAAGAGGCCGGCAAAAGTGAGACACAACCAGGCCACGCTTCCTCCCCTTCCGTGTGCGGGCAATCGCTGTTCCCGCCTGCCCTGCGGCACCGCATCCCGCCGCGTCGTCAAAGGCGCAGCGACCGTTCCCTGCGGCGCTGGACGGAAGACGGAATGCGCAGCGACTCGCGGTACTTTGCCACGGTGCGGCGGGCGATCTCGACTCCGTCTTTCTGCAGAATTTCGACGATCTGCTCGTCGGAGAGGACGTCATCGGCGGGTTCGGCGTCGATCAGCGCCTTGATCCGGAACCGCACGGCCTCGGCGGAGTGCGCATCGCCGCCGGCCGAGGCGGGGATCGCCGAGGAGAAGAAATATTTGAGCTCGTAGATGCCGCGTGGCGTCGCCATGAATTTGTTGGTGGTGACCCGGCTGACCGTGCTCTCGTGCATCGAGATCGCGGCGGCGATGTCGCGCAGGATGAGCGGCCGCAGAAACTGCACGCCCTGCTCGAAGAAGAGCGCCTGCTGATTGACGATTTCGGTGGCGACGCGGAGGATCGTCGTCGCCCGCTGATGCAGCGATTTGACGAGCCAGTTGGCGGATTGAAGGCGCTCGGCCAAATATTCCCGCTCGGCCTTGCCCTGGGCGTTCCGGCTCAAAGTGGCGTAGTAGCGGTTGTTGACGAGGACGCGCGGCAGGGTCTCGGGATTGAGCTCGATGTGCCAGCCGCCATCCGGCCGCGGCCGCATGAGGATGTCGGGCACGACGGCTTGCGGCGCGGCGCCGTCGAAGGCGAGGCCGGGCTTCGGATTGAGCGCCTTCAGCTCGGCGGCCATTTCGGCGAGGTCGGCGGCATCGACGCCGCAGAGGCGCATGAGCGCCGCCGCGTCGCGTGCGGCGAGCAGCGGCAGATTGGCGAGCAGCGTCTCCATCGCCGGATCGAGGCGGTTGCGCTCGCGGAGCTGGAGGGCGAGGCATTCGGCGAGGCTGCGGGCGAAGACGCCAGGCGGATCGAAGCGCTGCAAGCGCTGGAGAACGTCTTCGACCCGCTCGCGCGGGCAATTGAGCGCCTGCGCCACGCCATCGAGATCGCCGGTCAGGTATCCGGCCTCGTCGAGCAGATCGACGAGATGGACGCCGATGACGCGGTCAGCGGGCGATTCGATCTCCATGACGAGCTGCTGGAGGAGATGATCGCGCAGGCTCGTCGGCTGCACTTGCCCGACCTCGCCGCCGGGCGCGCCGTCCATCGCCTCGCCGCGGCCGCGCAATATCCACGCTTCCGGATCGCCCGCGAGGTCGAGATCGCCCTCGCCTTCGCTGCCGGCGGCATCGCGCCAGGCCTCGATGTCGTCGCCGGCGAGCGGGGGATCGCCGGCGCCGAGCGGCGTCGCGGCATCGGCGGCGGGCGGCGCGTCTTCGCCCGGCTCGTCCCGCTCGCCATCGCGCTCGGGCTCGCCCTCCTCGCGTTCGAGAAGCGGGTTCTCGATCAGCTCCTGCTCGACGAAGGCGGCGAGCTCGATGTTGGAGAGCTGCAGCAGCTTGATCGCCTGCTGCAGCTGCGGCGTCATGACGAGCGCCTGCGCTTGGCGAAGGTCGAGGCGCTGTGACAAAGCCATGGTTAAAGGCTTATAAGCTAAACCTTTCACCCAGGTAAACGCGACGGACGTCGACGTCCGCGACAATCTCGGACGGGCGCCCCTCCATGAGGACTCGGCCCTCGTGAAGGATATAGGCGCGATCGACGATCTCGAGCGTCTCGCGGACGTTGTGATCGGTGATCAGGACGCCGATGCCGCGGTCCTTGAGATGCGCGACGAGGTCGCGGATGTCGCTGACGGCGATCGGGTCGATGCCGGCGAGCGGCTCGTCCAGCAGGATGAAATGCGGCTGCGTCGCCAGCGCCCGCGCGATCTCGACACGGCGCCTCTCGCCGCCCGAAAGCGCCAGCGCCGGGGCGCGGCGCAAATGGCTGATCGAGAATTCGGCGAGGAGGGCGTCGAGCATGGCCTCGCGCGCCTCGTGCACCGGCTCGACGATTTCGAGCACGGCGCGGATGTTCTGCTCGACGGTGAGGCCGCGGAAGATCGACGCCTCCTGCGGCAGATAGCCAATGCCGAGCCGGGCGCGGCGATACATCGGCAAATCGGTGATGTCGTGCCCGTCGAGGCTGATCGTCCCGAGATCGGGCGCGATGAGGCCGGTGATGATGTAGAAGCAGGTCGTCTTGCCGGCTCCGTTCGGGCCGAGCAGCCCCACCGCCTCGCCGCGCTGGACCGTGACGTTGACATCGCGCAGGACCGGGCGCTTGCGGAAGCTCTTGCCGAGGCTGCTGGCGACGAGCCCGGCATTGTCGGCGACGAGACGCGGGCCGATCTCCGCACGCAGCGCCTCTGCGAGCGGCGGCGCGGCGCCGTGCGGAAGGGCGGCGCTCACTTGGCGGCCGCTGGTGGATGCTTGGCGCCGGGACGCGCGGCCGGCGCGGCGGGAGCGGCCGGCTCCTCAGTCGAGCGCGGCACGATGAGGGCCTCGACGGGCGCGGCCGGCGCGCCGCCGGATCCCGGCAAGGCGCTCAGCAGGCGGCTGACATTATTGTTCATGTCGACCACGGCGTATTTTCCCCGCAGCTCGTTCTCGCCGCGCGTTATGGTGACGCTTCCCGCGAGGGTCGCAATTCCGTTGTCGACATTATAGACGCCGCTCGCGCCGCGCGCGATCTCGTTCGCGGTCGAGACGAGAACATGGCCTTGCGCATCGATGCGGCTGATCCGCGCGGTGCCGTCGGCCGGCTTCACCACCTGCGCCGTCAGCACGTCGGCGGCAAGGCGGCGGCCATCCTCGCGAACGGCAACGGCGTCGCCGCGAGCCACGGCGATCTGCCGGTCGTCATACCATTCGAGACTGTCGCGCGCCGTCACCGTGATGCGCGGCGTGACGAGGCGCAGATGCTTGCCGGTGACGACCGCCATGGCCCGGTCGAGGTCGTAGACCGCGTGATCGCCATAGACGGTCTCGGTCTCGGTCGCCAGGCGGACGTTGCCATCGGCTTCGACGCGGTAGATCTCGGTCGACCCGCCGCCGGAGGCGGGCGCCGGACCGGTTCCGCTGGGCGGCGGCGCGAAGGCCTCGGCGGCGCTCTTCTCCGCGCCCGCGAGCTTCGCCGCGCTCGGCACCGGCCGGTAATGGGCGATCAGCGTGTCGGCCGAGACGCTGGAGGTGCCCCGCGTCGCCTTCGCATTGCCGCGCGCGATGTAGACTTGCTCGTTCTGCCGCCACTCGATTCCGTTATCCGCTTCGATGTCGGTCGGACGGCGGTCATTGGGCCCGGCAAAGCCGAAGCCCTGCGCCAGGCCCGGGAGCGACGCCAAGCCGAGACCGCTGGCAACGAGGCTGATCAGCAGGGCCGCGCGGGCGCAGCTCATCTCGCCTCCCCGGTCGGGCGCGGCATCATGTGCAGCTTCGCCTTACCGGTGAAGACGATGATCTGGCCCCGATCGAGAAGGCGGAACCCCTCGGATCGGATGTCGCCCAGCATTCCCTGGCCTTCGACGGGGTCATGCCCCTCGGCGGTCCCGGCCTGCAGATCGAGATGAGCGGCGTCGGTGCTGAGATCGTAGCCGCGGTCATGGAAAAGCTTCACGTCGCCGTAGAGATCGAGGAGCTGGCGCTGGGTCTTGTAGACGCCGGTATCGGCGGTCAGCGCCACCCAGGCGCCGCTGTTCAAGGTGATGTCCGCCTTCGGACCTTCGAGCGACATGAGATCGCTCTCGTTCGGCAGCTGGCGGGCGACATCGGCCGTCACGACGTAGGGACGGTGGTGCTTGTCGATGCCGCTGTAGCGGGCATTGACCATGTGCAGGTCGCGCGCGTCGCGCAAGTCGATCTTCGGCACCGTGAAGCGCAGATGCCCGATGACCGGGGCGAGGCGCGGCCAGACGGCGATGAGGAGGACGAGGCCCACCGCGACGGCCGGCAGCAGCAGCTTCATTGCCGCGACGAAGCGGCTGTAGCGGCCGCTCGGCAGCGCGGTCCGGCGCACCGGCATTTCCGCCGCCAGCGGCGCGACGTTGGGGCGTGGGAAAGCCTCGGCCTCCTGCGCCATGTCAGGCCGCGCCCGCCCGCAGGCAGTCATGGACATTGAGAATGCCGATCGGGCGACCGGAATCCTCGACGACGAAGAGGCAGAGAATGCGCGGCGTGCCGGCATTCATCAGGCTGAGCGCCTCGCCGACCAGCGCGCGCGGGCGGATCGTGCGCGGGCTCGTGCTCATCACGGCCTCGACTCGGGCGGCGAGGAGCTCGGAGCTCATGTGTCGGCGCAGATCGCCGTCGGTGATGATGCCGACGAGGCGCCCCGCCTCGTCGACGACGCCGACGCAGCCGAAGGATTTCGCCGACATGACGAGGATCGCCTCGGCCATTCCGGTGCCGCCGGCGACGAGCGGCATCGCCTCGCCCCGATGCATGATGTCGCTGACGCGCAACAGCTTGCGGCCGAGCTGGCCGCCTGGATGCAGCACATGGAAATCGGTCACCGAGAAGCCCTTGCGCTCGAGCAGGGCAACGGCGATGGCATCGCCCAGCGCCAGCATCATCGTCGTCGAGGTGGTAGGCGCGAGCCCCATCGGGCAGGCCTCGGCGCTGTCGGGCAGCAGCAGGGCGACATCGGCCGCCTCGGCGAGGGCGCTGGCGGCGCGGCGCGTCATCGCGACAAGGGGAATGCGGAAGCGCCGCGAATAGGCGACGATATCGGCGAGCTCGGCGGTCTCGCCGGAGTTGGAGAGGGCAATGACGGCGTCGCCCGCCGCGATCATGCCGAGATCGCCGTGGCTCGCCTCGCCGGGATGGACGAATTGCGCCGGCGTGCCGGTCGAGGCGAGGGTCGCGGCGATCTTGCGCGCGACATGGCCGCTCTTCCCCATGCCGGTGACGATGACGCGGCCGCGAATGCCGGCGATCAGCGCGACCGCCGCCTCGAAGCGCTCATCGAGGCCGTCGAGCAAGGCACGGAGCCCCTCCATCTCCATGCGCAGGACGCGCCGTGCCGCGAGGATGCCGGCGCTCTCGCCCGTTTCCTCGGCTGGCATGGCGGCGTGTTTCGGCATGGCATCCGTCGTGTCGGCGAAGGGTTGCGACGGCCCGGCCCCCGCGGGTCGACAGCGAGATATAGGGGATGCGAGACGCGACAATCCCCGACGCTCGCGGCTCACTATGCCGATGCCGGTTTGAATGTCAACCAACGGGGCCGGGCCGTCGCCGAAGGCGCGACCATCGGCCGCTCGTCAATGCGCGAAGATGTCGACTTCCGGCCAACCTTCGAGGTCGAGGAGGGCGCGCGAGGGCAGGAAACGGAAGCAGGCCTGCGCGAGCTCGGTCCGCTTCTCGCGCGCCAGCATCTCGTCGAGCCGGCCGCGCAGCGCGTGCAGGTGGAGGACGTCCGAGGCCGCGTAGCGCAGCTGCTCGTCGGTCAAATCCTCGGCGCCCCAATCCGAGGATTGCTGCTGCTTCGACAGCTCGATGCCGAGCAGCTCCTTGCAGAGATCCTTGAGGCCGTGGCGGTCGGTGAAGGTCCGCGCCAGCTTCGAGGCGATCTTGGTGCAATAGACGGGCGCCGCCAGCACGCCGAGATAGCGCTTCAGCACGGCGATGTCGAAGCGCCCGAAATGGAACAGCTTCAAAATGCCGGGGTCGGCGAGAAGCGCGGCGAGGCGCGGCGCCGCATACTGGCCGGGCGCGAACTGCACCATGTGGCACACCCCGTCGCCAGCTGAGAGCTGCACGAGACAGAGCCGGTCGCGATGCGGATTGAGCCCCATCGTCTCGGTATCGAGGGCGACGACGTCGGACAGGTCGAGATCCGCGGGAAGGTCACCGCGATGCAGGTGAACGCTCATCTCCGCTTGCTCGACCCCGAGGTGGTGCCCAGGAGAAGACTCGAACTTCCACGAGCTTTCGCCCACAGGTACCTGAAACCTGCGCGTCTACCAATTCCGCCACCTGGGCAGGCAAGGCCTGTGATTAGTGCCGGCCCCGGCGGATGTCAACGGGCTTCCCTGCCGATCTGCCGATCAGCCGCCGAGCGGCGGCGCTGTTCGCGTGCTCGGGAAGCCGCTATATTGCCGGCCGCTCCTTGGCAAGCATCGAGTGCGAGAAGGCGAAATGGGATATTCGCGGGTCGCCGTGATCGGCGCCTCCGGCTTCATCGGCCGCTATGTCGTGCAGCGCCTCGCGGCCAAGGGCGCCGTCATCGCCGCCATCATGCGCGATATCGAGGCGGGACGCTTCCTGCAGCCGATGGGCGATGTCGGGCAGATCGCGCGCATCCGCGCCAGCCTCCTCGACGAGGCGCGCCTCGCCCAGGCGCTGGCCGGCGCCGAGGCGGTCGTCAACCTCGCCGGCATTCTCTACGAGCGCGGGGCGCAACGCTTCGTCGCGGTGCATCACGAGGGGCCGGCTCGCCTCGGCCGTCTCGCGAAGACGGCGGGCGTCAAGCATCTCGTCCACATCTCGGCGCTCGCCGCCGATGCCGCCTCGCCCTCCGCCTATGCCCGCAGCAAGGCGGCGGGCGAAGCGGCGCTTCGGGACGCCTTCCCCGAAGCCGTTATCCTGCGCCCCTCGGTCGTCTTCGGTCCTGAAGACGATTTCTTCAACCGCTTCGCGGCGCTGGCGCAGGTCGCGCCGGCTCTGCCGCTCATCGGCGGCGGGCGGACGCGGTTCCAGCCGGTCTATGTCGGCGACGTCGCCGATGCCGTGGTGCGGGCCCTCGACGACCCGAAGGCAGCCGGTCGTACCTACGAGCTCGGCGGACCCGCAATCTATACCTTCCGCGAGCTGATGAAGCTGCTCCTCAACGAACTCGGACGCCGCCGCCTGCTCGTCAACCTGCCGTGGAGCCTCGCCAAATTCGAGGCGGCGTTCCTCGAATGGTTGCCGACGCCGCCCTTGACGCGCGATCAGGTGAGCCTCCTCACCCGCGACAGCGTCGTCTCGGAAGGCGCGCTGACGCTGAAGGATCTCGGCATCACGCCGACGCCGGTCGAATCCATCCTGCCGAGCTACATGGATCGATACCGCCGCGGCGGCCGCTTCGGCAACCGCCGCACGGCGGCTTAGCCGCCGCACGGCGCCTGCCCCGATGAGCGCGCCGCCGGCGGCGGTCCTGCCCGTGGCGATCGGCATCGCCCGCCGCGGCGGCCAGATTCTGGCCCAGCATCTGTCGGAGGGCGCGCGGCGGCTCACGGGCGTGCGGCCTCCGGGCGGCGCCATCGCCTTCATGGAGCCGGCCGCCGACGCCTTGCACCGCGCCTTTCGCGAGGAATTCGGCTGTGCCGTCGCCATCGAAGGCGCGCCCGCGATCTTCGAGAGCCTTGACGATCGCCACGCCGCGCCCCGCCACGAGATCGTCTTCGCCTATCCGATCCGCCTCGAAGCGCGCCGATTCTATGAGCAGGACCGCTTCGAGCTGCTGGAAGGCGATGGCGGCTTCACCCTCATCGAGTGGGTCGAGGTGGCGCGCCTTGTCGGCGGCGAGGTGCCGCTCTTCCCGATAGGGCTCCTCGACCACCTCGCGCAGCCCCGGTAACGGCTCGACACGCGCCGCTCATTCGACCGGATCGACCCGCCATGAGGGATGGTCCGGCGTCGGCGGCTCGTGCCGCAGCGGCGCGCAATTGGGGATGGCGTGCTCGCGGGCGAGCCGCGCATGCTGCTCGACCGCCCAATAGGTCCCGCCATGCGAGACGATGAGAACGGGGCCCTCCTGCGCCAGGGCGGCGTTGATGCCGCGCAGCGCGCGGGCGATGAAGCCGGGGTAGCTCTCCGCCCCGTCCGGAACCCAGCCGGCGCGCCACTCGGGCAGAAGATTGCGCATGCGCGTGCCTTCGGCGGCCCCGAACGCCACCTCCTTCAGATCGTCGATGACGATGATCGGCCGCCGCAGCGCCTCGTTGATGATGAGCGCCGTTTCGCGCGCACGGCGGAGTGGGCTGACGCAGATCGTGGCGACGGCGCAGCGCGCCAGCAGCGCCGCAGCGGCGCGGGCCTGGGCGCGGCCCTGTGCGTTGAGAGGAATGTCGGTCTGCCCCTGGAAGCGGCGCTCGCGGTTCCAGTCGGTCTCGCCATGCCGGAGATAATAGAAGCGGCACGGTCGAAGCATGTTCTTGGCATCCGGGGTCGTTCGAGCGTCCGAGATGTAGCGCGAATCGCCGCGTCTCGGCGCGGAAAATTCGCCGGGAGCGAAAGGTCCGTTTCGGGACTAAATGGATGCCGGCTCCGACAAAACTGCTGCTTTGACGGTGCGTGCAGCGCCCCACCCACAAAAAAAGGTAAGCTTATTTGCCATAAGAGGTGTTTTTCGCTCGCACGAAGCGCCGATTTGCGCTATGGCTCGCCAACGAGCGGCATGGCGGGCGGGGTCCGCGCCGCGGGCGAGGGGGGCGATGCCGCAGAAGCTGCTGCAATTCGTCGTGCGCGAGAAGGCGATGCCGCGCAAGCGGCAGGCGGCCGAGCGGCGCCGCGACTTTGCCGAGATTTATGGGGAGTTCGAGACCGAGGCGGCGGCGGAGCAGGCGGCGCGCTGCTCGCAATGCGGCATCCCCTATTGCCAAGTGCATTGCCCTCTCTCGAACAACATCCCGGACTGGCTGAAGCTCACCGCCGAGGGCCGGGTCGAGGAGGCCTACGAGGTCGCGGCCGCGACCAACAATTTTCCCGAGATCTGCGGCCGCATCTGCCCGCAAGACCGGCTCTGCGAGGGCAATTGCGTCATCGAGAAGGGCTTTCAATCCGTCTCGATCGGCTCGGTCGAGAAGTTCATCACCGAAACCGCCTTCGCCGCGGGCTGGGTCACCCCGCCGAAGCCGCGGCGCGAGCGCGCGCAATCGGTCGGCATCGTCGGCGCCGGCCCCGCCGGCCTCGCCGCCGCGGAGCAGCTCCGCCGGAGCGGCTACCAGGTCACCGTCTATGACCGCTACGACCGGATCGGCGGCCTCCTCGTCTACGGCATTCCGAACTTCAAGCTGGAGAAGCAGGTCGTGGCGCGCCGTCACGCGCTTCTCGCCGAAGGCGGCATCGCCTTCGTCACGAATTTCGCGCTCGGGCGCGATGCGAGCCTTCCCGAGCTGCGGGCGCGGCACGACGCCGTGCTGATCGCGACCGGCGTCTACAAGGCGCGCGACATCGCCTGCCCCGGCATCGGCCTCAAGAACGTCGTGCCGGCGCTCGACTATCTCATCGCCGCCAATCGCAAGGGCCTCGGCGATGCGGTGCCGGAGTTCGACAGCGGCGCGCTCGATGCGGCCGGCAGGGACGTCGTCGTGATCGGCGGCGGCGACACGGCAATGGATTGCGTGCGGACGGCGGTGCGGCAGGGCGCACGATCGGTGCGCTGCCTCTACCGCCGCGACCGCGAGAACATGCCGGGCTCGCAGCGCGAGGTCCGCCACGCCGAGGAGGAGGGCGTCGAATTCGTCTGGCTGGCGGCGCCCGAGGCGCTCCTCGGCAAGCGCAAGGTCAGCCGCATCCGCGCCCACCGCATGCATCTCGCGATGCCGGACAGCTCCGGCCGCCAAGTGCCCGAGCCAATCGCTGAGAGCCAGTTCGATCTCGAGACCGATCTCGTCATCAAGGCGCTGGGATTCGATCCCGAGGACGTGCCGGCGCTCTTCGGCGAGCCCGCGCTCAAAGTGACGCGCTGGGGCACGATCGCGATCGACCACCGCACGATGATGACCTCGCTCCCCGGCGTCTTCGCCGCCGGCGACATCGTCCGCGGCGCCTCCCTCGTCGTCTGGGCGATTCGCGACGGCCGCGACGCCGCGGCGCAGATCGAGCGCTATCTGGAGGCGCAGGCCGCTGCCGCGATCGTGCGCGCCGAGGCGGCGGAGTGAAGAAGGGGCCTGCATCGGCATCATGCGTCCTTCGCGACGCGCCCCTGTCCGGGGCGCTCCTCAGGATGAGGTCCGTCGATGTTGGAATGCTCGATTTTTCTCATCCTGAGGAACGCCTGAAAGGCGCGTCTCGAAGGACGCACGATACCGACCCCGATCTTTCGCGAGGCGCGTCATGAGCTTTGCCGACGACTTCCGCGCCAATGCCGCGCATCTTGCGGCGCACGGCCTTTATGATCCCGCCGAGGAGCACGATGCCTGCGGCGTCGGCTTTGTCGCCGCGATCGATGGCCGGCCGCGCCGCGACGTCGTCGAGGCGGCGATCAACGCGCTGAAATCGGTCTGGCACCGCGGCGCCGTCGACGCCGACGGCAAGACCGGCGATGGCGCCGGCATCCATGTGCAGATCCCGCAGGATTTCTTCCGCGAGCATATCGCGCGCACGGGGCACCAGCCGGACGCGGCTCGGCTTGCCGTCGGCATGGTCTTCCTGCCGCGCACCGACCTCGAAGGGCAGGAGCGCTGCCGCTCCATCGTCGAGGCCGAGATCCTTTCCTTCGGCTGCCAGATCTATGGCTGGCGCCAGGTGCCGGTGAATATCGACGTCATCGGCGAGAAGGCGAACGCGACGCGGCCCGAGATCGAGCAGATCATGATCGCCGATCCGCGCGGCGGCGATGCCGAGGCCTTCGAGCGCGACCTCTACATTCTGCGGCGGCGGATCGAGAAGCGGGCGATCGCCGATCAGGTGAAGGATTTCTACATCTGCTCGCTCTCCTGCCGTTCCGTCATCTACAAGGGCATGTTCCTCGCCGAGCAGCTCACCTCCTTCTACCCCGACCTGCTCGATCCGCGCTTCGTCTCGAACTTCGCCATCTATCACCAGCGCTATTCGACCAACACCTTCCCGACCTGGCCGCTGGCGCAGCCCTTCCGCATCCTTGCCCATAACGGCGAGATCAACACCCTGCGCGGCAACATCAATTGGATGAAGAGCCACGAGACGCGCCTCGCCTCGGAGGCCTTCGGCGAGCATATCGACGACGTGAAGCCGGTCATTCAGGTGGGCGGCTCGGATTCGGCGTCGCTCGACGCCGTCTTCGAGATTCTGATCCGGGCCGGGCGCCCGCTTCCCATGGTGAAGTCGCTGATGGTGCCCGAGGCCGCCGGCAGCGCGCGCACCATGCCGCAGGCGCATCGCGACATGTACTCCTATCTCAATTCGGTGATGGAGCCTTGGGACGGGCCGGCGGCGCTCGCCATGACGGATGGGCGCTGGGTCTTGGGCGGCATGGACCGCAACGGCCTCCGCCCGATGCGCTACGCGGTGACGCAGAACGGGCTTCTCGTCGCCGGCTCCGAGGCCGGCATGGTGCGGCTGGACGAGGCCGAGATCATCGAGAAGGGCCGCCTCGGCCCCGGCCAGATGCTCGGCGTCGACCTCGCCGCCGGCAAGCTCTACCGCGACCGCGCCATCAAGGACATGTTGGCGGCGAGCCGGCCCTTTTCGAAATGGGTCAAGAACATCACCAAGATCGACAGCCTCATCCGCCAGTCGAACGAGACGGTCGAGTTCGGGCGGGAGGAGCTGCGGCGGCGTCAGCTCGCCTTCGGCTGGAGCCTCGAGGAGCTGGAGCTCATCCTCCACCCGATGGTCGAGGAGGCGAAAGAGGCGGTCGGCTCGATGGGCGACGACACGCCCCTCGCCGTGCTGTCGGAAGGCTATCGCGGCCTCCACCATTTCTTCCGGCAGAATTTCAGCCAGGTGACGAACCCGCCGATCGACAGCTTGCGTGAGAAGCGGGTCATGACCTTGCGCACGCGGCTCGGCAATCTCGGCAACATCCTCGACGAGGACGCGAGTCAGTGCAATCTGCTGCAGCTCGATTCGCCAGTGCTGTCCAATGCCGAATTCGCGGCGATGCGCGCCTATATGGGCGACACCGCGGTGGAGATCGACGCCACCTTCGATCCCGCCGCCGGGGAGACGGCGCTGCGCGACGGGATTCGGCGCATCCAGCGCGAGGCCGAGGATGCGGTGCGCGGCGGCTGCACCCATGTCATCCTCTCCGACAAGGCAATGTCGGCGGCGCGCGCCGCCATTCCGATGATCCTCGCGACGGGCGCTGTGCACTCGCACCTCGTCCGCCAGCAGCTCCGCACTTTCACCTCGCTCAACGTGCGCTCGGGCGAGTGCCTCGATGTCCATTACTTCGCCGTGCTGATCGGGGTCGGCGCCACATCCGTCAACGCCTATCTGGCGCAGGAGACGATCGCCGACCGGCACCGCCGCGGCCTCTTTCCCGGGCTGAGCCTCGCCGAGGCGATCGCCCGCTACAAGAAGGCGGCCGATGACGGGCTCTTGAAGATCATGTCGAAGATGGGCATCGCGGTCATCTCGTCCTATCGGGGCGCCTATAATTTCGAGGCCGTCGGCCTGTCGCGCACCCTCGTCGCCGAATTCTTCCCCGGCATGAATTCGCGCATTTCCGGCATCGGCCTCGCCGGCATCCAGGTGAAGGTGCTGGAGAGCCATGCGCGCGCCTTCGCCAGCGACGTCGTCGCCCTTCCGGTCGGCGGCTTCTACCGCTACCGCCGCGGCGGCGAGCTGCATGCCTTCGAGGGCAATCTCGTCCACACCCTGCAGAGCGCCGTCGCCGGCGACTCCTACGCGACCTACAAGCGCTACGCCGAAGGCGTGCGCAAGATGCCGCCGCTCAATCTGCGCGACCTTCTCGATTTCCGCCCGCGCCATGCGGCGATCTCGCCCGACGAAGTCGAGAGCATCACCGAGATCCGCAAGCGCCTCGTCGCGCCCGGCATCTCCTTGGGCGCGCTCGGCCCCGAGGCGCATGAGACGCTGTCGATCGCCATGAACCGCATCGGCGCCAAATCCGATTCGGGCGAAGGCGGCGAGGATCCGGCGCGCTACAAGCCGCGGCGCAACGGCGACAATGCCGCCTCGGCGATCAAGCAGGTGGCCTCCGGCCGCTTCGGCGTCACCGCCGAATACCTCAACAACTGCCGCGAGCTCGAAATCAAGATCGCGCAGGGAGCGAAGCCCGGCGAAGGCGGCCAGCTCCCCGGCTTCAAGGTCAACGGCATGATCGCCAAGCTGCGGCACTCGACGCCGGGCGTGACGCTCGTCTCGCCGCCGCCGCATCACGACATCTACTCGATCGAGGATCTGGCGCAGCTCATCTACGATCTGAAGCAGATCAACCCCGATGCCAAGGTCTGCGTCAAGCTGGTGGCGCGCTCCGGCATCGGCACGGTGGCGGCGGGCGTCGCCAAGGCGCGCGCCGACGTCATTCTCGTCTCGGGCCATTCCGGCGGCACCGGCGCCTCGCCGCAGAGCTCCATCAAATATGCAGGCATCCCGTGGGAGATGGGCCTCTCGGAGGTCCACCAGGTGCTGGTCTTGAACCGCCTGCGCCACCGCGTGCGCCTCAGGGTCGATGGCGGCATCAAGACCGGACGCGATGTCGTCATCGCGGCGATTCTCGGCGCCGAGGAATACGGCCTCGGCACCGCCTCGCTCGTCGCCATGGGCTGCATCCTGGTGCGGCAATGCCACTCCAACACCTGCCCCGTCGGCATCTGCACGCAGGATGAGCGGCTGCGCGCCAAATTCGCCGGAACGCCGGAGAAGGTCGTCAACCTCTTCAGCTTCGTCGCCGAGGAGGTGCGCGAGATTCTGGCCTCGCTCGGCATGCGCTCCTTGAACGAGGTGATCGGCCGCACCGATCTCCTGGCGCAGGTAAGCCGCGGCGGACGGCATCTCGACGATCTCGACCTCAACCCGATCCTGGCGCAGGCCGATCCCGGCGAATATCCGCGCTACTGCACGCTCGACGGCCGCAACGAGGTGCCGGACACCTTGGACGCGCAGATGCTGAAGGACGCGAAGGCGCTCTTCGAGGTCGGCGAGAAGATGCAGCTCACCTACAACATCCGCAACACGCACCGCGCCATCGGCACGCGCATGTCCTCGATGATCACCCGCAAATTCGGCATGAGCGGGCTGCAGCCGGGACACATCACGGTGCGCCTGCGCGGCTCGGCGGGCCAGTCGCTCGGCGCCTTCGCCGTGCAGGGGCTGAAGCTCGAAGTCTTCGGCGATGCCAACGACTATGTCGGCAAGGGGCTCTCGGGCGGCACCATCGTCGTCCGCCCCATGACCGCCTCGCCGCTCGCCACCAACAAGAACACCATCATCGGCAACACGGTCCTCTACGGCGCGACGGCCGGCAAGCTCTTCGCCGCGGGGCAGGCGGGCGAGCGCTTCGCCGTGCGCAATTCCGGGGCCGAGGCCGTCGTCGAAGGCTGCGGCTCCAATGGCTGCGAATATATGACGAGCGGCACGGCCGTCATCCTCGGCCCCGTCGGCGCGAATTTCGCCGCCGGGATGCACGGCGGCATGGCCTTCGTCTACGATTCCGAAGGCGAGTTCGAGACCAACATCAACCCCGATACCGTGATCTGGCGACGCATCGAGACTCCGCATTGGGCGGGTGTCCTCAGGGACCTCGTCGCCGAGCACGCCGAGGCGACGCAATCGCGCTTCGCCGAGCAGCTGCTCCTTGACTGGGAGCGCGAGCTCGGGAAATTCTGGCAGATTGTGCCGAAGGACATGTTGAAGAGCCTGCCGCAGCCGCTCTCGCTGGAGATCCGTCGGGCAGGTGTCGGGGACGATTAGACCCGCCCCTCACCCGACCCTCTCCCCGCTTTCGCGGGGAGAGGGTCCTCGCGTTCTGCCTCTCACCCGCTTGCGGGGAGAGGGTCGGGGTGAGGGGCCGGCGAAGGGAGCCTCCATGCTGACCCTCTACGGTGATCGCGACTCCGGCAACAGCTACAAGGTAGAGCTCGTGCTGACCCAGCTCGGCAAGCCGCACCGCTACGTCGTGATCGACACCTTGAAGGGCGAGACGCGCACTGCGGAATTCCTCGCGAAGAACCCGAACGGCCGCGTGCCGGTCCTCGAGATCGATGACGGCACCTACCTTCCCGAATCGAACGCCATTCTCTGCTACCTCGCCGAGGGCAGCGCGCTTATGCCCACGGACCGCCTCGAACGCGCGCAGGTCCTGCAGTGGCTATTCTTCGAGCAGTACAATCACGAGCCCAACATCGCGACGGCGCGCCACTGGCTGCGCGCCGGACTGCTGACCCCGGAGCGCGAGTATGCCTTCGCGCAGAAGCGCCTCGCGGGCTACGCCGCGCTCGGCGTCATGGAGGATCATCTCGAGCGGCACCGCTTCTTCGTCGGCGAGCGCTACTCGATCGCCGATATCTGCCTCTACGCCTACACCCATGTCGCGGGTCAGGGCGACTTCGACCTCGCCCGCTTCCCGGCGGTGGAGGCTTGGCTCGACCGCGTCCGCTCTCAGCCTGGGCATGTGGCGATGCTGAAGGATTAGGGACAGAGGCCCCTTCAACCGAAGGCGCCGCCCGCGTCGCTCCGACGGACTTGGTCGGGGTTTGCACCAAGAGTGCGGCGCTGATATCATTCTGATATCAGGAGGCTTGGTATGACCGATCTGCTCATACGTGATCTCGGTGCCGAGCTCATTGAAAGGCTGAAGCTGCGCGCAAAAAATCACGGCCGGTCATTGCAAGCCGAGGTGAAGGCGATCCTGCAAAACAACGTCCCGCTGTCGATGGCCGAGGCGCGCGCGCAGGTCGAGCGCATTCGCGCCGAATTCACGGGCAAGAAATTCTCGGACAGTGCCGAGCTGATCCGCGAAGATCGCGAGCGATGACGCGGTTCGTCGTCGATGCCAGTGTCGCGGTCAAGTGGTTCCTGGACGAGAATGAATCGGCAGAGGCACGGCTCCTCCTTGCGAGGGATTATCGGCTGACTGCACCGGACCTTGTCTTCGCGGAGGCTGCGAATATTCTTTGGAAGCGTGTGCGCCGGAAGGAAATGACGCCGACGCAGGCGCAATCCGTGCAGCTCGGGCTGTTCGATATCCCGATCGACGTCTTTGAAAGCGCGGCTCTGACCTCGGATGCGCTGCGGCTCGCCGCCGAAACGAATGCGACCGTATATGATTGCATGTATCTGGCCCTCGCCCTTCGGAACGGGTTTCTTCTGGTAACAGCCGACCAGCGGCTCTGCCGCAGGCTGGCGGACGGACCTTATGGCGCACCCGTCGTTCCGCTCGCCGAATTCAGGCCCCCGGGCCTGCATTGAAGCCGATCGATGCGCGTCCTCTACCACCTCTGGCTCTCCGCCTTCTCGCGCACGATTCGCGTCGTCTTGAAGGAGAAGAACCTCGAATTCACGCTGAAGGCCGAGAAGGTGTGGGAGCGGCGGCCGGAGTTCCTGGCGCTCAACCCGGCGGGCGAGGTGCCGGTGCTGATCGAACCCGAGGGCGCGGTGCTGGTCGATGTCCACGCCATCGCCGAATATCTCGACGAGGTCTATCGCGAGAAGATCCTGCTCGGCCTCAACCCCATCGACCGGGCCGAGGTGCGGCGCCTCGTCGCCTGGTTCGACGTCAAGATGAACCATGAGGTGACGGAGAACCTCGTCGGTGAGAAGATGATGAAGCGCTTTTTGGGTCTGGGGCAGCCCAATTCGAGCGCGATCCGCGCCGGCCATCTCAACCTCGTCCACCATCTCGACTATATCGGCTATCTGACGGAACGGCGGCGCTGGCTCGCCGGCGACAATTTCTCGCTCGCCGACATCACCGCGGCGGCGCATCTCTCGACCATCGACTATCTCGGCGACGTCCCCTGGGACGATCACGAGCCGGCGAAGGAATGGTATGCGCGCATCAAGTCGCGCCCCTCCTTCCGCCCGCTCCTTTCCGACCACATCCCCGGCGCGCCGCCGCCCAAGCACTACGCCGATCTCGATTTCTGAGCCGCCTCAGCCCTTTTCCGCGACGCCGCCGAGGCGCATGAGCCCGTCCGGATAGGCCGTGAAGCCGGTGATCCGCGCGCTCATGCCGTAGAGCCATTTCTGGTGATAGAGGTAGATGATCGGCCGGTCGTCGAGAAGAATGCGCACGGCCTCGGCGTAGAGGGTCTTGCGCCGGGCTTCGTCGGTCGTCTCGCGCGCCGCTTCGAGCAGCTTGTCGAACGCCGGATTGCAATAGTGTCCGTCGTTGCCGGCGGCGCCGCAGGCAAGGAGCAGGCTGGTGTTGCCGTCGGGATCGACGCGCCCGCTCCAGCCGATGAGATCGGCCTCGAACTTGCCCTGCCGCGCCTCGGCCAGCATGGTGATGAGCTCGATCGACTGCAGCTCGATGTCGATTCCGGCCTCCTTCGCCATGTCCTGCACGAGCTGGGCGACCGGGCGCAGCTCGTTGTTGGTCGGGACAAGCAGCGTCAAATGCGGGTGCGGCATTCCGGCCTCGGCGAGAAGCGCCTTCGCTTTGGCGACGTCGCGGCCCGGCACCGGCCGGTCGGCGACGTAATAGGGCGTGCCGGGCGGGAAGGGCTGGTTGCCGACGGCGAAGAGGCCGTTGAAAGCCACCTCGTCGATCGCCTTGCGGTCGAGCGACAATTCGAGCGCTTGGCGGAGGCGCTTGTCCTTGGCGAAGGGGTTCTTCGCCCCGTCGCCATTTCCGACATTGAAGGTGATGCCCTGATAAGCGAGGCCCGTCACCGCCGCCCAGGCGAGCGATTTGTCGGCTTTGAGCGCTTCGAGGTCGCTCGGGGCCAGGCGCTCGATGAGGTCGAGCTGCCCCGCCCGCAGATTGGCGAAGCGGACGCTGGCATCGGAGATCGGCAGGAAGGTGACGCGCGCGAAGTGATAGCGCGCCGCGTTCCAGTAGCCGGGATACATCTCCAGTACGATGCGGTCCTGCGGCACCCGCTCGACGAATTTGTAGGGCCCGGCGCAGACCGGATGCTGGTCGAACTTGTCGCCCGCCTCGGCCGCAGCTTTGGGCGCCACCATCATACCGGCGCGGTCGGTGAATTGCGCGACGAGCGGCGCGAAGGGCGCCTTGAGGCGGAGCCGCACGGTGAGCGGGTCGACGATTTCGGCGCTCGCCACCGCGGCGATCTCGCTCTTGCGCCGACTGCCGGGCAATGTCAGCTCGCGCTCGACATTGAATTTGACGGCCGCCGCATCGAAAGCCTCGCCGTCATGGAAGGTGACGCCGGAGCGCAGCTTGAAGGTGACGGAGAGCCCGTCCTCGGCGGTCGTCCATTCCGTCGCGAGCTGCGGCACGATCCGGCCCTCGGGATCGATATCGACGAGCTTGTCGCAGAGCGAGGAGAGGACGTGGCGGCCGACGAAGGTCCAATTCTTCGCGGGATCGAGCGTATCGGGATCGTCCTGCAGCGCGATGCGCAGGTTTTGCGCCGCAGCCGTAGCCGGCAGAAGGGCGAGAAGGGCGAGGACGAAGATGCTGGGTCGGCTGGTCATGGACTCTCTCCGCTGCGGGACGGCGAACGATCGGCCATCTCGCCGCGCGCCGCAAGCCCGCTTCCGGCGTTAGTGCGATGCGCGCGGCCGCGCTGGCCGCCAGCCTGGGAGAGACTGCATGGCGCTCCAGCATCGCGTCTTCCGCTTCCTCGCCCGCCGCCTCGCCGGTCGCGACCTGCCGCTGAGGCTCGTCCTCCCCGACGGCGCGACCTGCGATTTCGGCGCGGCGCCCAAGGTGGTGCTGCGCTTCAAATCGCGCCGCGCCCTTGCCCGGCTCTGCCGCGGCGATGTCGATCGGCTCGCCGAATGCTACGTCGAGGGCGATCTCGCGGTCGAGGGCGCGGTCCATGAGGTGATCGCCATCGGCGCCGCGCTCGCCGAGGCGCTGGCCGCAGCGGCGCCGCGCCTCGCCGCTTTGGCGCGCTTTCTCGCCACCTGGCGCGGCCGCCTCGCCGGCAAGCACAGCCGGCGGCGCGACGCCGCGGCGATCCGCTACCATTACGACGTCTCGAACGAGTTCTACGCGCTCTGGCTCGACCGCAATCTCGTCTATTCCTGCGCCTACTTCCACGACGGGACCGAGAGCATCGACACGGCGCAGGAGCAGAAGCTCGACCATATCTGCCGCAAGCTGCGCCTGTCGCAAGGCGAAAGGCTGCTCGACATCGGCTGCGGCTGGGGCGGCCTTCTGCTCTGGGCGGCGCAGCATTACGGCGTCACCGGCGTCGGCGTCACTTTGAGCGAGCGGCAATGCGAATACGCGCGCCGGCGGATCGCCCGCGAGGGAATGGAGGGCCTCATCGAGATCCGCCTTCAGGACTACCGCGACATTCCCGAGGATTCCGGCTTCGACAAGATCGCCTCGGTCGGCATGTTCGAGCATGTCGGCCGCCGCAATCTCGGCCTCTATTTCCGCACGATCGACCGGCTCTTGAAGCCCGGCGGGCTCGCCCTCAACCACGGCATCACGGCAATGGACCGCGAGAGCCGCGGCAACGGCCCCGCCGGCGGCGCCTTCCTCGACAACTACGTCTTCCCCGACGGCGAGCTCGCGCATCTCTCGCGCGTGCTTTACGATATGGCGGGCGCCGGCTTCGACATTCTCGATGTCGAAAGCCTGCGGCCGCACTACGCGCTGACGCTCCAGCACTGGGTGCGGCGGCTCGAAGAGAAGCGCGCGGCCGCCATCGCCACCGCCGGAGCCGAGCGCTATCGCATCTGGCGGATCTTCATGGCCGGCACGGCGCACGCCTTCGATGCGGGGCTGCTCGACCTGCATCAGGTGCTGGTCGCAAAGCGCAGCGCCGCGGGACCGGCGCCGCGCCCGTGGACGCGCGCCTATCAATATCGCGACGAGAAGGTGCCGCTTGCAGGCGCGCTGGACTGGAGCGAGGACGGCGTCAGCGCGCCGGCCTCCGCCGAGGCGAAACCGTAAGCCTCGCCATCGCATGCCGGAGCCGCGGCGGCAGGTCGGGCGCCCGCGGCCCCGGCCGGCGGCGGCGATCTCGCCGACATCCTGTTCTGAGCGACAGCCGCCGCGGCGCAAGACGCTGGCGGCGGCACACGAAGATGCTATCGTCGCGGCGCCACCCGCCGGGCCGCGCCGCGGCCGCGCGCTTCGAGAGGAGCCCCGCCGCGTGCTCATCGCGCAAATCACCGACCTCCACGCCCGCCCGCCGGGCCGGCTCTCCAACAGGGTCGTCGAGACCAACGCCATGCTGGCGAATGCCGTCGCGGCGATCGCGGCGCTGCGGCCGCTGCCCGATGTGGTGATCGCCACCGGCGATCTCGCCGATGCAGGTGAGGCGGAGGAATACCGCGTGCTGCGCGCCGAGCTCGGCAAGCTCGCGATGCCTGTCTATGTCATTCCGGGCAATCACGACCGCCGCGAGAGCTTGCGCGAGGTCTTCGGCGATCTCGCCTATCTGCCGCGCGAAGGGCGGATCCGCTACGTCATCGACGAGCATCCGGTCCGCCTCGTCGCGCTCGACACGCAGCTCCCGGGCCGGACGGAGGGCGAGCTCGGCGCCGATCAGCTCGCCTGGCTCGACCGGCGCTTGGCCGAGGCGCCGGAGCGGCCCACCATCGTCTTCATGCACCACCCGCCCTTCCCGACCGGCATCGCCCATATGGACCGCATCAACTGCGTCGACGGCGCCGCCATGGAAGCGGTGATCCGCCGCCACCGCCAAGTCGAGCGCGTGCTCTGCGGCCACCACCACCGCCCGATTCAGATTCGCTGGGCCGGGACAATCGGCAGCATCGCCCCCTCGACGGCGCATCAAGTGACGCTCGATCTTCGCCCCGACGCCCCCGCCACCTTCGATCTCGAACCGCCGGCCTTCCATCTCCATGCCTGGGTGCCGGGCGCGGGCATCATCACGCACCACGCCTATATCGACAGCTTCCCCGGCCCCTATCCTTTCGCGGGGGACAAGGAATAGGCGCTGCGCCTCCCGCTCGCGAGCGGCGGCTTCATTCCGGCTTGGCCGGCGCCTTTTTCTTCCCCGCGGGCGCCGCCTTCCCGCTTGCTCCCGCCTCGAGATGCGCGAGATTGTCCTTAGCCGCGGCCCCCGCCGGCGTGCCCGGAGCGAGCGCGGCGAGGCGCTGCCAGTCCTGCCGCGCGCCCGCTTCATCGCCTGATAGGCGGCGGAGATTGCCGCGCTCCAGCAGCGCGTCGGGATCGTCGGGGGCGCGGCGGAGCGCCGCCTCGACGTCGCGGAGCGCCGGCTCGAGCTGACCCGTCGCGCGATAGGCCGAGGCGCGGAAGACGAGGGCATCGATCCGCTCCGGATCGCGCTTCAGCGCATGATCGAGATCGGCGATCGCCTCGCGATAGCGCTTCTCGGCGCCGTAGATCTCGGCGCGGTCGGTGAGGAGGCCCGGATCCTCGGGCGCCGCCGCCAGCGCCGCAGTGAGCGCGCTTTCCGCACGCGCCATGTCGCCGGCGAGAAGCCAGGCCTGGCCCGCCTGGTCGAGCACCTCGGCGCGGAGCGCTGCCGGCGCCTTCGCCATCTCGGCCGCCAGCTTGTCGAGGCGCTTGCCCGCCTCGCTGTAGCGATGCAAGCCGATGAGTGCCACCGCGGCGCAATGTTCCGCCGGATGGCCGCCGCCGGTGCCGCGCCAGGCGAGCGCGCTGTCCCAGGCAGCCGCGGGATCGCGCCGCGCCTCCGCCATGCAGCGCGCATAATGCTCGGCCTCGACGCTCGGCAAATGCTGCGCGTGGGCGGCGGGCGCCGGCACGAGCAGCAGGAGAGCGACGGGAATGATCCCCGCCAATCCCAATGCTTTGGCGCTCATTCGCCGGGCGTCGCCATGCCTTCGCCGGAAACGAGCGCCGCTGCCGCCTCGCTTTCCGCCGTGCCGCCGAAATAGGCGCGCGCCTTCTCGAGGTAGATATACACGACCGGCGTGATGTAGAGCGTCAGCAGCTGCGACACGCAGAGACCGCCGACGACGGCGAGACCGAGCGGGCGGCGCAGCTCCGAGCCGGCACCGAAGCCGATGGCGATCGGCAAGGTTCCCATGATCGCCGCCATGGTCGTCATCATGATCGGCCGGAAGCGCAGGAGGCAGGCCTCGTGGATGGCGGATTCGGCCGTCGTTCCCGGCACCTTCCGCCGCTCGATCGCGAAGTCGATCATCATGATCGCGTTCTTCTTGACGATGCCGATCAGCATGACGATGCCGATGATGGCGATGACGCTCAAATCCTGATGGAAGAGCATCAGCGTCAGCACCGCGCCGAGACCGGCGGCAGGGAGGCCCGAGAGGATGGTGATCGGGTGGATGAAGCTCTCGTAGAGAATGCCGAGCACCATGTAGATGACGAGCACCGCGGCGGTCAGCAGCAGGCCCTGGCCGCGCAGCGATTCCTGGAAGACCTGCGCCGTGCCTTGGAATCCGGTCGAGATGGTGACCGGCAGGTTCATCGTGCGCTCGAGCTGCTGGATGCGCTGCACGGCATCGCCGAGCGAGACGCCCGGGGCGAGGTTGAAGGAGATGGTGACGGAAGGCAGCTGTCCCTGGTGGTTGACGGTGAGCGGCCCGACCGAGCGCCGCACCGTCGCGAAGGCGTCGAGCGGGATGGGCGGCGCGTTCGAGCCGGTCGTCGGGCGGACATAGATGCGCGACAGCGCCGCCGGGTCGCGCTGGAATTGGGGATCGGCTTCGAGAATGACCTCGTAGTCGTTGGAGGAGGTGTAGATGGTCGAGACCTGGCGCTCGCCGAAGGCGCTGAAGAGCGTGTTGCGGATCGCCTCGGCGGTGATGCCGAATTGCGAAGCCTTGTCTGTGTCGACGTCGATGACCGCCTTGAGATTGCCGATCTGGAGGTCCGAGGTCACGTCCTGGAAGCCCGGCAGCTCGGCGAGCTTTTTGTCCAGGATCGGCGCGTAGTGATAGAGCTCGGCGAGGTCGCCGTCCTGCAGCGTGTACTGGTAGAGGCTCTTCGCGAGGCGGCCGCCGACGCGGATATTCTGGATCGGCTGGAAGAAGACCTTCATGCCCGGCACCGCGGCAACGGCCCGACGCAGCTGCTGGATGACGGTGAGGACATCGTCCTTGCGCGCGTCATGCGGCTTCAGGTTGATGAAGATGCGGCCCTGATTGGTCGACGGGCTGAAGCCGGTGGCGCCGACGCTGGAATTGACGACCTCGACATTGGGATTGGCCTTGATGACGGCGGCCACTGCCTTCTGCCGCTCGCTCATCGCCGCGAAGGAGGTGTCCTCGGCCGCCTCGGTGATCGCGAAAATGAGGCCCGTATCCTCGATCGGGAAGAACCCCTTGGGGACGATGGCGAAGAGGTAGAGCGCCGCGCCCAGCGAGGCGAAGGTGACGAGGAGAGTGGCGGCGCGCCAGCGCAGCACGCCGCGCAGCGTATAGGAATAGGCTTTGAGCCAGGCGTCGAACGCCGCCTCCGAGGCGCGGTAGAAGACGTTGTGACGCTCGTCCCGGCCCCGCACCTTCAAGAGCCGCGAGCTCAGCATCGGCGTCAGCGTCAGCGAGACGAGGCCCGAGATCATGATGGTGAGGCTGATGGTGACGGCGAATTCGCGGAACAGCCGCCCGACGATGCCGCCCATGAAGAGCACCGGGATGAAGACGGCGCACAGCGAGACCGTGATCGAGAGAATGGTGAAGCCGATTTCGGCCGAGCCTTTGAGCGCCGCCTCCATGGGGCGCATGCCGCTCTCGATGTGGCGGACGATGTTCTCCAGCATGACGATGGCATCGTCGACGACGAAGCCGACCGAGAGCGTGATGGCGAGCAGCGAGAGATTGTCGATCGAATAGCCGCAGGCATACATGCCGGCGAAGGTGCCGATGAGCGACACGGGCAGCGCCAGCGCCGGGATGATCGTCGCCGTGACATTGCGCAGGAAGACGAAGATGACGAGGACGACGAGCGCCACCGTGAGGCCGAGCGTGAACTGCACGTCGGCCACCGAGTTGCGGATCGACACGGAGCGGTCGTTGACGACTTCGAGATCGACCGAGGGCGGAATCGCCGCGCGGAAGATCGGGATCAGCGCCTTGACGCTGTCGACGACATCGACGGTGTTGGCGTCGGGCTGGCGCAGCACGGCGAGCAGGATGTTGCGCTTGCCGTTGAACCAGCTCGCCACCTGGTCATTCTCGACGCTGTCGACCACCGACGCGACCTCGCCGAGGCGAATGGGCGCGCCGTTGCGGTAAGCGACGATGATTGGCCGGTACTTGGCCGCCTCGGACAGAGTCGTCGCGGCTTCGAGGGTGAAAGTCTGCGCCGGCCCGTTGATGGTGCCGACCGGCGTATTGGAGTTGGCGGCGGCGACGGCGTTGCGCAGATCGTCGATGCTGAGACCCTTTGCCGCCAGCGCCTCGGGGTTGGCGCGGACGCGCACGGCGAATTTCTGCGCGCCGTAGACCTGCACTTGCGCGACGCCCGGCAGTGTCGAGACGCGCTGCGCGATCAGCGTCTCGCCGTACTCGTCGACGGTCGAGAGCGGCAGGATGTCCGAGGCGAGCGTCAGGAACAGCACCGGGAAATCCGAGGGATTGAACTTGCGGAAGCTGGGCGGCGTCGTCATCTCGACGGGCAGCTTGCGCGCCGCCGTCGTCAGCGCCGATTGCACGTCGAGCGCCGCGCCGTCGATGTTGCGCCCGAGATTGAACTGCATGGTGATGGCGGTAACGCCCTCGCCGCTCACCGAGGTGATGGAGTCGATGCCGGAGATGGTCGAGAATTGCCGCTCCAGCACCCCGGCGACCGAGGAGGCCATGGTCTCGGCGCTGGCGCCGGGCAGGTCCGCGGTCACGACGATGGTCGGGAAATCGATTTGCGGCAGCGCGGCCACCGGCAGCAGGCGATAGCCGAAGAGGCCGAAGATGACGAACGCCATCATCAGCAGCGTCGTCATGACCGGCCGATGAATGCAGGTGATCGGCAGGTTCATGAGGTGGCGCCGCCGGGCTTCGCGTCCATCGGCCGCGGCTCGACCAGCGTGCCCTTGGTGAGGCGGAGCTGGCCGTCGACGACGACCTCTTCACCCTCGCTGAGGCCGCTGGCGATGATGCTTTCGCCGCCGGCCGAGCGGTCGACCGTGACGGTGCGCGGCTCGACTGTCTTGTCCGGCTTGATGACGTAGACGTAGCTCGATTCCTGGCCGACCTGGACCGCCTGCGCCGGAACGACGAGGGCGTTCGGCTCGACGCGCAAGGTGAGCGCGGTGGTGACGAACTGGCCCGGCCACAGATCCTCCGCCGGGTTCTGGAAGAGCCCGCGCAGCATGACCGTGCCCGTGCTGGCATCGACGGCGTTGTCGATGAAGGCGAGCTTGCCGGACTCGGCCTTCGTTTGCCCCGGCGCCTGCGCCGTCACCGTGAGGTCGCGCTTGCCCATCTCGGCGCGGATCGCCGGCAGATCGCGCTGCGGCACGGAGAAGGCGACGTAGATCGGCCGCATCTGATTGACGGTGAGCAGCGCGATCGTATCCACGGCCTTGACGGCGTTGCCCTCCTTGAGGGCGATGGCGCCGACGCGGCCGTCGATCGAGGAGGTGATCGTGTAATAGGAGAGGAGCGTCTTCAGATTGTCGAGCGCCGCCTCGTCGGCGCGCACCGCCGCTTCGAGCGCCGCGGCGTTGGTCTGCGCCGTATCGGCGATCGATTGCGAGGCGTAGTTCTTGGCCGCGAGCTCCGCCTGGCGCGCCGCCTCGCGCCGGGCATTGGCGAGCTGGGCGCGGTCCTTGGCGAGCTGCGCGTCCGCCTGGCGCACCTGCGCCTCGGCGGCGCGGCTGTCGAGCTGGAACAGCACGTCGCCGGCCTTTACCTCCTGCCCGTCATGGACGTTGACTTTGGCGATCTGGCCGTCGATGCGCGATTTGACGACGACGGTCGCCACCGGCTGCACCGTGCCGATGGCGTTGATGACGACGGGCATGGGCTTGCGCTTGACGGTGGCGGCGACCACGGGCACCGCTTGCGGCGGCGGCGCCGCGAGCGAGGCCGGCGCCGGCGTCAAATGGTAATCACGGTAGGCGATCCCGGCGCCGGCCAAGACGGCAAGAACGGCCACGGCTATCAGAACGCGCTTCATCGGTCGAAGCTTCCCGGTTCCCCAGCCCCCGATCCGAGCGCCATCGGCAGCTGCCGGCTGCGGATAGGGTGGATTTTATACGCCGAAGCGGCGGTTTGCATCCCAAACGCGCACCGCCCGCCGCGCACCGCCCGGCCGGGCGGGATGGACGATCGCGTCATCGGCGCGCATCTATGCCACAGCCGCTTGGCTTTTGCCAAATGAACGGCGCGTGAGCCGGCCCGCCACGGCGATTGCTTGCCCTCGCCGACCGTCCGGCGGCACCATGGCGACGCTGCCGAGGAGGGAAGGACTTGAACGGCTTCGCCAATGTCGGGCGCGCCTTCGCGAACCGGAACTACCGCATCTACGCGACCGGGAATGCCATTTCCCTGACCGGGACCTGGCTTCAGCGCGTCGCCGTCGGCTGGCTCGCCTGGCAGTTGACGCGCTCCGGCACATGGCTCGGCCTCGTCTCCTTCGCCGACCTCTTCCCGACCGTGCTGCTCAGTCCCTGGGCGGGCGCGCTCGCCGACCGCCGCGACCGCGTCCGCGTCATCTGGGCAACTCAGATCATCGCCATGCTGCAGGCGGCGCTTCTCGCCCTTTTGACGGCTCTCCAACTCCTCGGCATTCTCGGCCTCTTTGCCCTGGCGGCGGCGCTCGGCATGGCCAACGCCGTCAACCAGCCGGCCCGCCTCGCCCTCATACCGAGCCTCGTCACGCGCGCCGATCTGCCCGCCGCGGTCGCCATCAACTCGATCATCTTCAACGGCGCCCGCTTCGTCGGTCCCATGGTCTTCGGCCTCGTCATCGCCGGCGGCGATGTCGCCCTCGCCTTCGCCCTCAACGCCTTGAGCTACGTCGCCTTCGTCGTCGCCCTGGCGCGGCTCGACCTGCCCGGCGGCGAAGGCCGGGCGATGCGCCCGCGCATGCTGCGCGCCGTCGCCGAGGGCTATCTCTACGCCGCCCGCCATACCGGGATCGGCTCCATCCTGCTGCTGATGGCGGTGACCTCGCTCGGCACGCGCGGCTTCATCGAGATGCTGCCGGGCTTCGCCGATCAGGTATTCGGCCGCGGTCCGGAGGCTCTCGGCATGATGACCGCGACGGTCGGCTTCGGCGCCATCTGCGGCGGCTTCTGGATGGTGCGCCGCGGCGGGGTGGAAGGGCTGACCGGCATCGTCTTCGCCAATACGCTGCTGATGGCGGCGGCGCTTCTCGGCTTCACGGCGACGACGCGGTTCGCGGTCGCGCTCCCCTGCCTCTTCCTCGCCGGCTTCGGCCTCGTTGTCAGCGGCATCGGCGCGCAGACCCTCGTCCAGAGCGCCGTCGACGCGGCGATGCGCGGCCGCGTCCTCGCTCTCTACGGCATGATCTTCCGCGCCGGCCCCGCCCTCGGCGCCCTCGTCACCGGCACGCTCTCCTCGGCTTTCGGCCTCCGCCTGCCGGTCGCGGCGGGCGCCATGCTCTGCGCCCTCTATTGGCTCTGGGCGCGGCTCCGCCAGAGCGCCGTCGCGCGCGAGCTCGAAGCCGTTCCCGAGAGCGCCGAATGACGGAAGCAGCGCCTCGCCTCTTCTGCTTCGGCCTCGGCTACAGCGCGCAAGCGCTGGCGCGGCGTCTTGCCGCGCGCGGCTGGCGCATCGCCGGCACCTGCCGCGACGAAGCCGGGCGCGCCCGCCTCGCTGAGGCCGGCTGCGAGACCTTCCTCTTCGATGGCGAGCAGCCGCTCGCAGACGCGCCGGCGGCGCTCGCCGGCACGACGCATCTCCTGAGCTCGGTGCCGCCCGGCGCCGCGGGCGACCCGGTCCTCCGCCATCATGGCGGCGACCTCGCGCGGCTTGCCGGCAGGCTCGCCTGGGCCGGCTATCTCTCGACGACCGGCGTCTATGGCGATCGCGGCGGCGGGCTCGTCGACGAGGAGAGCGCGCTTCGCCCCACCGGCGAGCGCGGCCGGCGGCGCGTCGCCGCGGAAGCCGGCTGGCGCGCGCTCCATCGCAGGCACGGGCTGCCGCTCCATGTCTTTCGCCTTGCCGGCATCTACGGTCCGGGGCGGAGCGCGCTCGATGCGGTGCGCGCCGGCACGGCCCGGCGCATCGACAAGCCCGGCCAGCTCTTCTCGCGCATCCATGTCGAGGACATCGCGACCGTCATCGAAGCCTCGATCGCGCGGCCCCGCCCCGGCGTCGCCTACAATCTCTGCGACGACGAGCCGGCGCCGCCGCAAGAGGTCATCGCCTTCGCCTGCAGCCTGCTCGGCGTGCCGCCGCCGCCGCTCATCCCCTTCGCCGAAGCCGATCTGGCGCCGATGGCGCGCAGCTTCTACGACGACAACAAGCGCGTCTCCAACGCGCGCATCAAGAGCGAGCTCGGCGTCCGCCTCGCCTATCCCGATTACCGGGCGGGGCTGCGGGCCATCCTCGAGGCAGCGGGCGCGTGAGAAGGTTCAGCGCTGAGGACGCCAAGAGCGCGCCGAGGGCGCAGGCATGTCGGGCGCGACCTCCGCGCATCCTCCGCGGCCCCTGCGCTAAACCGCGTTGCTCTGGCTGAGCGCGGCAATCGCCTCGGTCAGGCGTTGCAGATCGAGGTCAGTCGAGAGCCGATGATCCCCTTCCGGGGCGAGCGTCACGGTGACGTCGCGCGATTGCAGCCGCTCGGCGAGGCGGAGACTCGTCTGCCACGGCACGTCGGGGTCTTTCATGCCGTGGAGCAGGCGGACTGGGCAGGCAATCGCGATAGGCGCGCGCAGGAGAAGGTGATTGCGGCCCTCTTCGATGAGGCGGCGCGTCACGAGATAGCCGGCGGGGTCATAGGCCGACGGAAGGCGGATGGCGCCGTCGCGCAGAATCGCGGCGCGCTGCTCCTCCGAGAGGCGCCGCCACAACAAATCCTCGGTGAAGTCGGGCGCGGCGGCGATGCCGATCAGCGCCGCGACCCGCTCCGGTCGCGCCAGCGCCGCCAGCAGCATGATCCAGCCGCCCATGCTGGAGCCGACGAGAATCTGCGGACCCTCGGTCGCGCGGTCGAGCACGGCGAGCGCATCGGCCGCCCAGCGGCCGATCGTCGCCTCCTCGAAGCGGCCCGAGGAGGCGCCATGCGCGAAATAATCGAAGCGAAGATAGGCCCGGCCGCGCGCCCGGCAGAAGGCTTCGAGCGCCAGCGCCTTGGTGCCGGTCATGTCGGACATGAAGCCGCCGAGAAAGACGACGCCCGGCGCGGCGCCGGCGAGGCGATGGTAGGCGATTGTCGCGCCGTCCTCGCATGTTAAAATCCGATGTCCGGCGGGCGTGCCGGGCGGCGTCGCTTCCAGGACCATCGCACCAACGACGACAATGACCACCGACGCCGATCCTAGCATCGCGGCGGCGCCCGCAGAAGGCCGGCCGCCCGCCGTGCTGCAGGTGCTGCCGGCGCTCGTCAGCGGCGGCGTCGAGCGCGGGACTGTCGAGATCTCGGCCGCCCTCGTCGCCGCCGGCTGGCGCTCCTGCGTCGCTTCTGCCGGCGGCAAGATGGTGCACGAGATCGAGCGCCATGGCGGGCAGCATGTGACGCTACCGCTCGCCTCCAAGAATCCGCTGGTCATGCGTCGCAATGTCGGACGCCTCGCCGCCGCGATTTCGGCGCTCGGGATCGACATCGTCCATGCGCGCAGCAGAGCGCCGGCCTGGAGCGCGCGCGCCGCGGCGCGGCGCACGGGCCGCCATTTCGTCACCACCTTCCACAACGCCTACAGCCACGGCAACCGCCTCCGCCGCTGGTACAATTCCGTCATGGCGGAGGGCGAGCGCGTCATCGCCATCTCGCAGTTCGTCGCCGCGCATCTCGCCGAGGTCTATAACGTCCCGGCCGCGCGGATCCGCACTATCCAGCGCGGCGTCGACCTCGCCCGCTTCGATCCCGCTCGCATCGGCGCCGAGCGCATCATCCGCCTCGCCCGGCAGTGGCGCCTCGAGGACGGGCGCGCCGTCATCATGCTGCCCGGCCGGCTGACGCGCTGGAAGGGTCAGCTCGACCTCGTCGCCGCCGTCGCCCTCTTGGGGCGCGCCGATCTCCACTGCCTCTTCGTCGGCTCCGATGAAGGCCGCGGTGGCTTCCGCCGCGAGCTCGAAGCCGAGATCGTGCGGCGCGGCCTCGCCGGCGTCTGCCAATGCGTCGAGGATTGCAACGACATGCCGGCCGCCCTGATGCTGGCCGATGTCGTCGTCTCCGCCTCGAATCGGCCGGAAGGCTTCGGCCGCGTCATCGCCGAGGCGCAGGCGATGGGTCGGCCCGTCATCGCCACCGACCATGGCGGCGCGCGCGAGACGGTGCTGCCCGGCGAGACGGGCTGGCTCGTGCCGCCGGCCGATCCGCCGGCTCTCGCCGCTGCGCTGGCCGCGGCGCTCGCCCTCACGCCGGCGGAGCGCCTCGCCATCGCCGAGCGCGGCATGGCGCATATCCACGCTCATTTCAGCACGGCGCGCATGTGCGCCGAAACTCTCGCCGTCTATCACGAGGTCCTCTTTCCGGCGCCTCGGCCGCGAGCCGAGACCCCGGTGCCCGGTCTCCTCGCGCCCGAACAGGAGACCCCGCGCGCGTGAGCGAGGCGGCGCCGCGCATTCTCGTCATCAAGCTCGGCGCGCTCGGCGATTTCGTCCAGGCGATGGGGCCGGCCGCGGCGATCCGCGCCCATCACAAAGGGGCGCGGATTACGCTGCTGACCAGCGTTCCGCTCGCCGCCTTCGCGCGTAAGGCTCCCTATTTCGACGAGGTCTGGGTCGACGAGCGGCCGGGCCTGATGGCGCCGCGCGCCATCCTCGCGCTCCGCCGGCGCCTGCGGGGCGCCGGTTTCGCGCGCGTCTACGACTTGCAGACGAGCGACCGCTCGAGCGCCTATTTCCGCCTCATGGGGCCGGGCCGGCGGCCGGAATGGAGCGGCATCGCCGCCGGCGCGTCGCACCCTCACAACAATCCCGGCCGCGACCGCATGCACACGCTCGACCGGCAGACGGAGCAGCTCCGCCGCGCCGGCATCGCCGAGGTGCCGCCGCCCGATCTCTCCTGGGCCGCCGCCGAGATCGCGCCATTCCGGCTGCCGCCGGCCTTCGCTCTTCTCGTCCCGGGCGGCGCCGCCCATCGCCCGGAGAAACGCTGGCCGGTCGAGCGCTATGCGGCGCTCGCGCTGCGGCTTGCCGCTGCCGGCGAGGCGCCCGTCGTCATCGGCGGCGCCGCCGAGCGGCCGCTCGGCGCGATGATCGCGGCGGCGGCTCCGGGTGCCCGCGACCTCACGGGGCAGACGAGCCTCGGCGAGGTCGTCGGGCTCGGCCTGGCGGCACGGCGCGCCATCGGCAACGACACCGGGCCCATGCATCTCTTGGCCGTGGCCGGCTGCCCGGTCACCGTTCTCTACTCCGCCGCTTCCGATCCGGCGCTGACCGCGCCGCGCGGGCCGGATGTGACGATCCTGCGCCGCGCCGATCTCGCCGATCTTCCGGTCGAGGAGGTTGCCGCCACGCTGCGCATGGGCTAAATCCGCGCGATGAACAGAGCGAGCACGCCCGTCACCCTCACCTTGCCGGACGGCAAGCAACGCAGCTTTCCGGGGCCCGTGACCGGCGCCGAACTGGCGGCCGCGATCGGACCCGGCCTTGCCAAGGCGGCGGCCGTCATCCGCGTCGACGGCAAGCTGCGCGACCTCTCGGCGCCGATCGACCGCGACGCCGATGTCGCCATCATCACCCGCGACTCGCCCGAGGCGCTCGAAGTGCTGCGCCACGACGCGGCCCATGTCCTCGCGGAGGCGGCGAAGGAGCTCTACCCGGACGTTCAGGTCACCTTCGGCCCGGCGACCGAGAGCGGTTTCTACTATGATTTCGCCCGCGACGAGCCCTTCACGCCCGAGGACCTCGCAAAGCTCGAGGCGCGCATGCACGAGATCGTCGAGCGCGACGAGCCGATCACGCGCGAGGTGTGGTCGCGCGACGACGCCGTCGCGTTCTTCAAATCGATCGGCGAGACCTACAAGGCGGAATGGATCGGCGAGATTCCGGCCGATGAGGAGATCTCGATCTATAAGCAGGGCCGCTTCGTCGATCTCTGCACGGGGCCGCACCTGCCCTCGACCGGCAAGCTCGGCCAGGCCTTCAAGCTGACCAAGGTGGCCGGCGCCTATTGGCGGGGCGACGCGCGCAACGCCCAGCTCCAGCGCGTCTACGGCACGGCCTGGGCGAACGCCAAGGATCTCGACCGCTACCTCCTCATGCTGGAGGAGGCGGAGAAGCGCGACCACCGCCGCCTCGGCCGCGAGCTCGACCTCTTTCACCAGCAGGAAGAAGCGGTGGGCTCGGTCTTCTGGCACCCGAAGGGTTGGACGCTCTGGCGCATCATCGAGAATTATCTGCGCCGGCGCCTCGACGAGGAAGGCTATGTCGAGGTGAGGACGCCGCAGCTCCTCGACCGCTCGCTCTGGGAGGCCTCGGGGCATTGGGAGAAGTTCCGCGAGAACATGTTCATCGCGCAGAGTGCCGATGAGCGCGTGCTGGCGCTGAAGCCGATGAACTGTCCCGGCCACGTCCAGATCTTCCGCCAGGGGCTGAAGAGCTACCGCGACCTGCCCTTGCGCATCGCCGAGTTCGGCTCCTGCCATCGCAACGAGCCCTCGGGCGCGCTGCACGGCATCATGCGCGTTCGCGCCTTCACCCAGGACGATGCGCACATCTTCTGCACCGAGGACCAGGTGACGGCGGAGAGCATTGCCTTCTGCAACCTCCTCCGCAGCGTCTATCGCGATTTCGGCTTCGAGGACGTCGCGGTCAAATTCTCGGACCGCCCGGCGGTCCGGGCCGGCACCGACGCCATCTGGGACAAGGCCGAGGCCGGGCTCAAGGCCGCGGTCGAGGCGGCGCGCCTGCCCTACACGATGAATCCCGGCGAAGGCGCCTTCTATGGGCCGAAGCTCGAATTCGTGCTGCGCGATGCCATCGGCCGCGACTGGCAATGCGGCACCTTGCAGCTCGATTTCGTGCTGCCTGAGCGGCTCGACGCCTCTTATATCGGCGAGGACGGCCAGCGCCACCGGCCGGTGATGCTGCATCGCGCCATCTTCGGCTCGATGGAGCGCTTCATCGCCATCCTCATCGAACAGCATGCCGGCAAGTTCCCGCTGTGGCTCGCGCCGGTGCAGCTCGTCATCGCCACCATCACCTCCGATGCCGACGATTATGCGCGCCGGGTGTTCGCCGCGGCCGAAGCCGCCGGGCTTCGGGCGCAACTCGACCTCGCCAATGAGAAGATCAACTACAAGGTCCGCGAGCACAGCCTCGCCAAGATCCCGGTGATGCTCGTTCTCGGCAAGCGCGAAGCCGAGAACGGCACGGTCGCGCTCCGCCGACTGGGCGGCAAGGAGCAAGAAATTCTTGAACTTGATGACGCCATCGCTAGATTGACGGCGGAATCCGCAGGCCCGTGCGGCTGAGAGCGGATTTGCGCGCCGGGCGGCCGCTCAGGAGACGGCTTCGCGGCGGGCGGCGTCCATCTTTCGCTGGAGGTTCTACATAGCCAGGCCACCAATGAATTTCACGCCGACGCGCGAGGGTCCGCGCGTCAACGAAGAAATCCTCGTCCCCCGCGTCCGCCTCGTCGACGAGAAGGGGGAGATGGTCGGGATCGTCGGACGGAACGAAGCGCTCGCCATGGCCGGGGAAGCCGGCCTCGACCTCGTCGAGGTGGCGCCCGGCGCCGATCCGCCGGTCTGCAAAATCCTCGATTTCGGCAAATACAAATACGAGGAGCAGAAGAAGAAGAACGAGGCGCGCAAAAAGCAGAAGGTCATCGAGGTCAAGGAGATCAAGCTGCGTCCCGGCATCGACGAGCACGATTACGATGTCAAGATGCGCAGCATGGTCAAGTTCATCGGCGAAGGCGACAAGGTCAAGGTGACCATGCGCTTCCGCGGCCGCGAGCTCGCCCACCAGGATCTCGGCATGAACGTGCTGATGCGCGTCAAGGACGACCTCGACACGATCGCCAAGATCGAGCAGTTCCCCCGCATGGAGGGCCGCCAGATGATCATGGTGATGTCGCCGAAGTGACGGCCGGAAGGGCTGTGAGGCGCTCCCCGAGACCCTGCGTTCACTTTGAGCTTTCCCTCTCCTCCGCCGGGAGAGGGCCGCGAGCGGCTCACGGCAATCGGTGATGGCGCGCGGCTACTCCCAGCTTGCGACATAGCCGGTCTGCCCGGCGCGGCGGCGGACCACGACCCGCTGCCGGGCAGGGGCGGCGGGCGGCGGGATCTCGTCCAGCGCGGCGACCGGCCGCCCGAAATGGTAGCCTTGCGCGTAGTCGACCCCGAGCCGTCTGAGCCCCGCCGCGCCCGCCTCGCTTTCGATCATTTCGCCGATCGTGGCGACGCCGATCTCGCGGCAGAAGCCCGAGATCGCGCTCAGCAGCGTGCCGTCGCGCGAATGCGCCAGGGCCGCGCGGACGAAGGCGCCGTCGATCTTGATGAAATCGACCTCGAAGCTGCGCAAGTAATGAAACGAGTTGGCGCCGGCGCCGAAATCATCGAGGCAGACCTTGAAGCCGGCGCGGCGCACGGCCTGCAAGCGGGCGTTGACCGCCTCGGTCTCGGTGATGACCGCCGACTCGGTGATCTCGAGGAGAAGGCGCGGGGCGAGCTCCGGCTGGAGCAGCGCCAGCAGCGCTTCGGTGAAGACGCTGCCTTCGAGCGAGCGGCCGGAGACATTGACGGCGATCGGCAGGGTCGCCTCTTTGCGCTGCCGCAGCAGCGCCGTCACCTGCTCGCAGACGGCGAGATCGAAGTCGGCGATGAGCCGCACCGCCTCGGCAAAAGCGACGGTGTCGCCGGGAGAGTCGCCGTCGGCGAAGCGGGCGAGCGCCTCCACATGGTGGATCGCGCGCGTCGCGAGATCGACGATCGGCTGATAGACGAGGGTGAAGTCGCGCTCGGCCACGGTCGCGCGGAGATTGCCGACGCGCGCCATGGTCGCCGCCATCGCGCCGTCGAGCGCATCGCGCAGCGTCGGGATCGACATCTCGCCCTTGCCCGCTTCCGCGAACTGGTTGATGCAATAGACGAGGGCGCGAACCGTATCGGCGGCGTCGAGCCCATCCTCGTCGAGGGCCATCGTCGCGGCGCGCAAGCTGACGCCTTTCCCTGCAGGGTCGATGGCGCGGGCGAAGCCCTCGATCCCGCTCTGCAAGCGCTCGGCATCGAGCTCGCAGCGGTGGATGACGCCATAGCGGCCATTGCCGAAGCAGCCCGCCGCCGCGATGCCCGAGGCGCAGCTATAGATGTAGCGCTCGATCGTGCCGACGAGGCCATCGCTGATCTCGGCGCTGAGGCGCGCCGTCAAGGCGTCGAGCTCATCGAGCGTGAGCAGAGTGAGCTTGCAATCCTCTTGCCCGGCCTCCAGCAGGTATTGCGCGGCGCGTTCGGCGAAGGCCTCGCGCGTCAAAATGCCTTCGCCCGAGGCGACGGGCGGCGGCACCGAGGCCGAGATGGCGAGGGTGAGGAAGAAGGCGTCCGGCCGGTTGCCGAGCCGGCAGCCGCCGAAGACGATCGGCGGTTTGTCAGCGCTCGCGAGGCGCAGCATCACCGGATGAAAACGCTCGCCGCGCGTCAAGGAGGCGAGAAGCGAGGCGGCAATGGCGCGATCGGCGGGCTGCAGGAGCTCGAAGACCGGGCGGCCGATGAGCGCTTCGGCGGCGCAGCCATGGAGATGCTGGGCCGCGCCCACGGCGAAGGCGATGCGGCCGTCGCTCGTCACTTCGAGCAGAAGATCGGCTGCCGCGAAGGCGAAGCCGACGAAGCGGTCGCGCTGCGTCCGCAGGGCGGCGAAAGGCGAGGCGGTGTCCAGTGTCATGGCGCGCTCGATCCCGCGGCCGGGAAAGCCTCCGGCCGCGTGCCAGACAATAGCGTCCAACTAGCTAAATAGTTGTGAATCGTCCGATGTCGCCCGACCGCGCCGCCGGCTCACCAGCTCGAATAGGTCCAGCCGCGCGACTTCATGCAATCGTCCCACTGGCCGGGTCCCGTCGATTTCTGCTCGCATGCGGCCGATTCGCGCTGGAAGGCGGCGCTGTCGGCCCCCGGCTTCGACCAGTGGTAGTAGCCGCAGCCGGCGAGCGCGAGAGCGGCCGCGGCAATGAGCCTCGTTCGCAGATCAGTCATTCCTCGTCTCGGATTATCGCAATGGCCAGACCAGCATGATGAGCGGTACGCCGACGGTGAGGACAATCGTCGACAGCGGCAGGCCGAGCCGCCAGTAGTCGCCGAACCGGTACCCACCCGGCCCGAGGACGAGGGTATTGCATTGATGCCCGATCGGCGACAGGAAATCGCTGCCGGCGCCGACGGCGACGGCCATCAGGAAGGGATCGATCCGCAGTCCGAGATGTCCGGCGAGGCTGGCCGCCACCGGTCCCATTACGATGACGGCGGCGGCGTGGTGGAGGATCGGCGTCAAGAGCATGGTCATCGCCATGACGAGGGCGAGCATGGCAAAGGGCGGCAGCCCCGCGGCAACCGTCGAGATGGCGTCGGCGATGAGCCCCGTCGCGCCCGTCCGCTGCACCGCCTCGCCGACGGGAATGAGGGCGCCGAGCAGAATGAGGATCGGCCATTCGATGCGCTCGTAGATCTCTTTGAGGCTGAGGATGCCGAGGAGGGCGATGAGCGTCGCCGCGGCGATGAAAACCACGGCCGCGGGCAGGATTTCGGTCGCCGCCACTGCCATGGCACCGGCGAGAATGAGAGCCGGCATGACGATCTGGCGGGGCTGCCCGAGCCGGAGGTTGCGCTCGGCGAGCGGCAAGCAGCCGAGGCGGGCGAGCGCCTCGGGCATCGCCTCGCGCTCCCCTTGCAGGACGACGACATCGCCGCTGCGGAAGCGCGTGCGGTTGAGCCTCGCCGCGATGCGCAGCCCGGTGCGCGAGATGGCGAGAAGATTGAGCCCGAAGCGCCGGCGCAGCCGCAATTCTGTCGGCGAGGCACCGATCATCTGCGAATCTGCGGTGATCACCGCCTCGACGACGGCGATCTTGCCGGCCGTCTTCTCCTCGGGCCCCAGCTCCTTCTTCTCCTCGGCGGGCAGTTCCTTGCTGCCGACGAGTCGCAGCTTCGCGGTTTCGACGACATCGGCGAGGAGGTGCGGATCGCTTTCGACAACAAGGACGTCGTTCCCGGCCAGTTTCCAGTCGGCTCCCGGAGCCGAGAGCCGCGTCTCGTCGCGGATGACGGCGCGAACCGTGATGGCGCCCGAGCCCTTGGCTTCGACAGCGGCGACGGTCTGGCCGACGAGCGGCGATTCCGGCGGCACCACGAGCTCCGCGGTGTAGTCGTCGATGTTGAAGCGCTTCTCCGGCGGCGGCGCCGCGCGCCGTCCTTGCGGCAGGAGACGCCAGCCGAAGGTGAGGAAAACGACGCCGCAGAGACAGAGGCCAAAGCCGACCGGGGTGAAGTCGAACATCTCGAAGGGCGCCCCCTCGATCTGCGCCCGAATGCCGGCGATGAGAATGTTGGGCGAGGTCCCGATCAGCGTCATGAGCCCGCCCAGCAGCGAGCCGAAGGAGAGCGGCATCAGAAGCTGCGAGGGCGAGCGCCCGGCGCGGCGCGCCGCCGCGATCGCGACCGGCAGGAAGATGGCGAGGGCGCCGATATTCTTCATGAAGGCGGAGAGCAAGGTGACGATGCCGACAAGGACTCCGGTCTGGAGGTCGGCATTGCCGAAAAGCGGGGCGAGGCGGCGGATGAGCGCCTCGACCAGCCCCGACTGCCCGATCGCGGCGCTGACGACGAGGGCGCCCGCGATGAGGGGAATGACGTCATTGCTGAAGCCGCTGAAGGCGCGGTCCGCGGGCACGACGCCGGTCAGCACGGCCGCCAGCAGCGCAAGCAGCGCAACGACGTCGTAGCGCAGCCGATCCCACAGGAAGAGCGCCAGCATCCCCGCGAGGATGGCAAAGATGATGATTTGCTGATGGGTCATGAGGTGGAGGTGCGGACCGCCCCCTGAGAACGACGGCCTCGGCTTCCTGTTCCGCCGCGCCGTTCCGCAACCCGTCGAGCGGAACGGTCGTTAGCCGTCACAAAGAGCTTGCCCGTTCGGAGGAACCCGTCGATGAAAACGCGGCTCGCCCTGCCTCTGGCCGCCCTCGTCGCCCTGCTCGCCATCACGCGGGCGGGCCCGGCGCGCGCCGAAGCGGTCGACCTCGCCCTCGTCCTTGCCGTCGACGTCTCGGGCAGCATCGATGGCGAGCGCTTCGCCATCCAGCGCAACGGCTATGCCGCGGCCTTCGGCAATCCGTCGGTCATCGACGCCATCGCCTCGGGCGCACATGGAGCGATCGCCGTTACCTTACTCGAATGGTCGGGGCCGGGGCATCAGCAGCAGGTCGTCGGCTGGACGCTCATCAACGACCGCGCCTCGGCCGCCGCCTTCGGCAACGCCATCGCGCGGGTCGAGCGCGTCTATTCCGACTGGACCTCGATCAGCGGCGCCATCGACGCCAGCGTCGGACTGCTGCGCAACAGCGGTTTCGAGGCGACGCGGCGGGTCATCGACATCTCGGGCGACGGTCCCAACAACAGCGGCCGGCCGATCGCCGACGCGCGCAACGACGCGCTTGCCGCCGGCATCACCATCAACGGCTTGCCGATCACGACGACCGAGCCCGATCTCGACGCCTATTATCGCGAAAGCGTCGTCGGCGGCGACGGCGCCTTCACCATCGTCGTGCAGAATTTCGACAGCTTCGCGAGCGGCATTCTCAACAAGCTCGTGCGCGAGATCGCCGACGCCGCGCCACGCCGCCAGCTCGCGATGCGCTGGGCGCCGGGCGAGCCGTAACCCGTCGCAACGGGCAATGCCGGTCAGGCGCGCGGTGGCGAAACGGCGATGCCGTGCTTCTTGAGGTAATGCCGCAACTGGTCGTAGCTGAGACCGAGATGCTGGGCCGTGCGGCGCTGATTGTAGCGGCAGGCGACGAGCGCCTCCTCGATCAATCGCGCCTCGTAGCGGCGGATGCGGAGCGAGAAGCTGCCAGCCTCGGCGACCGAAGCGGGGATCGCCTCCGGCGTTGGCGGGGCCGCGGCGCCGGGCCGAAAGGGCGAGGCGAAGGGATCGAGCACGATCTCGTCGACCGGCCGCTCCGCCGCTTCGATGCGGCATACCGAGCGCTCGACGGCGTTGCGCAGCTCCCGCACGTTGCCGGGCCAGGAATACGCGGCCAGCGCGGCGATGGCGCGCTTCGTGAAGCCGGGGAAGGAGGCGCGGCCGAGTTCGCGCGCGATGCCGCGGGCGAAATGATCGGCAAGAAGCGGAATGTCTTCCCGGCGCTGGCGCAGCGGCGGAATGGTGATGACGTCGAAGGCGAGGCGGTCGAGGAGGTCGGGGCGGAAGGCGCCGGCGCGGGCGCGCTCCGGCAGATCGGCGTTGGTCGCGGCGATGACGCGGACATCGACCTCGACGCTCTCGCCGCCGCCGACGCGCTCGAAGCTGCCATATTCGATGACGCGCAGCAGCTTCTCCTGCACCGTCGCCGAGGCGTTGGCGATCTCGTCCAAGAACAGCGTGCCGCCATCGGCGATCTCGAAGCGGCCGGCGCGACGCCGCACCGCCCCCGTGAAGGCGCCCGCCTCATGCCCGAACAGCTCGCTGTCGAGGAGGCTCTCGGCGAGGGCCGCGCAGTTGAGCTTGATGAAGGGCTTGTCCCAGCGCGGCGAGAGATAGGCAAGGCGCGAGGCCACCAGCTCCTTGCCGGTGCCGCGCTCGCCGACGACCAGCACCGGCCGCGCGAGCGGCGCCACGCGCGAGACCTCCGCCAGCATGTCGCGGAAGGCGGGCGCCTCGCCGATCAAGGGCGGCAGCGGCGGCGGGTGGTCGATCATCGCATCCATTGGTGGTAAATTACGCCAAGTTATGGCGCTTTTACATATGTAATCTCGATCGCGACGCCAACACCTCGAGGCGGAGACAAGGCGGATCAATGACTTGAGGCAGATCGCCGCAATTGGCACGAGGCGTGCAAAGCGGGGCTCGACACTCTTCCGACGGAGCATTTCCCGATGGGCATTTTCTCCCGCCTCACCGATATCGTGAATTCGAACATCAACGCCATCCTCGACCGGGCGCAGGATCCCGAGAAGATCATCCGCCTCATCATCCAGGAAATGGAGGACACCCTCGTCGAGGTGCGCGCGTCCGCCGTGCGCGCCATCGCCGAGCGCAAGGAGGTCGAGCGCCGGCTCGAAGCGGCGCGGCGCGAGCGCGAGGAATGGCAGCGCAAGGCCGAGTTCGCCGTGACCAAGGGCCGCGAGGACCTGGCGAAAGGCGCGCTGCTCGCGAAGGCGCGGTGCGGCGAGCAGGTCGCGGTTTTGGAGAAGCAGCTCGAGCAGATCGGCGCCGCTCTCGACAAGCAGAACGAGGATATCGGCAAGCTGCAGGCGAAGCTCGCCGACGCCAAGGCGCGCGAGCGGACGATCGCGGCGCGGCAGAAATCGGCGGCGGGCCGCCTCAAGATCCGCGCTCGCCTTTATGACGAGCGCATCACCGACGCCTTCGCCCGCTTCGAGCAGGTGGAGCGCGCCCTCGACCACCTCGAAGGCAAGGTCGAGGCCTATGATCTCGGGCGCGGCAAGACGCTCGATGCCGAGCTCGCCGGGCTCGAAGCCGAAGCCGGCGTCGATGAGGAGCTGGCCGAGCTCAAGAAGCGTCTCGGCAACAGCATCCGCCCGGGCGCCGCCCGATGATGGCGGGCATGGCGCTGGGCGTCGTCATCCTCATCCTCGGCATCCTCTTCCTCGTCATCATCCTGCCGATCTGGATCGTCGCCCATTACGTGACGCGCTGGCGCGCGGCGCGCGGCCTCAGCGCCGCCGACGAGCGCATGCTGGCCGAGCTCTGGGAGAGCGCGCGCAAGCTCGAGCAGCGCATCGATGGGCTCGAACGCGTCTTTGATGCGGAGGCGCCGGGCTGGAGGAGCAGAGCATGAGCTTCTGGGACCGTTACGGCCGGCTGCGCAACCCCTATCGTCTTTACCGCGACGCCGGCAACGCCAAGATCGCCGGGGTGTGCGCCGGCATCGCCGATTATTTCGGCATCGATCCGATGGCGGTGCGTCTCGGCGCCGTGGTCGGGCTCGTCTTCTTCTTCGTGCCGACGATGGTGGCCTATCTCGTCGCCGCGGCCTTCCTGCCGGCGAAGCCGCCGGCGCTCTACGCGAGCCCCGAGGAGGAGGCGTTCTGGCGCGGCGTCGCCACCGCGCCCGACCGCACGGTGCAGGCGCTCCATGCGAAATTCGCGGCGCTCGGCGAGCGTTTGGCGCGTATGGAGACGGCCGTCACCTCGCAGGATTTCGAGCTGCACCGCAAGTTCCGCGATCTCGGCCGCTGAACGCCGCCGCTGGAGTGCCATGCCATGCCCGTCATCAGCCTGCTCCTCAACATCCTGTGGGTCGTCTTCGGCGGCCTCTGGATGGCCTTCGCCTGGGTCGTCGCCGGCGCGCTCATGGCGGTCACCATCATCGGCCTGCCATGGACGGCGGCCGCCTTCCGCAACGCCTGGTACACGCTGCTTCCCTTCGGCCAGACCGTCGTCAGCCGCGAGGAGGTGACCGGCCGCCCGAGCCTCGCCTCGGGGCCGCTCGGCGTCGTCGGCAATGTCCTCTGGCTTCTCCTCGGCGGCTGGTGGATCGCCCTCCTCCACCTCGTGCACGCCTTCCTCTTCGCCATCACGATCATCGGCCTTCCTTTCGCCTGGGCGCATCTGAAGCTCGCCGGCCTCGCCCTGTGGCCCATCGGACGGACGGTCGTCCCGATCGACGAGGCGGAACGGCTGCGCTATGGCGCCTGGCGCGGACGGGCGCTATAGGCACCCACAAGCTCCGGAGAACCCTCTCCCGCCTGCGCAACCTCTCCAGGAACCCACCCTCCCCCGCTCTCGCGGAAGCGAAGCTTCCGCTGCCGCGGCAGGCGAAGCGGTTCGCTTCGCCGGGAGCTTGCGGGAGAGGGCAGGGTGAGGGTTTACTCGTGCGTGCGGCGCCGCGACCGATCGAGCCTGCGGCCCTGGCCTCACCCCGACCCTCTCCCGCGCGCGGGAGAGGGGGATCATCGACGATGCGGAGGAAATCCCATGGCCGATTTCGACCTCGTCATCCGCAACGGCACCGTCGTGACCGCCGCCGATACCGCGCGCTGCGACATCGGCGTCAAGGACGGCACGATCCGGGCGCTCGGCGAGAGGCTGCCGGCGGGCCAGCGCGACATCGAGGCCGCGGGCAAGCTCGTCCTCCCGGGCGGCGTCGACAGCCACTGCCATATCGAGCAGAAGTCGTCATCGGGCATTCTCTGCGCCGACGATTTCTACAGCGCTACGGTCTCGGCGGCCTTTGGCGGCACGACGACGGTCATTCCCTTCGCGGCGCAGCACCGCGGCCAGTCGCTGCGCCAGGTCGTGCGCGACTACCACGCGGCGGCGGAGCCCAAAGCGGTCATCGACTACGCCTTCCACCTCATCATCTCCGATCCCACCCAGCAGGTGCTGGGGCAGGAGCTGCCGGCCCTCATCCGCGACGGCTACACCTCCTTCAAGGTCTATATGACCTACGACCTCCTGAAGCTCGACGACCACCAGATGCTCGACATCCTGGCGCTGGCGCGGCGCGAAGGCGCTTTCGTCATGGTCCATGCCGAGAATCACGACATGATTCGCTGGCTGGCGGCGCGGTTGCTGGAGCACGGCCACGGCGCGCCGCGCTACCACGCGGTCAGCCATGCGAGCCTCGCCGAGGGCGAGGCGACGGGCCGCGCCATCTCCTTGGCTGCGCTCGTCGACGTCCCCATCCTCATCGTCCACGTCTCGGCGCCCGAAGCCATCGACGCCATTCGCGCGGCGCAGACGCGCGGCCTCAAAATCTTCGGCGAGACCTGCCCGCAATATCTCTTCCTGACCGCCGCCGATATCGACCGTCCCGGCGTCGAAGGCGCCAAATTCTGCTGCTCGCCGCCGCCGCGCGACGAGGCGGCGCAGGAGGCGGTCTGGCGCGGCCTCGTCAACGGCACCTTCCAGGTCTTCTCCTCCGACCACGCGCCCTATCGCTTCGATGCCTCGGGCAAGCTGCCGCGCGGCGACAAGACCAGCTTCAAGGAGATGGCGAACGGCGTGCCCGGCATCGAGCTGCGCCTGCCGCTGCTCTTCTCCGAGGGCGTCGGCAAGGGGCGCCTCGACCTTCAGCAATTCGTCGCCTTGACGGCGACGAACCACGCGAAGCTCTACGGCCTCCACCCGCGCAAGGGGACGATCGCGGTCGGCGCCGATGCCGATATCGCCATCTGGGACCCCGAGCGCCGCGTGAGGGTGACGAGCGCCGCTCTCCATGACAGCGTCGGCTACACGCCTTATGAAGGGCGCGAGATCACCGGCTGGCCGGTGACGGTGCTGAGCCGCGGCCGCATCGTCGTCGAGGACGGAACGCTGCACGCGGCGCGCGGCAGCGGCGCCTTCCTGCGCTGCGCCAGCCCGCCCGCGGCGCGCCCGCTCGGCCGCCCCGCCGCCGAGATCGCCCGCCTCGCCGCCTTCGGCGACGCCGCGATCTTCTGATCGGGGAATCGTCGCTTAATTTGGAATTCGCTGTCATCATGAAAGTATGACGCGATACTCGGATTCATGATATGTTCTCTGGCCTCACAGAAGGGTGTCTCCGAATCGCCGTGGGTCTTACCGCGAACCGCCGAACAGATCCCGTTGACCCGTCGGCTCCGTTCGATGCCGCATCGCCTTCGCGACTACGGTTATGGCGTTTCGACCGGGCCTCTTGTCTGGAATCGTCACAAGCAGCAGTTGCATGCAGAAAGAAGCGACGGCTGCTATCCGGTGATCTGGGCCGAGGCTGTCGCAAGCGATGGGCGTTTTGTCTGGCGCAGCGAGAAGCGAAATCACGCTCCCTGGTTCCGCGCCGAGCGCCCGAAGGATGATTGGCTGATCGTCGATCAGCCATGCGTTCTGCTTCAACGCACAACTGCGAAAGAACAGCGGCGCCGTTTGATCGCCGCTGAATTGCCCGAGAAATTTGTCCGTACTCACGTGGGCGTGGTGATTGAGAACCATTTGAATATGGTGAGGGCAGTCGCGGCTCGGCCTTTGGTGGCCCCGGCTGCGATCGCAGCATTGCTGAACAGCGCCGTGGTCGATGAGGCGTTTCGGTGCATCAATGGATCTGTAGCCGTTTCAGCCTTTGAGCTGGAGGAATTGCCGCTACCCTCACCCGCCGTGATCGAGAAGGTGGCGAGACTTATTTCTTCTGGAGTCGCGGCCAATCAAATCGAGGCTGTAATCGCGGCGGCCTATTTGAGGCAAAATGCTTCCGCCGCTCGCTGATCCAGCGGAAATTCACCGACGACTTCAGCTCATCTTTCCAGAAGGGACGCCGCAGCGGAGCTATTGCACTCGCGAAATTGCCGCCCGGACGATTTTCGTCATGCTGTACATCGGCGCGGTTGAAGGAACCGGCGTTTGGCTCGCATCCAAGCATGTTTATCGGATGGGCGACCAGCAATCGAACCGCCGTACCGATGCCGAGCGGCAAGCCTATGCCGAAGCGGTAGAGAAGCCCGGCTTCGTGGCGCCGCCCGATCGATGGTTTCAGGATAATACGCGCGAGCCAATTCGCGATGAGACGCTGCGCGATGGCTTGGTACGAGTCGGTGCTGTCGTGGTGCGGCCCGGTCTGCCGACGACTTCGTCCAAGGGGCGTTACGCGGTCAAAGGCAGTCTTGCATCGCTCTTCGACCCGTCGTTGGTCGCCGAGCCCCTGGATGCCGCAATCAGGAACTGGCAGGCGCGGCATTTGTCCCCCGGCGCGCTCGCCAGAATTCGCTTGCAGGAGCGGTCGGCGACCGCGGCACAGTCGAGCGTCTTGGTCGCCCTCCCCAACGGAGAAACACGGCGCATGGAGGCTGGGCCTTCCTCGGCGATCACGAAAGCTGTTGTCGAGGTATTTGCGCCTCGGTTCTTGCAGGATCCCGCAGTGCTCTGGATCTCGGAGAGCGGCAGCAAGGTCATCCAGCGAGACGATGAACTTGCCAGAGCCCTTGGACTGAAAATCGCAAGCGATCGACTGCTGCCAGACGCGATTCTTGTCGACCTCGCTCCCGCGGAACCGTTGATCGTCTTCGTCGAGGTTGTCGCTACTGATGGTCCGATCACGGAGGCGCGCCGTGGCGCAATTCTCGAACTGGTTGCGAGTGCCGGTTTCGCAACTCGCCAGGTCGCCTTCCTGACCGCCTTCCGAGACCGCGACCACTCTACCTTCAAGAGAGCCGTATCGAATTTGGCGTGGGGTTCATTCGCATGGTGTCTGAGCGAGCCGGACCACCTCATTGCCTTCGACGGGATGGAGCCCGGACAAGCGAGACACCTCGCTGACTTCAGTCGCCCTCGGGAGACATGATGCTTGGCCAAGGTCGGCCGTTCACGTTGTCGATCTTGCTCGTCCGTATTGCGCGTTCGGCTCGTTGTAAGGGGCAGGTGCGGATGAGACCTGGCTGATGGCGATCGATTCGCAACAGAGACCGCCAGACGTCGTTAAACGGTGCGGGAGGCCGGCCATGCGCTACGAGCTCTATTACTGGCCCTCGATCCAGGGGCGGGGCGAGTTCGTCCGGCTGGCGCTGGAAGAGGCGGGGGCCGACTACGTCGATGTCGCGCGCGCCGGCGAGGCGGAGGACGGAACCGAGGCGATGATGCGCCTCCTCGACGGCAAGACCGTCGAGCGGCCGCCCTTTGCCCCGCCTTTCCTCAAGGCGGGCCGGCTCCTCATCGGGCAGACGGCCAACATCCTCCTCTTCCTCGGCGAGCGCCACGGCCTCGCGCCCGCCGGCGAAGGCGGCCGGCTCTGGGCGCATCAGCTCCAGCTCACCACAGCCGATTTCCTGCAGGAGGTGCACGACACCCACCACCCGATCGCGAGCGGGCTCTATTACGAGGATCAGCGCAAGGAGGCGCGGCGCCGCGCCGCCGATTTCCTCGCCGAGCGCGCACCGAAATTCCTCGGCTATTTCGAGGAGGTGCTGCGGCACAACCCCGCCGGCGACAAGCATCTCGTCGGCGCGCGGCTGAGCTATCCCGACCTCTCGCTCTTCCAGATGGTGGCGGGCCTCCGCTACGCCTTTCCGCGCGCCATGGCGCGTCTCGAACGGCGGATCCCGCGCGTCGTCGCCCTCCACGACCGCGTGGCGGCGCGGCCGCGCATCGCCGCCTACCTCGCCTCGGAGCGCCGCATCCCCTTCAACGAGGAAGGCATCTTCCGCCACTACCCGGAGCTCGACGCCGCACCGTAGCGCCGTGGCGCTCAGCGCTTCTCGAAATCGATCCGCTCGTCGATCGGTAGGCCGCGCAGGAAGCGGCGCAGGCAGTCGAGACCGAGCTCGACGGCGCCGAGGCGGATCCAGTCGCGACCGCCGAAGATGCGCGCCCGCCGCAGCGCCGTCCCGGACGCCGTCGCGATGGCGACATAGATGCCGCCGCCGAGATCGGTTCCCTCGCTGCCCTCCTCGAGGACGACGACGACCGCCAGAGCGTGCGAGGCGCCGCTCGCGCTGCGCGCCGCGGCGGCGGCGGCCGCGGCGGCTTCCTCCGCTGCCTCGGCGGCGATGCCGAGCATGGCGCGGAGCTGCGCCGGGTCGGGCGCGACGACGCCGCGGCGAAGGATGGCTTCGGCGCCGGGCAGGTGCGCGAGGCGCCCGGCGATCAGCCCGCCGGTGAAGGTCTCGACGGTGGCGAGCGAGCCGCCGCAGGCGCCGAGCGCCGAGAGCACGACGCTTTCCAGCGTCTCGTCATCCTCGGCCAGGATGAAGTTGCCGAGGCGCCGGCGCACCTCGGCCGCGATCGGGGCGAGCGTGCGCTCGATCGCGGCCGCATCGGCGGCCCGCACCGTGAGCTTCGTTTCGAGCTGCGGGTAATGGGCGCGGAAGCCCAGCTTGACGTTGCCCTCGGGCGCCAGCGCCTCGATACCGGCGAGGAGCGCGTCGGCATGCGATTCGCCGATGCCGTAGGAATGGAAGCGCTTGAGGCGGACCGCCATCGCCGCCCCGCTGCGCCGCAAAAGGCGTGGGATGATCTCGTTCTCCAGCATCGCCCGCAGCTCGCGCGGCACACCGGGCGTGAAGAAGAAGCGCGCCTTGCCGATGTCGAGCGCGAAGCCGCAGGCGGTGCCGAGCGGATTGTCGAGGAGTTCCGATCCCGCCGGCAGCATCGCCTGCTTGCGGTTGTTGGGCGGCATGGTCCGCCCGCGGCGCCGGAAGAACGCCTCCATGCGGGCGAGCCAGTCTTCGTCGAGGACGAGCGCGACGCCCGCCGCCCGCGCCGCCACCTCCTGCGAGAGGTCGTCGATGGTGGGGCCAAGCCCGCCATTGACGATGACGGCGTCCGAGCGCGACGCGGCGAAGCGGAACGCTTCGAGAAGGGCCTCGCGGTCGTCGCCGACCGTCGTCCCCCAATGAACCGCGAGCCCGAAATCCTCGAGCTTCTGGCTCATATAGCTGAAATTGCTGTTGACGATCTTGCCGGTGAGGACTTCATCGCCCGTGCAGATGATCTCGATGCGCATGCGCGCGGCTCAGCTCTTGCCGCTGACGTTGTCGGGGGGGTTGCGGCCGGCGAAGAACGCGTCGAGATTATCGAGGGCGCGGAACCCCATGGCGTCGCGCGTTCCGAAGGTGGCGCTGCCGATATGCGGCAGCAGGAAGCAGTTGGGCGCCGTCAGATACCGGCGGTCGAAATTGGGCTCGCCGGCGAAGACGTCGAGCCCGGCGCCGGCGAGATGGCCGCTTTCGAGGGCGGCAATGAGGGCGGCGTCCTCGACGAGATTGCCGCGCGCCGTGTTGACGACGACCGCCCCCTTCGGCAGACGCGCGATGCGTGCGGCGTTGAGGAGATGCGTGTTCTCGGCCGTCCCCGGCGCATGCAGCGAGAGGAAATCCGATTGCTCGATGAGCCGGTCGAGCTCGGCGACATAGGTCATCGGCACCGGGTGATCGGCCGGGACGCGCACCAGATCGTGATAGAGAATCTGGAGGCCGAAGCCTGAGGCGCGGCGCGCCACGGCCTTGCCGATCTTGCCCATGCCGACGATGCCGAGCCGCTTGCCGGCGAGATCGACGCCGCGGAACTCCGTCGGCGTCCAGCGCTTCCAGGCGCCCGCGCGCAGCACCGTCTGCGCCTCGTGCGCGCGCCGCGCCGCGCCGAGGAGGCAGAGGATGGCGATGTCGGCCGTGGCTTCGGTCAAGACATCGGGCGTGTTGGTGACGACGATGCCGCGCCGCCGCGCCGCGGCGACATCGACATGATCGAAGCCGACGGAATATGTGGCGATGCAGCGAACCCGCGGCGCCAGCGCCTCGATGAGCGCCCCGTCGATGCGGTCCGTCGGGCTGACGAGAAGGGCATCGGCGGCGGCGCTGCGCTGAATGAGCTCGGCGGCGGCGATGACGCGGTCCTCGGCATTGAGCTGCGCGTCGTAATCGCGGCGAAGCCGTTCCTCGACGGCATCGGGCAATCTGCGGGTGACGAGGACGGTCGGCTTCTGCGGCATGGGCGGGCTTTCCAGAAAGGAGCGTTGCTGAGAGCCGCCTTTCTAGCGCATCGCCGCGCCTTTCGCGACAGCGGGCGCGCGGCGCCGCCCCGCCGCGTTGCCAGAGAACCGCAGGCGAGGTTAGCCTGTTTGCGGGTAGGTCTCGCCGCTCGGCCGCGTGGCGCGGCGGCGGCCCCATGCGAGGGAGTAACCGAAGATGGGCGCCATTCCCGACAAATATCTCGATCTCTTCCAGGAGCAGAAGAAGGCGTTCGCCAGCCTCGCGACGGTGATGCCGGACGGCTCGCCGCAAGTGACGCCGGTCTGGTTCGACTACGCCGGCGGGGTCATCCGCGTGAACACGGCGAAGGGCCGCGTCAAGGCCCGCAACATGAAGCAAGGCTCGCCGGTCGCCCTCGCCATCATGGATCCCGACAACCCCTATCGTCACGTCCAGGTGCGCGGCCGCGTCGCGCGGATCACCGAGGACGGCGCCCCGGCCCATATCGACTCGCTGGCGAAGAAGTATCTGGGGCAGGACAAATACCCCTACGCCAAGCCCGGCGAAGTCCGCGTCATCTACGAGATCACGCCGACTTCCGCTTCGGTGATGGGCTGAGCGACAGGGCCGCGGGGCGAGGCGCGCGCCGCGGCTTCAGCATGAGCAGGGCCGCGAGCGCGGCGAGGCTGAGGCCGGCGGAAACAGCGGTCGCGCCCTGCCCCATCCGGTCGAGGAGATAGCCGAAGAGGAGAGGCGACGCCGCCTGTGCCGCCCGGGCCGGGGCGGAGAGGAGCCCGCTGCGCAGCCCGTAGCCGACAGGACCGAACAAGGCCAGCGGCAAGGTGCCCTTGGCGATCGTCAGCATGCCGTTGCCGGCGCCGTGCAGAAGCGCGAAGGCGGCAATTCCCGACGGGCCGAGGAGCGCGAGGGCCACGGCGGCGAGCGGGTGCAGCAGCGCCGCGGCGCGCGCCGAGCCGAGCGGATGGATGCGCCGCAACAGGCTGAACTCGACGAAACGGGCGCCGACCTGCGCCGGCCCGACGAGGGCCGCGGCGGCGATCGCCGCCGCGGGGGGCGCGCCCGCGGCTTCGAAGAGGCGCGGCAAATGCGCCGCCATGGCGCCCGTCACGAACCAAGTCGCGGCGAAGACGAAGGCGAGCAAGGCCATGGCGCCGCGCGGCGCCTCTCCCGCCTCGGGCTCCGCTGCCGCCGGCGCCGCTTCACGCGCTGTCGCCGCCGGAATGAGCCAGCGATTCATCGGCAGACCGACGGCGAGATGCAGCGCCGCCCAGGCAAGGCAGGTTCCGCGCCAGCCGAGCGAGGCATCGAGCAGCGCCGAGGTCGGCCAGCCCACCGTGCTGGCGAAGCCGGCGATGAGCGTGATGCCGGTAATGGCGCTGCGCGCCGACCCGCCGTAGAGCGCGGCGAGCGCGGCGAAGCCGGCATCGTAAAGCCCGGCCGCCATGCCGATGCCGAGCAGGACCCAGGCCGCAGCGACGCCGAGCGGGCCTCGCGCCGCGGCAAGCGCGGCGAGCCCGGCGGCGAGGAAGAGGTTCGACGCGATCAAGACGCCGCGCCCGCCATGGCGGTCGATGCGGCGGCCGATTGCCGGCCCGAGCGCCGCCGAGAGCAGCAGCGCCGCCGAGAAGATGGCGAAGAACTCCGTCCGCGACAGCCCCGTCGCTGCCGCGATCGGATCGGCGAGGATCGCCGGCAGATAATAGCTCGACGCCCAGGCGAGGGTTTGCGTCGCCCCGAGCGCCGCGACGACCGTGGTGCGGCCGCGCGTCACGCGATCGCCGGCGGTTCGGTCTCGCCCGGCCCCAGCGCGCGCTGCATGAGAACGCTGTCGACCCAGCGTCCATGCTTGAAGCCGACGGCGCGCAAGGTGCCGACGACGCCGAAGCCGAGGCGCTCATGGAGGCGGATCGAAGCCAGGTTGCCGCTGTCGCCGATGACCGCGACCATCTGCCGCCAGGGGCCGGCGGCGCAGCGCTCGATCAGGGTCGCGAGCAAAAGCCGGCCGATGCCGCGTCGCCCGAGCCCGTCCGCGACATAGACCGAATTCTCGACCGTGTAACGGTAGGCGGGGCGCGGCCGGTAGGTCGAAGCATAGCTGAAGCCGATGACGGCGCCCGCCTCGACCGCGACGAGATGCGGCAGGCCGCGCTGCAGCACCTCGCCGCGGCGCCGCCTCAGCTCCGCCAGCGAGGGCGGCACCTCCTCGAAGGAGGCGAAGCCATGGCGGACGTGATGCGCATAGATGACCTCGATGGCCGGAAGGTCTTCCTCGGCCGAGTCGCGAATGATGCGCCCCATCCGACCCGTCTCCACATCATGCCCGCGAGCGGCATTCTGCGGCCGCGCATAGATAAAAGGAAAGCTTGGTGTCATTATGCATTCCATAAGGAACGCTTTGGCATGCGCGAGCTCAATCTCGGCCATCTCCGCACTTTTGCCCAGGTGGTCGCGCTCGGCAGCTTTTCCGCCGCCGCGGAGCAAGCGAAGCTGACGCAGCCGGCGATCAGCCTGCAGATGCGCCAGCTCGAGGCGCGCCTCGGCCTCCGCCTCCTCGAGCGGATCGGCCGCCGCGTCCAGCCGACCGCGGCGGGAGCCGACCTCCTGAAGCATATCCGCCAGATCGAGGCGGCGGTCGAAGGCGCGCTCGAAACCGTCGCCTATCACCGGACCGGAACCGCCGGCCGCGTCCGCCTCGGCACCGGCGCCACCGCCTGCATCTATCTTCTGCCGCCGATGCTTCGGCAATTGCGCGCCAGCTTCCCAAAGATCGAGATCGTCGTCAGCACCGGGAACTCGCCGGCGATCCTGAAAGCCGTCGAGGAGAATGCGCTCGACCTCGCCCTCGTCACCTTGCCGGCGCCCGGGCGCATCTTCCACGTGACGCCGATCCTCGCCGACGAGCTCGTCGCGGTCTTTCCTGTCGACGGCCCGCCGCCGCCCGCCACGGTGACCGCCGCGACCCTGGCGGCGCGGCCCGTCGTCCTCTACGAGCCCGGCGGCAATGCGCGCCGCGTCGTCGATGGCTGGTTCGCGCGCGCCGGGCTCGCTTTGAAGCCGGCGATGGAGCTGGGCAGCGTCGAGGCGATCAAGGAGCTGGTCGGCGCCGGCCTCGGCTGCGCCGTCTTGCCGCGCCTCGCCGTCACCGGCGCCGGCGCGCGCCAGGATATCGTCCTGCGCTCCCTCTCGCCGCGCCTCCACCGGCGGCTCGGCCTCGTCCTCCGCCGCGACAAGCGCCTCGACCGCGGCTTGCGCGAGGTGATCCGGGCCTTGGAGCGGCTGGGACCAGCCGGGAAAGCCGCCCGGAAAGCGGTGGCAAGGGCGGTCGCGGCTGGCTAATCTCGCCGCCCCATGAAAACCGCCGTTCCGGTCTCGGCGCCGGCCGCGCTCGATGCGGAGCAGCGCTATCGCCGCATCGCCGCCTTCACGCTGCTCGGCGTCACGCTCGTCCGCCTTTTCTGGCTCGCCGGGAATCCGATCGACCTTTATCCCGACGAAGCCCAGTATTGGCTGTGGTCGCTGCATCCGGCGCTGGGCTATTTCTCCAAGCCGCCGCTGACGCCCTGGATCATCCGGGCGACGACGGCGGCCTTCGGCGCCGATGAGTTCGGGATTCGCATCGCCTCGCCGGTTCTGCATTTCCTCACCGGCCTCGTCATCTTCGCGACGGCCCGCCGCCTCTATGATGCGCGCATCGCCTGCTGGTCGGCCGTCGTCTACGTTACCCTGCCGGCGGTCTCGCTCTCGGCCGCCATCATCTCGACGGACGTGCCCCTGCTCCTCTGCTGGGCGATGGCGCTCTACGCCTTCGTGCGGGCGCGCGAGGAGCGGGTGGGCAGCGCCGCGTGGCGGCGCTGGTGGCTCGCCGTCGGCGCCGCGGCCGGCTTCGGGCTCCTCGCCAAATATGCGATGGCCTACTGGCTCCTTTCGGCCCTGCTGCTCGTCCTCGCCGTGCCCGGCGAGCGGCGGCAGCTCCCCGGCATTCTCGGCGCCAGCGCCCTTGCGGTCCTCGTCTACCTGCCGAATTTCTGGTGGAACTGGACGCATGGCTTCGTCAGCTATCGGCACACCGAAGCCAATGCCAATTTGACGGGATCGCTCATCCATCCCGGCCATTTCCTCGAATTCTTTTCGTCGCAATTCGGCGTCTTCGGGCCGATCCTCTTCGCGGCGCTCCTGGCGCTCGTCATCCTCAGGCCGCGCCGCCTCGCCGAGCCGCGCGCCCGCCTGCTCGCGATTTTCGCCCTGCCGAGCCTGGCGATGATGCTGGTCGTGAGCTTCCTCTCGCGCGCCCATCCCAATTGGGCGGCGCCCACCTATGTCTCGGCGACGATCCTCGTCGTCGCCTTCCTCGCCGAGAAAGGCCGCACGCTTCTTCTCGCGGCGTCGATCGGCATCCATGTCGCCGCCGCGATCTTCGTCGTCGAGGCGCCCGCCGCATCGGCGGCGCTCGGCCATCCGCTGCCGGCGCGCTTCGATCTCCTCCACCGCGTGCGCGGCTGGCATACGCTCGGCCGCAGCGTGGGCGACATGCTGCTGCGGCGTCCCGGGGTCATTCTGCTTGCCGATTCGCGCGAGACCCTCGCCGCCCTCATCTACTACGTCCGGCCGCATCCCTTCGACGCGGCGATCTGGAATCCGGGCGGCGGGGTGCGCAACGGCTTCGAGATGACGACCGATTTGAACCGCCTCGTCGGCCGCGACTTCCTCTTCGTCAGCGAGAGCGAGCTCCCGCCGCAGGTGACGAGCCGCTTTGCCGCCGTCACCGCGGTCTCGCACATCACGATCCCGCTCGATCCCGATTTCGCCCGGCGCTACTTCCTCTACGACGCGAAGGGCTTCAAGGGCTATCGCTAGGCCGGACGCGCGCGAGGCGCCACTGCGGCGGAGTGCCGGCGGCAGCGGCGGCGAGGTCGATGCCGTTCTTGAGCATCAAGGCGGAGAGCGAACGCGTCGTCACCCAAGCGATGAAGGCGCCCATGACGACATCGCTCAAATAATGCTGGGTGATGATGACGCGGCTTGCCGCGACGAGGAGAGCGAAGAGAACGGCCGGCACGCGCAGACGCGGCCAGATCGCCATCGCCACCAGCGCCACCGCGACCGCGGTGGCGGTATGGCCGGAGGGGAAGGACCAATGGTCCGCCTGCAAGGACCAGCCGGTGAAGCCGGCGCTGCCGTCGAGGAAGAGCAGCTTCGGCCGGGTGCGCCCGGCCGTGATCTTCACAAGGTCGACGACGAGCCCCGAGGCCGCGACCGCCACGAAAAGGAAGGCGGCGAGCCAGGAATAGGCAACGAGCGCCGAGGCCCGCTCCGCCAGGCGCGGCAGGCGCGCCGCCGCCAAGAGGCCGAGCCAGACGAGCCAGGCGCCGAAGATCCAGCCGAGCCCCACCCCGAGCTCGGTAATGGCTCGAAATACCGCGTGCACCGGCTCACCGAGGCCATGGCAGAAGATCGCGAGCGGCCGGTCGAAGAACCGCATCGAGACGGCGATCGCCGCGGCTGCGGCGGCCGATTCGGCGAGGAGCCGCCGTCGCGGCGCGGCGCTCGCCCAGGATTGGCCGCGACGCACGAGATGGAGAAGCAGATCGCTGGCGACGATGAGGCGATGGAGAAGCCAGCATATCGCGGTGACGAGAAAGCCCGCGAAGACGACGTCGGAGAGGAAATGCCCGCCCTGGGCGATGCGCGCCAATCCGAAGAGGGCTCCGGCGGCGACCGCGGCGAGGATTGCGATGCGCCGGCGCCGCCGCGTCGGCACGAGAAAAGCGAAAGCGATGAGCGAAAAGCCGAGCGCGGCATGGCCGGAGACGAAGGAGCAGTTGCGCTGGCACTCTGCCGCGGGCTCCAGCGCCGGGGTGAAGTCCTTCCCGCCGCCGAAGGCGCTCACCTGCACCGGGCGGGCACGCCCCCAATGGTCCTTGAGGCCGGTATTGACAAGGAGTCCCGGCCCCAGCGCGAGCGCAAGCAGCAGGTAAAGGCATGCTCGGGCTTTGCCGCCGAAGCGGCGGGAGCCGAGCACAGCGAGGAGAAGCGCGGCGAGCGTGCCGACGCCCGCAGCCCAGGCGATGACCGGGACGGCGCGGAAGAGAAAGCGGACCGGGCCCCAGGCGGCGAGAAAGAAGCCGGATTGCGGCGTCCAGAAGAGGCCGCTGAACCAGAGATCGACCCCGGGCGCCAAGGTGAAGAGCGCCGCCGCGGCGAGCGCCGCCAGGAGGAAGGCGAGCGGGCCTTTCATCCGGCGAGCCGCGCCGGTTCTCGCGCGCCGAGGCGGCGCAGCAGCTCGGCGGCCGCCTTGGCGGTGTCGTTGGGCGGCTCGTAGCGCCAGCTCTCGAGCGCCCCGGTAAAGGGACGCGTCACGCCATGCGCCTGCATCAGGCGGTAGAAGTCGCGGAACTTGCGCGAACCGCCGGCAAGGGCGACGACATGCACCGGCTTTCCGGTCGAAGCCGCCTCCGTCACCATCGAGATCGAATCCTCGGTCACGATGATGGCGTCGCCGAGTTCGAGCAAGGCAAAATACGGGTTCTCGCCGGTGCCGTCCCAAATGTAGGCGGGAAGGCCGGCGAGCTTGTCGCGAAGCAGGCGCTCACCGGCGGCACCAGTGCGGCGCGACGGGGTGACGAGCAGGCTGCCGCCTTCGCGCCGTGCCAGCGCCGCGAGCTGGTCCGCGATCTCGGCCAGCTTCTCGAGATCGAAGCGATAGACCCTGTTGCGCCCGCCGATCAGCACGGCAATTCTGGGCCGCGGCAGATGCGCGAAGGCAGGCGCGAAGCGCCGGCCGGCCTCGGCGAGGCGCGCCGGGGTCACGCGATGGACGGCGCCGCGCGTCACGATGACATTGGGCCCCCGCGCCCGATCGTGCTCGGGAACGACGAGGAGATCGAAGAAGCGCCTGCCGAGGCGCGGATCCTGGATCTGAGCAAGGAAGGTGCGGCCGTCATTCGCTCGCTTCACCGCAATGCCGGCGGCGGCTCCGATGCGTCCGGCGGTAACCAGGATGTCGGGCCAGGGCGGCGCCAGCGCATCGCTCCCGGGGGCGCCGACGCGGCCGAAGGCAGGCCACAGGAGCGGCGGCACATGCGACCAGGGAAGCCGCGGCCGGAAGCATTTCTCGACGAAAGGCAGGCCGAGCGCCTCGGTCAGCCCGAGCACCTGGTTCTTGATGCCGATCCGGCCGTCGTGAACCGCCCAGAGCAGCGGGTTCCCGCAACCGGCCGCCGGCGCCTTCTCATGGCTCATCTCGGGCATCGCCTCGGGGTGTATCGCAAGCCGACGGAAGGCCGCAAGACTCGTGCGCAGCGGTGGATCGCCGCGCCTGCCCTCTGTCGTGATCGGCCCTTGTGAGGCTCGTTCGTGCAAGATAATTTCTCGCTAGACGCCCCGGCGATCGGATGGGATGGGGAAACCGACGGGGGAGACCGCATGCGGCAAGTCAAGCTCGACAAGATCGACCGCCGCATCCTGCGCGACCTGCAGGATGACGGCCGCATGACCAATGTCGAATTGGCGCGGCGCGCCGGGATCTCGGCCCCGCCGTGCCTGCGCCGCGTGCGCGCGCTCGAGGAGGCGGGCCTCATCCGCGGCTATCATGCCGAGGTCAATGCCGAGGCGTTGGGTTACGGCGTCACTGTCTTCGCCCATGTCGGCCTCGCGAGCCAAGCCGAGCCCGATCTCAAAGCCTTCGAGGCCCTGATCGCTACCTGGCCCGAGGTGCGCGAAGCGAACATGCTGGCCGGCGAGACGGATTTCCTCCTCAAAATCGTCGCCGAGGATTGGGACAGCTATCAGCGCTTCCTCACGACGAAGCTGACCGCCGCGCCCAACGTCAACCACGTCAAATCCTCGCTCGCCATCCGCAGCTCGAAATACGCCGCCGGAGTGCCGATCGTCGTCGATTGACGGCGGCAAGGGCTGGGATTTCCGCCCGCGCCTTTTTCCAAGCTTCGATCGGCCACCTCCGCCGCCGCCCCGAACCCGTCTTTGCGAGTCGCAAAGCGAAGCAATCCAGCGAGCACGCGCAAGCTGGGTTGCTTGGCTTACGCTCGCAACGACGGCCAATCTACATTATACCAAATGTAGATTAATCAAGATTTGACTTTTACGGATGCATATACTCATATTTTCACAGTTTCCGACCCTCGTCACAGGAGCCAGCCCATGCCGGTCGCCGGCGCGCCATCCAAGGTCGAGCTCTTGAAGGAGGGCAGCCGCGGGCTGCGCGGCCATCTCGCCGAAGGCCTCCGTGACGGCCAGCCGGCTTTCGACGAAGAAGGTTACAACCTCCTCAAATTCCACGGCGTCTATCAAGGCTATGACCGCGACAGCGCGACCGAGCGCAAGCAGCGCGGCGCCGAGAAGCTCTACCAGATGATGGTGCGCACGCGCCTCCCCGGCGGCCGCCTCACCGCCGCGCAGTATCTGGCGCTCGACGAGATCGCGGACTGCTTCGGCAACGGCACGCTGCGCATCACGACGCGCCAAGGGATCCAGTTCCATGGCGTGCTCAAGGGCGATCTGAAAGCGACGATCGCGACCATCAATTCCGCGCTCATGACGACGATCGCCGCCTGCGGCGATGTCGTGCGCAACGTCACGACGGTTCCGGCGCCGATCCGGGACGCCGCCCATGCGCGCCTCGAGAGCGATGCGAAGCGCCTCTCCCAGCGCATGCTGCCGGCGAGTCGCGCCTATCACGAGATCTGGCTCGATGGCGAGAAGGTCGAGGGACCGGAAGAGGACCCGCTCTACGGCACGGCCTATCTGCCGCGCAAATTCAAGATCGGCCTCGCCATTCCCGAAGACAATTCGATCGACGTGCTGACGAACGACCTCGCGATCGTCGCGCTGTTCTCGGGCGACCGCCTCGAAGGCTACAATTTCGCCTTGGGCGGCAGTCTCGGCATGACCCACAACAAGCCGAAGACCTATCCCCGCCTCGCCACGCCCGTCGCCTTCATCGCCCCCGACGATCTGCTGGACGCAGCCGCCGCCGTCGTCCGCCTGCATCGCGAGCATGGCGACCGCAGCGACCGCAAGCATGCCCGGCTCAAATACCTCATCGCCGAGAAGGGCGAGGCTTGGGCGAAGGCCCAGCTCGAATCCTATCTCGGCAAGCCGCTCGAACCGCCGCGGCCGATGCCGCGCTTTGCCGTGCGCGATCACCTGGGCTGGCACGAACAAGGCGATGGCCGGCTCTATCTCGGGATTCCGGTGCCCGCCGGCCGCATAGCCGATGCGCCGGGCCGGCTCCTGCGCACCGCCTTGCGCACGGTGATCGGCCGTTTCGCCACCGATCCGATCCTGCTGCCGAGCCAGGACATCCTCCTCAGCAACATCGACCCCGCCGAGCGCGAGGAGGTTGAGGCGAGCCTGCGCGGCCACGGCGTCGTCCTCGCCGACCGGCTGACGCCGGCGCGGCGCTGGTCGCTCGCCTGCCCGGCGCTGCCCAGCTGCGGTCTCGCCCTCACCGAAGCCGAGCGCATCCAGGCGCCGCTTCTCGACGAGATCGAGGCGCGCCTCGCCCGCTACGGACTCCTCGGCGAGACGCTCAGCATCCGCATCACCGGCTGCCCCAATGGCTGCGCCCGGCCCTATGCCGGCGATATCGGCCTCGTCGGCCGCATGCCGGGATTCTTCGCGCTCTATGTCGGCGGCGACTTCGCCGGGACGCGCCTCAACTTCCCGCTCATCGACAAGCTCGCCGAAAGCGCCGTCGCCGCGACGCTCGATCCCCTCTTCGCGCTCTTCGTCCGCGCGCGCCAGGCGGGGGAAGGCTTCGGCGATTTCTGCTACCGCATCGGCCGCGAGGCGCTGCTGGATGCCGTCGCGGCGGCGACGAGGAGGGCCTCCTGATGTTCCCGATCCTGCTCGATCTCGCAAGGCTGCGCGTCGCTGTCGTCGGCAATGGCGAAGCGGCGCTGAAGCGCCTTGCCCTCCTCGACGAGGATGGCGCCCGCCACGTCGCCGTCTATGCCGACGACCCCGCGCCGGCGCTCGAAGCCGCCGCCGGGGCGCGGCTGCGGCGCCTCGTCCCGACCGCGGCCGAACTCGCCGGCTTCCATCTCGTCTTCGCCGCCGAGCTCGGCGAGAGCCGCCTCGTGCAGCTCGCGGCGACGGTGCGCGCGCTCGGCACGCTCCTCCATGTCGAGGACCGACCGGCGCTGGGGACGGTGCATGCCCCGGCAACCTTGCGCCGCGGCGACCTCGTCATTTCCGTCTCGACCAACGGGCGCAGCCCCGGCCTCGCCAAGCGCGTCAAGCGCTTCCTCGAAGGCGTCTTCGGCGAGGCCTGGCAGGGGCGGCTCGACGAGTTGGCGCGCCTGCGCGAGGGTTGGCGCGAGGCGGGTGCGGGCATGGGCGATGTGGCGCGCTGGACCGAGGAGTGGATCGACCGCCAGGACTGGCTGCCGGCGGAGACGAGCGCCCTTCCCTCAACCTCCCCCGCAAGGGAGGATGGCACGGAGCGGCGCCGCGCGATCGCCGGCTGAGCCGCGCGCCCTACGCCTCGATCAGCTCGGTTCCGGCGATGGTGATGCCGAAGCCGGAGAGGCCGACATAGCCGCGGCGGTGGGCGGTCAGCAGCCGGATCGCGGAGATGCCGAGGTCGCGCAGGATCTGCGCCCCGATGCCGACCTCGCGCCAATGGCGGTCGCGCTCCTCTTCGCTCGAGGCGGCGGGCGCGGCGCGAGTCGCCTGCTCGGCAAAGCTCTGGGCCTCTACCCCGGCGGCGCCCTCGCGCAGATAGACGAGGACGCCGAAGCCTGCCGCCTTGATGCGCTGCAGCGAGCGCGACAGGAGCGGGCCGCCGCCGCGGCCGAAAACGTCGCCGATCACCTCCTCGCGGTGAATCCGCACGGGAACCGGCTCCTTGCCGCCGATCTCGCCGAAAACGAGCGCGAGATGCTGCATGGCATCGAAGCGCGTCGCGTAGGCGACGGCTTTGGCCGGGCCGATCTCGGTCGCGATTGTGAACTCCGCCACCCGCTCGACGAGGCGCTCGCGCTGCCGGCGATAGGCGATGAGATCGGCGATCGAGATGATCTTCAAGCCGTGGGCGGCGGCGAAGGTGAGGAGCTGCGGCAGGCGCTGCACCGTGCCGTCGTCATTGACGAGCTCGGCGATGAGCCCGATCGGCGGCAGGCCGGCCAGCGTCGCGAGATCGGTCGCCGCTTCCGTGTGGCCGGAGCGAACGAGGACGCCACCCTCTTTGGCGACCAGCGGAAAGACGTGCCCGGGCCGCACGAAATCCTCTGCCGTGACATTGCCGTTGGCGAGGGCGCGAATGGTGGCCGTCCGCTCCTCGGCGGAAATGCCGGTTGTCAGCCCTTGGCGGTAATCGACGGAAACGGTGAAGGCGGTGCGGAGCGGCGCGCTGTTGTCGGCGACCATCGGCGCGAGGCGCAGCGCCCGCGCGCGTTCGGCCAGCAGCGGCACGCAGAGAATGCCGCTCGTGTGGCGGATCATGAAGGCGACCTGCTCGGGCGTCGCCTTGGAGGCGGCGATGACAAGGTCGCCCTCATTCTCGCGGTCATCATCGTCGACGACGATGACCGCCTCGCCGGCGGCAATGGCGCGGATCGCGTCTTCGACCGTGTCGAGGCTCACATTCGTCTCCTTAAGGTGCGGCGCCGCCGGGCCGCGCCGGCGCTTATGGGCGATCACGTCGCTGAAGAGAATGCGCCGATGCGTTCCGACCTTGCGATGCGCGATCTCCCCGGCTTCGAGGAGCTTTACCAGGAACGGCCGCGAGACGCCCAGCAGAGCGGCGGCCTGCTGCGAGGTCAGCTCGACCTCGGTCGGGAGAACCGTCACCGCATTGCCCCGTCCCATCTGGTCGAGGATCTCGGCGAGAAGCGGCAGCACGGGCGCGGGGAGCGCGATGGCCGGCGCGGCTGCATCCGCGGGCTGGAGCACGACCGGATCGGCAGTCCCGAGATGAGCCGCGATCGCGGCTCGCGACCGGCGCGCCATCTCGGCATCCTCCGCGCTGGGCGCGGGCCGTGGCCCAAGGGCAAGGCCTCTTGCTCCCATCGCGGCATGTTGCCCAATGGACGATCTAAATGCAATATCTGAAACATACGAAACAAAACTGTCTTCGCCCTTCGCTTGCCACGGGCGGCGATTTCCGGATTATGGTCCAGTGCCGCACCTGACGGGATGGAGCCGCCTCGGTTGGAGGCGCGGGATGCCTGCGCCCTTCATGAACGCGTGTTCATCTTCCGGCAAAGCGGCGGCAATCCGGGCCATGTTCCATTATCGGGGGGCGAATGTGCAGGGGATTGGCATGATGACGATGAAATTGCTGCTTATGGCCGCCGGCTTGGCGATGCTCGTCGCCTGCGCCGGACCGCCGCCGCCCGATTCGGCCGGCTCGGCCGCGGGCGGGGTGGGCGGCGCCGGCGCCGGCGCGAACGGCGCCGCGGCGGGATCCGTTGTCGGCAACGCGATCGGGGCGAACGGGGCGGCGGCGGCCGGCCAGGCGGCGCCGGGAACCCAGGCTGACCTCAAACAGAATGTCGGCGACCGCGTCTTCTTCGACACCGATCAGAGCACGATCAACGCGGAAGGCCGCAAGACGCTCCAGCGCCAAGCCGAATGGCTCAAGCGCTACCGCAATCTGACGGTGACCATCGAGGGGCATTGCGACGAGCGCGGCACGCGCGAATACAACCTCGCCTTGGGCGAGCGCCGCGCCGAAGCGGCAAAGCAGCTTCTCGTCGCCTTCGGCGTCGATCCCGGCCGCATCACGACGACCTCTTACGGCAAGGAGCGTCCGGCCGTCGTCGGCTCGAACGAAGCTGCCTGGGCGCAGAACCGCCGCGCCGTCACGGTCGTCGACTGAGGCGGCGTCGCGGCCGCCGCGGGGATCAGGCCGGGCGCGGCGGCGGGCGCCGCAACGGCGTCTCGCCCTTGCCGTGGATGAGGTTCCCCTGCCGCAGCCCGACTTCGCCGCGGGCGAGCTCCGCTTCGAGCGCAAGCGCTCGCTGCTCGAAGTGGTCGGCGAGTTCCAGCAGACGCTGCGGCCGCCGGAAGCGGCTCGCCACCGCGCGGCATGTCATCGCCTGACGTCGATAATAGGCGCCATCCACCATCTTTCCCTCCGCCGCGGGAACAGCGCCGCAAGGCGCGGGTTCCCGCCGGAACGAGCAGGCGCGCAATTGCCCCGGTTCGATCACAGGGCACATCGGAGGAGGCTTACAAGAAGGGGTAGCGGCTGAGGCGCTGAAGACGGCGCCGATAGGAGAGGTAGCTGCGCAAGCCGTAGCCGGCGGCAAAGGCGAGGGCGAGAAGCAGGATGAGGTCCATGGGCCGCTCCGACTCAACCGGCGCGCAGCTCGCTTCGGCCTTGCCATGCCGCCGGCAGTCGCACCTTGAGCCGCTCGGCTGTTCCGGCCATAGACGTCGAAAACACCATCCCTTCCCCACCCGATGCCGTGCAAACGTCGGCACCGCCGCTTCGTTGCCCGACCCGATATGTGGGCGCGACGATCGGGCGCGGCGGCCCGCTTGGCAGAACCGCGATCCGGGCGCATGATGTCCTCCTCACCAGGGGGAGCCGCGCGCGGCTGAGAGGTCCCGGACGGGACGACCCCTCGAACCTGATCCGGGTCATGCCGGCGTAGGAATGGGTGGACTCATCGCCTCCTGGCCTCCTCTCGCGCCACCCTCCCTGGCGCGCCGCCTCGCGCCGTGACGCCGGCGGTTCTTGCGCTCGTGCTCGGCGCGGCGGCGCTGCACGCGACCTGGAACGCGCTCCTGCGCAGCGGCGCCGACCGGCTCTGGTCGGTGACGGTGATGAGCCTCGCGACCAGCCTCGTCTCGCTGCCGATCGCCTTGCTGCTGCCGATGGCGGCGCCCGCGAGCTGGCCCTATCTCGGCCTCGCGACGGGGCTCCATACGGGCTACAGCCTCTTTCTCGTCACGGCCTACCGCCACGGCGATTTCGGCCAGGTCTATCCCATCGCCCGCGGCTCGGCGCCGCTCCTCGTCACCCTCGGCGCCGCGATTCTCGCCGGCGAGGAATTGAGCGCGCAGAGCCTCCTCGGCATCGCGCTCATCTCGTTCGGCGTTTTTGCCCTGGCAGGGCCGCGCAAAGGAGCGAAACCCGCGGCTATCGCGAGCGCGCTGCTGACCGGCCTCTTCATCGCCAGCTACACGGTCACCGACGGCATCGGCTCACGGCTCGCCGGCAACCCCCTTGCCTATTCCTCATCGCTTTTCCTCACCTATGGCATCGTCATGCCGCTGGTGTTCCTCATCCGGCGCCGCGCGCCGCCGCGCGGCCTTCGCTCGCGTGAAGGGCTGAAGGCTGCGGGCGGCGGGCTTGTCTCGCTCGTCGCCTATGCCCTCGTCATCTCGGCCGTGGCGCTCGGCCCGATGGGACCGGTCTCGGCGCTGCGCGAGACGAGCGTCGTCTTCGCCGCGCTGATCGCCCGCCTCTTCCTGCGCGAGGCGCTCAGCCCGCGCCGCGCGCTCGCCGCTCTCGCCATCTGCATCGGCGCCGGCTGCCTCGGTCTCTCGGATTAGGCGGCGGCATGATTGCCCCGTCCGCATCATAGGGGCGTCAACGTCCCATATTTGAGTCTCGACTGTCCGCCTAATGTCACCAATGTCTTGTCCGAGGCTCGCCGCGGCAGCCCCGAAGCGCCGGATTGGCTGCGCTCGGTCGATCCCGCAGATCTGTATCTCAGCGACGTGACGCTGGGCGAGATCATGAAGGGCATTGTCGCCAAGGCCGGCGGCGATGCGCGAATGGCATCGTCGCGGATTTCAGCGATCTCCGTGTCCCGGTGCTGAACCCTTGGGATCTTTGATGCGCCTTCTCCTCGCCTTCACACGTCGAGATTGGCGACGGCGAGGGCGTTCGTCTGGATGAAGTCGCGACGCGGCTCGACGAGGTCGCCCATCAGCGTCGAGAAGGTTTCCTCGGCGCTGTCGGCATGACTCATCTTGACCTGGAGGAGCGAGCGCGCATTGGGGTCGAGCGTCGTCTCCCAGAGCTGATCGGAGTTCATCTCGCCGAGCCCCTTGTAGCGCTGCACCGTGACGCCCTTGCGCCCGAGCTCCATCACGGCATCGACCAGCGAGGTCGGCCCGGTGACGGTGAAGTCGCGCTCCTTCGCCGCAAGCCGCCCCGGCGCGCCATAGGCTGCGCGCAGCATCGGGGTGCGCTCCGCGAGCTTGCGCGCCTCGCTGCTCTTCAGCAGCGCCGCGTCGAGCCGGCGGTGCTCGGCGACGCCATTGACGGTGCGCGAGAAGGCGTAGCCGTCGCCCTCGACGACGGTGCCGATCCAACTCCGCTCGGTCTCGGCCGCAAGCGCGTTGAGCCGCCGCGCCGTCTCCTCCGCCATGCTCGCCGCGCGCGCCGGATCGCCGAGCAGCGCCGGGTCGAGCGCGCCGGCGATCGCCGCCTGCTCGACGACTTCCGGCCGCCGCACCTTGCGCGCCAGCGATTGCAGAAGCTGGCGGCTGATTCGGGCCTCGGCGACGAGCGCCGCCAGGTCGTTGCCGGCGCGCTGCACCCCGTCATGCTGGTGGAAGACGGCGTCCTTGAGCCCGGCCGCGGTGAAGAACGCCTCGAGCTCGGCATCGCCTTTGAGGTAGTCGAGCTTCCCCGAGCCGCGCTTCACGCTGTAGAGCGGCGGCTGCGCGATGTAGAGATAGCCCTTCTCGATCAGCGCCGGCATCTGGCGGAAGAAGAAGGTGAGGAGAAGGGTCCGGATATGGCTGCCATCGACATCGGCATCGGTCATGATGATGATGCGGTGATAGCGCGCCTTGTCGGCATCGAACTCCTCGGGCCCGATGCCGGTGCCGAGCGCCGCGATCAACGTCCCGATCTCGGCCGATGACAGCATCTTGTCGAAGCGCGCCCGCTCGACATTGAGGATCTTGCCTTTGAGGGGGAGGATCGCCTGGTTGCGGCGGTCGCGCCCCTGTTTTGCCGTGCCGCCGGCGCTGTCGCCCTCGACGATGAAGAGCTCGGATTTCGCCGGATCGCGCTCCTGGCAATCGGCGAGCTTGCCGGGCAGATTGGCCATGTCGAGCACGCCCTTGCGCCGCGTCAGGTCGCGCGCCTTGCGCGCCGCTTCGCGCGCCGCCGCCGCCTCGACGACCTTGGCGACGATGCGCTTCGCCTCGGCGGGGTGCTCTTCGAGCCATTGCTGCAGCTTTTCGCCGACCACCCCCTCGACGATGGGCCGCACCTCGGAGGAGACGAGCTTGTCCTTGGTTTGCGACGAGAATTTCGGGTCGGGCACCTTGACCGACAGGATGCAGGTCAAGCCTTCGCGCATGTCCTCGCCGGTGAGCTCGACCTTCTCCTTCTTGGCGATGCCGCTCTCCGTCGCGAATTTGTTGATGGAGCGCGTCAGCGCCGCACGGAAGCCGGCGAGGTGGGTGCCGCCGTCGCGCTGCGGGATGTTGTTGGTGAAGCACAGCATCGTCTCGTGATAGCTGTCGGTCCAGGCCATCGCGACCTCGACGATGATGCCCTCGCGCTCGCCGCCGATGGCGATCGGCGGCTGATGGAGCTGCTGTTTCGAGCGGTCGAGATAGTTGACGAAGGCGACGAGCCCGCCTTCGTAATGCATCCTCACCTCCCGCGGCTCGACGCCGCGCGCATCGGTCAGGACGATGACGACGCCCGAATTGAGGAAGGCGAGCTCGCGCAAGCGATGCTCGAGCGTCGCGAAATCGAATTCTATCTTGGTGAAGGTGCGCGGGCTCGGCAGGAACGTCACCTCCGTGCCGGTCTTCGTCCCGGTGCGGCGGCCGCCCGGCGGCAGCGCCGGCGCCGGACCCACCACGGCAAGCGGCGCCTCCGGCTCGCCGTCGTGGAAGCGCATGAAATGCTCGTTGCCGTCGCGGAAGATCCGGAGGTCGAGACGCGAGGACAGCGCGTTGACGACCGAGACGCCGACCCCGTGCAGCCCGCCGGAGACCTTGTAGCTGTTGTGGTTGAACTTGCCCCCGGCATGGAGCTGGGTCATGACGACTTCGGCCGCCGACACGCCTTCCTCTTCATGGATGTCGACGGGAATGCCGCGGCCGTTGTCGGTGATCGTCACCGAGCCGTCGCTGTTCAGCGACACCGTCACCGTGTCGCAATAGCCGGCAAGCGCCTCGTCGATGGCGTTGTCGACGACCTCGTAGACCATGTGATGGAGGCCCGAGCCGTCATCGGTGTCGCCGATATACATGCCGGGCCGCGCGCGCACGGCATCGAGGCCGCGCAGCACCGTGATGGAATCGGCGCGATAGCCGCCATCCGGCTCGGGCGACGGCAGGGTTTCGGACGGCTCGGGAAGTGCCACAGGTGCGAATTCGGGACGGGCTCCACTCATGTCCTTCGACTCTGACAAGCGTCCCCGGGGGACGCGGTGATGATCATGACGCCGCGACGACCGCGTCGCGGACGGTGAGGAACTGCGCGGTCCCATTGAGGCCCGCGAACAGCTCCTCCTCGGTTCCGGTCAACCAGGCCTGGACGCGCAGCGTCTCGATCTCGGCGAAGAGCGCGCGGCGCCGCGCGCGGTCGAGATGCGCCGCCACCTCGTCCAGCAGCATGATCGGCGCAACGCCGCGCAGCGCCGTTTGCAGCCGCGCATGGGCGAGGAGGATGGCGATGAGGAGCGCCTTCTGCTCGCCGGTCGAGCATTGCTCGGCGGCGGCGCCGGAGCCGCCGTGCCGGACGCGCAGATCCGAGCGATGCGGACCCTCGGCTGCCTCTCCGTCGATGCGGCGGCTCGCCTGCAGGCAGCCGCGCAAGCGCTCCTCGGCGGCGAGCGCCGGCATCTCGGCGAGCCAGTCATCGACCGCGCCCGCCATGGCCAGCCTGGCGCCGGGGAACGCGCCGCCGCGGTCGGCGCAGGCGCGGCCGAGCCGCTCGGTCACCTCGCGGCGCGCCGCGGCGATGGCGACGCCGTGGCGCGCCATCGTGTCCTCGAGCGCGGCGAGCCAGGCGGCGTCGCGGCTCCCCTCGCGCAGCAGCCGGCTGCGCTCCCGCAGCGCCTGCTCATAGCTGGCGCAACGGGCGGCATGCGCCGGGTCGAAGCCGTAAACGAGACGGTCGAGGAAGCGCCGCCGCGCCGCCGCGCCCTCGAGGAAAAGCCGGTCCATCTGCGGCGTCAGCCAGACGACATTGACATGCTCGGCAAGCGCCGTCTGGCTGCGCGCCGATGCGCCGTCGATTCGCACTGCGCGCCGCTCGCCGCCCGAAGGCGTCGTCTCGCGACCCGTGCCGATCCGCACCGCTCCTTGCGCTGTCGCAACGGTGGCCGCGACCGCCCAGGGCGAAGCCGCTCGGATTTCATCGCCTTGGCTATGCCCGGTCTCGCGCCGGTCGATCTCGCCCAGCTTTGCCCGCCGCAAGCCGCGGCCCGGCGCCAGGAACGAGATCGCCTCGAGGAGGTTCGTCTTGCCCGCGCCATTGGCGCCGGTCAGCACCACCGACCGCGGCTCGACATCGATCTGCGCCTCGCGATAGCTGCGAAACTCGCTGAGCTGAAGTCTGATGACGGCGAGGCGCCCGACATCCGCCGGAACGCTCACCTGGTCGAGGGGCCCGTCCGGCGCCATTGCTGAAATATGGGGTCGGCGGGCCGCATCCGCCAGGGGCGCCGCGGCACGGGCCCAGGCTTCGGCAGGCGGTTCGGCGATGCTCGCTCCCCTCATCGCGCCGGACATCGCCAATGCCCCGGGACGGCCCTATGCGGCCCGGAAAATTGCGGTGTCGAAATGCGCGCGAGAGCGGCAGGGAAGCTGGGTTCGTGCACCGTGAGATTCTACACTGCGCGGGTGGCGACTGCCAGCGATTCACGCCGGTTCGGAGGCCTTGGCGCGACGGGTGGGCGGCATCTCGGCAAGCCGCGCGATGAAGGCGACGGCGGCATCGATCGCCCCGAATTCCGCGAGATCATTGTGCCCGCCCGCGGGCGCGCACCAGAGCTCCTTGGGCTCGGGAGCGGCGGCAAAGAGCGCCCGGCTCGAAGCGGGGGTCACGACGCGGTCGCGCTCGCCGAGCATCACCAGGATGGGAGCGCGCACGGCGCCGATCCGATGCAGCGAATCGAAAGGGTCGCGGAGGAGAAGACCGACCGGAACCCACGGGAAACGCCGCCTGGCGAGAGCCGCGATGCTGGTGAAAGGCGCTTCGAGGAGAAGCGCGCCGACCTCGTCTCGGCTCGCCAGCGCCACGGCGACGCCCGTGCCGAGCGATTCGCCGTAGAGTGCAATCGCCCGGGCGGCATGGCCCTCTCGGCGCAGGAACGCCAGAGCCGCGCGGCCATCGGCGATGAGTCCGGTTTCGCTCGGCACGCCCGGATTGCCGCCATAGCCGCGATATTCGACAAAAAGCGCTCCGAGGCCCGCCGCTGCGAAGCGATGAAGGCGCGTCGAACGATCGGCGACCGTCCCGCCATTGCCGTGCAGGTAGAGAACGACGGGCGCGCCGGCGGCGCGCGGCGGCAGATACCAGGAGAGGAGCCGCAACCCATCATCGGTCTCGATCTCGATCTCGCGCAGCCTCGCCAGCCCCGCCGAGATGGCGAGCGGACGCTCCCGGCCCGGGACGAAGAGGAGCCGCCGCTGCGCAAGGTAAAGCGTCGCGATGGCGAGGAGATAGGCCAGGACGACGAGCGCGACGGTCCACCACATGAGCGCCGCCCTGCGCCGTCGATGCCTTTCGACCGGGCGGCGGCCTCAGACGCGCATCGGCATCAGGACATAGAGCGCCGCCGTGCCGGCACGGTCGTGGACGATGGTCGGCGAGGCGGCGTCGGCCATTTCGAAGACCGCGCCCTCGCCACCGATCTGGTCGGTGATGTCGAGCAGGTAGCGCGAATTGAAGCCGATCTCGATCGGGCTTGCGCTGTAGCGCACCTCGATCTCCTCGCTCGCCGTGCCGTTTTCCGGGCTGGTCGCCGACAGCGTCAAGGCGCCCCGCTCCAGCGACAGCTTCACCGCCCGGCTCTTCTCGGTCGAGATCGTCGAAACGCGATCGACCGCCTCGGCGAATTCCTTGCAATTGACTTCCAGCACCTTGTCGTTCCCCGACGGGATCACCCGGTCGTAATCGGGGAAGGTGCCGTCGATCAGCTTCGAGGTCAGGACGGCATCGCCGAAGGTGAAGCGGATCTTCGTGTCCGAGAGGGCGATGCCGATCTCCTGGTCGGTTTCGTCGATGAGCTTGCGCAGTTCGGTCACGGTCTTGCGCGGAATGATGACGCCGGGCATGCCTTGGGCGCCCTCGGGCAGCATCATCTCGACGCGCGCCAGGCGATGCCCGTCGGTCGCGACGGCGCGCAACACCGGGCTGTCGTTGCTTTTCGTCGCGTGCATGAAGATCCCGTTGAGGTAATAGCGGGTCTCTTCGAGCGAGATGGCAAAGCGCGTGCGGTCGATCAGCGTCTTCAATTCGCTCGCCGTCAAAGCGAAGCGGTGCGGCAGATCTCCGCCGGCCATCAGCGGATAGTCCTCGGGCGGCAGGCAAGCGAGGGTGAAGGTCGAACGCCCGGAGCGGAGCGTCATCGCGGCCTTGTCGCCGCTCGCCTCGAACTCGATCTGCGCGCCCTCGCGCAGCTTGCGGACGATGTCATAAAGCGTATGCGCCGGCACGGTCGTCGCGCCGTCGCGCGCGACCTGGGCCGCGGTCGCCTCGACGATCTCGATATCCATGTCGGTGGCCGAGAGCGCGAGCCTGCCGGCCGATGCGCGGAGCATGACGTTCGACAGGATGGGGATCGTGTTGCGCCGTTCGACGACGCTCTGCACATGGCCCAAGGCTTTGAGCAGCGCGGCGCGTTCGATTGTGATTTTCATGGCAGCAGCAAATTCTTGCTCGTAGTGGCGGACCGCTCGTCATCCGCCGCATCGGTCGATATCGGCGGGAGACCCCGGCACGCCGGCCCCGGAACGGGCCACGGCGGACGGAACGACCTTATAGCACATGTCCGGGGAGCGGACAGCTCTTAGCTGTCCGGGGTAGACCGCGTGGGCCGTTGCCGCTAGTCGTGGCTTCCTGAGGCGCCGGCGGAGAACTGGGTTCATGCTCGTCGCGGCGAGTCTTACCGACCGAAGAAGCAACCGGTGACCATCCGCCTCGACACCGATGTACTCGCCTGGTTCAAGGAACTGCCCCCCGCGGCGGCTATCAGACCGAAATTAGTCGGGTTCTGCGGCGATATGTGACGACCATGGAACGTCGACAGGGGTCATGAAGGGCTGACCTCGTCTCGCTCTGCTCGGCGATACGAGGGAGCGCCTTCCTCACGCTCACGCAAAATCGCGCAGCCACCGCCAGCCGCCGATAGCTACGTCTCCAGCATTCGCCGCAGCAGCTCGACATCCTCGGCGAGCGCCCGGTCGGTGGCGCGCAGCTCCTCGATCTTGCGGACCGCGTGCATGACGGTGGTGTGGTCGCGGCCGCCGAATTTGCGCCCGATCTCCGGGAGCGAGCGCGGCGTCAGCTGCTTGCAGAGGAACATCGCGACCTGCCGCGGCCTCGCCACCGCCCGGGCGCGGCGCGCCGAATGCATGTCGGAGAGGCGGATGTTGTAGTGCTCGGCGACGCGCTTCTGGATCTCGTCGATGGTGATGCGGCGGTCATTGGCGCGCAGCAGGTCGTGCAGCACCTCTTGCGCGCTTTCGAGGGTGATGGCGCGGCCGACGAGCTGCGCATGCGCGAGAATGCGATTCAGCGCGCCTTCGAGCTCGCGCACATTCGAGGTGATCTTGTGGGCGAGGAATTCGAGCACCTTCGGCGGCACCGGCAGCTTGCGCTGCTCGGCCTTCGCCTGCAGGATGCCGAGGCGCAGCTCGTAGGTCGTCGGGTGGATGTCGGCGACGAGGCCCCAGCCGAGGCGGGAGCGCATGCGCTCCTCCATGCCTTCGAGATCGGAGGGCGACTTGTCGGCCGAGATGACGATCTGGCGGTTCTGGTCGACGAGGGCGTTGAAGGTGTGGAAGAACTCCTCCTGCGTCGAATCCTTGCCGCTGATGAACTGCACGTCGTCGATCATCAGGAGGTCGACCGAGCGGAACTGCTCCTTGAACGCCATGGTGTCCTTGAAGCGCAGCGCCCGGACGAACTGGTACATGAATTTCTCGGCGCTCAAATAGATGACCTTGCGCGCCGGCGCCTGGGTGCGGATCTGCCAGGCGATCGCGTGCATCAGATGCGTCTTGCCGAGGCCGACGCCGCCATAGAGGAAAAGCGGATTGAATGGGACCGTCCGCGTCGCCGCGGCGCAGGATTCGGCGACGCGCCGGGCCGCCGCATGGGCGAGCTCGTTGGGCTTGCCGACGACGAAATTCTCGAAGGTGAAGCGCGGATCGAGCGGGGCGCTGATGTCGCCCTTGTCATCGCCCGCCTCGGCCGCGAGCGCCGCCGTGGGCTCGGCGCCCCCGCGCGGGCGCGCGGGGGCGATGCTGGCGCGCGCGGCCGGAACCGCGGCGCTGCTGCCGGGAGCGACGACCACCTCGATGGCGGAGATCGCCGGGTTCTCGCCGCTCCACAAGGAGCGGATTCGATCGGCGTAATGCGCCGCCACCCAGTCGCGCAGGAAGCGCGTCGGAACGCCGATGCGCACCCGTCCCTCCGCGACTTCGAACAGCGTCATCGCGCGCAGCCACGATCGGAAGGCGGCTTCGCCGAACTCGTCGCGCAGGCGCGCGCGCACGCGCGCCCACTGCGCCTGGATGTCGCCGTCTGCCCCGTTCGACTCCGGATCGCCCTTCTCTCGCCGCGCGATCGTCTCTTCGCTCTTGGCCTGCAAAGCCCGCCCCCCAATCGAAGAAGACAAACCCCCCTGCCACCGACAAATAAATCGGTGCCCCTTATCTTACCTCCACAATATTGGTAACCCTTCGATAACTAGCAGGCGGCGTTGCGTTATTTTTTTTCTCGAATTTCCCTGCTGCCGCCCACAGCCCTCCACCGCGCCCGTTCAGGCTTATTATTTGGTTTCGCAAGTCGCCATCGGTGCGCCATAAAATTGACTCTATCTACGTTGGGTCGCGCTGGCAACGTGATCGAAAAGGGAACGGAACAGATTCTTGGCGCCGCGGCGCCCGCCTCACAGCGCCTTGATGCGCCCGCTGAGGCGCGACAATTTGCGCGCCGCCGTATTCTTGTGGACGACGCCCTTGCCGACCCCCCGATGCAGCTCCGGCTGAGCCGCGGCAAAGGCCGCCTGCGCCGCCTCCTTGTTGCCGCTCGCGATCGCCGCTTCCACCTTTTTGATGAAGGTGCGCAGGCGCGAGACGCGCGCCCTGTTTACCGCCGTCCGGCGCTCCGTCTGGCGGATGCGCTTCTCGGCGGATTTGTGATTGGCCATTGCCGATCCTTGCTGCTTCGCTTGTCGCGTGGAAGCGCGGGTTATAGCGATGGCGCGCGCGCGGCGTCAAGAGAAGCTGCGCAAGGCTGCCACGAATTCCGTCGCGCCCTCACCGCGCCCAGCGCACCTGCGTCAGATCGTTCGCCTGCACCGGCTCGTTCGTCCACAGCCCTTGCAGATTCTTGTTCCAGACGCCGAGCTTCGGCAGCTGAAAGAGAAAGGCGTTGACGCAATCCTCGGCGAGAAGGCGCTGCGCTTCCTTGTAGAGCGCGTCGCGGCCGGCGGCGTCGGGCACGGTCGGGATCTTGTCGATGATCGCGTTGAACTTCGGGTTCTGGTAGTTGAAGTAGTATTCGGGACGCGAATAGATGTCGATGTCGAGCGGTTCGGTGTGGCTGATGATCGTGAGATCGTAATCCTTGTTCGTGAACACATTGGCGAGCCATTGCGGAAACTGGATCGGCTCGATCGCGATCTTGATGCCGACGGCCTGCAGCTCCTGCGCAATGATTTCGCCGCTGCGCCGCGCATAGCTCGTAGGCGGCAGCTTCAGCGTGGCGCCGAAGCCGTCTGGATAGCCGGCCTCGGCGAGCAGCGCCTTCGCCTTGGCGGGATCGTAGGGATACATGCCCGTCAGATCGACATAGGCCGGGCTCAGCGTCGAGAAATGGCTGCCGATCGGCACGCCATAGCCGAACTCGGCGCCGGCGATCACCGCCTTGCGGTCGATCGCATGAGCGATGGCGCGGCGCACGCGGATGTCGGTGAAGGGCTTGCGGCCGTTGTTGATGGCGAGGATCGTCTTGCCTTCGGTGAGGCCGATCTTCACGGTGAAGCGCGGATCGGCCTGGAACTGCGGCAGGTTCTCGGGCGGTACGCCGTTCGGAAAGGCGTCGACATCGCCCGAGAGCAGCGATGCGACGATCGCCGCCGGATCGTTGATGAAGCGGAAGACAGCGGTCTCGATTCCGGTCGTGTCCGGCGTGCGGTAGCCTTTGAAGCGCGCGAGCTCGATGCGGTCGCCCTTGATCCAGCGCATGAATTTGAACGGCCCCGTGCCGACCGGGTCGGTCTTCGCCGCGGCGGCGGTCTGCGGCGAGAACATCACCGCCTCGCCCTGCGCGAGCTGCCAGGGGAGAAGATAGTCGAGCTTCGCCAGATGGACGACGACGGTCTGCGGATCCGGCGTCTCGACGGCGGTCACGTTGGAATAGAGCTGGCGCTTCAGCACATTCACCGATTGCGGCGTGGCGTTGCGCTCGAGATTGAACTTGACGGTCTCGGCGGTGAAGGGCGCGCCGTCCTGGAATGTGACGCCGGGCTGCAGCTTGAAGGTGTAGGCGAGGCCGTCGGGCGCGACCGTCCAGCTCGTCGCCAGCAGCGGCTCGACGGCGCCCTTCTCGTCGATCCGGGTCAGGCCCTCCATGACATTGGCATAGAGGATCTCCTTGATGGCCGCGGCCGGGCTCTGCGTCGGGTCGAGATGCGGCGGCTCCAGCACCATGCCGAGAACGACTCGGTCCTTCTGCGCGGCCGCCGCCGGCAGCGCTGGCGCGAGCGCGAGAAGGAGAATAGCCAGCAAGCGGGCAAAGCGCCTCATCTCGATCGTCCCCCGGGGGTCAAGCGTGCCGCGGAGGATAAGGAGAAGGCGCGCTGCCAGCAATTGCCCCCGCGCTCACTCGCCGGCATGAAGCTCGCGCCAAGACGGAAACTCGCCGAGACGCTCGGCGGCGAAGACGCCGCGCGCGACCGCGCGCGCGAGGCAATCGGCAGCAACGGCGCCCAGCCTCGCAAGCGCCATGGCGCGCGGCTCAGCAAGGACCTCCCGTCCGGTCGCCAGCGCGAAGATCGTATCGCCGTCGAAAGGCGTGTGCGCCGGACGAATGGCGCGCGCCAGACCGTCCTGCGCCATGATGGCAACACGCCGCGCCTCCGGCTGCCCGAGCGCCGCGTTGGTGGCGATGATTGCGATGGTGGTGTTGGCCCCGAGTAGCCCCCCGGGCGGCGCGGCGGCGATCGCCGCCGGCAGCTGCGGATCGAGGGGGGCGCGCGAATGCGGCGGCGGCTTGCCGCCGAACTCGCCGCCTTGCTCCAGCGCCCAGGCCCAGAAGCAGCCGGAGTCGGGCATGACGACACTGCCCCAGGAATTCACCGCGACGAGCGCGCCGACGCACAGCCGCTCCTCGATCACCGCCGAGGCGCTACCAAGCCCGCCCTTGAGCGCGCCCGCCTTGGCGCCGTAACCGGCCCCGCTGTTGCCGAGCACGAAAGACGCGGCGCCCGAGGGCGCTTCGGCCGCCGCGAGCGCCGCCTTCCCGAGCGCCCGATAGGGCGGCTCCTCGCCCCAACTCTTGTCGCCGCCGTTCAGGAGATCGAAGAGGATCGCCGACGGCACCACCGGCACGCGCGCCTCGCGGACGGGAAAGCCGATGCCGCGCGCGCCGAGCGCCGCCGCCACCGCGCCGGCGGCATCGAGCCCGAAGGCGGAGCCGCCGCTCAGCACGACGGCGTGGATGCGGTCGACGAGGCAGGAGGCATCGAGGGCGTCGGTTTCGCGCGTGCCGGGGGCGCCGCCGCGGACATCGACGGCGGCGACGGCCGGCGACTCGGGCAAGACGACGGTGACGCCCGTCCAGGCCCGCGCGTCGGCGGCGTTGCCGACGCGGATGCCTTCGACGTCGGTGATGAGGTTGCGCGGGCCCGGCGAAATCATGTCGCCAGCTTGGCAGCGCCGCCAGGCGCCGGCAAGCGCGGCTCAGCGCTCCTCCGCCAGGCGCGACCAGTGCTCCATGCCCGGCTCTTGCAGCAGAGCCTGCGCCGCCGCGAGGTGGGGTCCCGCCGCCGGCCACTGCCCGCCCCGGCGATAGGCGCGGGCGAGGCCGAGATGGCAGCGCAAAGCGGTCACCTTCATCTCGCAGCTTTCGGCAAGCGACAGCGCGGCGAGGAAGCTGTCGACCGCCGCCTCGCGCTCGGCGGCGCCGCCGCGCGAGCCCGCTTCGCCCCTGATGCGCAGCGCCTCCGCCTCGTTGCCCTTCTCCTTGTATTGGCGCGCCAGCTCGATCGCGGCTTCGGCATGCCGCTTCCCTTCCTCGCTCCGCCCGGCGGCGAGCGACGCCTCGGCGAGCCACGCCACCTCGTTGGCGTGGCTGACCATGATGCCGATCGCGCGCGTCTGGCGAATGGCCTGCCCCAGGAGGTCCAGCCCCTCTTCGCAGCGCCCGACCGCGGCATAGGCGTAGCCGAGGCTCGAGGCGATATTGGTGAACCAGGCGGAGAATCCCCAGTCCCGGCACAATTCGAGGCTGCGCTCGAGAATCGGGATGGCGGCGGCGAAATCGGCGCGGTGCAGCAGCAGGAAGCCATGGCTGTACTGGGCGACGGTGAGGCAGAGCGGCTGGTCGGTCGCCGCCGCCACCTTCAGCATGTCCTCGGCGAGCGGGGCGGCTTCGGCGAAGCGGCCGCGCCGCGCCACCGCCCAGACGAGCCAGGCGCGGAAGAACACCGCGGCCGGCCCCGGCAGGCCGAAGCGCAGATGGAGTCCGTCCGCGGGAATGGCGCGGACCTGCTCCGCCATGATCTCGGCGGAGCGCCGATAATTGCCGAGCGCGTAATGCGCCTGGCCGATATAGGCGTTGATGAGCACGCGCAGATCGTCATCGCCGATCTCGTGCGTCAGCTCGAGCGCGCGCTCGCCGGCCTCGAGCGCCTCGTCGGGATTGCCGAGCAGCGACAGGTCGCGGGCGATATAGGCCGAGATCCAGGCGAGCCGCCCGCGATCGGCAAGGGTGCCGGCGAGCCGCTCGGCCTCGCGCAGATGCTCGAGGTCGCGGTTGATCTTGCCGAGCGGGAAGAGCGCGTTGCGAAGCTCGAAGCGCGTGTCGATCGCGGCGGCGAGCCGGTCCTCGCGCGGAGCGAGCTTCGCGAAGGCGGCGAGCGACTGCTCGAAATGCGCGACCGCCTCGCGATAGGCCGATTGCGCCGCCGCCTTCTGCCCGGCGCGACGGGCATAGCTCGCCGCCTTCTCCCAGATCTCGCCGCGGAAGGCGTGGTAAGCGAGCGTCTCGAGGTGCTCGGAGATGCGCCCGGCATAGAGCGCCTCGATCGCCTCGCCGATGCGCGCATGCAGTTCGCGCCGCCGGCTCTGCAGCAGGCTCTCATAGGCCACCTCCTGCGTCAGGGTGTGGCCGAAGGAGTATTGCAGCTCGGGATAGAGGCTGCTCTCGAAGATGAGGCGGGCCTCCTTGAGCCGGGCGAGGCGGCCATGCAGCGTCTCCTGCTCCTCTTCCTTCACGAGCTGGCGCAGCAAGGTAAGCGGGAACTTGCTGCCGATCGCGGCCGCCGCCTGCAGCAGCCGCTTGTCCGCTGGCGCGAGGCGATCGATGCGCGCGCCGAGAACGGCGCGAACCGAGGCCGGCACCTGCGGCTTCGAGAATCCTTCGGCGAGGCGAAAGGCCCCCGGTTTGCCCTCCAGCAGCCTGGCCTCGGCGAGCGCGCGGACGCTCTCCTCGAGGAAGAACGGATTGCCTTCCGTCCGCTCGACGAGCTCCGTCTGCAAGTTCCGGACGGTCTCGTCGTCGCCGAGCAGCAGGCGCGCCAAATGCCGCGCCATGTCGCGCGTCAGCGGCTCGATCTCGAGAGCGGTGACCGGAGCGCCTTCGGGCCAGCCCGGGTGGTAGCCTGGCCGGTAATTGACGAGCAGCAGGATCGGCTGCGCCGCCAGCGCCGCCACGAGCGCCTCGAGCAGCATCTGCGTCTCGCTGTCGATCCAGTGCAGGTCCTCGACGACGACGATGAGCGGCGAGCGCTGGCTGAGGCGGCACAAGAGCTGGACGACCGCCTTGCCGATCGTCTCGCGGCGGCGCAGCGGATCCATGGCGCGCCAGGCCGGGTCGTCGACCTCGATCCCGAGCAAGGCAAGGATCGCGGAGGAAGCGTGCTCGGCCGCGGCGCCGAGGGCGCGGAGCTTGTCGCCCACCTTGCGGCCGATCGCCGCCGCGTCGTCCTGATCGCCGAGCTCGAAGCAGGTCTTGAGCAGGGTGATGATGGGCAGGTAGGGGATGTCGCGTCCATAGGAAACCCCGCCCGCTTCCAGCATCAGCCAACCGCCGGTGGCGGGCGAGCGCACGAACTCCCAGACGAGGCGCGACTTACCGATGCCGGCCTCGCCGACGAGCGCCGCAACCTGGCCATGCCCCGCCGCGGCGCGGTGAAGGCAAAGCCGCAGCGCCTCATGCTCGCGCTCGCGTCCGAGAAAAGGGGTGAGGCCCTGCGCCGCAGCGGCGTGGACGCGGCTTTGCGCCGCGCGGGCGCCGACGAGCTCGAACACCTCGACCGGGCTGAGAAGGCCCTTGATGACGGTGTGCCCGTTGGTGTTCGCGGCGACAAGGCCGCCCGCCAGGCGGATCGTCTCGCTGGAGCAGAGCGTGGCGCCCGGCCGCGCCAACTGCTGCAGCCGGGCGCCGAGATGGATCATCTCGCCGACCGCGTTGTAGCCCTTGCTGAGATCGGAGGTGATCGTCCGCACCAGCACCTCGCCGGAGCTGATGCCGATATGCGCTTGGACCGGCATGCCGGCGCGCTGTGCCATGCCCTCGGCCCGGGCGAGATTTTCGTGCAGGTGAAGCGCCGCGTAGCAGGCGCGAACCGCGTGGTCCTCGTGATAGAGCGGCGCGCCGAAGAGCGCCATGATGCCGTCGCCCTGGATCTGGTTGACGGTGCCGCCATAGATGTGGACCGAATCCATCATCGCCTCGATCACCGGGTCGAGCAGCTCGCGCGCCTCCTCGGGATCGCGCCCGGCGATGAGCTTCGTCGAGTTGGTGATGTCGGCGAACAGCACCGTCACCTGCTTGCGCTCGCTCTCCAGCGCGGCGCCCGGGAATTCGGGCGCGCCGGCAAGCGGCAGTCCGTTGCCATGGGAAAGCGAGGCGAGCGCCAGATTTGCGCCGCAAGTGTCGCAGAAATACGAGTCCCCCTGCGCGCCATCGCCCGGCCGGCCCGCGGTGCCGAGCTTCCTGCCGCAGCCGCGGCAGAAGGACGCCTCCGCGCGGTTATCCGTATGGCAATGCGGGCACTGCATGCGCCTTCAGCGGCGGCCCCGGCGCAACGGCCAGTTCGCCCCGCCTTTCATTGCCGGCGCCGCGCCGCGCGGCCAGGCGCGGCATAGCTGGCCCGCGAGCGCGCCGCCTTGGCCCTAGCCATGGCGCCGATCCCTTCCTCCATCGAAATCATCGGCGTCAGCTCGACCGTCTTCACCCCGTCCTCGGCCGCAACCGCCATCGAGAAGGTGCGCGCCGCGACATTGTCCGGCATCGCCAGAATGGTCAGGATGTCGTGCTCGCCGAAGGGCACGAATTTATGGACGACGATGTGCCGCTCGCCGGCTCCGGCGAAATGCTCGTCATCGAAGAAATGGTAGTTGGCGAGCGACCCGCCAAGCTGCTTGATGAGCCGGCGCACCTTGTCGAGGCGGTCATCAAGGCTCTTCGTCTTCTCGACCAGCTCCTTCCACGCCGCCGCCGTATAAGACAGGCGGACCAGGTAGTATTGCATCGGACGCGCCCCCCTCGCTGTTGCATTCGGGGGCGATGCTACGTCTTCGGGGCGCCCAGCACCACTGCGATCATCGCCTTCCGCTCCACCCGCGCACGGGATATATCGTCGCCATGATGCAGCCGTGGCGAGAACAGAGGATGGCAGCGAGGACCAAAGGCGGCAGATGGCGGCGAGCACCCGCGCTGGCGGGCGCGCTGCTGGCGACAGTCCCCAGCATCCCTATCGCCGTCGCCGCGGTTCCGCCGCCGGTCGAGGCGGCAAACGGCATGGTCGTCTCGGCGCAGCGCCTCGCCTCGCAAGTCGGCGTCGACATCCTGAAGCAGGGAGGCAACGCCGTCGACGCGGCGGTCGCCATCGGCTACGCCCTCGCGGTCGTGCATCCGTGCTGCGGCAATCTCGGCGGCGGCGGCTTCATGACGATCCGCCTCGCCGATGGCCGCGAGACCTTCCTCAACTTCCGCGAGAAGGCGCCGCTCGCCGCCACGGAGACCATGTATCTCGACGCCAAGGGCGACGTCGTTCCCGGCCGCAGCACGCGGGGCTACCTCGCGGTCGCGGTGCCGGGCACGCCCCTCGGTTTCGAGACGGCGCTCCGGAAATACGGCACGATGCCGCGCGCGGCGGTAATGGCGCCGGCGATCGCGCTGGCGCGCGATGGTTTCGTCCTCGGCCAGGGCGACGCCGATATCCTCGAAGTCGGGGCCAAGGCCTTCGCGGCCGAGCCGAATGTCGCCGCCATTTTCCTCGACCACGGCCGACCGTATCGGGCGGGCGAGCGCCTCGTTCAGGCGGATCTCGCGGCGACGCTGGAGCGCATCGCCAGGGATGGGCCCGACGCCTTCTATCGCGGCCCCATCGCGGCGGCGATCGTCAAGGCGAGCCAAGAGCATGGCGGCATTCTGACGGCCGCGGACTTCGCCACATACACCGTCGAGGAGGAGGCGCCGGTCCGCTGCGCCTATCGCGGCTACACCATCGTCTCGGCGCCGCCGCCGAGCTCGGGCGGGACGACGCTCTGCGAGATCCTCGGCGTCCTCGAACCTTATGATCTCGGCGCGCTCGGCTTCCATTCGGCGGCAGGCGTCCATCTCATGGTCGAGGCGATGCGCCATGCCTATTTCGACCGCAACAGCGCCCTCGGCGATCCCGATTTCGTCGCCAACCCCGTGGCGCGCCTGCTCTCGCCCGCGCACGCGGCAGCGATCCGCGCCGCCATCGAGGAGGCTCGGGCGACGCCGTCGAGCGAGCTGCGGCCCGGCGCGCCGCCGTATGAGGGCACGGAGACGACGCATTATTCTGTTGTCGACAAGGAAGGCAATGCCGTCGCCGTCACCTACACGATCAACGCCTATTTCGGCGCCAAGGTGATCGCCGGAGACACCGGCTTCTTCCTCAATGACGAGATGGACGATTTCACGGCGAAGCCCGGCGTCCCCAACATGTTCGGCCTCGTCCAAGGCAAGGCGAACGCGATCCGGCCGGGCAAGCGGCCTTTGAGCTCGATGGCGCCGACGATCATCGAGAAGGACGGGCGCGCCTTCATGGTCGTCGGCAGCCCGGGCGGCGCCCGCATCATCACGATCACGCTGGAGACGATTCTCAACGTCCTCGACCACGGCATGAACATCGCCGAGGCGGTCGATGCGCCGCGCATTCACCATCAATGGCTGCCCGACATCGTCGATGCCGAGCCGCTGGCGCTGTCGCCGGACACGGCGCAACGACTGTTGGAGATGGGATACCGGATCGAGGTTCAGAGACCGTGGGGCTCGGCCGCGGCGATTCTTGTCGGTCCGCCCGAACCCGCCGCGGCCGCGGCACCGGCGGCGGGCGGCGACGACAGCGTTCATGGCGGCGCCCCCATGCCTGGTGCGCTTTACGGCGCCAGCGATCCCCGCCAGCCCGCCGGCGCCGCGATCGGCTATTGAACGCAGGGGCCTCGATCGCCCGCATCACGAAAGCGTCGGGCGGAGTGGACGCCGCCGCATCGCACTCTTACATGAAGCCTGCTGAGAAAGAGGTACATGAAGCCTGCTGAGAAGAGGCTTCTGGCTGCAAGGGAGAGGATCATGGAAAAGGCGACGTTCGGAGCCGGCTGCTTCTGGGGCGTCGAGGCCGAGTTCCGCAAGCTGCCCGGCGTCGTCGAGACCGCCGTCGGCTACAGCGGCGGCACCACCGCCAATCCCAGCTACGAGGATGTGTGCAGCGACGAGACCGGCCATGCCGAGGTCGTCGAGGTCACCTTCGACCCGGCGAAAATCGGCTACGAGCAGCTTCTCGACGTCTTCTGGAACGCGCATGATCCGACGACGCTCAACCGCCAGGGACCGGATATCGGCTCGCAATACCGCTCGGCGATCTTCACCCATTCGCCCGAGCAGGAGGCGGCGGCGCGGGCTTCCAAGGCTCGGCTCGAAGCCTCGGGCCGCTTCCGCCGGCCCATCGTCACCGAGATCGTCCCCGCCGGCCCGTTCTGGCGCGCCGAGGAATACCACCAGCAATATCTCGAAAAGCGCGGCCTCGCCGCCTGCCACGTCGGAATGAGGTGAGTCTTCGCAGCTTCCGCTGCCGTCTCGGCAAACGGATGTTTCACCACGAAGGCACGAAGGCACGAAGGACGAGCCTGCGACGGCGCGGAGCGCCAAAAAAGCCTTCGTGTCTTCGTGCTATGGCGGTTCAACCGTTTTCCTCCCCGCCCCGACCGCCGCTCCGCCGAGCGGTATAGCCCGCCCCTCCGCCTTCGGCTAAGACAGCGCCATGAGCGATGATCCCAAGGCGCGGCCGGTCATCACCTTGCTGCCCGGGCGCCAGCGGCGCGCCGAGAGCGGCCACCCCTGGATCTATTCCAACGAGGTCGCGATGGACGAGGCGGCGAAGGCCTTGCCGCCCGGCAGCCTCGTCACGGTGCGGAAGGCCGACGGCAAGGCCCTCGGCGTTGCAACCTTCAACCCGCACCCGCTGGTGAGCGCCCGCCTCCTCTCGCGCGATGCCACCCACCGCATCGACGCCGGCTTCTTCCTGCGCGTCCTGCGGCGCGCGCTCCATTTGCGCGAGCGCCTCTTCGCCGCCCCCTTCTACCGCCTCGCCCATGCCGAGGCGGACGGGCTCCCCGGCCTCGTCATCGACCGCTTCGGCGAGGCGCTCGTCTGCCAATTCAACACCGCCGGCATGGCAGGGCTCGAAGCCGAGATTCTGGCGGCGCTCGACGAGCTCTTGGCGCCGCAGACCGTGCTGTTGCGCAACGACAGCCCGGCCCGGCTCGCGGAGGGGATCGAGACGGAAGTGCGGCTCGCGAAGGGCGCGCTCGAAGGCCCGGTCGAGCTCGTCGAGAATGGCGCCCGCTTTCTCGCCGACCTTCGCGCCGGCCAGAAGACCGGCTGGTTCTACGACCAGCGCGACAACCGGCGCTTCATGGCCGGCCTTGCCCGCGGCGGCCGCCTTCTCGACCTTTACACTTTCGCCGGCGGCTTTGCGATCGCGGCGGCCGTCGCCGGCGCGCAGGAGGTGCTGGCCATCGACCGCTCCGAGGCGGCGCTCGCGCTCGCCGAGGCGGCGGCGGCGCGGAACGGCGTTGCGGGGCGCTGCACCTTCCGGCGCGGGGAGGCTTTCGCCGAGATGGAGCGGCTGCGCGAGGCGGGCGAGAAATTCGCGGCGGTGATCGCCGATCCGCCCGCCTTCGTCAAATCGCGGAAGGACCTGCCGGCAGGGCTGCGCGGCTACCGCAAGCTCGCGCGCCTCGCGGCGCCCCTCGTCGCCAAGGGCGGCTTCCTCTTCCTCGCCTCGTGCTCGCACAATGCCGACCTCGCGAGCTTCGCCGAGGCGGTCTCGCGCGGGATCGCCGAAGCCGACCGCACGGCGCGCATCCTGCGGACGGCCGGCGCCGATGCCGATCACCCCGTTCATCCGGCCCTGGCCGAAAGCGCCTATTTGAAAGCGCAGGTTTTCATGCTCGACTGAGCGCCGCCCGCCAAGCGGGCCGATGTCGGAGAGGAAGGTAGAGATGGCAGATCGCGACGCGGAGCTCGGTATTCCGCCGCATGGCGGGCCGGTGCAGGTCTTCTACCAGAAGAAGGGCGCGCGGCGCCGCCCGACAGTGGCGCGCGCCGAGGGCATCTATATGTGGGACACGGCGGGGCGGCGCTACATCGACGCCTCCTCGGGGCCCGTCGTCAGCAATATCGGCCACGGCAATCCGCGCGTCATCGAAGCGATGCTGGCGCAGGCGAAGAAGGTCGCCTTCGCGAGCCGCGCCGTCTTCGAGAACGCGCCCAATATCGCCCTCGCCGACCTTCTGACGGGCCTCGCGGGACCCGGGCTCGAACGCGCCTTCTTCGTCTCCGGCGGGTCGGAGGCGACGGAATCGGCCCTGAAGCTCGCCCGGCAATATGCCGTCGCGCGGGGCGAGACGAAGCGCTGGAAGGTGATCGCCCGCGACCCCGGCTATCATGGCGGCACGATGGGCGCCCTTTCGGTGACGGGCGATCCCGAGTCCGAGCGCATCTTCGGCGCCGTCGGCCGCATCATGCCGAAGGTGCCCGCCCCCTTCACCTATCGCCTGCCCGCCAACCACGACGCCGACAGCTACGCCCGGCACTGCGCCGCCGCGCTGGCCGAGACAATCGAGCGCGAGGGGCCGGAAACGGTGCTCGCCTTCATCATGGAGCCGGTCGGCGGCCTTGCCACCGGCGCCCTCGTCGCGCCCGACCATTACTACGGCGCGGTGCGCGAGATCTGCGACCGCTACGGCGTCCTCCTCATCTATGACGAGGTGATGAGTGGCGCCGGCCGCACCGGCACCTTCCTCGCCGCCGACCACTGGCCGGCGGGGCGGCCCGATCTCGTCACCCTCGCCAAGGGCATCGCCGCGGGCTACACGCCGATGGGCGCTCTCCTCGCCCCCGCCGCCATGGTGGAGACGGTGGCGGAGAGCGGCGGCTTCATGCATGGCCACACCTATGCCGCCAACCCGCTCTCTTGCGCGGTCGGCCACGCCGTCGTCAGCGAGATGATCGAGAAGAAGCTGATGGCGAATGCCGAGCGGATGGGAAACGTGCTGCGCCGCGGCCTCGAAGCCTTGAAGACCGATCACCCCATCCTCGGCGACGTGCGCGGCAAGGGGCTCCTGATGGCGATCGAGATCGTCGCCGACCGGGAGACGAAAGCGATCCTGCCGGCCGAGCGGCAGGCGGTCTACCGCATCCTCGAACTCGGCATCGAGCGCGGCCTCCTCCTCTATACGCGGCGGACGGCGAACGGGAAGTATGGCGAATGGCTCATGGTATCGCCGCCGCTCATCGTCACCGAGGCGGAGATCGAGGAGATCGTCCACCTCATCGGCGAGACGCTCGGCGCCTATGAGAAGGAGCTCGGGTCCGGGCGCTGACCAAGCTCCCTAATCAAGCGTTCGGTGGGAGCAACAGTTCAGCGCAGAGGGCGCGGAGGACGCGCCGTGGTCGCCATGTGAATTCGATCGCGACGCGATTGGACTCCTCTCACCCCCAGCGTCCTTGGCGCAACCACAGCGCCCCCTGCGCTGAACTTCGTCTTCTGCCGGCGCCGGGCACTTCCCGCGCTACGCCCGCCGGCCGACCCCCGCCGCCACCGCCTTCCGCCGCGGCGCGCGGCGCCGTCGCGGCGATTGCGGCGCTGCTTCCCGGGGTGCCGCGGGAAGCGTGAGGCGGAAGATGGTGCCGGCGGCGGTGCTCTCGACCAGCACGATGTCGCCGCCATGCGCCCGCATCAGCTCGCGCGCGATGGCAAGGCCGAGCCCGGTGCCGCCGACCCGCGCCGAGCCGGTGAAGGGCTGGAAGAGGTGGTCGCGCGCCTTGGGCGGCAGGCCCGGCCCGTCATCGGCGACGTCGATCCAGACCTGCCCATCGGCCTCGGTGGCCGCGACCGTCACGCGATGGGCGCCGACTTCGAAAGCGTTCCGGCACAGGTTGAAGAGGACGCGGTAGAGCTGGTCGCGGTCGGCGATGACGGTGAGGCCGGGCGCGACCTCGCTCTTGACGCGCGGATTGCCCTCCGCGCCCCCTTCGCCGCCGCTCTGCGGCACCCATTGCGCCATGGCCACGTCGTCGACCAGCTCGGCCAAGGCGAAGCGCTGGCGGACGAGTTCGGGTGGCTTCTCGCGGGTGAAGTCGAGGGTGCGCGTGCAGAGTCCGACGGCGCGGTCGATGGCGGCGAGCAGGGTCGGGGCGACGCGCCGCACCTCGGGCGCGGCGCTCTCGGCGAGCCCGTCCGAGACGAGCCGCGCCGTCGACAGGATGCCGCGCAAATCGTGGTTGATCTTGGTGACGGCGGTGCCGAGCGCGGCAAGGCGCGCGCGCTGGCGCAATGCTTCGCGCACCGTCTCCTGCATGTCGGCGAGCTCGTGCTCGGCGACGCCGATCTCGTCATTGCGGCCGCTCGGCACGAGCACCGGTCCCGCGCTCTCGGGATCTGCGCGAAACGCGGTGATCGCCGCCGTGATGCGCCGCATCGGCCGCACGAGGAGCCATTGCAGGCTGAGGTAGACGAGCGCCGCGGTCATCAGCGAGATGAAGAGCGAGAGTTCGAGAATGCGGATGCCGAAGGCCCACATCTCGTGCCGCATCGGCGATTCGTAGAGCAGCACCTCGACGACCGAATTCGCGTCATGGGGCGCGATCCCGAGCACGCGCAGCACGCGGTCGCCCCCGCCGAACAGAGTGACGAAAGCCTGACGGATCGCGGGAAAGAAGCTGACCTCGCGCAGATCGACCGTGGCATCGACGGCGGGCGGCATCTCGCTGTCGATCATCAGCGTGACGTTGCTGTTTTTGTGGAGAACGACGCCGAGCGCGCCGACGCGGGCGAGGAGCTGATCGGCGAGAGGCTGGCTGACGACATTGTCCGGCGTCGCCTCGAGCGCAAGGACGGCGAGGCGCCCAGCCGCGATGCGGTCCTCGAGATAGCTGATGCGGAAGCGCCCGACCGAGGGCGCGAAGATCAGCACCTCGCTCAACATCACGAAAAAGGCCGTCAGCACCAGGAGCCGCGCCGAAAGGCTCCGCATGACGGTCGGCAGGGGAAGGCGCATGAGGCGAGCATAGCACAAGCCTGTCGCCGGCGCCCTTCCGCCGGCTTCACGATCTCGTGCCGCCGCCGCCCGGCCAAAGACGGCAAGCGCCGCGGCGGGCCGCGTCAGCCGACTACGGGCAATTCCTCATAGGTGTGGAAGGGCGGCGGCGAGGGCAGGTGCCATTCGAGCGTCGTCGCCCCCTCGCCCCAGGGATTGGCGGCGGCGCGGCGCCCGGCGAGCAGGGTATGGAGCACGATGAAGACGAACCACAGCGTCGAGGCGAAGCTGATGAAGGCGCCGATCGAGGAGACGAAATTCCAGCCGGCGAAGGCGTCGGGATAGTCGGCGATGCGCCGCGGCATGCCGGCGAGGCCGAGGAAGTGCATCGGGAAGAAGGTCAGGTTGACGCCGATGAAGGTCGTCCAGAAATGGATCTTCCCGAAAGTCTCGTTGTAGGTCCGCCCCGACATCTTGCCGATCCAATAGTAGAAGCCAGCGAAGATGCCGAAGACCGAGCCCAGCGACAGAACGTAATGGAAGTGGGCGATGACGTAGTAGGTGTTGTGCAGCGCCATATCGACGCCGGCATTGGCAAGGACGACGCCGGTGACGCCGCCGATCGTGAAGAGGAAGATGAAGCCCAGGGCCCACAGCATCGGCGTCTTGAACTCGATCGAGCCGCCCCACATGGTGGCGATCCAGGAGAAGATCTTGATCCCGGTCGGCACCGCGATGACCATCGTCGCCGCGGCGAAATAGGCGCGCGAATCGACGCTCATCCCTGTCGTGAACATGTGGTGGGCCCAGACGACGAAGCCGATGACGCCGATCGCGACCAGCGCATAGACCATGCCCATATAGCCGAAGATCGGCTTCCTCGAGAAAGTCGAGACCACTTGGCTGACGATCCCGAAGGCGGGGAGAATCATGATGTAGACCTCGGGATGGCCGAAGAACCAGAAGAGGTGGAGGAAGAGGAGGGGATCGCCGCCGCCCGCCGGGTCGAAGAAGGTCGTGCCGAAATTGCGGTCGGTCAGCAACATGGTGATGGCGCCCGCCAGCACCGGCAGGGAGAGGAGGAGCAGAAAGGCGGTCACGAGCTCGGCCCAGACGAAGAGCGGCATCTTGTGCAGCGTCATGCCGGGGGCGCGCATGTTGAAGATCGTGGTGATGAAGTTGATCGCACCGAGGATCGAGGAGGCGCCGGCCAGGTGGAAGGACAAGATCACCATGTCGACCGCGGCGCTCGGATGGCCAATGGCGGCTGAGAGCGGCGGGTAGAGCGTCCAGCCGGTGCCGGCGCCGCCGCCGACGAAGGTCGAGCCGAGGAGCAGCGCGAAGGCCGGGACGAGCAGCCAGAAGCTGATGTTGTTGAGGCGCGGGAAGGCCATGTCGGGCGCGCCGATCATCAGCGGGATGAACCAGTTGCCGAAACCGCCGATGAGCGCCGGCATGACGGTGAAGAAGATCATGGTGAGGCCGTGCGCCGTCACCATGACGTTGTAGAGCTGGTGATCGTCGCCGACGAGCCGGCTGCCGGGCGTCATCAGCTGGTAGCGGATGAGGACCGAGATGGTGCCGCCGATAAGCCCGGCGCAGACCGCGAAGGTCAGATAGAGCGTGCCGATGTCCTTGTGGTTCGTCGACATGAACCACCGGGTGAAGAACCCGGGCGGCGCGGCATGCCCGTTATGGGACGCCGTCTCGACATGGGCCATCCTTCGCTCCTCTCGGGCGGGCCCCGGAATGCGGCGCTGACGCGCGCCCTCTCGCTGCCGGAGCGGAATGATTCTCGGATCTGGCGGCCTCGCGTGTTGAACCCGCTCGAACCCGCAATCGTTCCGCGGCGCGAAGCGTTGGACCGCCAGAGCGCCGCGGCTTAAACTCGCCCCCGCGTACCGGCTCCAGGAGGTCGTCATGCTCGACACCGCGGCGGAAACCCTGCTCGTCAACCGGCAGAACATCCCCTTCGCCCTCGATGAGGGCATCGCCCATCGTGCGGCGATCGGCCTCGTCGTCCTCGCCACCGACCACACGATCGAGCATGAATGGCGGCAGATGCTGCGCCTCGACGGCGTCGCCTTCTACGAGAGCCGGATCATGAATTCGGCGACGATCACGCCGGAGACGCTCGCCGAGATGGAGCGCGAGCTGACGCGTTCGGCCGCCGTCATCCGCCCCGGCGAGCATCTCGACGTCATGGCCTATGGCTGCACTTCGGGAACGATGGTGATCGGCGAGGACAAGGTCTTCGCCCGGCTGCGCGAGGCCCGGCCCGGCATCGCCTGCACCAGCCCCATCACCGGCGCCCTTGCCGGGCTGAAGGCCTTGGGCGCCCGCCGAATCGCCCTCCTCACCCCCTATGTCGACCGGATCAACCGCATGATGCGCGACTATATCGAGGCGCGCGGCATCGCAGTCCCCGTCATGGGCTCCTTCAACCACGACAACGACAACGAGGTGGCGCGCATCGCGGCGCCCTCGCTCGAAGCTGCCATCCTCGAACTCGGCGCCGAGCCCTCGGTCGACGCCGTCTTCGTCTCCTGCACCAGCCTCCGTGTCGCGGCACTGATCGAGCACCTCGAGGCGCGGCTCGGAAAGCCGGTGACTTCGAGCAACCACGCCATGGCCTGGCATGCGCTGCGCCTTGCCGGCTACCGCGATCCGGTCCCGGGCTTCGGCCGCCTGATGCGGCTCTGAGCCCGAGGTCTTGCCCATGCGGCCCGGCGCCGAGGACGTGCTGCTGGTCGTCGACCTGCAGAACGACTTCATGCCGGGCGGCGCGCTCCCGGTGCCGCGCGGAGACGAGGTCGTGCCGCTCGTTAACGAGATCGCGGCGCGCTTCCCGCATGTGGTGCTGACGCAGGACTGGCATCCGCGCGGCCACCGTTCCTTTGCCTCCGCGCATGCCGGCGCGCGGCCTTTCGAGACGGCGGAGTTGGCCTATGGCCGGCAGGTCCTGTGGCCCGATCACTGCGTCCAGGGAACGGCGGGGGCGGCTTTCCATCCGGCTCTCGACATCCCGCATGCGGAACTCGTGATCCGAAAGGGCTACAACCGCAGCGTCGACAGCTACTCCGCCTTCTGCGAGGCCGATGGGCGCCCGACCGGGCTCGCGGGATATTTGCGCGAGCGCAAGCTCGGCCGCGTCCTTGTCTGCGGCCTCGCCCTCGATTTCTGCGTCGCATTCACCGCCTGTGATGCGCGCGCAGCCGGCTTTCCGACGATCCTCATCGCAGATGCCTGCCGCGCCATCGACACGGCAGGATCGCTCGCCGCGGCGACGGAGCGCATGGCTGCCGCCGGCGTCGAGCGCCTCGCCGCGACGGCGATCGGGGACGGCTAGTCTAGCGCCGCGGCGGCCGAGCGCGTCCGCGCCGGCCGGATCCTCTTGGTTGCGGCGCGGGGCGTGGCGTGGCGATGCCGCCCTCCTCCGCGCCCGCACGAACGGACCCGTCACCCGTGGCGAAGGGGTGATCCGCGACGACGGGGACGCGCTGCCGGATGAGCTTCTCGATATCGCGGAGATATGCGCGCTCCTCCGCGTCGCAGAACGAGATCGCGATGCCGGCGGCGCCGGCCCGCGCCGTGCGGCCGATGCGATGGACGTAGCTCTCGGGCACGTTCGGCAGCTCGTAATTGATGACGTGGCTGATGCCGTCGATATCGATGCCGCGCGCCGCGATGTCGGTCGCGACGAGAACCCGCGTTCGTCCCGAACGGAAGTTTTCGAGCGCGCGCTGCCGGGCGCTTTGCGATTTGTTGCCGTGGATCGCCTCGGCGGCGATACGGCCGCGCGCCAGCGATTCGGCGACGCGGTTGGCACCGTGCTTCGTCCGGGTGAAGACGAGCGCGCGATCGATCGCCTGGTCCTTCAGGATCTGGGCGAGGAGGGCGCGCTTCTGCGCCGGCTCGACGAAGAGCACGCGCTGCTCGATCCGCTCGGCGGTCGAGGCGACCGGCGTCACCGCGATCTCGACCGGATCCTTGAGGATGCCGGCGGCGAGGCGGGCGATGTCGGGCGGCATGGTCGCCGAGAAGAAGAGGCTCTGCCGCCGCGTCGGCAAGGCCGCGATCACCTTCCGGATGTCGTGGATGAAGCCCATGTCGAGCATGCGGTCGGCCTCGTCGAGGACAAAGATCTCGATGCGGTCGAGGAGGAGATGACCTTGCGCCATCAGGTCGAGGAGGCGGCCCGGCGTCGCGATCAGGATGTCGAGGCCGCGTGCTAGTGCTTCGACCTGCGGCTTCTGGCCGACGCCGCCGAAGATGACGGCTTGGCGCAGCCCGAGATGCCGGCCGTAGGCGCGGAAGCTGTCGCCGATCTGGATCGCGAGCTCGCGGGTCGGAGTGAGGACGAGGCTGCGCATGCGCCGCGGCCCGGCGCCGGGGCGCCGGCCATCCGGCCCCGTGGCGGAGAGGCGCTGCAGCATCGGCAATGCGAAAGCCGCGGTCTTGCCGGTGCCGGTCTGGGCGCAGCCGAGGAGGTCGCGCCCAGCGAGGAGATGCGGGATGGCGCCGGCCTGAATCGGCGTCGGCACGGTATAGTTCTCGGCGCGCAAGGCGCGCTGGAGGGGCTCGATGAGCTCGAGCTCGGTAAAGGACTGCACGATGATCGTTTCTTTCTGTTCGCCTGCGCATGCCGGCGTTCGCGCGAGAGCGGTCCGTTCGTGGCTGAGGCTGATGGCGGGATAAGGCAGGTCTTGCGCTGATCGGGGCGCGCCATTCGCACGCCCTGGTTTTTCGGGTTCGGTCGGCCCGCGCGCTCCGGACCGCCTTTCTTCGTGACATCGCCCGCGGTGCAGCGGGGCCGTCCATGACGGCGCCCGCTTGCGCGACCCGCAGGGCGAGAGACGCTCTACGTCCGTTGCGGTAACTATGCCGTTAACGCGGGAAAGTCAAATATTTGCCGGCCCCCCTCCGCGCGCGGCTGCTATGCGGCATCGAGCCCGCGCGTCAGATCCTCCTTCAGATCCGCGACGTCTTCGAGCCCGACCGAGAGGCGCAGCAAGGCGGGGCCGATCGCCAGCATCTGCCGTTCCGCCGGCGACAGCGTCTGGTGAGTGGTTGTTGCCGGATGCGTGATGAGGCTCTTGGCATCGCCGAGATTGTTGGAAAGATCGATAATGCGGAGCGCGTTGAGAAAGCGGAACGCCGCCTCCTTGCCGCCCTTGACGCTGAAGGCGATCAGCGAGCCGCCATTCTTCATCTGCCGCTCGGCGATGCCGGCCTGCGGATGGCTCGGCAGGCCGGGATAGGCGACGCGCTCGACCTTGGGATGCGCGTCGAGGAAGGCGGCAAGGGCGGCGGCGTTCTCGACATGCTGGCGGACGCGGAGGTCGAAGGTCTCGAGCCCTTTCAGCAGGAGCCAGGCGTTGAAGGGGCTGAGAGCCGGCCCCGTATGGCGAAGAAAGGGCGCGAGCTCGCCGGCGATGAAATCGGCGCTGCCCAGCACCGCGCCGCCGAGGCTGCGCCCCTGCCCGTCGATATGCTTCGTCGTCGAATAGACGACGATGTCGGCGCCGAGTTCGAGCGGCCGGTGCGCGAAGGGCGTCGCGAAGACATTGTCGACGATGAAGCGCGCGCCGGCGGCATGCGCCAGCTCCGCCACGGCCCGGATGTCGACGAGTTCGAGCGTCGGGTTCGAGGGGGTCTCGCAGAACACTGCCCGGGCGCCCGGAGCAAGGGCCTTCCGCCATTCCTCGAGGTCGCGGCCGTCGACGAAGACGCTGTGGACGCCGTAGCGCGGCAGGAGCTGGGCGATGATGTAGTGGCAGGAACCGAAGAGAGCGCGGGAGGAGACGACCCGGTCGCCGGCGCGGAGCTGGCACAGCAGGGCCGCGAAGACCGCGGCCATGCCGCTCGAGGTCGAGCGGCACGCCTCGGCGCCCTCGACGAGGCGCAGGCGCTCCTCGAACATGTTGACGGTCGGGCTCGCATAGCGCGAATAGACGAAGCGCGAGCCGGCATTGACGAAGGCCGCCTCGGCCGCCTCGGCCGATTCATAGGCATAGCCCGAATTCATGAAAATGGCTTCGCTGGTTTCGCCGTGGCTCGAGCGCCAGGTGCCGCCGCGGACCATCAAGGTGCGCGGGCGCAGGTTGGCGGGAAGTGGACGGGCGGCGGAATCGGGCATGGTCTCCTCCTCGAAGTCCCGACCGCCCGCGGCAACAAAAAACCCCGGCCTCCGAGGGCCAGGGTCGCTTTCGCCAACGCCCGACCTTTTAGCGGAGTTTTTAACGTGGCCGCAAGCCGGTCGGCTCAAATCACCACGGGTGACCATCGCTTAACGCGCGCAGCGCCGTCCTGTCAAGCCATTCTCCCGAGGCTCGTCGGTTCGCCGCCGTTCAGACCCGGTCGATGCGGCAGGCATAGCAGCCGAAGCGGGCATAGTGGGCATGAAGATAGGCCACCTCGCCGCGTCCGAGGAAGCGCGCGATGAGGGCTTCGGCCTCTGTGCCCTCGCCAACCTCGGCATCGACGATGCAGTCGTTCCGGTCATAGGCGCGCAGCGAGAGGAGGTGCGTGCGCAGCGACGGCGGCACCTCGTTCACTCTATCGAACCTCTGCGTCGCTGCCTCGCGGACGAAGATCGGCCCATGCGCGCGGTAGGGCGAATTGGTGGCGGGCTGATGCTCGTAGGACAGGAGAAGGACGCGCTCGCCGGCCGCGGCGTCGGCGAGGCTGACGCGGCAGGGGAAGCCAGGGCCGTCGGCGATGCGGCGCTGCGCGCCGCGTGCGGCGAGCTCGGCATCGCTGAGCTCGAAGAGCGGCAGGAAGGGTTCACGCGACAGGCCCGTGATGCGGAAATCCATCGAAGAGCTCCCAGAGATAGAGTTCGATGGATCTTTTTCGCATCGCCCGCCGCCACCTTCCTCCCGGCTCTTGCGCCATAATTTCTAGTGCGCCGGCGCCGTCGTAATCGATTGCCCAATCGCGGAAATTGGCTACGATCCGGGCGGCCATGAGCAACGCGTTCCGCCATGAGTGACCTCGCCGATCCGGGCTCAGGCCCCGCCGCCGCGGCGCGCACCGGCATTCTGCCCTACCAGGCGCTGAATGCGATGCGTCGCGCCGGCGAGATCATCGCCGAGCCCGACATCCTGCCGGACCAGCTGCAGCCGGCCAGCATCGATCTGCGGCTTGGCACCGTCGCCTATCGCGTGCGCGCCAGCTTCCTGCCGGGACCCAATGCCACGGTGATGGAAAGGATCGGCCAGCTCGACGGCTATGCCATCGACATCTCCGCCGGCGCCGTACTGGAGAGGGGCTGCGTCTATGTCGTGCCGCTGCTGGAGCGGCTGAAGCTGACGAGCGGCGTCACCGGCTTTGCCAATCCGAAGAGCTCGACCGGGCGCCTCGATATCCTCACCCGCCTCATCACCGACCGCAGCACCGCCTTCGACCAGATCGAGCGCGGCTATGAGGGCCCGCTCTACGTCGAAATCGCGCCCCGAACCTTCAGCGCGGTCGTGCGGCCGGGAACGCGCCTCAACCAGGTGCGCTTCCGCCGCGGCAGCCCGTCGCTCGCCGCGACCGAGCTCATTCGCCTCCATAAGGGCGGGCAGCTCGTCGCCAGCGAGGACGAGCGGCAGAACATCAAGGAGAAGCTCGTCGGCGTCACCATCGACCTGCAAGGCTCGGGACGCGGCTCGCTCGTCGGCTACCGCGCCAAGAAGCACACCGACCGGATCGATGTCGAGAAGGTGGGCTATTACGACCCACAGGATTTCTGGGAGCCGGTCTACGCGCATCGCGACCCGGCGATCATCCTCAATCCCGACGATTTCTACATTCTGGTGACGCGCGAAGCGGTCGGCGTGCCGCCCGATCTCGCCGCCGAGATGGTGGCCTACGACACGACAGTCGGCGAGTTCCGCGTCCATTATGCCGGGTTCTTCGATCCGGGCTTCGGCTGGGACAGCGCCGCCGGCGGCGCCAAGGCCGTCCTCGAAGTGCGCTCGCACGAGGTGCCCTTCATGCTGGAGCACGGCCAGACGGTGGGCTGGCTGCGTTACGAACCGATGGCAGCCCGGCCCGACCGCCTCTACGGCGCCGGGCTCGGCTCCAACTACCAGAACCAGGGCCTCGCCCTCGCCAGGCAGTTCCGCCGCGGCTGAGCCGCCGTTATTAAGGCGCTCCCGACTTGTCCGGCCAGGGATAGAGCCGGTAGCCGATGAACGCATCGAGCGCGGAAACGGTGCCGGCGAAGGCCGCGGCAAGCCTCTGCCGCAACTCGGCTTCGGGCGGCGGGCGGTGCGGCCATTCGACGAGGACGAGGCCGCGCGGGCGGTGCGTCGTGTAGGCGGGGTGGTCGCTGCCCCGGAAGGCGAGACGGAGGCGCTTGGCGCCGAGCGCGGCGAGCCGCGGCGCCTCCTCCCGCGCGAGCCAGGCCCCGACCCTGTCATCGGCCTCGGGCACCGCGGCGAAGCGCAGCAGCGACAGCCAATCGGCATCGAGCGGCGCCATCTCGCCCGCCGGCGCGGGCGCCAGCATCTCATGCTCATAGACTGTGTGCGCCTTTGCCCGGCGCTTGCTCAGGATCGCGGCGACATAGCGATCCCTGTCGGCCAAGCTGCGATAGCGCGGCGTCGTGAAGACGGAGGCGCTCGGCGCCTCATAGACATCGACAATGTCCATGCCGCCTTCGACCGCCCGGTAACAGGCGCAACTCCGGAAGCCGCAGGCGTAGAGGTCGGGAGCATGGCGGAAGGCGTACCACTCGAGGAAGCCGGCAAGTGCCTCCTCCGGGTAGTCGAGCTCGGCGGTATAGAGAATGGGGCGGCTCATGCCGGTGCGGCCGCGCCGATCTTGCCGTCGCGGCGGTCGGCCGCGATCCGCGCCGGATCGCGCTCGGCGGGCGGCCCGTAGCCGCCGCCGCCCGCGGTCTCGACGCGCAGCCGGTCGCCTTGATGCAGCGTCGCGACGCGCTTCGACGGGATCGTCTCCTCGCTGCCGTCGCGGCGGCGGATGACGGCGCGTGACAGGGCGCCGGGCGCGCCGCCATCATGCCCGGCCGCGGCGCAGAAATGCCGCTCCCCGCGATATGTCAGCGTCACCTCGCCCTCGAGAATCTCGTATTCGAAAATGCCGCCGAGCCCGCCGCGCTGCCGCCCGGCGCCGCCCGAATCGGGGTTGAGCGCCCAGCGATGGACGCGAATCGGCGCATCCATCATCAAGGCTTCGGCCGGGACGTTCATGCAATTGGTGGCATCCGTCTCGACGACGTCGACGCCGTCGCTCCGCGGCCCGGCGCCGCTGCCGCCGGTCAAAAGCTGCGAGGTGACGAAGCGGCTGCCGTCATGGCGCCGCCCGCCGAAATGGATGATGAGCATGAGGCTCGCGGCATCGGCCGGAATGCGCTCCGGCGCCGCCTGCCGCAGCGCCCCCAGGATGCAGCCGGTGATGCGCTTGATGGTCGAGGTGCGGCAGCCGACCGGCGCCGGCTCGCGCGGATTGACGAGGCTGCCCTCGGGCAGGACGAGCCGCACGGGTCGGAAGCAGCCGCCGTTGTTGGGGATGCTTTCCGCGGGATCGGTCAGCGCCCGGAGCGCGAAGCAGGCGGCGGCGTAGGAGCCGGAGGGAACGCAGTTGAAGGGGCCGCGAAGCTGCGCGTCCGTCCCGGTGAAGTCGCAGACCATGACGCCGTCGGCGATCGTCACCGCGACTTCGATGCGCACGCGGCGGTCGAGATCGACTCCGTCATTGTCGAGATAATCGACATAGCGGTAGGTGCCGCGGCGGAGCGCCGCGAGCGCCTGGCGCGTCATCAGCTCGGAGCGGTCGAGCAGCTCGTCGAAGAGGGCGACGAGGTGGTTGTCGCCATGGATCTGCGACAGCTCCTGGAGCCGCCGCGCTCCCATCGAGCAGGCGGCGATCTGCGCGTTGATGTCGCCCATCAGGATGTCGGGAAGGCGGACGTTCTGGCGCAGCAGCTTGACGAGCGTGTCGTTCATGACGCCGCCGTCGCGCAGCTTGAGGAGCGGAATGCGCAGCCCCTCCTGGAAGAGCTCGGCGGCGTTGGTCGGCGTCGAGCCCGGCGTCATGCCGCCGACATCCTGGTGATGCGTCATCGCGGCGCTGATCGCGATCGGCCGGCCCTTGGCGAAGATCGGCATCATGATCGCAATGTCGGGAAGGTGCGTGCCGCCGAGATAGGGATCGTTGAGGATATAGATGTCGCCCTCGCGCATCGTCGCCGGCGGATGCGTCTCGATGAGGCGACCGACCATCGGAATGAGCGTGCCGAGATGGATCGGGATGGCGAGGGCCTGCGCCAGCGTCTCGCCGGCGAGAGTGAAGAGGCTCGCCGAGGCGTCAAGCCCTTCCTTGACGATAGGCGAGAAGGCGCTGCGCACCAGAGTCGACTGCATCTCGTTGGCGATGCCGTCGAGCTTGTTGCGCACGACTTCGAGGGTAACCGGGTCGAAATCCTTGTCGCCGTTACGCATCGGTTCCTCCCTGGCGCTCCAGCAGCAAATTGCCGTCAGCGAGGACCCGGCCGCGCCAGCCCGGCTCGACCAAGGTCGTCGTGTCGTCCTGCTCGATGATGGCGGGGCCGGCGATCGTCATGCCGGCCGGCATGGCGGCACGGTCGTAGATGGCGGCCGTCACGGCGGCGCGCTCGGCGGCGACGCGGATCGCCCGCAGCGCCTTCAGCGCCGCGCCGCCGCTCGCCGCGTAGGCGCCGTCATCGAGACGGTCGCTGCCGCCGGCGCGATGCACCGCGCGCAGATTGACGATGGCCGCCGGGGCGGCGGTGCTGTGGCCGTAGACGCGGTCGTGCAACGCGAGGAAATCGCGATAGAGCGCGACGATGGGATCGGCCGCATCGAGCCGCAGCGGCACTTCGAGGTGGTAGGACTGGCCGATATAGAGCATGTCGGCGAAATATCGGATCGCCACCCGGTCGGGATCGACCCGCTCCGCCGCCATGAGCGCTGCGCCCTGGCGGTCGAGCGCGGCGAGAGAGTCTTTGAGCTCGGCGAGCGAGACCGCCCGAAGCGGCCGCGGGAAGGCCGCCGCGACTTCGTGCTCGAGGGGCGCCGCGAGGAGGCCCGCCGCTGAGAGGACGCCGGGATTGCGCGGAATGACGATGCTGGCGATGCCGAGCTCGCCCGCGAGCGCGGTCGCATGGATGGGTCCGGCGCCGCCCAGAGCGACGAGGGTGAAGCGGCGCGGGTCGATGCCGCGCCGGATCGAGACGAGGCGGATGCCCTCGACCATCTGGGCGTTGATGACGCGGTGGATGCCGAGCGCCGCCGCCTCGACAGAAAGGCCGAGCGGCGCCGCCACCTTGCGCTCGACGGCCCGGCGCGCCAGTACAGGATCGAGCCGCAGCGCACCGCCGGCGAAATAGTCGGGATCGATATAGCCGAGCACGACGGAGGCGTCGGTCACGGTCGCCTCCTCGCCGCCGCGCCCGTAGCAGGCGGGGCCAGGCTCCGATCCCGCCGAATGCGGGCCGACGCGGAGCCCGCCCGCCCCGTCGATCCAGGCGATGCTGCCGCCGCCGGCGCCGATGGCGTTCACATCGACCATCGGCACGCGCACCGGAAAACCGGCGATGCGCCCTTCCGGCCGGATGACGGGCGTGCCGCCCTCGACGAGAGCGATGTCGCTGCTCGTGCCGCCGATATCGATGGTGATGAGATCGGCGCGCCCCGCCATGCGGCCGACGATGGTGCCGCCGATGACGCCCGCGGCCGGGCCCGACATGAAGAGGCGGACCGGGCGCTGGCGGGCGACGACGGTGCCGGCGAGGCCGCCGCGCGACTGCATCACCTGCAAGGGTGCCGCAACCCCCGCCGCGGCGAGGCCGGCTTCGAGATGCTCGAGGTAGCGGTCGATGACCGGCTTCATATAGGCATCGAAGGCGGTGACGACCGTGCGCTCGTATTCGCGGAAGGCGGGATCGACCTCGCAGGAGAGCGAGACGGCAAGGCCGGGATGGGCCCTCTGGATGAGCTCGCGCGTGCGCCGCTCATGCGCCGGGTTGAGGAAGGAGAAGATATAGGCGACGGCGATCGCCTCGGCGCCCTCGGCGACGAGCTCGGCGACCGCGCGCTCGACCGAGGCCTCGTCGAGGGGCACGATGACCTCGCCTTGCGCCGAGACTTGCTCGATCACCTCCTTTCGCATGGCGCCGGGAGCGAGGAAGACCGGTGTCTCCGGCTCGAGGACGATCTTGTAGAGCGCCTGGCGCATCTCGCGCCCGATCTCGATCACGTCGCGGAAGCCGGCGCTGCACAGGAGGCCGATCTTCGCGCCCTTGCGCTCGAGGACGGCGTTGGTCGCGATGGTCGTGCCGTGCAGGAAGCGCCCGACCATCGCCGGCGCGATGCCCCAGCGCCGCGTCATATGCGCGATCGAGCTCAGCACCGCCGCGCTGGGATCGCCGCGGCTCGTCGGGATCTTGAGCGTCCACATCGCCTCGCCCGGCCGGCGGCAGACAATATCGGTGAAGGTGCCGCCGATATCGACGCCGAGATCGATTTCGCCGGCCGCGCCGGGTCCCGCCGCCATCAATCGAGCGGCTTGCCGCGCGTCTCCGGCATCGTCGCGAATCCGCTGCCCGTCGCCTCGAACCCGCCTCGTGCCGCGATGCGCGATGCTCCCCCCGTCATCCGATCCTCCCCTCTTGTGCTCTTCCGAAGGTCGCTGTCGCGATGCCGCATTCTGCAAGAGCGGCCTTGCGATGTCCAAACAACTCGCGGCGGCGCGCCTCGGCCGGCTATGCTCGGCCGATCGGCGCAGGAACGAATGGCGGGCAGGATGACCCTCGAAGACAAGTATCCCTGGGGCGCGGACGACCGCACCATCGGCGCGCTGCTGGCGGCGCGGTCGGCACGGGATCCGGGCGCGATCTATTGCCGCTTCGGCGAGGAGCGCATCGCGTTCGGCGCGCTTCAGGAACGCGTCAACCGCTTGGCGAACGGCCTCCTCGCCCTCGGCATCCGCGAGGGCGACCGCGTCCCGGTCATGCTGCCCAACCACCCCGACCACATGGTGGCCTTCCTCGCCTTGGCGACGATCGGCGCCTGCCAGGTTCCCGTCAATGTGCATCTGCGCGGCGCCGGTCTCGAATACCTCCTCGAACATTGCGAGCCGCGCGCCCTCATCGCCGACCGCCGCTATGCCGAGCAGCTCGCGCCCGCGCTTCAGAAGGCGCCGATTGCCACCGTCATCTGGCGGGGCGATGGAGCGGGCGAAGGATCGCACGATTTTGCGGCGATCGCCGCGCACCCCGATGCGAGCGCGCCACCCTGCTCGCATGACCCCGACCGCATCCTCGCGATCATGTACACCTCGGGCACGACCGGCATGCCGAAAGGCGTGCCGCTCACCGACCGGATGCTGCGCGTCAGCGCCCGGGCGAGCCGGCGCCTTGCCGATGTGCGGCCCGGCGACGTCATGTTCCTGTGGGAGCCGCTCTACCATATCGGCGGCTGCGAGGTCATGATCCTCGCCTTGATGGAGAGCGTCACGATCGGCCTCGTCGAGCGCTTCAGCGTGTCGCAATTCTGGTCGCAGATCCGCGGCTACGGCGCGACGCACCTTCATTATCTGGGCGGCGTCCTCGCGCTCCTCTTGAAGGAGCCGCCGCGGCCCGAGGATGCCGACAACCCGGTGCGCATCGCCTGGGGCGGCGGCTGCCCGCCGACGGTCTGGGAGGCCTTCGCGAAGCGCTTCGGCGTCGCCATCCGCGAATGCTACGGCATGACCGAAGCGTCGAGCTTCACGACGCAGAACCTCGAGGGCAAGGTCGGGTCGATCGGTAAGCCGCTCCCCTATTTCGAGGTCCGCGTCACCGATGCCGCCGGCGTGGCGCGCGGCCCCGGAGAGCGCGGCGAGATCCGCGTCCGCGAACGCGTGCCGGGCCTCATTATGCAGGGCTATTTCCGCGATCCCGCGGCAACCGCGGCGGCGCTGCAGGAGGGCTGGCTGCGCACCGGCGATCTCGGTTGGTACGACGCCGATGGCTTCTTCTTCTACGCCGGCCGCACCAAGGACAGCATCCGGCGGCGCGGCGAGAACATCGCCGCCTTCGAGGTGGAGCGGATCATCGCCGACCATCCCGAGGTCGCCGAATGCGCCGTCATCGGCGTTCCGAACGAGTTGGCGGACGAGGACATCAAGCTCTTCGTCCGGCCGAAGCCGAATTGCCGCCCCGATCCTGCCGCCCTGCTGCGCTGGTGCGAGGCGCGCATGGCCGCCTTCCAGGTGCCGCGCTATGTCGCCTTCGTCGAGGCGCTGCCGAAGACGGCGACCGAGAGGCTGCGCAAGGAGCTGCTGCCGCGCGAGGTCGCAGGCTGCTTCGACCGCGAGGCGCGGGGCCGCGCCCTCAGAGCGTGACGCGCGGCTTGCGGCCGACGTACCGGTAGAAGGCGATGGCGCTGGCGTCGCCTCTCCACACGGCGACCGCGTGCTCCAGCATGAAGCGCGTCACATCGGACAGCCGGTCGTCCTCGACGGCGGGCAGCGGATGCCAGCCCAGATCTTCGAGCTCGCCATTGCCGGCAAGCGTGCCGACAGCGTGCCGGCCATCGGCGAGGAAGAAGCGGGCATGGAAGCGCACCGGCGAGGCGGCCGGCGTGATCGCCCGGCCGATATAGGTCAGGAGGCTGAAATCCGGCCGCCTTTCCTGCATGAGATAGGCTCGCTCGACGGGAGCGCCGGCTCCCGCCGGCATATCGGCGCCACCGGGCCCGGCGAGGATCATCCCCGTCTCCTCGAAGGTTTCGCGCAGCGCCGCGCGGGCAAGGGCGAGGTCGAGGCGGTCCTTGCCGAGCCGCGCCGGTCGGCCCGTCTCGCCGCTCCAGGCGCGCCGGTCCTCGGGCGCGACGGCGCCGCCCGGGAAGACATAGCGTCCCGGCATGAAGCGGGAGCCGGCGCCGCGCCGCCCCATCAGCACGTCGAGCCCGCTCTCGCCGGGGCGCAGCAGGATGAGGCTCGCCGCATCGCGCGGCCGCACGGGCGGGCGCCGCACGCCCTCGATGATCGATGCGGTCATCCCGAGCGGCGCCTCGGGCGGCATGCCTATTCCCCGGGCGCGTTGCGTCGCGTGCGCTTTGCGAAGAAGCTTTCCATCCAGGCCTGCGGCTCGCCGCTCTCATAGGCCTCGCGCTGGATGCGCCGCCCCGCCTCAATCGCGTCGCGGAAGCCGGCTTCCGTCATCTCGCGGAAGCGCTGCTTGTTGAGGCGCATGGCGATGGGCGGCTTCGCCGCCAGCAGCGCCGCCACTTCGCGCGCCTTCGCCATCACCTCCTGGCGCGGAACGAGGTGGTTGAGAAGGCCGCAGGCAAGGCATTCCTCGGCCGGCATGAGGCGGCCCGTCAGCGTCAGCTCGATCGTCTTCGCGAGGCCGAGCCGCTCGTTCATGAGCCAGGGCCCGGTCGTGCTCGGAATGCCGGCGTCGATCTCCGGCTGTCCCATGGCGATTTCAGGATGGCCGATGCGGATATCGGCGAGGAGCGCCGCCTGGAAGCCCGAGCCCGCGGCGAGGCCGTTGAGAGCGGCGATCAGCGGCTTCTCGAGGCGGCGGATGGCGCCGTAGAAGGTGAACCAGGAATCGAGCCAAGCGGCGCCATCATCGCCGCCCTTGAACTCTTTCGTCTCGGTCAGATCCTGGCCGGCGCAGAAGGCACGGTCTCCGGCGCCGGTCATGATGATGGCGCGCACTTCCGGCGCGGCGTTGCACCGCTCCAAGGCGTGCTGCACCTCGGCCCGCATCGCGCCGTGCCAGGCGTTGAGGACGGCTGGTCGGTTCAGCGTCAGAGTCGCGATCCCCTCGCGCTCATCGAGGGTGATGAAGTCGTACATGGGCTCTCCTCGGCCGGGGCGGCGGCGAGTCGCCGCACCCGAGCAGCTTCGGAGCTTGCCGGCCGCGCCGTCAAGCGCAGCCGGCATTCCCGTTCAGCAGATCTTGCCGCCGGCGCAGGCGCGCTGCTCGGGCGGCGCCAGCCAGACATCGGCGAGATCCTGGTTGAGGTAATGGCTCGGCGTGATCGCCCAGCCGCGCAGGCGCGAGGAGTTGGCGATGATGCGGTTCCACCACAGGAGCGGCACGACATAGGAATCTTCGAAGACGCGCCGCTCGAATTCGCGGACGATCTTCGTCCGCTGCCGGGGGTCGCTCGTCACCGCCTGGCCGACGAAGAAGGCATCGAGCGTGCGGTCGGTGCCGCCGCTGAAATTGACGGAGGTCAGGTCGGGCGAGATGTAGCGCTCGAGCTGCTGGGTCGGGTCGTCGAAATAGTCGCCGCCGAAATCGAAGGCGACGTCGAAGGCGCCGCTATGCAGCGCCGCCTCCCACTCCTTGGTGTTGAGCTTCTTCTCGGTCGCGGTGACTCCGATCGCGCGCCACGCCGCGATGACATAGTCCGCCGCCGGACCGTAGGGCAGCGGGATGTCGCGGTTGACGAGGGTGAAGGAGAGGTTCTTCACCCCCGCCTCGGCAAGGAGACGCTTCGCCTCGGCGCGCGAGGCGGCGATGTCATGCGAGAGGCCGGGCAGCGTCGCGAGCTCGGCCTCGGGCGTCGCCATCGAGAAGCCGGGGCGGAGGATGCCGCCGACGAATTTGAGATAGGAGGTGCCCGCCATCTCGGCCGCCGCCCGCCAGCGGTCGATCGCCAGCGAAAGCGCGCGCCGCACCCGCGCATCGTCGAAAGGCGGATGCTTGGCGTTGAAGTCGATCAGCAGGTTGATGAGCCAGGGCGTCTCGCTGACCTGCACCTTGTCGCCCATCGCCGCGACCAGGCGGTCGCGCTCGGCGGGGGTCACGCTGCGGAACTGGCCCTGAATGTCGCCGTGCTCGATCGCGGCGATGACGGCCTCGCCCTTCATGAAATGGGCGACATAGCCGTCGAGATAGGGCTTGCCCGGCTCGAAATACTTGTCGAAGCGCTTGCCCGTCCAATGCGACTTCTCGACATGCTCGACGAAGACGAAGGGGCCGGTGCCGAGGATGTGCGTCTTCGGGAATTGCGGGTCGAGGGCGAGCTTCGCCGCGCTGTAGATGCAGTTCCAGGGCGAGGCGAAATTCGCCAGCATGGCGGCCTCGGGCCAGCTCAGATGGAAGACGACGGTGCGCGCATCCGGCGTCTCGATGCTGGAGATGGCGGCGTAGCTCGCCCGCCGCGCCGAGAAGACGCCTTCGGGCGGGTTGACGATGCGCTCGTAGCTCGCCTTCACATCGGCCGAGGTGAGGCGCGAGCCGTCGTGGAAGAGCACGTTCGGCCGCAGCTTGAACGTATAGGTCCGCTTGTCCGGCGAGACGCTCCACGACTCCGCGAGGTCGCCCTTGATCGCCGGATAATTGGGCGCGTCGAATTTGAGCAGGGTCGAGTAATGCGGCGCGACCGGATGCATGAAGGCGAAGGAGACGTTGGCGTGGCAATCGTAATTGGAGGGCTCGGACTCGACCGCGAAGTCGAGCGTGCCGCCGCGCCGCGGCGTCGCCGCCTTGTCGGCGCCGGCGGCAAAGCCTGCCGTCGGCGCCAGCAGCGCGATGAGGGATGCGAGGGTGAGCGCGCGCGCCGCGACGGACGCGCGCTGACGGAATTGCGGACGAAGGCGTGAGAGCACGCGCGGCCTCCTGATACGAGAGCGATGCGAGAGGGCGGGAAGCGCGGCTAGCGCGCCTGCGATTTCTGCCAGCGCTGGAACTGGTCGAACATCGCGTTCTTCTCCGACGCGCTCAGCGCCTTGCCGCCCGAGAGGCGGGTGCGCTCATCGAGGAATTTCGCGAAGATTTCGCGCAGATCCTTCTCGCTCAGCGGCGCCGCGGATGCGATCGCGTTCCGCTTCAGCCACTCCTCCGCCGGCGGAAACCGCTTCCAGCCCGGCAGCTCGGCGGCCAGGTTCACCTCCTGCCATTTCGGGTGGCGCGAGGCCTCCTGGAAGCGCGGGAACTGGGTGAAGAACGCGTCGACGAAATTGGCGACGTTGCGGTAGCGCTCGGTGCCGGGCTGCAATCCGGCGACGACCAGCACCGCGCCGACGGCCACCGTGTCGACCGGAGCATCGGCAGGGACGAGGTTCGGATAATCCTCCGCCGTCAGCCGCGCCGGAATATAGGCGGAGGCGAGCTCGGGTTTGAGCGGGACCGAGAGGAAATGCAGTCCCGCCTGATTCGCCAGCCCGCCGAAGAGCGAGCTCGGCTTGCCGGCAAGGTAGACGACGGCGGAAATTTCGCCGGATTTCAGCTTCTGCAGCGCCGTGACCGGATCTTCGGACACCGGAACCGGCTTGACCTTCAGCAGGTCGAACACGGCCGGGCCGGTGATCGCCGCCGTGCTCGCGAAATTCACCTTCTTGCCGTCGAGCTCGGCAATGTCGTGGACCGAGGCCGGCGCCAGCACATGCAGCTCTTCATTGTAGAGCTTGGCGATATAGGAGATCGAATTCTCCACCGCCGGAACGGCTCGCTGCTTGCGCGCCGCGTCGAGCACGTCGGTCTGGATGACGCCGATATCGATGCCGCGCAACGCGCGCAGATCGAGCAGGTTCTGCGTCGATCCGCGGCCGATGACCGGGAGAATGCGGCGCGTCGCGCCGTCATCGAGGATGGCGGCGAGATCCTGCGCCATCTGGATCGAGGTGAGATCGCTGCCGCCGGTGATGATCTCGACGAGCCCGCGATTCTCGCGCTCGACCAGGGATTCGGCGCGGGCCAAGCCTGAAATCCCGCAGGCCAGCACGAGAGCGGCGCTGAGGACGCGGCACGCCGGGGCAAAGCTTGCCGTTCGGGATGTCTTCTCCATGATGTCTGATCCTCACCTCATTGTCGAAACCCGGCAACCGCCGGTGCCACGCTCATTTCGGATAGAGCGCCATCAGTTTGCGCAGCCGGGCGCTCGATTCGGCATCGCCGGACAGCGCCGCCGTGCGATACCACTTCGCCGCCTCGGCGGGATTGCCGGAGACGCCGCGGACGCCGATCTCGCGCAGGAAGAGCGGATCGTAGGTCTTGCCGAGCCCGAACGCCGCCTTCGGATCGCCGGCCGCCGCCGCGCGCTCGAAGAAATGCCGGGCGGAGATGATATCGCCGGCGGCGAGGAGCTGCTCGCCTCGGCCGACAAGAATGGCGATCTCGGCGGCCGGGAGGCGAGGAGCGGGCGGCGCCTGCAGATCGGGCGGCGCCGTTTGGGGGCCGGGCGGCGGCGACGGATGATTGTCGGGCGCGGTCGGGGTGCCCGCCGGCGCGGGCGGCGCCATGCCCGCGGATTGCGGCGCCGGCGGCTCGACGCGCGGCAGCATCGCCACCGGCGTGCCGGATGTCGGCGCCGTTGCCGCGGCCGGCGGCGGCGTCGCGGCTTTCGACGCGTCTTGCGGCGCAGCCGACGGCGCCGCAGCCGCGGCCGTAGGCGCCGCCGCCGCCGCTACCGCCGGCGGTGCTTCGGCCGACGCCGGCGGCGCGGCGGCGATAACCGTCTCCGGCGATGCCGTGGTCGGGGACGCTGTATCGTCGCTCGGCGCCGATGCCTGGTCGGGCGCCGGCGCATCGGGCTGCGGCGCCGCGTCGGCGGGTTCGGCTATGGGCGCGGCGCTCGCCACCGCCGGCGCCGCCGGCGGCTCCTTCGCCTGAGGCATCGCCTCGGGGGCTGCGACGGCGGAAGCGGAAGCGGTCGCTGCAGCCGGGGCCGCGGCGGACGCCGCAACCGAGGTCGCATCCGAGGAGGCGCCGCTCGGCGGGGCTTGCGGCACGTTCTGGACGGCAACCGCGACCGTCGCCACGGCGCTCGGCTGGGGCTGGTAGCCGAGGCTCGCCGATCCGGCATCGCCGCCCTGCCCTGCCTCATGCCAGCCGCTCGGACCAAAAAGATAGAGAGCGGCCGCCCCCGACGCGACCACGACGACGAGATAAGCCAGAACGGCGGCGCGAATGGTTGCCCGCCGTCGCCGGGGCGAGGACGTCTTGCCGGATTTCGCCAGCTTTGCCGCCGCATCCGCCGTGGCGGCGGGCGCCGGCATGTTCTCGGCGGCGCGCGCGGCATCGCGATCCTTCGTCCATTCGCGGGCGAGCGCATCGAGCGTCACGACGGCCGCGGCGCGCGGGCTCAGCGCGGCCTCGGCGGGATTGCGGGCGCCACCGCTGCCGGCGGACGGCGCTTCCGCGACCGGCTTCTCCTCGGCTGGCGCCGGCATCGGCTTCTCTTTCGTCGCCTGTGCGAGCTTCTCCTCCGCCGAGCCCGCTTCGGCGGCCGGCAGGGCGAGGCGCGCGCCGGTCCGGCGCAGGAACTCGACCGTGCCGCGGGCGAGGCGGTTGACCAGAACCGGGTCGCCAGCCGACGACACGGCGATCGCGTCGATGGTGTCCGGCGTGAAGAGATCGGCCTCGCCCGCCTCCGCCAATTGCCGGCGGATGAAGAGGCCGACCTCGTCCGGCAGCAGATCCTGCCAGCGAAAATGCGCCGTGATCGCGGCCTTGAGAATCGCCAGCGGCGGCTCCTCGAGGCGTGCGGCGAAGCTGTCCTTGGCGAAGAGCAGAACCGGAAGAAGCGGCGGCTCGTCGATTTTGGCAATGCGGCAGAGCTGCCCGAAGACATCGGCGGCGAGAAGATCGGCGGCATCGAGCGCCAGGATGTGCTGCGTGCCGCTGCGCGCTTCCATCATCAGATGCGAGACGATCGGCCACAGCCGCCCCGTGCTTTCGCTGCCGAGCGCGATGCCGAGGGCCTGGCCGAACGCCCTCGTCAGCTCCTCGAAGGCCATGCCGGAATGGCAGCGGAGGACGGTGACGCGGAGCCCGGTTTCGCTGCCCTGCAGGCGCGGCGCGAAGAGGTTCGCATCGGGCGGCGGATCGCCGCTCACCAGCACGAAGCCGCGCCGCCGCGCCAGCTCGTCGCGGATGCGGGCGGCCAGCCGGTCGCGATGCGTCTCGCTCGTCAGGTAGTCGAGGCCGGACTCTTCGGCAAACGGCTCCGCCGCCGCGATGGACCGCGCCGGAATCACGCGCCGATTCCTGGAGGGCCGAACGGCCGCCGCTCGCCGCCCCGATACGAGCCGGCCCGGCCAATGGCTTTCCCGAAGCGAAGGGATGGCATTGAAAGACGCCCCATAGCCCGCGGATCCGCACTGCGTTGCGCATCCGAATCGGGATTCGCGTGGGATATGGTTAATATTCCTATAGGAGCGCGCCGCGTGCGGGTTCGATCATGTCGCGGCGCGCCGGCACTCCTCGCCCGGGCGCTTGACGGCATCCCCGTGGCGCAAGGGCGGAAACCGCCCGCCCGCGGCAACACGACGGAGAGGCATCGCCCCGCCGCTCCTCTGATGATATCGGTGCCGTCCCCCTCGCGCATGGTCCCATGCCCCCATCGCGGCTCGGCCGGACGAGCTTACCGCCAAGCGCGCCGATCAGCGAGTCTGGTTTTTGCAACCGCCGGCGGCGAGCGCGCCGCTTCCCGCATTCGCATCCGCGCGCTCGATCGCATCGCGGCGGCGGCGCCGGCGATGTATTGTGACGCGGAATGGCGAGCCTGCCAGGAGAGCCGCGATGAACCATCCCGCCCCCAATTCCATTCAGGCGCGCGACATTGCGCATTTCATCCATTCACAGACGAATCTCGCGCGGCACGAGGCGGAAGGCCCGGTCGTCATCACGCGCGGCAAGGGCATCTATGTCTATGACGACAGCGGCCGCGAGTTCATGGACGCCGCTGCCGGCCTCTGGTGCGCCTCGCTCGGCTTTGCCAATGAGCGCCTCGCCAAGGTCGCCTGCGAGCAGATCCGCACGCTCGGCTACTACCACACCTATCGCCACCATTCGAACGAGCCCGGCATCGACCTCGCCGAGGCGCTGATCCGCATCGCGCCGGTGCCGATGTCGAAGGTCGTCTTCCAATGCACGGGCTCGGAGGCGAACGACACGGCGATCAAGCTCGCCTGGTACTATCACGCCGCCATCGGCCGGCCGGGCAAGCACAAGATCATCGGCCGCAAGATGGGCTATCACGGCAGCACCTGCGCCTCGATCAGCGCCTCCGGCAAGCCGGACATGCATGCCGATTTCGGTCTCCCCTTCGCGCCCTTCCGCCACACCGAGTTCCCGCATTACTACGGGATGCACGAAGAGGGCGAGAGCGAAGAGGATTTCGCGACGCGGATGGCAAGCGCGCTCGAGAACCTCATCCTCGCCGAAGGACCCGACACGGTCGCCGCCTTCATCGCCGAGCCGGTGATGGGCGCCGGCGGCGCCATCCTGCCGCCCGCCACGTATTTCGCCAAGGTCCAGGCGGTGCTGCAAAAATACGAGGTGCTGTTCATTGCCGACGAGGTGATCTGCGGCTTCGGGCGCACCGGCCGGATGTGGGGCAGCGAGACCTTCGAGCTGCGCCCCGACATGATCTCCTGCGCCAAGGCGCTCTCGGCGGCGATCCAGCCCATCTCGGCGCTGATGGTCAACGAGAAGATCTATCAGGCGATGCTGGCGGAGAGCCGCAAGCTCGGCAGCTTCGCGCATGGCACCACCTACGCGGCGCATCCCGTCGCCGCCGCCGTCGCCATGGAGACGCTGCGCATCTATGCCGAGATGGATTTGGTCGCTCGGGTCGGCCGCCTCGGGCCGAAGCTGCAGAGCGCGCTGGCACGCTTCAAGGATCACGCGCTCGTCGGCGATGTCGCCGGCATCGGCATGATCGCCGGGATCGAGATCGTCGCCGACAAGGCGACGCGGCGCCATTTCGACCCGGCGCTGAAGCTTCCGGCAATGCTGAGCCGCAACCTCAAGAAGCACGGCCTCATTCTGCGCGTCATCGGCGACCGCATCGCCCTCTCGCCGCCGCTCATCATCGAGGAGGACGAGATCGCCGAGCTGGCGCGCCGGCTCGGCAAGGCGCTCGACGACACGGCGGCGGAGCTGGCAAGAACCGCATGAGGCAAGAAGCCGGGAGAGGGCAACGGGGATGAGCGGGTCGTGGCAGCAGGGCGCGCCGCGCGCCTCGGAGGGCGACGTCAACCGCTCCTCGCGCCGCGCGGCGTGGGCGAAGCGTAACCATGATCCGGCGACGGCGCGGCTTCTCGAGGAGGACGCCCGCTATTTCCTCCATCAATCGGTCTCCACCCCCTGCCTTTCCGCAATCGCCAAGGCCGAGGGCATCTGGATCGAGGATATGGCGGGCCGCCGCTACATGGATTTTCACGGCAACAACGTCCACCACATCGGCTATGGCCACCCGCGCCTCATCGCCGCGATCAAGGCGCAGCTCGATGCGCTTCCCTTCGCGCCGCGCCGCTTCACCTGCGAGCCGGCGGTGGCGCTGGCGGCAAAGCTCGCGGCGGTCAGCCCCGGGACGCTCGGCAAGGTCCTGTTCACGACTGGCGGCTCCGACGCGATCGAGGTCGCGCTGAAGCTGGCGCGCGCCGCGACGGGACGGCACAAGACGGTTTCCTTCTGGGACGCCTTCCACGGCGCCGGCTTCGGCGCAGCCAGCGTCGGCGGCGAGCAATTGTTCCGCTCGGGACCGATCGGGCCGCTCCTCAGCGGCACCGAGCACGTCGCGCCCTTCTCCTGCTACCGCTGCGCCTATGGCTATCCCGAGCGCGACGGCCAGCCCGACCTCGCGCTCTGCCGCATGACCTGCGCCAGCTTCGTCTCCTATGTCCTGGAGCGCGAGGGCGACGTCGCGGCCGTTATCGCCGAGCCGGCGCGCGCCGTGCCGTATCTGCCGCCGCCCGGCTACTGGCAGGCCGTGCGCGAGGCTTGCGACCGCCACGGCACGCTCCTCATCTTCGACGAGATTCCGACCGGGCTCGGCAAGACCGGGCGCATGTTCGCCTGCGAGCATGACGGCGTCGTCCCCGATATTCTGGTCATGGGCAAGGCGCTGGGCGGGGGCGTGCTGCCCATCGCCGCCGTCATCGCCAAGCCCGAGCTCGATGTCGCCGGCGATTGGGCCTTCGGCCATTACACGCACGAGAAGAACCCGGTGACGGCGCGGGCCGCGCTCGCCACCATCGCGATCATCGAGGAAGAGGACCTCGTCGAGAACGCCCGCACCGTCGGCGCCTTCGCCCTCGAACGGCTGGCCGAGATGAAAAACCGGCATCCGATCATCGGCGATGTTCGCGGCCGCGGCCTTCTCATCGGCATCGAGCTCGTACGCGACCGCGCCGGCAAGGAGCCCGCCGCCGATGCCGCCGAAGCCGTGCTCTATCGCTGCCTCGACCGCGGCCTCAGCTTCAAGACGACGATGGGCAACGTGCTCACCCTGACGCCGCCGCTCGTGACGACGCGGGAGCAGATGGAGGCGGCGCTGACGATCATCGAGGAGAGCATCGCCGAGGTCGCGCGCGACCGGCGCTGAGCCATCGCCGCGCCGCGCCCGATCCGGAAGGGAGAGAGGACGTTCCTCACCGAAGAGGGGGAGAAGACGCGAAGGGCGGTATCGGCGTCGCCCCAAGGGAGAATTGCGGCGCTCCGCGAACGCGTTAACTTTGTTGCGTCCACGCCCGATGAGCCGGAGGAGAGGCGATGCAAGAGCTCATTCGCGAAAACCGCTACGCCTTCACCCTGGCGCTCATCAGCCTCATCATCGCTGCGCTCGTACCCTGGATATGATGCGCGCGGCGCGTCCTCCGCGCGGTTCCGGCGAGAACGAAGCCGCCCGCCGCTGAGGTCGGGGGTTACGCGACTTCCCGCTCCTCGACCGTCATGGCTCGGATCGCCGCACGGTCGAGCGTAACCCCGAGTCCGGCACCGGCCGGCACGGGGAGGCGACCGCCGCGGATCGTCATCGGCTCGACGACGGCGTCGTCTCCGAGCCAATTGAGGCCGCAATCATTGGGCCGCCGGATCTGCGGCAGCGCCGCCGCGAGATGCAGATTGGCGGCGGTGCCGATGCCGGTCTCGAAGAGGCTGTGGACCGCGAGATCGAGCCCGCTTGCCTCGGCGGCGGCGGCGAGCGCGAGGTAGTTGTCGATGCCGCCCCACATATAGAGATCGGCCAGCACCGTATCGACGACGCGATGGCGTATGGCGCTCGGGAGCTGGTCGATGGCGATGACGCACATATTGGTGGCGACCGGCGTGGCGATGCCGGCGCGCAGCCGCGCCAAGCCCGCGGGGCCGTCCGTCGGGTCCTCGTAGAATTCGAGGCCGAGCCCTTCCAGCCGACCGCAGATCGCCATCGCCTCCGCCGGGGGGTAGGCGGCGTTCGGATCCCAGCGCAGGCGGATATCGGGGCCGAACGCCTCGCGCAGCGCCGCCATGACCGCCACGTCCCATTCGCCGCTGATTGCCGCGCTCTTGTATTTGAAGCAGAAGAATCCGTACTGCGCCCGCTGCGCCTTGGCCCAGGCGATGATGTCGGCAATACGGCCGCGATCGGCGAAGAGCAAGGGAAGCCGCCCGCGCTCGACGGGTCGGTCGAGAACGATGGCGGGGAGCGGGCAGACGACCTCGATCTCGCCGCGGAGGACTCCGCCGAGCAGCGCCGCCAGCGGCCGCTCGAAGGCGCGCCCCGCCCAGTCCCAGAGGGCGAGTTCGAGCCCGGCGAAGGCCGACCAGCCGTTGCGGCCGTTGCGGTTCTCGAAGACGGTGCCGGCAAAGGACTCTCGGAAGCCGCGCCGATCGAGCGCATCGCGGCCGATGAGGTTCCGCGCCAGCCCCGCCGCCAGACGGAAGACCTCCTCGGTGCCGAGCGTCTCGCCGATCCCGACGCGGCCATCCGCCGTCTCGATCTCGATGAGCGTCCGCTGCGTCGCGCCGATGATGTACATGGCGCTGACATAGAGCTGGCGCAGCGGCAGCTTGATGCGGCGGAGCATGACACGGGCGACGGACCGCGCGCTCATGAGCGGTCCCCCTCGGGACCGGCGGCGAAGGCGCCTCCGAGCGGCGGCGGCGCGGCGAGGCCCGGCGCGTCCGTCGGCATGATGCCGCCCCGACGCAAGACGGACGGCGTGGGCGCATGTCCCGGCTCGATGGCTCCCGCAACCGCCGGCAGGGCGATGGCGAGGCGGGCCGCGAGCTCGATTTCCCATGCGGTGCCGAAACCGGCGGCGAGGCGCAATTCGAGCTGATGGACGAGCGCGATGCGCGCCAGCTTGCGCACGCCCTCGACGCCGCCATGCTGGAGCGGCGCCAGCATGGCGAGGGCGACGCGGTCGCTGCGGGCGGCGATGGCGAGATCGGCCGGCGAGGCTATGGCGGCGCCGAGGCCGATCGGGGGCAGGCCCGAGGGGAGCCGCTCGGCCGCCGCGACCGAGCCGACGGGGTCGAAGACGCCTTCGAGGTGCAGCGGCCGCAGCCGAGGAAGCAACGCGGCGGCCTGCTCGGGATCGAGCCGGCCCGGCAAGCAGAGGCGAAGCGCGATCCCGGTTCCGAGCTCGGACCGGAGCAGCGGCAGGAGCGCGAGAAGACCGTCCGGCTCATCGCCCTCGCCATGCAGGGACAGCGTCTCGTATCCCGCCGCGACGGCCTCGCGCGCCATGCGCAGCGTCTCCTCGGCGGATCCGCTCGCCTCGAATCGGCGCGCGAGCGGCACGCGCCGCGCCTCCGGCGCGCCGAGCCAGGCCTGGAGCGGCACGCCGAGGCGCCGCAGCTCCAAATCGAGGCGAGCGAGCGCGAGGCTGGGCGAGCCGGGCGGATCGGCCTCTCCGCCCGCAAGCTGGTCCCGGCAGGAGCGCGCCACCCTGTCGGCCGCCGCTTGGGCGAGCGGCGCGTAGCCGCAGGTTCCGTCGGCATCGCGCAGTTCGAGCCAGAGATGTGGCGGTCCCCCCGAGGGCGCGGCGGGGCGGAAGAGGCGATAGGCGGCGAGCCGCGCGGTCATTGCCGACCCTTCGAGGCTGCCGTCGCCATGCCGAGCCGGAGGCGAAGCAATCCGGAATTCGCGCCGCTCGATTGCTTCGCCGCGCTGGCAAGGACGGGACCGCGCATGGCGATTGCGCCCCTAATCCGCGAGGAACGGCGTCTCGGCTTCGCCGCGGAGGACGATGTCGAAGGCGAGCGACAGCGTTCCCGGCGGCGCCTCCGGATCGGCGACGCGGCGCGCGATGAGGCGCTGCCGCAGGCTCGCATCAGCGATGCTCCGCAAGAGCGGGTCGGCCTCGTTCCGCGGCTCGTCCGGGAAATAGACGCGCGTCACCAGGCGCCGCATCAGCCCCGACCCGAGCAAAGTCACGGCGATGTGCGGCGCCGCAAAGCCGCCCTCGGCCGCTGCCACCGGCCCCGGCTTGATCGTGCGGAAGGCGTAGCGTCCGTCGCCATCCGTCGCGGCCCGGCCCCAGAAGGCGAAATTGCGGTCGGCCGGCGCGTTGCCGCGATCGGCGGGATGATCGAAACGCCCGTCGCAATCCGCCTGCCAGATCTCGACGACGAAGTTGGCGACGGGGCCCCCGCCCTCCTGCAAGACGCGGCCGGTGAGGCGGACGGGCTCGCCCCGCGCCGGCGGCGCATCCGGCCGCCGCCGCGTCAGGTCGCTGAGCGCCGCCGGCGCCAACAGGGGCGGGAAGAACGGACCAACCGTTTGCGCGGGCGTCGGCGGCAGGCGCCCGCCGCTCATCCCGGAATCCACGGCGTCTCCGCCCGGCCGCGCAGCACGATGTCGAAGGCGAAGCCGAGCGCCGGCTCCGGCAGCAGCGGGTTCTCCGCCACGCGGCAGACGAGGCGCTCGCGCGCCGCCGCATCGGGAACGGCGTTCAGGATGTGGTCGTGCGCGTTGAGCGGCTCGCCCGGGAAGAACATCTGCGTCACGAGACGGCTCATCCAGCTCGTGCCGAAGAGTGAGAAGTGCAGATGCGGCGGACGCCACCAATTTCCCGAATCGGGCACGGGATAGGCGCCGGGCTTGATCGTGCGAAAGACGTACCGGCCCTCGTCGTCGGTCATCGTGCGCCCGACGCCGATGAAATCCGGGTCGAGCGGCGCGCTGTTCTCGTCGGCGTCGTGGCGGTAGCGCCCGGCACCGTTCGCTTGCCAGAGCTCGACGAGGGAGCGGCGCACAGGACGGCCATCCTCGTCGAGGACGCGGCCGGAGAGGTGGATGAGCTGGCCGAGGGCGCGCCGCCCGCCGCCGGCCGCCGCCGCAAGGTCGTTCTCGCCCGGCCGCAGCAGATCCGGGTCGAAAACGGGACCGGCGATTTCGCCGAGGCCGGGCGCAAAATCGAGCGGCGCCGCCGCCGGGTTGCGGCGTTGCGTCGCCCGGTAGCGCGGCAGAATCCGGGCCGGCTGCGTGCGGTCGTCATAGCGCTCGAACCGGATACGGAGATCGGCCTCGCTCGCGCTCCCGCTCATCGCCACCTCCCGACTGCCCGGCACAGCTTAACGAGGCGAGGCGTCGCCGCCTAGAGAACCGTTGCTACGTGTCGGTGACGCATCAGTTGTCCGCCTTTGGTAGCGCGTGAGTTGTCCGCCAAGTTCGTCCCTTGTTCTGGAGGGGGCGATGCGGCGGGCAAGCGTGTTGTGGGAGGTGTATGTGACGCGGTTCGAG